>Ga0172369_10004632_pt1 | contig 17322 bp, 24 predicted proteins | sample LakKiv25m_FD_114539 | JGI IMG/M metagenome (GOLD analysis project Ga0172369, IMG submission 114539) | Freshwater microbial communities from Kabuno Bay, South-Kivu, Congo - kab_022012_11.25m | ecosystem: Environmental > Aquatic > Freshwater > Lake | place: Democratic Republic of the Congo...
AATGATATACGGCACCGTCTGCTTTTGCACGATGTCATTCACCCCCAGCGATCCGGACAGCATCACCGGCACCAGCAGCGACATCACCATCGGCACTTCATACGAGATCAGCTGCGCCACCGCGCGCATCCCGCCCAGCAGCGCGTACTTATTATTGGAGCCGTAGCCAGCCAGGATGATCGCCAGCAGGCCCAGCCCGCCGCAGCCGATGATAAAAATCAACCCAACGTTCAGGTTGACGCCCATCATCGTCATCGAAAACGGCACCACCGCCCAGATCAGCAGCACGGAGGCCACCGAGAGGATCGGCGCCAGGTTATACGGCACCACGTCTGCGCCCTGCGGAGTGATAAATTCCTTGATGAATATTTTAAGCATGTCGGCAAACGGCTGGAAAATGCCCCAGGGACCCACCCGGTTCGGGCCAAAGCGGTCCTGAATGCGCCCAAGCAGCTTGCGTTCATACCAGATCAGGAAGATACAAAACAGCAGCGGCACAACCCCCAGAAATGCCGCGCCGAGCAAGGTCAAAACAAAGTTCGCCGTATCAACCGGCATACCCCAGCCGAGCATCAGTCCAAACAGCCAATTGGCAATTAATTTGATTGGATCTTCATACCAGAGTGTCATGGTGCGATCCTCCTCTTAAATCCATTCCAGCGCGCGTTTGCGCCAGGCATAGACCAGCCCGCCAAGCAAGATCAACACAAACACGATGCCTTCCAGGATCGCAAAAAAGGGCAGTTGGTTATACGCCACTGCCCATGGAAACAACAAAACTGTTTCCACATCAAAAACCAGGAAGATCAGGGTGAAGATGTAGTACTGGGCCTTGAATTGGACCCACGACGGACCTACCGTCTCGATGCCGCATTCGTAGGTTGAACTTTTGGCCGGATCGGGCTTCTTGGGAGAGAGCAAACCTGCAATGGCGATCGCTACACCCGGCAACAACATGGCGATCACAAAGAATACGCCAACGTACAACCAATCATTCAGCATATGCACACCTCTGGGAAGAGAGTTTTGCTTGCCCCGGCAGCTATCTACCGCCCTGCCGGCCTTTCATAAAAACAATTGTTTTGGGCAGAATTGTTTAAATTGTATCACAGATTAAGAATTACTTAAGTTTCTTTGGTCGCGCTCCCGCTCTCAGGGCGGCCCAGACGCACGCTCCAATCAACCCAACCAGGCTCAAGCGCGCGCCCCACAAAATCGCCGGCGGCGGCCCAATCACTTCAATTTTCACAGCGCGCGCATTCAACAGCACCGGCGGATCACCCGCATAGAGCCACAGCCTCCCCGCATATTCCCCTGTGTCAGCCCCACCCAGCACCCAGGTGAACGTCGCTGACCCGCCTGGCTGCAGGACAGCCCCGGCTTCCCCGTTGCCCTGCACCAAATTGCCCAGGTCAAGCCGGGCATATAAAATCTCCACCGCCACATCGTTGGCTTGCGGCGGGCTGACCTCCAGGGTCAACTGCCCTGCCTCACCCTGGCGCAGCAGATCAGGATGCGTCATGCGCAGCGACCAGGCCGGCGGCGCTGTCTGATAAACATCCAGCACTTCGCGCCCAGGTAAGGACAACAACAGCAAGCCTGCCAGGCCAGACCCGCATACCACCCACAGAATCCATCTGCGCATATGCCAATCTTATCACGGAGGTAAGCGTGAAACGCTGTTCGGTATCCATCTGCTCCCTGCTTCCCGCTCCCTACTCCCTGCTCCCCAAACACAAAGAGGGACGCCCATGCATCCCTCTTTGTGTTTCATCATTCAGAACCCTAATCGAAATTTCCTTCCAACGAAGCCAGCAGCTGCTCGGCCTCCTCAATCGTGATCTTATGCTCCTGCAGCATCTTCAGCACCAGGGTGCGTTCGTCCGTGCTCGCCCCGCTATCGGCGGCCACCGGCTCCGCGGCTGGTGCGGATGGTTTTTCCGCGGCCAGCGGCTCAGGCGCGGGCGGCATGGGCGGCGCAGGAGGTGCAGGCGGGACCGGCGGCGCGGGCCAGTTGAACCCAAAATTGATCCCCAGACGGCTGAACAGATCTTCACGATGGCGGTTTTGGCGTTCCACCCGCTCCATCGCCTCACGCACGCGCTCCTCAGCCCGGCGGGCTGCTTCTTCCGTCCGCGCGCGAATGCGCTCCTCACAACCACCCCAATCTCCGCGCCCGAAATTCAAGCGCTGCTTGCGCTCTTCCCAATTGTTCATACCCTCATCGATCGTATCCGAGATACCGTCCTCATCCCACGGCTCAGCATTCACATCGACATCGCCCCCAGCCCGGGCGTAAATCGAGCGCGCGCCATCCCCCAGAGTCATCAAGTGGCTGGCCGATTCAATTGAAGCAGAATACCCTCCGACCTCGATAGAAATATCGTGCCCGCCGCTGGAAAGATCCAGGCGCGCTCCGGCATCTTCGCGCAGCAACAGCTCCACGCTGCAGCCGGCTTTTAGGGTCACCTCATCCGCGCTGTTCTGTGGCAGGTTCAGTTTGATGTCACCGCCAGAACGCAAGCGCACCGGCCCGCTCAACACCTGCACCGCGATATCCCCGCCCGCCGATTCGACCAGCAGCCCGCCAGACAGTTCCTCGCCGCTCAGATCGCCGCCGACGCGCTGCACGGTCAGCGCGCCACTGATCTTGCGCACGGTTAAATTTCCGCTCGTTGAGGCCAGGTCCACCTGAGCACAGTCGTCGATCATGAGATCGCCGGAAACCTTCTGGATTTCGAGCCGTCCGCGCAGCCCGCTCAGCAGGGCGTCGCCGCCCGCGTGCTCCAGGCGCACCGCCAGCCCTGCCGGAACCGACACGTGCAAATCGCCTTTCGCAACCAGCCGCGCCACCTTCTGTCCCGGTTCCTCTTTGTAGACCCGCTCGCTGTCGCACAAAACCTCGATTTGCGGGTTGGCCGACCCGCTGACATACACATCCGCCGCGGCGCGGATCAAGAGCGCGCCGACCTCATTGGTTGGATAAATATCAGGATTTCCGTTCATCGAACATCTCCTTTTTGAAATTCTTTAATAATAATAGCATGAAAAATGAATTTGTCAATACTGATATTTAATATAATTCAAATAATGTGAAATAAAATCAATCTTAGCGACTTTTATTCAAAAACAGGGATCGTTGTTCACGCATGATGCCCAAACAACGATCCCGTTTGTAGGAAGAAGATACCGCTTAACTACTTTTTTTCGCAGCCTGCCACAGCGCTTCCATCTCGTCCAGGCTCATGTCCGTCAGCGCCTTGCCGCGCTCGCGCGCGCCCGCCTCGATGAATTTAAAGCGTTGATAGAATCGCTGGTTCGCCATGCGCAGAACCGTCTCCGCATCCAGTTTGTGCCAGCGCACCAGGTTGACCACGGCAAACAACAGATCGCCTAACTCGCTTTCGATCTCTTTCCCCTGCGCCTCCTGCACCTCGCGCCATTCTTCCATTACCTTTTCACGCACGCCATCGATATCCGTCCAGTCAAACCCGACATGCGCGGCGCGGTCCTGGAAGGTCTGGGCGCGGGTCAGCCCGGGCATCGATTTGGGCAGACCGTCCAAAATTCCTTTTTCGGCCGGCTTGCCCTGCTGTTTGCGCTCCTGGGCTTTGATGCTCTCCCAGTTGCGCAGCACGCCCTGCGAATCGGCCACATTCACATCCCCAAACACGTGCGGATGGCGCCGCACGATCTTGCGATGCACGCCCTGGATCACTTCGGGCAGGTTAAAAAAACCTTCCTCACTGGCGATCTGGCTCAGCATGGTCAGCACGAACAGCGAATCACCCAACTCCTCGCGCAGTCCTTCCATGTCGTCTTCGTCCAAGGCGTCCAGCGCCTCGTAAACTTCTTCGAGAAGCATCGGTCCAACCGTCTTCAAGGTCTGCTCGCGGTCCCAGGGGCAGCCCTCCGGGGCGCGCAGATGCGCGATTACCTCTTGAAAGCCCTCCATCGAGGTTTCCGTGCCCAGCGCCGGCACGTACAGCGCGGTCAGCAGCCCGATATGTTCGCTGCGATCGATCGCGTACAGCGGCAGATCCTCAACCAGCTGCTGGGCCGTTCCGGCAGCATGCACCAGCCGCACCGGGTGCTCATCCGGGTAGATCGCATTCAGCGTCAGTTTCACGTCCGAAGCGATCTGCCGGCTGTAAATCTGCGCCACCAGAGCTGGCTGGTCTGGCGGGAACCCCGGCGCATGCAGGCTGCCCAACTCCAGCGCATCCACCAGGCTCAGCGCCGGGTAAGGGTCAATTTCCAGCGCCGAATAAACCGGCTCCAGAAAACTCAACCCTTCGATCACGCGCACGCTCAAGCCTTCCGCCTTGGCCCTGCGCACAATCTCCGGTCCGGTTGCTTCAGCCACGTAGGGGTGACCAGGCACGCCATACGTCACACCGCCCGGCCTGCGCCCCATCGCCAGCACGCTTTCTACAATCTGGGCATACACCGCTTCAAACTCCTCACCCGCGTCATACAGCCCATCAAACGACTCTACCTTCACTCCTGGTGGAAACCCGGCCACCGTGGGATGTTGGCTGGTGCGCAGGACAATCTGCTCCAGGTTCTGGATATGCTCCCAGGCGGCGCGTGTCAGCAGGCCCGGATCGCCTGGGCCAAGCCCTACGATCGTGATATTTGCAGCTAGCTCAGTCATCTGCTCCTCTTCAATTCTGCCCGTAAGGCATGAAGCTCAAAACTACGGTAAAATTAGTCCCTATCGAAAGCAAGGCCCGCTTTATTTCGGCCTGCTTAAGAGCGATGAGGGGATCTCTCAATCAAAGCAGATATGTACTGCATGGATGTGGCGCTTTGTGTCAGATTCACAAAGAACGCTCCTGCTTTTTGAGAGGATTCTGATCTGGCTGATTTTACCATCAGCGGGAGAGTGAGATGGCGGAAGAACCCACTTTTGAGGTCATCCTGGCCGAATCCTTCGGCCAGACCCTGGAAATGGTCGAAGCGGCCTTACAGCAAGAAGCGTTTGAGGTGGTCACGCGCTTCGATGTGCAGCGCACCATGCAGGACAAGCTGCACGTCAGCCTGCGGCCTTACATCATCCTTGGCGCTGTCAACAACCGCATCGCCGACCAGCTCCTCAGGCGAGATCCGTGCGTCGCGCTCATGGTGCCCTGCAACATATCGGTCGAAGTCACCCCAGACGAGCGCACCCTGGTGCGTGTCACCGACCCCGGTCAGATGGTATCCTGCAAATGCGGTGAAGATCCCACGATTGTAGAGATCGCCGAGGACGCCAGCCGCCGCCTGGCCAATGTCATCCAGGCACTTGGCCGCGCCAGCCGCCCGCCCGATCCGAATGCCAAGCCATGGACACGCCTTTCTCAAGCAACCACCGATTAGCCTATTGACGCTGCGGCCGCCCCAATCCCGCCTGAAAAGCCCAAGAGCTTTTGGCTATACGCTAAATTCAGGGAAATGACCGGTTGAGTAACGAATTGACCTTCGAACTCATCGACTTTCTGACCAGCCCGCTGGCTCAGTCTGCCCTCGAGCGGCTGGCTCTTATAGATCTGCGCGAACAGGCGCTGCTGTCAGTCCTCAGCGAGCTGCGCAAGCAGTTCAGCCCTGGGCAGGCGTCCGCGCTGCTCACCCAGGCCCGCCTGCGCCAAAAAGCGCTCGAGAAATTCCCCCTGGCCGCCCAGATGCTTTTCGTCGACGAATCGCTCCAGCAAGCCAGCAGCCAGGCTGTCGCGGCCTATCACGCCGAGCGGTTCTCCCCCTTCGCACACCTGGCCGACCTCGGCAGCGGCATCGGCGGGGATGCAATTGCGCTGGCCCGCTCGGCCGCCTCGATGTGGGCGGTCGAGAATAACCCGCTGCTGTGCCGGCTGCTGCAACACAACCTGGCGGTCAACGGCTGCTCCGGGCGCGCCAGTGTGCTCAACGCCGATTGGACTCAGCTCGACCTGACCGGGCGTGACGCGCTCTTCATCGACCCAGCCCGCCGCAGGCAGGGCCGGCGCGTGTTCGGGCTGGCGGAAATGGAACCGCCCCTCGAGCAAATTCTCAACCTGCACACCCGCCACGCCAACATCGCGGTAAAGGTCGCCCCCGGTGTCGCCTATGCTGAAATCCCCCCTGGCGTGGAGGTCGAGTTTATCTCCGAGCATGGCCTCCTCAAAGAAGCTCTGCTGCTGTTTGGCGGTCTGCGCAGCGGCTTTGCGCGCAGCGCGACCCTCCTGCCCGGCCGGCAGCACATGCACCACACCGGCCGCGAGCCGGAGATCCCGCTTGGCCCGCCCGCATTTTGCATCTACGAACCCGACCCCGCCATCATCCGCGCCACGTTGGTCAAATCACTGGCCGAACAAATCAACGCATGCCAGCTCGATGCCAATATCGCTTATATGACCAGCGCCAGCTACACCCCTACGCCCTTCGCGCGTGCCTGGCAAGTCTTGCACCACGGCCCCTTCCATCTCAAAACCCTTAACCACTGGCTGCGCGAAGCCAACGCTGGCGAGGTGATCGTTAAAAAGCGCGGCTCGGCCATCGACCCAGATGACTTCCGCAAAAAGCTCAAGACCTCCGCCAAAGGCAACCAGGTCACTGTCTTTATCACCCGCCACCTCGACCGGCCCTGGATGATCACCGCCGCGCCACTCGGTCCCGCCATCCCTGGCCCTGCTGCCGAGCAGTACGAAGAGTAATTTTCAAGATGTTCAGCAATATGCGCCTGCATCTTGCTGAACATCAGGCATGTACCCGCCCCAGATGTTTCGCGACAGTTGAGATTTCCCCGTCCTTGGAGGGGCGGTGAGCGGGGAGAAGATGTTTTTTGCTGGTTTTGGCGTTAACGCCGCCAAAACCAGCGTTAACTGGGTTTCGCCCCTCTCCCTCTGGGACACTCCCACCCCTTCGGGTGCGCTGAAGAGCGTCAGTGCCCCCGAAGGGGTGGAGGCGGGAGGGGGGAGGGAGGTCCGCGCTATGCAGAACTGCCAAAAACCTACCCCTAAAAGGGAGGGCAGAGAGGGGATTAGGTTTGGCGAATTCGCCAGCGGTATCCTCCGCAAGAGGTACGAGGCGAACAGCTCCAATTAAAACAAAGTTGTGCTGCCCATTCTGGATGGGCAGCACAACAAAAGTTTTGCTTGATTGCGCGAATTTAGCGCTTGGTGTAGGTCGGGGCCTTGCGGGCGCGCTTGAGGCCTGGTTTCTTGCGTTCCTTGACGCGAGCGTCACGGGTCAGGAAACCGCCCTTGCGCATCAGCGGGCCGTTCTCGATATTCATCTTAACCAGAGCGCGGGCGACACCCAGCTTGACCGCATCGGTCTGACCGGTCACGCCGCCGCCCTTAACCACCACGGTGATATCGAGGTTGGTGCGATCCTGGCCGGAGGTAACCACAGGCCCCAAGATTTCCTCGAGATCGCCAAGTCGGGTGAAGTAATCTTCAGCCTGCTTGTCGTTGACAATGAATTTGCCGTTGCCGGTCATCACGCGGACGCGGGCAGTAGCCTCTTTTCGGCGGCCAATACCTTCATAATACTGAACGGACATATTTCTTCACGCTCCTTTATGCAACCGGCGCAGGATGTTGAGCCGCATGCGGGTGCTCGCTGCCGCCGTATACCTTCAGCCGCTTAATCAGCTGGCGCCCAAATTTGTTGTGCGGGAGCATCCCCCACACCGCGTCGCGAATCACCCGGTCGGGGTGCTTGGCAAGCTGGTCGCGCAGACCAATCGACTTAATGCCGCCCGGATAACCGGAGTGGCGGTAATACACCTTCGTATCCACCCGCTTGGGAGTGAGGCGCATCTTCTGCACGTTGACAACAACGACAAAATCGCCCATCTCCACGCCAGGCGTATAGGTTGGCTTGTGTTTGCCCAAAAGATAATGGGCTGCCTGGGTCGCGAGGCGCCCCAGGACCTGATCATTAGCATCGAGCAGGATCCAATTCGGTTCCTGAATGCCCTTTGGGACGAAAGTTTTCTCCACTGCCATTGTTCCACCTTACAACAAGGTCCAAATCATGCTAACCGTTACCTGTCCATCTCGCCATAACGCACTTCCATCAAGGTCAACCCCTGCGCAGGTGCAAGACCGGGCAGCAGAGGTCGAGCGTTCCGGAGGCCTGCGTCCATTTCATCCAGACTCAACCGGTTCTGCCCAACTTGCACCTGTACAAACACCAGGCGGCGTACCATGTGGTACAAAAAAGCATTCCCCCGGATAGTAAAGCGCAGTTCGTCTCCCTCCAGCTCCCAATCCGCCGAAAAAACTGTACGGATGGTGCTGCCCTTGGGAATTGGCGGCTGCCCAAAAGCGGCAAAATCGTGACTGCCCGGAAGCAGCCCGGCTGCCGCCTGCAGCAGGCCCGCGTTAGGCGCGGGCCACACTCGCCAGGCGAAACGCTCACGCAGCGGGTCACGGTATGGGGTGGTGTAGATCCGGTACTGGTAGCGGCGCTCCCGCGCGTCATAACGCGGGTGGAAATCATCCGCCGCCCGTTTGACCTCGTGGACCGCCACGTCTGCCGGAAGGTAGAAGTTGATCGCCCGCGCCAGCTCCTCTTCCGAGTGAGACCAGTCCAGGTCGAAGGCTGCTACCTGCCCTGCCGCGTGAACGCCCGTATCGGTGCGCCCCGAGGAAAGAACCGTATCGCCCTGCCACCCCACGCCGCGCAAAGCGGTTTCCAGCGCTGCCTGAACCGTTCTTATCGGTCCCTGCCGCTGGTACCCCAGAAAATGCGTGCCGTCGTAGGCCAGGATAACTTTGTAACGTGCCATTCCAATCCGGCAACGATCCGGACAGGAGAAAATGACTAGCTCTCGACCAGTTCGAGCAGAACCATCTCAGCAGCGTCACCCAGGCGGGGCACCAGCTTGAGAATGCGCGTGTAACCGCCGTTGCGGGTGGCATAACGCGGGCCAATATCATCAAACAGCTTCTTGACCATCTCGGGGTCGTCCATACGGGCAGCCGCCAGGCGGCGCGCATTGACTTTCTCGATGTCGCTGCCGTTGCTGCTGCTGCGCGCCAGAGTGATCAGGCGCTCGGCATCACCGCGAATCGCTTTTGCCTTGGCGGCCGTGGTGCGAATGCGTTCGTGCTCAAACAGCTGGTTGATCATCGTCTTGCGCAGTGCAATGCGCTGACCTTTGCTTCGGCCAAGTTTGTATCCAGCCACATTATGTCGCATATCAGTTACTCCACAGTCTTTTCGTTTTGCAGGAAACCCTTCTCCTGCATCTTCTGCCGCAGCTCATCCAAGCTTTTCTCACCGAAATTGCGGATGGACATGACGGCTTCGTCACCCTTCTCCAACAGCTCGAGCACATCTCCGACCGTGGTGATGCCAGTACGCTTCAACGAGTTGAACACGCGCACCGAAAGGTCAAGGTTCTCGATCGGCGTTTCGGCGGCCTCAGAGGTCAACCGGCTGCCAACAACTTCCTTCTCCACGCCCAGCGACAGGGTTTCTTCGCTGATTCCAGCCACGAAGCGGAAGTGATCGATCAGGATCTTGGATGAAGTGCTCAGCGCCTTTTCAGGGCTGACGGTTCCATCCGTCCAAATTTCAATTGTTAGACGGTCATAATTGGTGCTTTGACCGACACGCGCCGAGCCAACCGACCAGTTAACCCGTTTGACCGGGCTGTAGATCGCATCCACCGGCAATTCACCGATCGGCAGCTTGCCGCTGCGCTCGGAGGCCGGGGAATAGCCGCGCCCGTGCCCGGCCGTCAGATCAATTTCCAGGCGGGTATTCGGATCGTCAACCGTGAAGAGATACAGATCAGGGTTGACAACTTCCACATCCGACGGGAATTGAATATCAGCCGCCGTCACCACTCCTTCACCGCGCACATCGAGGTGCAGGTGCGAGGTCTCCACGTCATGCAGCTTCAAGCGAATTTGCTTGATTTGCAGCATCACCTGGATCACATCTTCTCTCACCCCCGGGATATCGCTGAATTCATGCAGGACATCCGTAATGCGGATGGAAGTGACGGCCGCACCGTCCAAAGAGGAGAGCAGAACCCGGCGCAGTGCATTTCCGAGTGTGACCCCATAGCCCCCTTCCAGGGGACCGATCACGAAACGGCCATAGTTGCGGGCCTCGGCCTCTCGCTCAACTTTCGGCGTTACCATATTACTTAGAGCAGCCACGTTTCATCCCTTCCGGTTCACGCAGAACCTGGATGTGGTTGGGTTTAGCGCGAGTAGTACTCGACGATTAATTGCTCATTCAAATTGCCCTCAATCTCAGAGCGTTCGGGCAGGCGCAAAACGCGCGCCGACAGGTTTTTCCCGTCCCGTTCGATCCACACAGGGCACAGGCGTTTATCGACGAAGTCGACAACTTCCTTCCAGTACGTCTTGCCGCGCGCATTCTCAGCCACTGTGATCCGGTCGCCCGGGTTGAGCAGCATAGAAGGCACATCAGCGCGACTGTTGTTGACCAGGATGTGGCCGTGGTTGACCAGCTGGCGCGCCTGAGCGCGGTCCACGGCCAAACCAGTGCGGAACACCACATTGTCCAGACGCAGTTCCAACGTGCGCAGCAGGTTGAACCCGGTCAGGCCCTTGGTCTTCTGTGCAATTCCAAAATAGCGGCGGAACTGGCGCTCAAAGATGCCATACACGCGGCGCGCTTTCTGTTTGGCGCGCAGCTGGCGAGCGAAGTCCGATTCGCGTTCCTGTCGGCCCTGCCGTGTGCGGCCGTGCTGACCAGGGGCGAACCCGCGTTTTTCAAAAGAACACTTCGGGCTGTAGCAGCGCTCGCCCTTTAAAAACAGTTTTTCACCTTCACGCCGGCAAAGTTTGCAGACCGGCCCAATATACTTACCCATACATCCCTCTCTTAGACGCGGCGTTTCTTGGGGGGCCGGCAGCCGTTGTGCGCAACCGGGGTGATGTCGGAGATCGAACGAACGCGAACGCCCAAAGACTGGACGGCGCGGATCGCTGACTCGCGGCCAGGGCCGGGGCCCTTCACAATCAAATCGGCTTCCTGCATGCCCATTGACATCGCAGCCTTGACCGCCTGTTCAGCGGCAAGACGCGCGGCAAACGGCGTGCTCTTGCGGGAGCCCTTGAAGCCAGCCGACCCAGCGCTGCCCCAGCAGACGGCATTGCCCTGCTGGTCGCAGATCGTGATGATCGTGTTGTTGAAGCTGGCGAATACACTGATCCGACCACTGGTCAGGGTGCGTTTGACCTTTTTAACGGTCGCAGTGCGACGCACCGATCGTACATTTTGTGCCATAAAACCTTCCTGTTTACGCTACATCCAGGTTGCCTGTTTACGTTACATCCAGGCAGTGAATTAAAGATCCGTTCGGGCACTTGCCGGCCAGGCAGCCGCAGGAGAGAGGAAACCCCCTGGCCTGACCGGACAGCACCACACGGATCAAAACGACTTACTTCTTGCCACCCCGGCGGCGGCCGCGACCGGCCACAGTCTTCTTGGGTCCCTTGCGTGTGCGGGAATTGGTGCGCGTGCGCTGGCCATGACACGGCAGGTTGCGGCGGTGGCGTAGACCGCGGTAGCAACCAATTTCGATCAAACGCTTGATGTTCAACTGCACTTCGCGGCGCAGGTCGCCCTCAACCTTGAAGTTGCGCGAGATGAAATCGCGGATCGAGTTCACTTCCGCTTCACTGAGATCCTTGATGCGGGTGTCAGGGTTGACACGCGTACCAGCCAGGATCGACTGCGCCCGAGTCGGGCCAATACCAAAGATGTAGGTCAACCCTACCTCTACCCGCTTATTGCGAGGAAGATCAACGCCTTCAATACGTGCCATAGTGCCTTATCCCTGCCTCTGCTTGTGCTTTGGGTTGTCGCAGATGATAAACAGAATTCCGCCACGCTTCACGATTTTGCATTTCGCGCAGCGTTTGCGAATGGATGGTGAAACTCTCATAATTCCTGCTCCTTTTGGTTCGCAACGCGCAAGTGAGAGATTATACTCGCGCTTGCTGATTTCGTCCAGAGAGTGTCGTGCTCTCATCGTCAGGCGCCGTCAATATGAACGGTCCGTTTTCGGTCACAGCGATCGAATGCTCAAAATGAGCCGTCAAGCCGCCGTCCGCCGAAGCCACCGTCCAATTATCCGGCATAACCCTCGTCTGCCAGGCTCGCACCAGCACCATGGGTTCCAATGCGATGGTCATGCCCGGGCGCAGCACAATCCCGCGTCCCGCCGGGCCATAATTGGGAACTTGCGGCCCTTCGTGCATCTGCCGTCCGACCCCATGCCCGGTATATTCGCGCGTCACATGGAACCCGCGGCTTTCGACATACTGCTGCACAGCCGCGGAGATGTCGCCAACTCGGTTGCCAGCCGTCATCTTGCCGATGCCCTCGTACAGCGCACCTTCTGTCACGTCGAGCAGCTTGCGCGCCGTCTCGGAAATTTCGCCGCACCCGGCCGTGAAGGCCGAATCGGCCACGAAGCCTTTGTAGACGGTCCCACAGTCCACCGTGATGATGTCCCCTTCTTTGAGCTTGCGGCTCTTGCTGGGGATGCCATGCACCAGCTCATCATTAACGCTGACACAAGTGCTGGCGGGGTACGGGTAAGGCCCGGGATAGTTCTTGAATGGTGAATAAACGCCGTGCTTGCGCAGAACTTCCTCGGCCGCCGCGTTCACATCAGCGGTCGACGCCCCCGGTCGGATCGCGGCCTTCGCCGCCGCCAGCGCTTCGGCGTTGATCCGCCCAGCCTGACGCATAATCTCCAGCTCTGCCGGGGTTTTGATCGTGACCTGCCGGTCCCAAGACATAACGCGCGCTCCTGCCTGACTAAGCCTGGCGAATTGCGTCGAGCATTTGCAGGCCAACCGCCTCAATCGACTGCGTGCCGTCGACTTCAGCGAGCAGCCCCTTGCCGCGGTAGTACGCGATCAAAGGCGCGGTCTGCTCAACATAAACTTTGATGCGGTTCTCAACCGTCGCCGGTTTATCGTCGTCGCGCTGATACAGCGCGGCGCCTTCCGCGTCACACTTCCCGGCTTCAGCCGGGGGGTTGAATTTCTGATGGTATACCTTGCCGCAGGTTGGGCAAGTCCAGCGCCCGCTCAGGCGCTCGACCAACACCTCAGCCGGAACTGAAATGTACGGGACGCAGTTAACTTTGCTGTCCAGCGTGCCCAGCATCACATCCAGCGCCTCGGCCTGCGCCGGGGTGCGTGGAAAACCGTCCAGCAAGACGCCCTTCTCACAGTCGGGCCGGGAGATACGGTCCTTGACCATTGCAATCGTAACATCGTCGGGAACCAGCGCGCCGCGGTCCATATAGCCCTTGGCGAGTTTGCCCAATTCTGTCTGATTTTTCAAATTCTCACGGAACAGGTCGCCGGAGGAAACGTGGACCAGGCCAAATTCCTTGGCGATGATCGTCGCTTGCGTGCCTTTTCCTGCCCCAGGAGGGCCGAGGAGTACGATGTAAGTTGCCATGCTTAACCCTTGATCAAGCTTTCCTGATAACCATGCAGCTTCAGCTCGGTCTCAATAATCTGGAAGGTATCGCGGACGACGCCAACCACAATCAGCAAGCCCGAAGCAGAGATCAGGAACAGACCGGCGCGCGCCGAAGCGGGGAAGACCAGCTGCAGCAAGAACGGCAGAGCCGCCACCACGCCCAGGAAAACTGCCCCGGGCAGGGTAATCCGCCGCTGAACGCGCGTCAAATAGCGCTGAGTCGGGCCGCCAACCGTCACGCCGGGAATATGAGCGCCCTGACGCTTGAGATTGTCACCATAATTCTGCTGTCCAAACAAAACGTCGGTGTAGAAGAAGGTGAACGCGACCACCATGAAAAAGTACAGCAGTGCATACACAGCGCCCTGACTGTTGAAAGTCGTGTAGACGCCATTCGCAAAACTCGCCAGCCAGGTCACCTGACTCTGCAGGAAGTAGCTCGCCGCGATCGACGGGAAGGTCAAAATCGCCTGGGCAAAGATCAACGGGATCATGCCAGCCATGTTGACCATCAAAGGCAGGTTGCTGTGCACCGGCATTGACATGCGGTTGCCAACGCGCCGCCCCGGAAAGAACACCGGAACGTTGCGGCGGCCCTGCTGGACGAAGACGATCGCGAAGATCGTCGCCACCAGGATCAGCAGGATCGCGATCACCATCCACACACCGTTGACCTGGTCAGCCAGCAGATCCACAATATTGCCAGGGATCTGCGAGACGATGCCCGCGAAGATGATCAAAGACAGGCCCTGTTTCGGGATGCCATATTCAGAGATCAACTGACCGATCCACACGCCAAACATCGTGCCCGCCGTCATCGAGATCAAGACGGCCAAGGTTGGGATCAGGTTTACCCCGGTGAACCCGTAATTCGGGAACACCGGCTGGCCAACCATCGAGGTAAAAATATTGATCTGGCCGACCGCCGACAGCAGCGCCATCGGGATCGTCAAAATCATCGTCCACTTTTCCATCCAGGTCCGCCCTTCGCGCGGGTTGTCTTTCATGCGCTGCTCGAGGGACGGGATGATCGGGACCAACAACTGCAGAATAATCTGGGCGGTGATGTACGGGTAAACGCCCATCGCCAAAACCGAGAAATTCGACAGCGTTCCGCCCGAGAGCATATTGAGGAGGTTGAGCAGGTTGGCCGCCGGATTGGAGGTAGACGCCAGCGTCCCGATCAGCTCCCGGTCAATCCCGGGGACGGGAATATTGGCGGCGAGGCGGTAAATCACCAGCAGAAGCAGCGTCATCAGCAGCTTCTTCCGGATATCCTCTGATTGCCAGAGGTAGCGCCAGGCGGACCGTTTCATAGGAGATCTCCTCTGCCTAACTGATCAGTTCAACAGAGCCGCCAGCGGCTTCGATCTTGGCGCGAGCGCCCTTCGAAATCCGCTGAACCTTGACAGTTAGCACGCGGGTAATCTCCCCACGCCCGAGAACGACCACCGGGTCGCTGTTTCTGTGCAGCATACCGGCCTGAGCCAGCAGTTCAGGGGTCACCACCGTATCGGCGGGGAAACGGTCAAGCTGGTCGAGGTTGACTTCGTTGAATTCAACCTGGAACGGCGGGGTGAAGCCCTCGCCACGCATGAACGGCAGGCGGCGGTAGAACGGCAGCGCGCCGCCCTGGCGGTACAGGTTGCCGCCCGTGCCGGAGCGCGAGCCTTCGCCCTTGGTGCCGCGGCCTGCGGTTTTACCCTGACCGGCGCCAATGCCCTGCCCCTTGCGCTTGCGGGTTTTCTTCGCGCCCTCATTGGGGACTAAGTCGTGAAGTTTCATGCTACTTCCTCAATTTTCACGAGATGGTTGACCTTCAACAACATCCCTCGCAGCGAAGGAGTGTCGGGCAGAACGACGGACTGGTGCAGCTTGCGCAGCCCCAGCGCCCGCACGGTCGCCTTGTGCCGGATCGAGTAGCCGATGGCGCTCTTTTCCAGCGTAATGCGCAGCATTTTCACTGCAGTGGTCGGGGTGGTGTCAGTCATTTTTCTTCCGCTCCCAGAAGGGCATCACGTCGCGCAGGACCTTGCCGCGCCGCGCCGCTTCTTCCTCGGGGAATTTCAGCTGCTCAAGCGCGTCAAAAGTTGCCTGGACCACGTTCAACACGTTTGCGCTGCCCAGAGACTTGGTCAGGATGTCGCGAATGCCAGCGGCCTCGAGCACCGCGCGCACACCGCCCGCGGCGATAACGCCGGTACCGGGGGTGGCGGGTTTCAGCAGCACTTTCGCGCCGGCAACCGTGCCCAACACTTCGTGCGCGATGGTCGTGCCCATCATGCCGACTTTGTGCATATCTTTGTGAGCGCGCTCAGTCGCCTTGCGCATCGCATCGGGGACCGCATTGGCCTTGCCGACGCCGATGCCAACCCGCCCGCGATTGTCACCGGTCACGATCGTGACGCGGAACTGAAAGCGGCGGCCGCCCTTGACGACCTTGGCGACGCGCGCGATCTCAATCACGCGCTCGTCAAACTGCTGCTCTAAGCTCTGATACTCATTCATTTCCATGGTATGTGGCCTTCCTTTACTCTAGAAATCCAGGCCAGCCTGGCGAGCAGCATCGGCCAGGGCCTTGACCCGTCCGATATATTTGAAACCGCCGCGGTCAAAGACTACCTGCTTGACGCCGTTATCGATCGCGCGCTTGGCCACCAATTCGCCGACGGCCTTAGCCTGCTCGGTCTTGGTTAATTTGGACACCTTCTCGCGCAGTTCATGGTCGATGCTCGAGGCCGAGGCGAGGGTGCTTCCCTTTTCATCGTCAATCACCTGGGCATAGATCTCTTCCACGCTGCGGAAAACGCTCAGGCGCGGCCGGTCGGGCGTTCCGTGCACAGTCAAACGCACACGCTGGTGGCGGCGTTCGCGAGATTCAGAACGAGTTCGTTTCGTCATACATTCACCTACTTCTTGCCCTTGCCGCCCTTACCGGACTTGCCAGCTTTGCGGCGGATCTTTTCACCCAGGTAATGCACGCCTTTACCCTTGTACGGTTCGGGCGGGCGGATCTTGCGGATATCCGCGGCAACCTGGCCAATTTGCTCGGGGTCAGAACCATTGACCTTTACCTGGCGCGTCTTCTCGTCCACGGCAAAGCTGATGCCATCAGGCGGTTCAACCACCACAGGGTGCGAGTAGCCCAGGTTGAGCACCAGGTTCTGGCCGTCCATCGAAGCGCGGTAACCGACGCCATCGATCTCCAGTACCTTGGTAAACCCGGCCGAAACGCCGGTGACCATATTCTGGATCAGGGCGCGCGTCGTGCCGTGCAAAGCGCGCACGGTCGGCATATCGTTGGCACGGGTCACGCTGACCTGGTTCGCTTCTTGCGAAATCGTCACAGCACCTGCGAAGGTGCGCGCCAGGGTGCCCTTGGGGCCTTTAATCTTGACCGACAGACCGTCAATTTCAACAGTCACACCGGCGGGAACAGTTACGGGTAATCGTCCTACACGAGACATGGCAATTCCTCCTACCAGACCTTGCAGAGGACTTCCCCGCCCACACCCAGTTGGCGCGCGCGCTGCCCGGTCATCACACCCTTGGGGGTCGAGATGATCGCAATGCCCATGCCAGACAGAACCCAGGGGATTTCCTTCATTTGAGTGTAGACGCGCCGGCCAGGGCGGCTGACCCGCTCCAGGCCAGTGATCACCGACTTGCGCTGGCGCCGCTCACCCACGTATTTTAGCTTCAAACGCAGGACCTGCCGCAGCGCGGCCTCGCCCTCAACGACTTCGAAGCTCTCGATATAGCCCTCTTCCTTGAGGATACGGGCAATTTCGGCCTTAATCTTGGAATTCGGCATAGCCACCAACGATTGGCCAATCATCAAACTGTTGCGCACACGCGTCAACA
>Ga0172369_10004636_pt1 | contig 17319 bp, 14 predicted proteins | sample LakKiv25m_FD_114539 | JGI IMG/M metagenome (GOLD analysis project Ga0172369, IMG submission 114539) | Freshwater microbial communities from Kabuno Bay, South-Kivu, Congo - kab_022012_11.25m | ecosystem: Environmental > Aquatic > Freshwater > Lake | place: Democratic Republic of the Congo...
ACGATCACACTGTAACTTTTTTTACTACAATTAATTAACTGATCATAGTTAACCTTCGTAAATTTTTCTTTTTCCAAGCCACTGGCAATCTCCTGACAGATCGTTATTGGGTCCTCAGTTCGATAATCTTCCTCTGTTAAGATCACCAAATCACAAGAATGTCCACTTGCTTGGCCCATTAAAGGACGCTTGGTAAAATCACGAAGACCGGCTGAACCAAATACGTGTATAAGCCGTCCCTGTTTTTTTAGATATATTTCTCTTATCGACGGTAAAAGCTGGGCTAAAGCATTTGGAGTATGTGCAAAATCAATGATCACTTTAAAATCATTATCGTAAATCAAATCGAGTCTGCCTTTTGGCAGCTCGAATGTTTTCAATGCTTTTATTATTACATCTTCTTTTAAGCCCAATTCTTTACAGACAGTAAAGGCGGCCGAATAATTATATTGATTGAATTTTGTCAGTTCTGGAATATCCTTAATATTTTTTGATATTTGATATGTATTTTTGATATTTGTTATTTTGTCTTTTATAAGAGGATATGAATCGTCATCCTTGTTTACTATCCCAATTTTGGCCATCTTTAACAGCTTAATCTTTGTCGATAAATATTCTTCGTAGTTCTTATGATAATCTAAATGCTCGTGAGTAATATTTGTGACTACCCCGATCTCTTATTTGATCCCCCAAACTCTATTTTGATCAAGGGCATGAGAAGTAGTTTCCAAAATAAAATATTCATCATTGTTATCTGCTGATTGTTTCAATAATTTTTGTAATGCAAATGAACTTGGAGTGGTAACATGAAAACCGATATCTGATTCCATACCTCCGATTGATGCAAAAACCGAAGAAACAAAAGAAACCTTTTTACCGGCTGATTTTAAAATGTGGGCTATTAGGTGGGTTGTTGTAGTCTTTCCATCAGTTCCGGTAACTCCAACAACCTTTAACTTCTTGCTAGGAAAACCATATAAAATATTCGCTAAAATAGCTTGAAGTAAATGGTATATATTTTTCAGTTTTTGAAACATAATCTAGATTAATTTTTAATTTTCAGTTTTCATTTTTCATTGAATTTTCAATGTTTAAAATTTAAAAACTAAAAATTTAGATTTGATTGAAAATTGTAAATTGTTAAATGAAAATTACACATCATTGACTTGGGCTAATATTATAGTACACGATCAAATCTTTTGCGATTTCAAAAAATAAGGGTGCAGCTGTTTCTGAACCCCAGATTGAAGTTTGAGGTTCATAAAGAACGACAAATGTCAGGAATTTCGGATCAGAAGCTGGAGCAAATCCAATAAAGGAGGCAATTGTTTTGGATGCATCATAAAAACCTTTTATTGGGACCTGTGCTGTTCCAGTCTTACCTCCCACTGAAAAACCCTTAGGACGGTCCCATTTAGCCTCTGCATTCTCAACCGTAGATACCAACATTTTCCTTATAATATCTGAGGTTGATTTTGAAATGATCTTTTTTTCAACTTTTGGTTTTATTTCCGTAGTTTTATTTTCAGAAACAATTTTTTGAACGATATATGGCTTCATTAAATTCCCTCCGTTAATAATTGAAGCAAAAGCACGAATCATTTGAATTGGTGTAACGGCAATCCCCTGACCAAATGTTACAGTGGCATAGTCGATAGGATACCAATTATTCTGTGGTTTCAAATATCCACTCGCTTCGCCTTCCAAATCTATTCCTGTGTTCTGGCCAAATCCGTATTTTTCTAGATAGCTATAAATTTTTTTATTTCCAAGTTTTTCACCGATATAAACCATTCCCACATTTGATGATTTTTCCAAAATTCTGGTCATTGATATCTTACCTTCATATTTATCATTCCACGTTTTTATATTATATTCACCAACGGCAACCTGCCCCGTTTCATTGTATATATCATCAGCTTTTATCTTTTTTTCTTCTAATGCGGCTGCTACTATTAGGGGTTTAAATACGCTACCAGGCTCATAAAGCTCGGAAATAGCCAAGTTTTTGTAAAAATTTTCGTTAAATAGGTAGTATTTTTCGATATCATAGTCAGGTAAACACACTAAAGATAATATTGCCATAGTTTTTGGATCAGCAGTAATGACACAACCTTTTTTTGCTTTATATTTTTCAAGACCTTCCAAAAGTCTACGTTTATTAATTTCTTGGATATTTTTATCAATTGTTAATATCAAGTCACGACCATTCTCAGGTTCAACTCTTTGTTGGACACCAATTAATATCGGTCGACCGGCAACGTCTCTCTCTGTTTCTACGAATCCCGGTAGCCCTCTAAGGTCTCGGTTGTAAAATCCCTCTAATCCAAGATATCCGACATCTTCACCCTCGCTGTCTTTACCCAGGAATCCTAAGATATGAGCTGAAAGAGAGGCTTCAGGGTAAAATCTTTTAGTTTGATAATCAAAGCCGACCTCTTTCAAATTTAATTTATCGATTTTATCTTTTTGTTCTTGAGTTAGACCACTTGCTATAGCAACCCAATCTTTTGACATATCTAATTTTGGTGAGATAGACGCCTCCTCGATCTCTAAGCTTTCACTTAACAGGCGTAATAGTCTATCTTTATCTTCAATTTTTTTTGGTTCGACATAAAGTTGGTAACTATTTTGATTTAATACCAATGATTGATCTTTCATATCATAAATTCTTCCACGTATAGGATTTAGTTTATTTGTTTTTAAATATACGCTTTTGCTTAATGGTGAATATATGACTTGAAGAAAGAAAAGTCGAATAATGAGGACTGCATAAAGGGCAATAAAAAGAAGAAAAATTAATTTAATTTTCATGGACTATTTAACGTATGCGTACTTTAATTGATCTATATATTGTGGGGCTGTCGAATTTGTAAAACCAAACTCTTTAGCCTGCTCTTGAGCAAATTTTAAAGAACCAAGATTTGCAACTTCCTTTTCCAAGGTCAAGTTTGCTTTATGAAGAATGTCAGTTTTTTTCTCAAAACTATTTATTTCGTCGCTTATTACAATGCCGGATATTACAACAAAGAGATTGGCAATAATTAGTCCGGTCATTATCAACCCAGTTGTTTTTAAAAATATATTTTTCATATTGTTTCCTTTACAATCAATCTTAATTTTGCAGATTTTTCAAAATTTCTACCTCTGCGGTTCATAATCGGTTTTTTATCCAAAAGCTTTAAACCTTGAGATTTTGAAAATTTTTTCGCTATTCGATCTTCCAATGAGTGAAACGTAACAACCGCAATTCTTCCTTCATCCTTAATTATTTTCCTCGCTCCATCAAGGCCTTTTTTTAAATTTTCAAATTCTCCATTAACCTGTATTCGTAATGCTTGAAAGATTCGTTTATATACGTTGTTATCAGGTTCACCGATCGCATGATCAATGCAATTTATCAGATTTCCTACTATTTCTAATTTCTTAAATGAGCGCCTTATAACAATTTCCCTTGCAATCTTTTGTGAATTAATCTCTTCGGAATTCTTTGCAAAAACCTCATAAAGTTCGGCTTCAGACAAATGATTTAATAGATATTTTGCTGTCATTTCGGTATTTATGCTCATTCGCATATCCAAAGGCTCATTCAGTCTTTTAAAGGAAAATCCTCTCCCAGACTGATTAATCTGGCGCATCGACAAACCTAGATCAAATACAACTCCGTCCACTGGATAAAAATTATTCTCTTTGGCGATTGATTCAATATCTCCGAAATTTCCCTCGACCAATTTAAGACCATTCATTGATAACTGGCTATTACTTATCTGTGTTTGATCAAGATCGAGTGCCAATACTTTTCCGCCGGCATTTACGATTGCTTGGCTGTATCCTCCTTCTCCAAATGTTGCGTCAATATACAAGCCATCTTTCTTTATCTCTAATGCTTCCATTACTTGTTCTAATAAGACCGGTGTATGCATTTAAAAATTTTTAATTTTTAATTTGTATGTTTCCCACTTTTTTGTTTCCCATATTTCAAAATGATCTCCAACACCGATGATAACTGCTCTGTCTTTTAATTGACCATACTCAAGTAAATTCTTCGGAACGACAAAACGACCTTGTTCGTCTATTTCCAAATAGACTAATGAAGAAAATACATAACGACGGTTTTCCATATCTGTCGGTTGCAATAATGAAGGATTAAGAAGTTCTGAAGCTCTTTTTTCCCAATCGTCCTTATCATACCCTGATAGACAATTTCCAAAACCTTTAGTTAAAATAAAAGTGTTCCCTTTTAGAAGTTCTCTAACCTTTTTTGGTAATAACAATCGACCTGAGCCTGAGAAATTAATTTGATATTCACCAAAAAACACCATATGATTCCATTATCAACCATATTTAGCAAGTTGTCAAGCGGTTTTTGAAGATGGTATACTTTCATTGTGGAAAAAATATTAAAGAATACTAAGGACTTCATATTTTCAAAGCAAAAAAGTATATTTTCATCAGCAATATTATTGTCGTTTATGATTGTTCTGACAAGCTTGTCAGGGTTTTTACGATATAGAATCCTTGCTGGTTTTTTTAACAAAGAGGAACTGGATATCTTCTTTGCCTCTTTTAGACTGCCGGATATTATCTTTGAAATACTGATAACTGGAGCTTTGACTTCTACCTTTATTCCTATCTATTACAAATATAAAAACGATAAAAAAGAATTGTCAGAGAATATTTCCTCGATTGTAAATTTGATTTTTATATTATTAACGGTTTTTGTTGTGATTGTTTCCCTGTTTTTGGATAAAATTATTCCCGCTCTGACCCCAGGTTATGATCTTGTTAAAATGGATCGAATAATCGGTCTTTCCCGGCTTTTACTTTTAGGTCAACTACCTTTTTTTGTCTTGGGTAATTTTCTGACTGGTATTGGTCAAGCCAATAAAACTTTCTTTTTGTCTGCCCTAGCTCCGATTGTTTATAACCTAGCTATAATCTTTGCAACGATCTTCCTTTACCCGACTATGTTCTTATTAGCACCTATTTGGGGCGTCATCATTGGTGCTTTTTTACTTTTTGCAATTCAGATACCACTTTTTTTCAATTCGGATTTCACGTACCAATTTGTTTTAAAGAAAACTAAAGGGCTGACCGAGTTTATTAAAATGGTCATTCCGAGAGCTTTTACGGTCATTGTAGCTCAAATTGATGCTACTATTGATTTGACATTAACAACATTTTTAGGCTCTGGAGCATATACTTTTTTTTACCTAGCCCAACATTTACAATTACTTCCCGTGTCAGTGATTGGAATAGCTTTTGGACAGGCTTCTCTTCCTTACTTGACCGAGATGTTTCAAGAAAAAAGAATTGAAGAATATAAGAAAATTATTTCTGATTCAATTTTGAATTTATTCTACTTGACCGTTCCAATTGCCTTTTTTTTCATATTTGCTCGTACACCTTTGGTTCGTTTGTTTTTTGGTGGTCAAAAATTTGATTGGGAATCAACTGTTACAACAGCAGTAACTTTATCGTATTTTTCCATATCATTACCTTTTCATGGTTGTTATTATTTTTTAACTCGCTGTTTTTATAGTATGCATGATAGTAAAACACCTTTTTACGTTAGTATTTTTTCAATATTGGTAAATACTATTTTGAGCTTATCCTCAATTTTCATTTTTCATCTACCTGTCTGGTCTTTGGCTTTATCATTTTCGATTAGCATGATCTTTAATTCATCAATCCTTTTTATAATTATTGCTACTAAGTTCAAAGGCTTAGGACTAAAAACTATTTTTGTTGAAATAGGCAAAATGTTTTTTTCAGCTTTTCTTTCAGCTTTTGTAAGCTACTTCTCTATGAAATTATTAGATGGACTGATATTTGATACTAGCAGAACGATTAACGTTTTTTTCCTCTTATCCGTCATATCGCTAATACATTTTATTCTATACTTATTTATGTCTTGGTTATTTAATATAAAAGAGATTTATCTTCTGACATCTCTTATTTTGAAATTGAAGGAATATCAGAAAAAATTTACTGAGATTTATATACAGTATGAATGAAGATAAAGAAAAATTGTTAGCGATTGAGTCAATCCAAAAAAAACTTTTAGGAAAAAAGTTAAGTTATAGGGAAATATATGCCGTGATGGATGAAATCTCTCAAGAAAAACTTTCTGATGTCCTGACAACCTATTTTGTAGCTTCGTCATTTAAGGAAGGATATACTCCTCAAGAGCTATTTTACTTTACAAAAGCCATGGTCGAAACAGGTAATAAACTTAAATTTAAAGGATTGATTGCCGATAAACATTCTGTCGGCGGTATTGCTGGTACCCGAACAACGATGATTATAGTCCCTATTATCGCTGCTGCAGGCTTTAAGATACCAAAGATCTCGTCCCGAGCTATTACTACCCCCGCAGGTACGGCTGATGTCATGGAGGCGGTAGCCAATGTTGAATTTACCCCAAAGGAAATTACTAAAATCGTAAACGAAGTTGGTGGCTGTATTGCTTGGAACGGTAAGTTAGGTATCGCACCTGCTGATGACATTATTATTCGTGTTGAAGAACCGCTTGCTTTTGAATCGTTCGATAAAATTATAATATCGGTTATGGCAAAAAAGATTGCCGCTGGAACGACACATTTGGTCTTAGATATACCTATAGGAAAGACAGCTAAAATACATCGCTTTTCTGACGGAGAGGAAGTAGCAAAAAAATTAAAAAATTTAGCTGAACAATTTGGAATTAAAGTAACCTGTGATGTAAATGAAACTTTAGAACCAGCCGGACGAGGCATAGGGCCTATTTTGGAAGTAAGGGACGTTTTGTATGTTTTGGAACAAAAAACAGATCGGCCACTTAGATTAGAAGCCAAATCAGTAAGACTAGCAGGTGAACTACTTGATCTGTGTTATAAAGAGAAAAAAATCAAAAAAAATGGCGAAGACGAAGCAAGGAAAATTCTTGAATCTGGAAAAGCCTTAACAAAATTTCAGGAAATTGTGAAAAGCCAAGGTGGCGTACATAAGATTACTTCTAACTCTTTGGAACTTGCGAAAAATAAATTTGATGTCAGATCTTCGACATCTGGTAAAATTAAAGATATAGACAATCATAATCTAAATACGGTGGCAAAGATCTTAGGGGCACCAAATGATAAAAAGGCTGGAATATATTTATTGAAAAAATTGGATCATTCTGTCAGTAGGGATGAAGTTATTTTTACATTGTATACAGAGGATAAATATAGACTAAAGGAGGCAGAGGCAACATTAAGAAATTTACCAATTTTTAAAATCGAATAGTAATGAAGAAATTTAAAATATTATTGTTGTTGTTCATAATAATTTCAATTTTCTTTTATCTTTTTTACCGCGAAGGTTCTCTTCCAGTCAATAAATCAAATGTTACCGCAAAGACCTTTATTATTAAAAATGGTGAACCGCTTGATACTATAGTCAATAATTTGGAAAGCGAAGGATTTATTCGTAATAAGATTGTCTTTTATCTAATTGTAAAAAAACTTGGAATTGAACGAAAAATTCAAGCCGGTGAATTTCAGTTGGCTATGAATATGGATGCCAACGAAATTGCCAATAGCCTTACACATGGTACTTCAGATAGTTCTATCACTTTGATTGAAGGTATGAGAAAAGAAGAAATGGCTGAAATTATTTCGAATACTTTCAATATTCCCAGTATAGAAATAGAAGAAAAAACTAACGAAGGTTACATCTTCCCAGATACATATATGGTTCCAAAAAATGCCACATTTGACACGGTCTATTCAATAATAAAAAATAATAGTAAGTTTATTGAAGTCCTTAAAAATATCAAAAAAAAATCAAAATTATCGGAAAAGGAAGTAATGATCTTAGCTTCTCTGGTAGAACGTGAAGCCAGACAACCAGCAACTAGAGAGAAAATAGCCGGGATTATACTGAAAAGATATTTAGCTGATTGGCCATTACAAATAGATGCAACAGTCCAATACATTTTAGGATATCAGCCGAGTGAAAAAACTTGGTGGAAAAAATATTTAACAGAAGAAGATCTGAAAATTGATTCGCCATATAATACTTATAAAAACAAAGGCTTGCCGCCTGAGCCAATTTGTAGTCCAAGCCTTTCATCTATTGAAGCAATTATAAATGCTGATTCTTCGACACCTTATTGGTATTATATAACTGATAATAATGGCGTCATGCATTATTCGGTAACTCTTGAAGAGCATGAGACAAATGCTCAAAAATATCTACGCTAATTAAAAATTATGCCAAAGCATCTGATTGTAAACCTCATGATGATATATGACTTCTGAGTTCTTTACCTTAGTTCCTAGATCTGCGGGTGATCGATCAGCGGTCTTTTGCTTTAAATCGATAAATTTTTTCTTCATCTCCTCACCAAGTATCTTTTCAATTAGTTCACTTTGACGGAAATAGGTAATTGCGGTATTGATATCGCCAGGTAAGAATTTTGCTCTTGGCCTTTTTTCTTTATCAACTTTTTCTACCTCACCTTCCAATCCAGTCTTTATTAGTGAATATATTAGTAAATAAGGATTGGAATCTGTACCAACACTTCTAATCTCAATCCTCGCCGATTTTTCATTATGTAAAGGAACTCTTATCATTGCCCCACGATCAATCTCTGATACTTTTATCTCATTGGGAGCTTCAAAATGAGGATCAAGTCGCCTATAAGCATTAACACTGCTATTTAGTATCAAACAAATATCATTTGCATTAGATAATATTTTTTCTATAAAATTCCATGCAATTTCGGATAATTGACCCCGTCCTTTTTTGTCATGGAATAGATTTTTGTTACCTTTAAAAATTGAAATATTGGTATGCATTCCGCTTCCATTTACTCCCATTACCGGTTTTGGTAAAAATGTTGCAGTCATCCCCATATTTCGAGCAACTTGACGGCAGATTAGTTTATAAATTTGGATCTGGTCTGCAGCAATTAAGGCGTCAACATATGAATAATTTAGTTCAAACTGGGAAGGTGCCACTTCGGGATGGTCTTTTTCATTTTCAAAACCCATCGCTCTTTGAGCTTCAGCTGCCCGATCAATAAAATTACGTAATACATCATTAGGTAGTGAATGATAATAGCCACCCATAGATACTAATTCAAAACCTAACTTTTCATTATATGTTTGTTCAGCGTCAATTCCCTTCACTAAAAACCCTTCCACTTCATTTGCAGCATAGACTTTATATTGGTATTTTTTGTTTAGAAGGTCCAAATAACTTTGTAAAACACCGCGAGCATCCATTTGATATGGTTTTTCGTCTTGGCCATTGATCTTTCCCATTACTAGTACTTTTCCCGGACCAAATACATCACTTGGTAGCCACCAAAAAGCTCCCCAATCGATTCCCAGTCTAAGGTCTGACTCTGCCTGACGTGAAAAACCACGGATAGATGAACCATCAAAGGTCATATTATCATATGAAGAGAGAAAAAATTTCTTATCATAATCTATCATATGAAATCTACCTTCTAGGTCAGAAAAACCTATCGTAACAGCTTTTAACCTTTTTTCTTTTTTTAAATAATTTAGATAAAATTCTTTTAGCTCTTTTTCACTCGTTTTCTCTTTCCTTCTTTTTTTTGCCTGAAGATTCATTTCTTCCAACTCATCGTAGGGAATTTCTAAGAAGGTTCTAAGAGGTTTATTATCCATAAAATTATATTAATTTAAATAATAATTAATATAATTTACAAGAATTTTATGTTAAAGTCAAGACTATTTATTCAAGTAGTTAAGAGTTAAAAATGAATAATGAAGAATTGAGTTATGAATTAAGAATTTTACTTTTCACTTTTAATTTAATTCTTAACTCTTAATTTTTCATTTTTAATTATTACTCCTGATTAGTATTTTGTCTTCTGATTACAGGACGAGGTTTTGCCCCTTCTGCTGGACCAACATATCCGGCGGCTTCCAATTGATCTAGAAGTCTAGCTGCGCGCGCATATCCGATTGATAGTCTTCTTTGAAGAAGTGAGGCTGATGCTTTATCTTGTTGCATAATTATCTCAATCGCTTGATTAAAATAAGTGTCATTTTCACCACCGTTAACAGCATATGACCCTCCGCCAGCTGTTTTGATATTGACTGCTTGCTCTGTCACTTCTTGTGTGTAGTGAACTTCAGGGGCTTGAGACTTTAAAAAGTTGACTAAATTATTTACTTCGGCCTCAGTGATAAATGGTCCTTGGATACGCACTGGTTTTGCCTTGTCTGGAGGTAAAAACAACATATCTCCCCTTCCAAGTAATTTTTCTGCTCCCGGCATATCTATAATGACCCTCGAGTCGATCATAGAAGATACATTAAAGGCGATCCTTGTCGGGATATTTGCTTTCATAAGACCTGTGATGACATCAACTGATGGTCTTTGTGTGGCTAAGATCAAATGAATTCCTGTTGCCCGTGCCATTTGGGCAATCCTTGTAATCAACTCTTCAGATTCTCCTGGTGCAAATATCATCAGATCGGCAAGTTCATCAATAACAAAAATTATGTATGGTTTTTTTTCAATACCTTTTAATTGATTATATCCATCAATATTTCTTGCTCCGACCTTGGCAAACAACTTATACCTCTCTTGCATCTCTCCAATTGTCCATTTCAAAGCTGAAATAATCTTTTCTGCATCGACTATTACTTCAGTCAAAAGATGAGGAATGGAATTATATATCGATAGTTCCACTCTTTTTGGATCAACTAAAATCATTCTCAAATCCTCTGGTCGTGTCCTAAATAGGAAAGCTGAAATCCAAGCGTTCAACATGACAGATTTTCCGGATCCGGTCGCTCCAGCAATTAACGCATGTGGCATTTTTGCAATTGACGCCGCTACAGGTTGTCCCGAAACATCTAACCCTAAAGGTACGAGCAGTGGATCGTTATTTGATGTAAAGACAGGAGAAGACAACAAATTTTTTTCAGTCACAATTTCTGGTCTTTTATTCGGAATTTCAATTCCAACCAATGCTCGTCCGGGAATAGGAGCTTCAAGCCTTACCTGGCCTGTTGTTGCAGCAAGAGCAAGGGCTAGATCATTTGACAACGCTGTAATCCTGGATAGTTTGGTACCTCTGGTAATCTCTAAGGCATACTGTGTCACTGCAGGTCCTTTATTTACCTCAGCAACCCTAGCTCTTATTCCAAATGAATCAAGTGTTTTTTCAATAATTGATGCATTATAGTTAACGTCTCCACGATCAGCTTCCTTCTGAGAAACATCGGCCAACAAACTGATCGGCGGATAAACCCAAGTTGAGTTTGTTGATTGTGGTAAAGGTTTAATTGTAATCTCATCTTTTTTTTCCATAACTACAGAAGATTGTTTGACCACGGGTATTGTGCTAAATAAATTTTTGGCTTTTTCTTCAACTTTGCTATCTACAATAAATTGACTATCTTGCTTAGTTTGTTTCTGATCACCTTTTGCAAAAAATGTTCTTAAAAGATAATTTTTTATAAAGAATAAACCAGACTTCAAAAGGGTAAAGATAAAAATTAAAAAAGCATCTATAGAAGTGTCAAGAAAAAGCACCAAACCTATGATTAATATTACTCCAATTATTATAATTGCTCCAACAACAGAAAAATCAAGTTTCAAGTTTTCAAAAATACTCAAACCAATTTCCCCTGTTTGAAAAATACCTATTAAAGCGACAAAGACCATGATCAATCCGCCAGTGACATTTGGTTTAATAAATTTAAATTTTTTTGTATTGAAGAAATGAACTGACAATAGTATTAAGATTAGAGGTATAAAAATAGATAAACCTCCAAATTTCGATACAAGTGTTTGATGAATCAGAAAAAGAATTCGACCACTTTCCTGATTGGCGAAGCTTTTTATAAAGGAAATTAGAAAGATTAGACCAGAACCGAATATGATGAATCCAAAAATATTAAATATTGTTCCTTTGTTTATTTTGATTTTTAAGAACGGTAATTTGAAAAGAGATTTGCGTCTAGCCATATTTTTCATTGTAACGACAACGCATTACAAAATCAATTGTTAAATTTCAAACTTTAGTATGGAGTTAATAATTTAGAATCTATACTTACTTGATCATTTGTAAGTTCACTCTTCCCATGTTGTCAATTTGGTACACTTTTACCTTTACTTTTTGACCAAGTTTAACAACATCTTCAGGATGTTTTACAAAACCAGTTCCCATTTTTGAAACATGAACCAAGCCTTCCTTTCCAGGGACCATTTCTACAAAAGCACCAAAAGGTAGGATTCTTTTTACTTCACCTTCAAATTCTTCACCTACCTGTATTTCACGGGTAATATTTCCGATATGAGCAACCGCTTCATCAACTTTTGCTCTATCTAATCCACTAACAGTTACTTTACCGTCATCATCGACGTTTATCTCAGTCTGGGTACGGGCAATCAGTGCTCTAATATTCTTTCCCCCAGGTCCTATGATTTCACCGATTTTGTCAGGTGGAGGTGTCAACACAACCACTTTCGGTGCATAACGTGAAACTTCTTTTCTCGGAGCTTCAATGATTTTGTTCATTGCTTCCAATATTTTTAGTCTTGCTTCTTTACCTTGGACAAAAATATCTTTGATCATCTTTGCTGTCAAACCTTTATTTTTTACATCAAGTTGAATTGCAGTTATACCATCAATCGTCCCAGCAATTTTAAAATCCATTTCGCCGGCAAAATCTTCAAGACCAACTATGTCAGTCAATACTGCGTATTCATCGTCAGATTTGGTTACAATACCCATGGCAACTCCAGCAACCGCTTGTTTTAAAGGAACGCCTGCGTCCATCAGAGACAAAGATGATCCACAAACACTTCCCATTGAAGAAGATCCGTTCTCAGATAGTACTTCCGAAACTACACGTATTGCATATGGGAATTCTTCAGTTGAGGGTAATACTGGCTCAATCGCCTTTTCAGCCAATGCGCCATGACCGATTGCCCTTCGTGAAGGTCCCATCATTCTGCCGGTCTGTCCATAAGAATATGGGCCATCCGAATAATGATGAATATATCTTTTTACTTCTTTTCCTTCAGGACCTTCAATCAATTGTTCTAAAGTCGTTGAACCTAGGGTTGCGATCGAAAGAACTTGCGTTTGACCTCTTTGGAATAAGGCCGAACCATGTGTTCGAGGCAGAATGGAAACCTCAACATTCAAATCTCTGACCTGATTAAATTTTCGACCATCTGGTCTGACCTTCTTATCTAAAATACCAGACTTTATATTTGCATAATTATATTTCGTTATTGCAGCAAGTATTTGTTTTGTATCGAACTTTTTTTCCAATTCTTCATAAATTGTATCGACAATCTCTTTAATCATTTTGCTATCGCTCCCAGCTGTTGCTGCTGCTTGCTTCACTGCTTCGGATACTTGTTTTGAGTATTTTGATTCTACTAACTTTATAATCTCCGAATAATCGATTTCATCTGGAGCTATATCCTTCTTTTTACCTATCTCTTTTGTAATTACTTCAATAAATTCGATTATTTTCTTGTTTTCGATCTTTGCCATTTCAATTCCCTCTTGGATAATTTCATCCTTGATCATATTGGCTTTTGTTTCGATCATTAAAACCTTATCTTTTGATGAAGAAACGACTAAATCAAGATCAGAAAATTCCTGTTCGTTTTCAGTAGGATATAAAATAAACGCACTTTCTTTCTTTTCAGCAGAACTGACATATCCAACTCTTACAGTTGAAATAGGTCCAGCCCATGGAATCGAAGAAACGGATAAAGCTGTTGATACAGCAATTGCTGATAATACCTCTGGATCATTGACACCATCAACAGATAAAAGGGTAACAACTACTTGAACCTGTTTCTTGTAAGTTTTAGGAAATAAAGGTCTGATTGAACGATCAATAATCCTCCCATTTAAAACTGCTTCATCAGAAGGACGCCCTTCTCTTTTTACCCACCTTGATCCTTTTATCAATCCACCTGCATAAAGTTTTTCTGCGTATTCAACTGATAGAGGAAAATAATCAAGATTAGGATTCTCTGGCCCAATCGCTACAGTAACCAAAACAGCTGTATCACCTAAGGTTGCGTATACCGAAGTATCTACTGCTTGAGCTAATTTTCCAAATTGAAGTGTTAACTTCTGCCCATCTAGTTCGATTGATTTTTCAATAACTTTCATAAGAAGATTTATTCGTGGTAAACGGGTTTACGGGTTTGCAAGGTATGTCAATTATCTTGACCTAACTCGTTAACTCGTTAACACGCTCACCAACTAATTTTTAATTATTTCTTGAGACCTATTTCTTTTATTAGTTTCTTATATCTCTTTTCATCTAATTTTTCCAAATAGTTGAGAATCCTTCGTCTTTTTGCAATTACTTTAAGCAAACCACGACGTGAGTGATTATCTTTTTTATTTATCTCTAAATGCTCGGCTAATTTATCAATTTTGAGACTAAGTAGGGCTACTTGTACTTCTGGGGATCCAGTATCACCTTTTTTCTGACCGAATTTATCAATTATTTTCTGTTTGTCATCTTCCAAAACCATTTTTGGAACTTCCACAACCTTATCAACTTTTACTTTAGTCTCCTTAACCGCCTTTACCTTCTTGGCTGTCTTGGTGACTTTTTTCTCTTTCTTATCTTCTTTTACTTTAACCATAGTTTCCTATTATAATTGAAAATAATGATACATGCAAGAGAGAAATTTGGGAAAAAGCTTATATTTTTACTTATAATTCTCGCCTTTATAATAGTTATTATAAATCTAACAAACCCATCAAACATAGTTATTATTATGTTAATGAATATGATAATCGGCTCATTTTTATATTTTCTCCTTAAGATATTTACAAAAAAAAATATTGCTTTATCTTTGGCTATTCCTATTTTTTTAGTGACAACTTTATTATCGCTTAAGTCACTTGATCCTTTAAATTTGATTTTAGTCATTAGTCTATCAATTGCTATTGGACTTTTGATAAAATGATAAAATGACAAAAAAATTTTATGTTACTGCTGCAATTCCCTATGTAAATGCTGCGCCCCATATAGGTCATGCATTGGAATTTATTCAAGTTGATGCCATAGCAAGATACCACAAACTTTTAGGCGATCAAGTTACAGCTCTGACCGGTGGTGATGAGAATGCCTTAAAAAATGTTCAGGCAGCTGAGAAAGCCGGTGAGCCGACTCAAAAGTTTGTCGACAAAAACGCCCAATTATTTCTTGATCTGACAAAAAAACTAAATACGACTTTCGATGTTTTTCAAAAAGGAACAAATCCTGAACATTTTAAATCAAGTCAGAATTTATGGAATAAATGTAATAAAAACGGAGATATTTATAAAAAAAATTATGAAGGACTGTATTGTGTTGGTTGTGAAACTTTTTATCCACCCGATGAACTGAATGAAAAAGGAGAATGTTTTGAACATCCTGGAAAAAAATTAGATAAGGTTTCGGAGTCTAATTATTTCTTCAAACTTTCGTCATATCAAAAACAATTGATTGATCTGATCTCAACTGATAAGTTAAAAATATTTCCAACATTTAGAAAAAATGAAGTACTTTCCTTTTTGAAAGAACCTTTGCACGATATTAGTATTTCCCGATCAAATGAACGAGCAAAAAATTGGGGTGTACCTGTACCAAATGACCCGACTCAACGAATGTATGTATGGTTTGATGCTTTAAATATTTATCGATCAGGAGTTCCCGAGAAGACCTGGCCGGCTGAGCTTCATATTATTGGCAAGGGGATCATTAGATTTCATACAGTATATTGGCCGGCATTTTTACTTTCAGCAGGTATCTCCCTCCCGAAAGCTGTTTTTGCCCATGGTTATTTGACAGTTAATGGTCAAAAAATGTCAAAAACAATCGGAAATATAGTTGATCCTTTAGAAATAATTAGTAAATATGGTGTCGACGCTTTACGTTATTATTTATTACGTGAAATTCCCCCATTCGATGACGGTGATTTTTCTTATCGTAGGTTAGATGAAATTTACAGTTCTGATTTGGCCAACGAGCTAGGAAATCTGGTTATGCGTATTACAACCCTTGCAGAAAAAGACGAAATAAATATTGATGATTTAGAAAAAAAACAACTAAGTGACAGAACTAAAAAACAATTTGATAATTTTGAGTTTAATATTATCCTGGAAGATATCTGGAAAAATATAAAAACTCTTAATAAACAAACCGATGAATTTGCACCCTGGAAAAAAGATATATCAGAAAGAAAAGAGTTTTTGGAAAGTTCCTTAAAGGCAATCAATCAAATAGGATATGAGCTTCAGGCTTTTCTACCAGAAACAGCTGAAAAAATATTAGAAGCTACTCAAGGAAAAATAACAAAAGTATTACCATTATTTCCCCGCTTATGAAAGAATTATTTAGAAAATATTTTGAAAAAATCAAGACTCATAAAAAAATCGCTATTTCTATTACTGGAACAATATTAATCATATTTATTTATTTTTTTATCTTTTATAAGCTTCCTTCCCCGCAGAGCTTAAAAGATTACAAAGCAACTCCTCTATCAACTCATATCCTGGACCGAAATGGGAAATTACTTTATCAGCTTTATCAGGAACAAAAAAGATCACCAATAAAGATTGATGTACTACCAAAATATGTTTTCCAAGCATCCATTTCCATCGAAGACAAAAATTTTTATCAACACAATGGTATTTCTATCTTTGGCGGAATGTTTAGAGCAATTAAAGATTCTTTATTGAGACAACAATTGCAGGGAGGATCGACGATTACCCAGCAATTAGTTAAGTCAGCACTACTGACTTCTGATCGAACCATACAAAGAAAGGTCAGGGAAATAGTATTGGCTCTTTGGACTGAGAAGATATTTTCTAAAAGTGAAATATTAGAGCTTTATCTAAATCAGATTCCTTATGGAGGAGCTGTTTATGGTATTGAAGAAGCTTCGCAAAGATTTTTTGGAAAACAAGCAAAAAAACTATCCTTGGCAGAAGCAGCGTTTTTAGCCGGACTACCTCAAGCACCTTCTCAATATTCTCCATATAACAATCCTGAACTTGCATTAAAAAGGCGTAACGAAGTTCTTAAGGCTATGTTTGAGCAAAAATACATTGATAAGAACACTTATGAAAAAACTATTAAAACAAAAATTGTCGTCAAACCATTCGAGGAAAAAATTAAAGCACCCCATTTCGTTTTTTACATAAAGAATATTCTTGAACAAAAGTATTCAACCAAAGAAATTGAAGAAGGAGGATTAAAGATAACAACTACTCTAGACTTGGACACACAGGAAGAGGCTGAAAAAATTCTAAAGGATGAACTTGAAAAAGCTAAA
>Ga0172369_10004640_pt1 | contig 17310 bp, 8 predicted proteins | sample LakKiv25m_FD_114539 | JGI IMG/M metagenome (GOLD analysis project Ga0172369, IMG submission 114539) | Freshwater microbial communities from Kabuno Bay, South-Kivu, Congo - kab_022012_11.25m | ecosystem: Environmental > Aquatic > Freshwater > Lake | place: Democratic Republic of the Congo...
ACCGATAAACATGACATAGCCACGCAGCGTGTCAGCACCATAGTCTCGGACGATATCATCTGGATTGATGACATTGCCAAAAGATTTACTCATCTTGCGACCATCAGGTCCGAGGATGATACCGTGAGCAATTCTCTTGGCATACGGTTCCGCGGTCGGCACGACGCCAAGATCATAGAGAAACTTGTGCCAGAAACGAGAATAGAGCAAGTGCAGAGTCGTGTGCTCCATGCCACCATTATATATATCGACAGGCATCCAGTATTTTAATTCTTTTTTAGATTCAACAAAAACGTTGTCATCCTCGGGCTTCCGTCGAGGCTCGGCCTCACCGAGACTGATGACCCGGGGATCCATTCCTTTTTCTGGATTCCTGCTTTCGCAGGAATGACAGTCTATTATGTTTTTATGCATGCAATATGCAAGGTAATACCAACTCGAGCCAGCCCAGTTGGGCATCGTGTCAGTCTCGCGCTCAGCCTTGCCACCACATTTCGGACAGGTCGTCTCGACCCAGTCAGTGATCTTAGACAGTGGCGACTCGCCAGTATCTGATGGCTCATAATTCTCAACATCAGGCAAGATCAGCGGCAAATCCTTCTCATCCAGTGGCACCATACCGCACTTATCACAATGAACGATCGGGATCGGCTCACCCCAGTAGTGCTGTCGGGAGAATATCCAGTCACGGAGTTTATAGTTGGTCGCAAAATCACCAACGCCAACACTCTTTAGCTTCTCAGTAATCTTGATCTTGGCTTCCTCAGAGTCGAGCCCGTCGAACTCGCCAGAATTAATCAAAACACCACGTCCGACAAAGGCTGCACCCTTATCATCGACACCATCAAGCCAAATATCTAGCTCTGAACAGGTCATATTTTTACTAGTCAAGTGCGCTCGATCAACCCAGACTGGGGTATGCTTGGCTAATTCCTCAGCAGCAACTTCAATCTTTTCATCATCGATTAGCTCAAAGTAAACCGCACTGGAATCAGCCAAGCGATTTTCGTCTTTGTGAGCAGCAAAATATTCGACCAACGCACCGGGAATTTCTCGCATTAGCTTCAAATTTTTATAACCAGTCTCCTCGAGAATTTCTCGCCTGGCGGCTTGCTCGAGTGATTCACCATCATCAACACCACCCAGAACAAAGGTATGCCAACCAAATTTTGCCCATTTAAGAGTTAGAAACTTATTTGTTTTTGGATCGTAAATAATCCCGTGAACCATTTTTCGCTTGACGGTTTTTTTGTCTTCTCGAGGCTTATTGCCTTCGTCAATTATATGGGGAACGACGACCCACTTGATTGGGATGTGGTGCTTGATCGCAAATTCATAGTCACGTTGGTCATGAGCCGGCACGCCGATGACAGCACCAGTGCCATAACCCATGAGGACATAGTCAGCCACCCAGATATCGATCTGGTCACCATTTAGCGGATTGACCGCATAGACACCATAGCATTTGACCCCAGTCTTATCCTTTTGCAGCTCGGTACGCTCCAGCTCCGACTTCTTGGCCGCCGCCGCCACATACTCCTTGATCTCATGATAGTTTTGGATATGATAGCCGAGTTTCTCCAAGATCGGATGCTCCGGTGAAACGACGACGAAGGTCGTACCGAAAAAGGTGTCCGGTCTGGTCGTATAAAACTCGATCTCTTCATCATGGACAGTGTTGCTATAGCCATCCACCTGGAAACGCAAGTTCGCCCCGGTCGATTTGCCGATCCAATTTATTTGCTGCGTCTTGATCTTTTCCAGATAATCGACACTGTCGAGGTCGCGAATCAGTCGGTCAGCATACTCCGTGATCCTGAGCATCCACTGCTTCTGCAGCCGCTTCTCCGTCTCCGTCCCACAGCGCTCACACTTGCCATCGATCACTTCCTCGTTAGCTAGATTTATCTTACATGACGGACACCAGTTTACCGGCATCTCCGCCTGATAAGCAAGCCTAGGAGTGTAGTGATCGTCGTCAGCAATCTCAATCAATTTGCCGTCTTTAATTCCGTGCTTGTAAAACTGCAAGAAAATCCACTGTGTCCAGCGGTAATAGCTCGGATCAGTCGTATCAATCTCGCGACTCCAGTCAAAGGAAAAGCCGAGTGAATGAATCTGTTTCTTGAAATTAGCGATGTTATCAGCCGTCGCCTTTTGCGGCTTGATCTTATTCTTTATCGCGAAGTTTTCTGTCGGCAAGCCAAAGGCATCCCAACCAATCGGAAACATCACATTGTACCCCTGTAGCCGCTTCATCCGGCAGTAAGCATCGGAAGCGCCATAACCCATAAGGTGACCGACATGCAGCCCCGCCCCAGATGGGTAGGGAAATTCGACTAGATGGTAGTGTTTTGGCTTGTCGTCAAAATCAGCAGACTGCCCGTATTTTTCCTTGGCCCACTTCTCTTGCCACTTAGATTCAATATTCTTAAAATCGTACTCTGACATAGCTATAATTTACCACTAATTTCGCTTGAATTCAATCGAAATTTATAGTACAATTACTGCGAAATTGCAAATCAAATGGGCCCTTAGCTTAGTTGGTAGAGCGCCTCCATGGCATGGAGGAGGTCAGGAGTTCAAGTCTCCTAGGGTCCACCAAACCAAACACCGTTTCTGGTGTTTTTTAATATTAAACTACTAAAACCAGGCTATATTAAAAATGATTAAACCTTGAAGCTGCTCGTCTTTTCTAATATAATAATGATAGACTTATTATTGGAGGGAGTATGCCGGATCAGGGGATTCTCGATTATATCCGCAGCGAGAAGGCGCGTGGTATCGATGCTGCGACGACAAGAAATGAACTTTTGAAGGCTGGCTGGAAGGCCAGTGAGGTTGATGTTGCTTTTCGCGCCATGACACCGGAACCGACGATTAAGCATCATCCGACAGCACCGGCAGTTGAGGCATCAGCAAAGACCGAGCACAAGATGTCACCGACAGCCATCGCCCTTGAGGGTATCCCAAAATTTCGGCCAAAGAAATGGGTCTTCGAGCTGCTGGCTATCATCGTCATACTTCTCGCCGGTATCAGCATCGCTTGTGGCTATTACTATTATCTCTCACCATATCTGGTCATAAACCAGAGTATAAACAAGCTATCAGAGGTCAAGACCTTTGAGTATTCGCTCGAGATAGCTAATACTGACAATACCAACAAGTATGACAACTTCACACTTCGCTCTAGTGGCACAGAAGACCTGACTGATCTCAGTAATACGAAGAGCTCGATCACTCTGAGCGGCACATCAGCCGATGGTGCCAACTTTGCCAACCCGATCGGCTTCCAAGTCGAGTATCGCAATATCGGCCACAATATTTACGCGAAGGTGGACAAACTTGACGGTCTCGAAGATATAGCTGCACCGATCATCGACAAGTGGATCAACTTCGACCTGACACCGGTCAAAAAACTATATGATCTTGAGAAAACCGATAAACAAGCATCTGGTAACAATGATGAAGTTTCTGACAAACAGAGAGCCGAGATAAGCAGGGCACTAAAAAATGACAATGTCTTTGACTTTTCCGAAAGACTGTTAAACGAAAAGGTAAACAACATCGACACAACACACTACCTATTAACCCTAAACAAAGACGGGTTTCTAAAATTCTATATTGACACTGCAAAAATTCTGTTCGACAGAGAATTTACAGAGAAAAACATTCAATCTATGGAGAAAGACTTATTATCACTTGGCTCTACCACCATAGAGATCTGGGTCGGCAAGGAAGACTCACTGCCTTACAAAATCGTTGGTTCATCACAAATACTCGACACTAAAACCATGAAACCAACGGGCGGCTCCACCCTGACACTAAATTTCAAGAATTTCAACAAGGATGTCTCCATCACTGCTCCGACCGAGACCATGACCTTCCAAGAAGCCTTCAGTCTAATCTTCAAATAAGACCTCTTGTTGTCACAAATTGTATGACAGGATATATATTTAAGAGAATAAAAAAAGAGGCCTAGGCGTCGCTATCCAGCAACGCTGTACCTCGTTTGTCATACAGTATCAAGGCTATCGACACAAGTCAATAGTTTTTTGTTTTTTTGTTATGATCTTTATGTTTTTTATTCTAGCAGACAGCTTAAATTGTCTTTTTACTTCAGCAATACATTTTACACTCGACAATTTAGTTCTGCTTAAATCGATAATATTAGAACTCTACAGAAGGGCTGTCCGTAAATTATTTTCGATCGTTCGGCTACTCTTGCCTCTTGGTGATTTTATCTCCCACTCTTTTCTATCTAAGATTATATCTGGCTTTTTAATTTCTTTCGTTTGACTTGGCTTGATAAATTCCACATCTTTACCATTGCGAGCTAGTATATTCACTACAACAAGTTCATGGCCTCAATCAAAATATCCGGGGGTATAATAATCTTACCTTGTTTTATACAAAAAATTATATCATACGCAGTATAATCAAGCTATTCCAGAAGATCTATTATTTCTTGAAATCAAAACTCATTACGTTTATCATTAGTCTATGCAACCCGAACAAAAACCAAACTCTCATCAGCCACTTGCCGAGAAGCTGCGACCGCAGACTCTCGATGATTTTGTCGGCCAAGAGCACATCCTTGGACCTGGTAAAATTTTGCGGCGCATTATTGAGTCAGATCGCATCATTCCGATGATTTTTTGGGGACCGCCCGGCTGTGGCAAGACGACGCTGGCTAAGATTATTTCCAATAGAACTGATTCTAATTTTGTCTTTTTCTCGGCAGTAACCAGTGGGGTCGCTGACGCCAGGAAATTAATAGCTCAGGCTGGTGAAGATCTAGAGGGAGAGGGGAGGCGGACGATCCTTTTTGTAGATGAGATTCACCGCTTCAGTAAGTCCCAGCAGGATCTACTGCTGCCCCATGTCGAGGCAGGTACCGTCACCCTGATCGGCGCGACGACCGAAAACCCATCATTTCAAGTCAACGCACCACTGCTATCAAGAGCACGAGTTTTTCATTTTCGCGAGCTGACAATTTCTGAGATTGAGGAGGTCGTCAGAGATGCCGTCAAAAAAATAAATAAGCAGCCGGCGGGATATTTCCCAAACCTCTCTGCTCTGTCATCCTCGGGCAGGCAAAGCCATGACCCGGGGATCCAGACGAAAAAACAGAACAAGAACATAAATTCCAGCTTTCCCCGGAATGACAAAGGTGGCGGGATTAAGATTTCAATAGCCAAGGATGCACTGGCGACCTTTGCCAAGCTGTGTGACGGCGATGTCCGCGACGCTTACAACGCTCTGGAACTAGCGATAATTTCCGCCCCTTATTCTTCGAGTGAGTCAGTAGACGAATCGAGAAGTAAGATCGGCGATAGTTCTCGACTACGCTCGAACAATATCGACATTGATCAAAAGCTAGCCGAGGAATCGATTCAGCAAAAATTCATTCGCTACGACAAGGGGTCAGATGGACACTACGACGCCATCTCAGCGCTGCACAAATCAATTCGCGCCTCTCAGCCCAACGCTGCGCTGCATTACCTGGCTAGGATGCTGGAGGCGGGGGAGGACCCACTCTACGTTTGCCGCCGCCTGATTCGTGCCGCTGCCGAGGACATCGGCATGGCTGATCCGCAAGCTCTGATCCTAGCAACATCGACGATGGATGCGATCCATTTCCTCGGCATGCCGGAAGCCAACGACATCATCGCCGAGCTGGTCATCTATCTAGCCAAGGCACCAAAATCACGCGCCGTCGACGACGCCTACGCCGCCGCCAGATCTGACGTTATAAATCAAAGACTTGATCCGATCCCACTCAAAATCAGAAATGCCCCGACCAAGATGATGAAGGATTTCGGCTTCGGTAAGGATTACAAAATGTACGACAAAGACTCCCTCCTACCGGAGAATTTGAAGGGGAAAAAGTACTACGATAGTTAAACTGTTACACTGTTAAACAGTGAATGGTTTTGATCAGAAATTTATTCTCTCTGCCACTCAGAAACTTGACTATTTATTCATATCTGAGGGCGTCGAGGGGATTGATCTTGGCGGCATGTCGTGATGGATAGATACCGGTGAGATAGCCGATAAAAACTGAGAGAACAACAATCGTGAGCAAGAACCACCCTGGAACATAAAACATATTGACGGCAATACCGCCAAAGGTTTGGGCGACTTGAGCGAAGACAAAGTCAACACCAAACATGGCGATATAGCCAAGAATCACACCGGCAATACCGCCGAGAAAACCGACGGTGACTGCCTCAAACATAAACATCTGTCTGATGGCTCGATCGGTCGCGCCGATTGCTTTCATCACCCCGATCTCGCGAGTACGTTCCAGCAGAGCGATCGTCATTGTGTTAAACATACCGATCGAAGCGATAAATAGAGCGACCAATCCTATAACTGCAAAAACGATCTGCGAGATGTGAAAAATCTTATTCATCTGGTCCAGAGTATCGATCAGTGCTGTCACCGCAAAACCGAGAGCGGAGATCTTGTTTTTTAGAGTTTGGACGGAAGCTGTGTCCTTGACCTTAACTTTGAGTTCGAAATATTGCGAATAATCGACCAGATCAAAATTTTTCAAAGGAATGAAGACATAATTACTATCGTCCTCCATCACCCCAGTGATGGTAAATTGATCAGGCAACTGATAGACGTTTGTCGTCTCGGCTGTGGTGTCGGGGACGAACAAATCGATACCCACCTTCTGATTCAGGGCATCTTCCGGCTTGTCATAGTTTAGCAACTTGGCCGTCGCGCTGCTGATAATGATTTTCTTACCATCTTCGGACTCGTCAGTAAATGTCGTGCCATAAGTCATTGTCTTACCGGACAATCGAAAGAATGAACTTTTCACACCAAAGAGCGCGCCCTGGGTCTTGATATCTTTTCCTGAAAGCTGTGCTGAGAGCGACTTGACCGGACTGACCTCAGCAACTTCCGGCATCTGTTTGATCTTGCTGATCGCGTCATCATTGATCGGGATGATGTTAGAGATGTCGCCGTTGGCCAACACATCGAGTGTGACCAGTGATTCAGCACTGGCCACTTTATCTACGACAATCTTTTGCAAGCCGAAGGTCAGGCCGACCAAAAAGAGAACAGCAGCAATACCGATACCGATACCAAAGATCGTCAAAACCGTCCTCATCTTCTTGTTGCGAATGCGCTGATAGTTGATGTTTAAGATATCGCGAAATCTGATGTCGACTGTAAAAATTGGCTTCTTAAATCTCATATCACCTCCATCAATGCTTCGACATTGTCAGCAATATGTTTGGCAGTATTGGAGTAAAGGCCAGCTCCACCATCTTTAACAGGTAGATCAAGGTTTTTGCGCAAAGCGGCAATAGTTATCTCCTTATCAATGGCCGCTTCCAGAAGTATCGCTGTACGCTCGATCTCCGTCTCCGCAAAACCATCAAGCTGAGTTTTGGAAAGCAGTATTTGCATCAGCTTGATAATCTTCTCTTCCTTTTTGCTGTGCTTTTGGCCTATGTAGTCGGCCCAAGAATTTTTCTTTGCCGGTCGATTTGCATCGTGATGATGATGGACTGTTTGCTTGATGACCTTGCCATCAAGGACGTGAATGACGCGGTCGGCATAGTGGAGTTGCTCCGGATTGTGAGTGACGACGATCATCGTCGTACCCAGTTCGTTGTTTAGCTTGGCAAATAGATCCATTACTTCCTTGGCTGAAGCCGAGTCGAGATTGCCGGTCGGCTCATCAGCGATCAAGATCGGTGGCTGACAGACCAAGGCACGCATGATACCAATGCGCTGTTGCTGGCCACCAGATATCTCTGCTGGCAGACGATCAGCCAAGTCTGACAAATTGAAATCCTTGAGCAATTTCATCACTCTCTCGCGCCGTTTATCTGGCAGAACTTTCGAAAAAACCAGAGGGATAGAAATATTGTCAGCAATATTGAGGGAGGAGATCAGATCATAGGCCTGGAAAACCATGCCGACCTTTTCACGATGGAAGGTTGCCTTTTCTTCTTTATTCATCTTGTTGATATCGGCTCCATCGATCACGACTTTGCCATCATCCGGCACTTCGAGACCGGCCAGGACATTTAAAAGCGTTGATTTACCAGAACCAGATGGACCAAAGAGAAAAACCACCTCGCCAGGATAGACCTCGAAACTCACTCCCTGGAGAGCATTAACCCGTGATTGCTCGGAGCCAAAAAACTTCTCAAGCTTGTCGACGATGATAACAGGTTTTGTTTTTTCTTCGGTCATACGCGCTTGTCTTAAAACTATTTAACCGTTCATTAATTAACTGCTTGACCAACTATAGGTTTTTCGTCCAACTAAAGGCTTGTTTCAGCCCGCCCAAGATCAAATCAAAGATCGAGGCGTTTCTGGCCGGGGTGAGCAACATGTACCTATCAGACTTAGCAGTATGACCCGCCTTATCTTTGGAAACGAGATAATACTGATAAACAGTTGACGGTTTGAGGTCGACCAGGACCATAGTATGATTTTTAACTAAGTCTGAGGACAGGGGAGTCGTGATGATATTTTTGCTATCGAGACTGTTCTGGGCATAGAAGATTTGGCTATCTGCCGTCTTGTTGGTCTCCCAAGTGATGACTGTCTGGACCTTATCCTGCGAACCAGAAACCAGGGCTGAGCGATTTTCCACCTTAGAAATAACCGGAGTATTTTCATCAGCCGAAGTTGAGAAATTATATGATCCACTGCGAACAACATCACCCTTTTCTGTCTTCATCACAATATTAAAAGTATATCTCGAGCTGTCAGATAAATCAGATAACTTAACCTTGTGTGTGCGTCCAAGATTATTATCAGCTGTAGACATTGGTTTCGATGATAGATCGCCATTGTATTCGACAACTCCTGTCGTCAACGAGGCCGTCACCCAGTTCACTGTGACAGTGGTCACAGAGACATCAGTTACCGAAACAGATGAGATGGAGCCAGCCAGAGTCGTCACATCGTAGAGAATTGACGATGTCATCAGCCCCGCAACATCAGCTGACTGGATCTTGTATTCATAGTTTTGATTGGGTTCGAGATTTTCCACTGTCACAGTATGGTTTCTGGTGTAGTTGGTATCACCGACGGTAGTAAATCCGTCACCGGAACCAATCAAGCGATAAAGCACTGCGCCGGTCGAGCGAGTGTCGGTACTCCAACTGACAGTAAAACTGGTCTCCGCCAAAGCTGTCACCGTCGGACCTGTGCTGGAAATTTTTGGTCCGGCGGCAGAAGGGGTCAGTGTCGGATCAGCAACGGCGTTGATCACCGACTGGGCTGATTCATAAGTAGTATCACTGCTCTTCACCGCCACAGTAGTGAATGTTGCATCAGTGTTGCTGTTTAGATTACCAGAGGCATCACTGGCACTAATCAAGTAATGATAGGTGGTATCAGCAGATAGTCCTCGAATGACGATGGTTTTGCTCATCGTATAGGTGTTGTTGCCCTCATTGGCCCCATAGCCATAATCCGTGGTTACGCCATAAAGCACTCGACCCAGTGAACCTTCGCTGGCCATGAAAGTGATAGTCGCCCCAGAGGAGGTAATATCGGAAACAGCCACACTGGAGATCGTCGGTGCTGTCACATCAGCAGCACTGGAACCAGTCGAGGAAGTGGTGAAAGTAGAAATATTGCTTGTTGTCGTGTTGTCACTGGCATCAGTGCTCGCAACATTGAAATAATATGTCGTGTTGCTAGTCAGACCACTTAGGGTGACGGCATGGCCTGCTACCAATGTTGCCGAGGTTTCTGTCGAGCCAAGCGCGTCTGTCAGACCGTAATGGACGACTGAATTACTAGCCTCGGTCGTCGACCAGGTCACCCCAACTGTTGTCAAACCAACCACTGTACTTATATTGGAGATTGTCGGCCCAGTCGTATCTGCAGCTGTTGAAAATGTCTGTGTTTCAGAATCAGTGTTGGTTGTTTTATTATCGCTTGAGTCAAAAGAGATCACTTGAAAATAATAAGTTGTGTTGGTAGCTAAATTGCTCAAAGTTACTGAATGGCTAGTTGTCATCGTCGGTACACCGGTTTCTGTCGCATAACTTGTGTCTGTTGAATAGCCAACGGTAGAATTTGACAATTCATCGGTCGTCCAGGTGATGGTCACAGCGTTGGTTGTCGGCGTACCGGCAGCCACACTGGAGATCACTGGTCCGGTATAGTCACCGCCACCAGAGCCGTTTGGCATCAGCCCCGTGCCTGACTGTGCTGCCGCTGCCGCCGCACTACTTGGCGTGCTGTAGTTTGACTCGTTGGTATGATTGTCAACGACTGTCAGTTTGTAATAATACGTTGTCGCGTTATCTAGACTGGTATCGACATAATAATTTGTCAGACGATTATCTACCTGATCTAGTGCTGAAAAGGTATTGTTGTCCGTCGAGCGATAAAGCTGATAATGAGCAAATCCCTCAGTCGGTGTCGTCACCACGTCCCAAGAAATAAATAAACGCCAATCAGATGTCGTCGAGTTCGAGGTATCCTGAATTAAAATATTAACTGGGTTCTGAGCAGTAGTTGTCGAGACAGTGTCGGCAGTGTTGCCATACTGATCCTTAAATGAAACATAGATGCTCTCAGTCCGATCCTCTGCAGCACTTGGCGTCCAAGATTGCGACGAAGCAAAAGCTATCCAATTGCCCGAGTCGGCATTGTCACCATCGGCGGATAGGTCAGCACTGTTGGAAATCTTCATCGAAATAGAATTGCTATCAGTTGCTGCCAGCGTCAACGTGTCTGTACGAGAGTTTAAAATTACCGAGGTACTAGTCGGCGCCTTCGAGTCCATCGTCAAAGTACTAGTCTCATCGCTGCCAACCTGGTTTGCAGCATTACCGTCATTGGCAACCAATTTAATGGTGGCGCTAGCACTCTCTAGTCCGGAGATGTCACTCGATAATGTCCAGGAAATACTTTTACCGGTGCCAGTATTTACCGTGCCGATGTCGCCGCTAGCTCCGGTACTGACACGGAGATAAACTGCGTCAGAGGTTGAATGGGCGGCAGCTTTGGTGTTTAATTGGGCACGGGACAGACCAGACAATGCCGTACCCGATCTAGAGGCATAGGTAATCATCTCGCTACCGACTAATATTGTCCCGCCGCCCGTTGGCAGGAAAGTGTAAGCACTGTCACCATCAGCAGTAAGAGTTGCGCTGGTACCAGAGGAGGTGATATCGCCACCAAGTGTCGCGCCAAAGCCGGCGGTCAGATAGACAGTGGCACTACTCTCCTCAGGATCGGACAAATTATAGTTTATCGTATAAACACCAGCCGATGATTCCGATGGTGAATTGGTGATTGAAATAGTCGGCGGAGTATTTAAGATATATTGCAAACTCAAATCACTTAGTGTCGGCGTGACGCTGGTATCAGTAGTAGTTAAGAAAACTTCATACTTGACCCATTCGTCATATGATCCGTCTGTTTGACTTGAATTTATTGTCTCACCGCCGGCAGAATTCGTATAATAATCGCCGGTACCAGTCGGTCCGAGAAAATCAGACCAGGTGCCTGGCGAACCAGAGCTATCCGGAGCAGTACTGATCTGAAATTTAACATCGGTTCCCGTCGGCAGATTTTCCGTCCAACTCAGTTGATTTAAGACATCACCAGGGTCCTGCGAGTCGTAGTAAGAAGAAATTAAGTTACCAGAGCTCGCATATTGTGAATAATTGATGGTGATATCGCCAAGCTCCGGCGTCGCCGAATTGTCAGTTGTCGCCAGATAGGCTTTATATTTGAAATACTGATTACCGTCCAAACTACTATCGATCGCTGTGCCAGTTGTCGAGAAATAGGTACCGGTGGTCCCATCAGGCCCGATATAGTTCCAGGTCGCATTGTCATTATTAGCAGCCACCTGGAATTTGATCTCAGTATTGGTCGGCGCAGTTGTCGTGAAATCAAGGTTTCCCACATTTGACTTACCGCTCAGATCGATCGACTGAGAAGTAAAATTGCCCGATGACTGATAGCCGGCAGCGGTGTAGGTATAGTCTTGGTACGTTGTCTGCCAGACACCACCAACATAGCGGGAAAACTGTGTGTACTTGCCGTTCCATGAATAAGGAATTGGGGAAGCCGTATCATTGTTGGCCCAGATAACTGCTGGGAAACTGGCAGCTGCTGACCAAGTATTGTCAGCAATTGAGTAATCATAAAAATCAGTCGAGTTACTTGCTCCAGCGGCAAAAATATGGCCACCCACAAGAGTAGGGTAAGTGTTGATAATGTCAACCTGGGTCGGAAAATTTGCCAACTTCGTCCAACTGTCACCACTAGGATCATAACTATACAGATACTCTGTATTCCAGGCATCATTGCCAACACCCATAATATACAAGAGACTGTTATAGGCAACTAGGCTACCACCGCAGCCGATACCTTTTTTGACACTAAAGCTGGCATAACTAGCGATTGTTGACCAGCTATTGGCGGCTATGTCATAAACCCAGAGTGTCCCCATACGGTTATCACAACTACCGCCATCACTAGACATGACATAGATCTTGCCGGATAGGTAGGTCATCACAGACGGATAGTCACGAAAAGTTGGCCCGCTTGTCAACGATAACGAACTCCAAGCATTGGTGCTGATCGTGTATTTGTAAAAAGTCGTATTATGGATATCCCAATAATATATATCAGTGCCATCAGTAGCCATAGCGCAGTAGCCCTCGCAAGCGGCTGGCAACGCAGGACCAACCTCCCAAGTGTCGAGATCAAGATGATGAATAAGAAAATGATCATTATACACCGCAGCATCAACGCCAGCTGGATAATACATCGAAGCGACATAGAGATCATTGCCGACAACCACTGGATAAAGGTTGTTGTTGCCAGGCCAAGAACCACCACTCTGAACTGGCAATTGAGTCACTGAAACCGGATCGGCCCAGGTGTTAGCACCTGATACAGCATCTAAAACTACCGATGCACTGTCTCCAGTGCCTGATATTGCAGTACTACTAACTGTTCCGGCACCAAAATCCGTGGCGCTGGTTTCGATTGCTGAGCTATCACTGCTTGCCAAGGTGAGCTCTGTCCCGGCAGTCACACCGGAGCTAGAGTAATATTTTGTCCAGCCAGTTCTGTCGGAAGTATGGCTGGCAGTGGACACCGTATCAACTCCTCCAACCCAGGTGGTTTGTTCAAAAACATATGAAGTTGCCTTGGCAAAGCCAACCGGAAATAGCAAAGAGACCGTACCGACAATCACTGCAACTATCGATGCAGTCAGAGCAGTAATGTGCACATGTTTATGATAGGGATGTCGATGCCATTTATGGTAGAGCTTGCTTTTGCGTAACAAAAAATTATGCGGTCTCCTCAACCAAGAAAATCGCGCCTCTGAAGGCGCTTCTGCATACACTAAACCAGTTCTGACTTTCTTTCTTCCCCTCATTGACCCCATCCGAGTTATGTTTTTTCTGACTAAATTATACTAGAAAAGTGCTCTCTGCCACAAGAGCAGGCGATGAGTAATTTTAGATCTAATATACGTTATTTCTTTTTCTTGTTTTTCTCAACAGCGATGGCGCCGTCGGGACAGAAGCGGAAACAATTGCCGCAAGCAATGCATTTTTCGAGGTCAATCTCCGGTACTGGTGTGGCGAAGACTCCCAGAGTATCAGAAAACTTTAGCGCGCCAACCGGACATTTGACGATGCACAAGCCACAGCCTTTACAACGCTCCGGGTAAATCTGGGCTAACTTCTCATCATTCTTGATGATGATTTTATCTGTTGACGGCTGGAAAAGTGGTCGGGAAAATCTCTTTAATTCAAAAACGAATTTGCGACCGAAGAGATAGGCTTGGTGACTTTTTTCTTTAATCTCAGCGGTCTTAAATTTCTTGCCAAGCAGCTTTTCGATCTTTTGCCAAATATGATCCTCGTCGAGACCAAGAACTTGGCTTAATTTGCCGGTAACAATCAAATTAAAGGCCTTGGCGGTAAATTGCTCGGTAGCAATCTGCGTCGCCGGGATGCCAAAGCGATGAATGGCACTCGTCGGCAAATCCTTGATTGAAATCGTCGAGGAATCAAAGACGACTTTCGTCTTCTCGGTGATATAGGATTTGACACTTGCAACAGCACGCTTCTGAAGGGCGACAACATAGTCGGCTTTTTCGAAACGCGGATAAAAAATCTTGTCATGCGACAGGATAATCAGGGCGACAGACGGTGTCCCGCGTTGCTCGACACCAAAGACCGGGATATAAGAAACCTGAAAATTTTGCTTGGCAGCAACCTCAGTGATCACCTTAGCGATCGTCTGTATCCCTTGGCCGCCCTCACCAGCTAAGACTATTTTTGTTGTTCCAGTCATTTCACCTCCCCGATCGGATAAACTTTTTCCATCTCACTGGCCAGGTCGAGACTGGCTTTAGCACCTGTCTTCCAGTTGGTCGGACAGATCGACAGGACCTCGACTAGAGCGAAATTGTTGTTCTCCTTCTGAGTCATGATAGCCTTTTTCAAGGTGGTTAAAAGGTGAATCGGGTTGGTCACTGTTGTCCGAGCGATAAAGGCATCCTTATGAGCGACATTGCGAATTAGTTCCGGTCCCTTGAAGCCCGAACCAAGATCTGCTGGCTTGCCAACAGGTGAGGTCGGCGTGATCGTCCCCGGCAAGGTCGTGTACGAAGCCTGGCCACCAGTCATAGCAAAATTTTCATTATTGATGACAATGACTGTGACCGGATTGTTACGATATGCAGCATGGATAGTATTTTGCAAGCCAATACCCCAAGCGGCACCATCACCCATATAGGATATGACTATGCGCTTTGGCTTGACTAGCTTGTAGCCGACAAGCAGCGGGGTGGTCCGACCGTGATGCGTCTGGATCGTCGGCACATCGAGAAAATCCCAGGCAAGCAGCGAACAGCCGATATCGACACCCATCGTTATCTCTTTTTGTAGCCCGAGTGAGTCAATGGCAAATCCAAGCTGCTTTAAGATAATGCCATGACCGCACCCCGGGCAAAAAAGGTGAGGCTTGCTTTCTATGTTCCAACTTTTGGGCATTGTGTTTAACATAATATTTTTCTGTCCTCAATCATTAGCTTTGGTCATTAGTCTTTCGACCCTAGTCCTTTATTTGTTGTGTTTTTTAATCTCCGCCAAAATTTCTTCCGGGGTGTAACCTTCGGCCGGCTTACTGATCTGGCTAATCTTCGTCTTGATATTGTGGCCGGCTAGCTCAGCTTTGGCAATCTTACCAAGTTGTCCATAGGCCGACTCGACGATAAAGATATGTTTGGCACTTCGCGCCGCCGTTCGCAACGCCTCACCGTCAAACGGATTGAGAGTGATCGGACGGAAGAGTCCGATGCGGATCCGCTCGGATCGCATCTTCAGGACAGTTTCCTTCGCCGCACTGGCCACCAGACCATGAGCAACGATCAAATATCTGGCACCGTTGGTATGAAAAGTTTCCGACTCGACTATTTTGCTCTTGTTTTTCTCCCAGTCGACAATGTGATTGTTGAGCAAAGTATTTAGCTCCTCCTCTGAGCTAAAGCAGTTGCGCAGCCACATTGGTTTACCGGACTCTGACAATATCGGCTTCGCCTCGACCGGCTTGAGGGGTTTTTTAAACTCAACGGTCGACTTCATCTTACCGAGATAACCATCGCCAAGGACGAAGGTCGGAAAGCGATATTTCCAAGCGGCATTAAAAGCTTTGATGACTAGCTCGTACATATCTTCGACGCTTGATGCTGAGTAAACGATGCGAAAGGAGTCGCCATTACCACCATGAATCGCCAGATTGACCTCCTGCTGGGAAAAGTTAACCGTCCCCGTCGATGGACCACCACGCTGCATCATAATACCGACAAAGGGAAGACGCATGTTTTCAGCCATCGAGATCGGATCTTGCATCAGGACATGGCCGATGCCAGCCGAAGCCGAAAAAGCCTTGGCACCTCCGGCAACCGCTCCGAGGACACCAAAACCAGAGGCTACTTCATCTTCGGACTGGAGATACTGCAAGCTTTTGTCTGTAACGGTCTTGGCGATCCAACCCTCGAGAATCTCTGTTGCCGGAGTGATCGGGTAGCCAAACATGATCTTGGCGCCCGCATCGACAGCGCCACGCACTGCCGCCTCATTTCCAGTCATATATAATTTTTCTACCATATTGTATTCCCTCGCAAATAACAATTAATTCGTGATAATGCGAACATCAACCATCTCAAAACTATCGTCGGTCACAATAATCGGATTAAAATCTATCTCTTTAATATTAGAATAAGTATTGGCAAATGTCACGGCACGTACCATGATCCTAGCCAACTTCTCTGAATTATAAACTTTCTGCCCGCGAGCACCCGCTAAAATCCGGCCGATCTTAGTCGATCCGATCAGATCAAGCGCTAATTTCTCATCCAGAGGAGCGATGGCATAGCCAAAATCAGCATAAATCTCAGAGTAAATCCCGCCGCTACCAAATAAAACTGTAGTGCCGACATTTTCATCCTTCTTAATACCAAGTAGTAATTCAAATTTACCCTTAATCATCTTGCCGACAATAATTGGGTAGCCGATCTTCTCCGCAGCCATAAACAACTCTGATTCCGTCTGAATGTTTGTCACAACCCCACCCTCATCAGTCTTGTGAACAGTCTTGTCGGCAACCTTGGCAACAACTGGGTAACCAATCTTTTTTGCGGCTTTGACCAGCTCTGTTTTATTAGCAGCCCCGATGTAAGTGACAACCGGTAAATCAAACTCTTTGAGAACAGCCTCTTCGCTTGCAGGAGCATAGATCTTGCCAGCTATCGGCAACACCTGTACTGTTTCTGACGGAGTGGAAAAATCTACTAACGCTTTGATAGCCTCAACTGCTTCTTCTGGATAAGAAAAGCACGGTTTGCCATTTTTTTCGATCAATTCTTTGGCTGCTGTCAAAATCTCACCACCGACAAAGGAGGCCAGAAGTGGTTTCTTGTTCTTAAATTTCGCCACTACCTCAGCAGTCGCCTGGATATCAGTCGACGTCTGTGGTGTCAGCAGCAGAATTATTGCATCGACATTTTTGTCAGCCGAGACAATTTCCAGTGTCTTCTCATAATCAATCGATGTCGCGTCACCAAGTAAATCAACAGGATTTTTAAAGCTCGCTTCCGGTCGCATCGCCGCTGATAATTTTTTATTAGTCTCTTCACTAAACTCTGCCAAATCAAGATGGGATGCCGCGACAGCGTCCGATGTCGCGATCGCTGGACCACCAGCGTTGGTAATGATGGCAATCTTGTCACCGGTGATTTCCTGACAACAACTGAAGATGCGAGCTTTGAGC
>Ga0172369_10004643_pt1 | contig 17299 bp, 11 predicted proteins | sample LakKiv25m_FD_114539 | JGI IMG/M metagenome (GOLD analysis project Ga0172369, IMG submission 114539) | Freshwater microbial communities from Kabuno Bay, South-Kivu, Congo - kab_022012_11.25m | ecosystem: Environmental > Aquatic > Freshwater > Lake | place: Democratic Republic of the Congo...
GACTTCTCCCCTATCCTTTCAATCAAGATGTCGCTCAGTGTACCTTAGCGACACCCCGCCGTCACGACGGATGGTCAGAGCAGGTGAGCAAAGAGGGGACGCAGAGGGTAAGCGGCGACAAAAACAGTTACTAAGATAAAGGAGCACTTAGCGAGTATATACCGCCTGTTTTTAAGGGAAGGCATACTCGTTCTTCGCTTTAATGGAGAGTCATTGGAATACGAGTGTCCGCGTATACTGGTTGCACCATATCATCGAACCACTGATGCTCCGCCAATAAAGTGGGTCAAAGAAATAAATTTTGATTTAGGCGGTGGACAGGTTGCTCGGGGGTTTGCTGCCTTGAGGGCGATCGGTAGCACAACTGATGCAGGTTTTGCGCTTTTCCGTAGAAACAGGCTCATCCAAGGTAGTGCTGATGAGGGGTATCGCCCTGAATACATATTTGGAAAATCTAATAGTTTTATCTTCCAACGCTTATTCGGTGAACTATCGCTCGAAGGATTCGAGGTTAGTCACACCAAGGACGGTTTTAGTTGGGAAGAACACGAAGAGGTTTTCCTCCAACTCCTAAAAGAAGAGCTTGACCGGACACCGCTATGCTTACTCGATCAGGCGGAGGGTTATCGAGCAAGAAAAACGCGAGATGAGTATCAATCGTCGGGCATCGAGCAAGCCACTGAACGGATTGCCAATGCAATGGAGGAAGGACTACCGCCGGCAGTAGAGGAGCAACTTCAGATTGGTCCAGAAATGCAGCCTCCTCCGGAAACACTATCAACTACTAATCTTATAACTAAACGTGACTTCGATATTGAAATAAATGATTGTAAGTGGCATATTGCGCTTGAATTGTCGAATGATCCAGGAATCGGTGACTGGTTATCCGTGAGTGACAGGTCCATGCAAAATCCTTCCGATGTAAGGACAATCGATGTTCGTGTGTGCTTTGCACACCCTTTCATGGAGCGTTTTACTGGTGCCATTGGCGAATGTCAAGAACCGCTTATACGTGTAGCAGCAGCACTTGCACTTGCCGAGATTGTCGCGCGGGACAGTGGAGTCAAAGGTGCCGGAACCATACGCCGCAATGTCAATCAATACTTAAGGGATGTAATGTCAAACTATTGATTTGAGAAAAGGAGATCGCATAATGGCTGCAGACAATGAAAACCCAGACGTTGAAATCACCGAAGTAGTTAGAGAGACGAATATTGAAGGTGCTCAATGGTCGCCATTTGTCGGCGAAATTACGCAGTCACTCCTTGCCAAAGTACCAGACGAAAGTCAAAGCACCGTTCGAGATGAATCTGTTGCTATCTTAGCGAAATGCATTCCTCCTACCATTAATAGCGGCCGTGAAACTGGACTTGTAGTCGGTTATGTCCAGAGCGGGAAGACATTGTCTTTTACGACTGTAGCAGCTCTTGCAAGGGATAACGGCTACCGCATGGTGATAGTAATCACTGGCACATCATCCCTTCCCCTCCTTCATCAATCGACTGGTCGTCTGAAGGACGATCTTGACATTCCATGTTCAGCATGGAAGCTTTTCACAAGTGATGCCCTCCGAAGAGAAGACCGGCGTGTCATAGAGAGCGCTTTAGAAAGGTGGAATGATCCAGGTGTTGCGGAAGTCGACCGACAGACGCTTCTTTTTGTGGTAATGAAGGACTGTCGACATTTAGACCGCACAAATACTGTTTTACAGAGCTTAGCTGAACTCCTTGAGGGATGCCCCGTACTGGTAATCGATGACGAGGCTGATTATGCTAGCTTGAATAGTAGGGTGAGACAAGCTGGAGAGAGTGCGACTTACCAACGTCTCCTCCGACTACGTAATTGCTTACCTCATCATTCGTATCTCCAATATACGGCGACACCGCAGGCAGCACTTCTCATCAACATAATTGACATCCTGTCACCGAACTTTGTTCAGGTATTGACACCTGGTCCTTCATACACGGGTGGGCGCGTATTCTTTGAAGGCGACCTAAGGCTCATTCAACACATCCCTATCGGAGATATTCCAGGTACAGGCAATCAACTCCAGGAACCACCTGAGAGTCTGCTACAAGCAATGCGCCTCTATATATTGGGTGTTACAGCACGCCTTGCAACTGGATCACGTCCTCATAATCGGTCAATGATGATTCACCCGACACGTCGCACCCACGGACATGCAGATTTCTACCACTGGGTAACAAATATCATAGACAGATGGAAAGCAACGCTTGCATTGCCAGAATCCGACCCTGATCGCGTCGAACTGATCGATGAGTTCAGACAGGATTATCAGGAACTTGCAGACACAGTTTCAGATATTCCACTGTTTGAAAGGTTATCGGGTCTACTTCATCGAGCGGTACGAGAAACAACCCCCCAAGAAGTTAATAGGCGGCAGGGTCCAACGCAGCAACCGAACTGGCAAAGAGATGATTTTCATATTTTAATTGGTGGGCAGGCTTTTGATAGAGGGTATACAATCGAAGGTTTAACGATTACCTACATGCCACGAAATTTAGGTGTAGGGAATGCCGATACCATTCAGCAACGTGCACGGTGGTTTGGCTATAAAAGTGGGTATTTGGGTTATTGCCGTGTGTTTCTGTCGGCGGGCGCTATAACCGCATACCGTGGTTATGTCGAGCATGAGGAAGACATGCGCCGGCGTCTTCGTGAACACCATGGCTCACTCCGTGATTGGAAGCGAGCGTTCTTCCTGGATGCGAGACTTAGGCCAACTAGAAACAGTGTATTTAATCTGGATTATATACGAGGAAGCTTTAGCAATGATTGGTTCTCGCAAAAGGCACCACACACCCTGGAAGATGCATGCTTTGAGAACAGAGAGGTTTTCGCCCGATTCATTGCGGCCCACCAATTCATGCCTAATGAAGGACATCCAGATCGCCTGGATACACATCGCCATCAAGTATGCCGGGTATCCCTACGTGAAGTTTTAGTATCACTACTAACGCCACTACGGGTTGTGGGAGCCCATGATTCGCTCAGATACACAGGATTACTACTTCAGGTTAGTCGCTATTTAGAGATCAACCCTGATGCCATGTGCACCGTCTACAGAATAAGGCCGGGCATTGCCACAACACGCGGTCTCGGCGAAGACATGGAGATCAGCCAGTTATTCCAAGGTGGTTATCCCGTCGATACTAAAGATGTGTATCCGGGTGATCGTGCCATAAGAACAAACGGTGAGTTAACGGTTCAGTTACATACCTTGCAATTATACGTTGGTAATGACCGTGGTACTATTGTTGCCACTGATGTGCCGACTATCGCAGTATGGGTTCCAGCCGAATATAACGCATCGTGGCTTATCCAAGATCAGCCATAACGGAGCAATCATGAAAGCAAGCTTATTAAAAATGGATATTGTCAAACTGTTTCAAGGGCTGACCCTACCACCATCAAACGGTGATGAACACGTCCGCTTCTCGACAACTGTGATACCAGGAGCAGAACGCTGTAGATTAGCAGTAGACAAAGAAGGCATGCCTTGCATGTTAATATCTTCGAGTGATACGTCCCATGTTTTTAGTCCACCCCTCGTGCTACGTCATATCCAAGTACAGCATGGTGTTCTATGCCGCACCAGCGGCCAGGACGGCTTAATTAATGAGACTAATTATACTATCATCCAATGTGTTGATCGCGATGAGTCGATGCGGGAGTATTTCTTAAGGGTGATGGGCTCGGTTGCCGCCTACCTTGGCCATGATCCGACACCAGAAACTGTAGGGGCTGTTGTGGCTCGACTTGCTGATCTATTCCACGCGCTAACACTGCCATCACGCCGGTCACTTCAAGGGTTATGGGCAGAATTATTCGTGATAGCGCAGTCAAGGGATGTAGCAACTATGGTGCGCTGTTGGCACTCATCAAACGAGGAACATTTCGACTTCTCTGACGGAACTCTTCGAATAGAAGTTAAAAGCGCCGCTGGGCGTATACGCTCTCATCACTTCTCTCTTACGCAACTATGTCCGCCAAGTGACGCGAAAGTGTTGATAGTCTCAATCTTTGTTGAGCCTGCAGGGGGTGGTGTCTCTCTAGATGACCTGAGCACTGAAGTCAAGGCAAAGCTAGAAAACAGTCCTGAACTTCTGCTTCGGTTGGACCAAGTAGTGGCTGCAACTCTCGGACGTGATTGGCGGTTTGGTCAGAAGGAGAAGTTTGACAGACAAGTCGCAAGGGACACGCTAGCCTTCTACGATGCCCAAAGCATACCCAAAGTGAGCCCAAACCTACCATCAGGTGTTTCGGATGTGCGATTCAAGTCAGATCTGAGTGAGGTTTCGACCATAGAAATAAAATTCTATCGCACCATGGGTGCTCTCTTCAAATCTATGATACGGTGAAGGCGAACGTGCTCTTCTTCGACCGCCGCCCGGCGCGGGAGGGGGCGTGGACCGAGCGGCTGTGGATTTACGACCTGCGCACGAATATGCACTTCACGCTGAAGACCAACCCGCTGGCCTTCGACGACCTGCGGGACTTTATCAAGTGCTACCATCCGGAGAACCGGCACGACCGGCAGGAGACGGAGCGCTTCCGCGCCTTCCCCTATGACGACCTGCTGGCGCGCGACAAGGTCAGCCTGGACATCTTCTGGCTGAAGGACGAGATCCTGGAGGACAGTGACAACCTCCCCCACCCCGACGTGCTGGCGGCGGAGATCGTGGAGAATCTGCGGGCGGCGGTGGAGCAGTTCGGGAGCATTTATGAGGAGGTGCACTACGGAAATTGAATTCCCCGCACCTTCATACTGACGATGTGGTGTAGCTATTGGGCAATCGGCGCTCAAAGATTACCACGGCGGTCCGCACGGTGCATTACGTGATACGTATCGGTGATGCGTAGTACGCTATCAATTGAAAGCTTTCGAGGCGCACATGGCATCATACAATCGTTCAATATCCTGTTGTTGGAACTTGTCGCCTTTTATTTTCATGAACTTCGCGATCACGCTCTCTTTTGTCGGATTGCCATTTCGGATAGCCAACTGTTCACGATAGATATAATCCAGCGTGGCAGTGGCTTCCATTATATCGGCATCAAAAGGCGCAAGATTGCGTATGGCGTTCTCGATGGTTTCTCGCCAAGGTTCAATCGCCTGCCGATGAAGAGTGACGAGCTCGTCGAGTGCTTCGCCAGGAGCATAATCGGAATACTTCGGTTTTGTCGATTGATCTTCAATCACGCTATCGGCAATCAGCAGTTCAGAATCACTGAGGATTTGCTCGCAGAAAGGCCCGAAGTGGTGTATTACGAACCGGTAGCGCATCGGAACGCCGGCGTTATTCAAGAAATACATGATCTTCTGCACGGCGGTTCGTCCCAGATAGCTACGGTGTTGATCGGCAACCTTTCTCGCTTCTGAAATAACGAATGCCAGCAAAGCTTGATCTTGAGTTCCGGTCAACAATAATCCCATGGTACTCTCCCTTATTCTTTCGACAATGATTTCGCCGTTCTGGCGATCTCATCACGCAGGGTCTGTTCATCCTCACCGACATTGACGAAAATCAACGCACATCGAAAGGTTTCCGGAACCTTTCCCAATATACGGCTTTCGAATCCGAGCGATTGGCCTTTCCCATCTCGGTCGATTAACTGCAAATCTACCAATTTTTCGTTTTCCTCGGAATTTGGCGTCAGCAGACTGTGGATGCGTGGGCTCGGGACGGTAATAATAAACTGGCGATCTGGATATCGACGCTGCAGATCACCAAACATGTTGTTCGATTTCTTGATATCCTTCACCGTCGCGTTGAAGCCGGAGTCGTAGATCAACCGGTGGTGATCTCGATTGATAATGCGTTTCGCCCAGATACTGCGTTCACTACTATTGGTTTGCGCTTCCTGGATCATTCGCGCCAGCATCGTAACATCATTCTGGGCTATTACCTTCTCCGGCGTATCCGGAATATCCTCCCCGAGCGCCTGGTGATAACGGATTAAGTATTCATCATAGAGTTGCCGCAACCTATGATAGTATACCTGGGTATTCATCTGGTAGCGTGCTAAAATCAGCGCTTCGAAGGTATGGATTCCGTCTCTGTTCAACGCAATGTCCAGGCCACCCAGGTCATTTTCACAGAGTGCGATTGATTCGATCATGCGCTTGTAGTCGAAGTGCCCATACTCTACCCCACAGTGAAGAGAATCGCGAATCAGGTAATCTGTCCGGTCAGCATCCATCTCTCCAGAGACTAAAGCATGCAATAACGCAAGTTGCGGCGCAAGATTCTTCTCACCTCGGATTATCCGGGCAATGAAAGCTGCTGTTTCTTCTCCATACAGACGATTTAGCAAGCCACCGAGTAAGTCTTCATTCGCGACGATCTGGCAGGTTAATACCTCATGGCCGCCACCTTGATTGACAACTTTTTCCACCGCGTGCGAGAAACTGGCATGACCGATATCGTGAAGCAAAGCTGCAAGCCGTACATATTGCCTTGCTTTTCCCATCGGGCGATCTTCAAAGCCGGCAACCGTCCGAAACTTGTCTTCCATCAGGCTGCCATATCTGGCCGCCAACGTATCGAACAGCTTGGTGGCGATCTCCATCACCCCAAGCGAATGCTCGAAGCGCGTATGTGATGCACCAGGATATACCAGTTCGGTCAAGGCAAGCTGGCGAATGTAGCGCAGGCGGCGAAACAGTGGGTGGTCGATAATCTTTCTTTCATTACCGGAATAATGAATGAAACCATGGATCGGGCAACGTACCCGATGAATGGGATGGTCATCTTCGGTCAGGAATTCAGGCTGCCGAAAAAGGTCCGAATGCATAATACCTCCTCAGGTGGTAAACAATGCTAATTCAATAATCATTAATACGGTTTTGTATTATTTATATTAATTTAACATCCACCTATCAGCCATGCATATGAAAACCTCTGTTTATGATAACACCTGTTATCATGGAATGCAACAGGTTTTTCAAAATATTTGCGATACCGATGAAATAACTATCCTGATCAATGCGTCTGTTCGTCAAGCAAGCACTCATTGGAATTGAAAATATATTCGGTCGGAACCCTGATTGACGGCTTCCGGTAATCAGTTTAACGATCTCCTTCAGCGGCGGTCTTGCCCCCAGCCGATTCCGCGGTATAATTGAATTACCGGCATATCCGGCAACAATGCATTCCTCGCGCGGTCCGGCGGCGCCGCGACCGGAAAGGACGGCTATGAAACCCCGTTATTGTCTGGCAATCGTTTCCCTGTTATTGCTCGCCGGGGCCTCGGGTTGGGGGCAGGCGATCGGCATCGAGCTGACCGGCGCGCAGGGGGCGCGGGAGAGGGTGACGGTGAGGAAGATCGGCAAGCTGGCCGCGGGGGGGCGGCAGCGGTTCAGCGCGCGGCTGGGGCGGGCGGAGTCGCTGGAGCTGCGCGTGCCGTTTGCGGCGGCGCCGTTCAACGGGACGCAGCTCAACGCGACGGTGAACGGGCGGCGGTTGCTGCCTTATTTCGCCTTTGGCGGGGACATCCGCTACGACGCGGTGAAGGGCAAGCCGGGGATGCGGCCTCCGGTGGCGACCATCGAGGGGCGGTGGATTATCTCGGCGGACTGGCTGCGGGCGGGGTCGAACGAGGTGACGCTGTGGACCACCGGGGTGACGAAGGACGCGGCGCTGGAGCGGCTGGGTCCGAAGCCGGAGATCCGCATCGCGAGCATCACGATAGGGCCGCTGGACGGGACCGAGCCGCCGGTGTATTCGAATTCGGTTTATTACGATTTCGACGTGTGGGCGCAAGGGTATCCGTGGGGCGACACTGACCCGAACCGGCTGCGCAATACGCTGGCGCTGCTGGGGGTGATCAACGGGAAGGGCATGCCGTGCGTGGCCCCGACGCTGGGCGGCTCGGAGGCGTCGTTGTGGGCGACGAAGCGCGCCTGCGAGGACAACGCGCTGGGCTGGGGGATGGGTCACCAGGAATTCTACACCATCTGGGAATTCACGGAGAAGCCGCAGTTGTGGGCGGATATGATCGACGTTGATAACAACGTGGAGACCAAGGGCGTGATCGGCGGGGCTACGGTATATCCCCAGCGCCGGCCGCCGGGGATCGATCTGGTGATGTACAAGCCGGAGGAATACGCGAAAACGCTGGAACCGGCCATCCGCTATCTGTCGCCTTACACGGACTTCTACAACTTCAAGTGCGAGCAGAGCGTGGCGCGGGGGTATGGATTCGGGCAGGACGGCAATCTGTGGAAGGATTACGGTTATGACGCGAACCGCTGGGCGCGCAACCACTACGAGGGGAACAAGGCGGCGCATGATCTGGTGCAAAAATACAATCCGGAGGTGGGGCGCGTGGAGGAGATGCACTTCTGGGGTTCGACGCTGCGCACCATCCTTTACGACACCGCGCTGAAGCGCAACCAGCCGGAGAGCAACTTGATCGATATCCTGATGACGCACTTCACCGGGATCGACGCGAGCGACCGCGACGCGGAGGGGCGCACGACGAAGGAGAGCTCCTACGACCGCCAGTACCCCCACCCCGCCCCGCGCGCGACGATGACCTACCCGGAGATAGCCATCGATTTGAACCGTTATCGCCTGAGCCGCACGGAGAAGGACATGACGCTGGGCGATCCGAAGGTGAACCGCTGGGGCGGCGGGCAGCCGTTCGATTATCGGGCGGGCTTCCGGGGCGACGAGCCGATCTACAATTCGGAGAACGGCATCTGGAACACCGGCTATTGCGGGCAGACTCCCTACCAGTTCCTGCAGGGCTTTTTCAGCTACAGCCTGCTGCCCACCGGCGCGAGCGAACCGCGCGATTTGAACATCCAAACGCGCGCCTCGCTGACCGAGATGAAGGAGCAGACGGTGCGCCGCTACGGCGAATGGGTCGAGGGCGCGGGCAACACCAAGCGGCTGCGCACGGTGGACCCGCTGTACGGCGACATGTTCGGGTGGACCGGAATGGAATACTGCAATTTCGGCGATTACATCTCGATGGTGGGCATCAAGGAGCCGCACCACCGCGTGGCGCCGAACGACGCCTTCGGGCTGGCGCGGCGCACCTGTTACGCCTTCGTGACGGCCGGGCCGGTCATTCCCGCCGAGATGAATCCGGGCTCGAGCGACGACCTTTTCGTAAAGGCGCTGGCGCAGACCTTCAATTCCCAGACGTATATCGGCATATACGCCGCGAATTTCAGCACCGTTCCGCGGGCGCTGGACGTGACGCTGCCGTTCGCCTTCCCGGCGGGCACGCAGGCGCTGGTGTTCGACGACCGGGCGTGGGACTGGCTGGCTTCGGCGCGTCTGCTAAGCGTGCCGGCGGGGGACAGTTTCCGCTACACGACGATGGCGCCGGCGCTCAGCGCGTGGCTGGTGCTGATCCCCGTCTCGCCGGAGACGCTGGCGGCGGCTTGCGATCTGCCGGCGGCGCCGGCGCAGCTTTCATTGCCGGATATGTCGGTGGAGGAAGGGCTGCCGGCGTTCAATTGGAAAGCGGCGGACCCGCGGGCGAGCTACACGGTGGAGGTGGGGCGCGAGGCCATCTTCCGCCCACGGGACCGGGTAGAGCTGGCGGAGGGAGTGACGGGGACGAGCTACACCATGAAGGCGGCGCCGGCGGAGCGGTGGCGATATTTCTGGCGGGTTGCCGCGGTGGACGAGCAGGGCAAGCGCGGGCCGTGGAGCGCGCCGCGGGCCTTCGTGTACCGCTGGCCGGAATACGCGGCGGTCTTTCCGGCGAAGGAGGCGGCTGCCCCGTCGCCGTTATGGCCGACCCCGGCGGGGCGGTTGCTGGACGACGAGGGCGATTTGACGTGGCAGGGCGATATCTTCGGCACAGGCGGGAACATGAACTCCCCCACCCGCGCCATCGACCGGCAGGATTCCACTTTCTGGACGAATGGGACGGATGAGGGGAACGCCCAGCACCAGTTGCCGGCCGAGTGGTGCGTGATCTGGCCGCAGACGACGACGCTGCGGTCGGTGAAGATCGAGTGGAAACAGGACATGCTGCCCGGGGAGTTCACGCTGCAGGTCAGCGACGACGCGAAGGTATGGCGGCAGTTGTTGAAACTGTCCGACAACATCGGCGTGGTGACCGAGCTGATCCTGCCGCAACCGGTGACCGCCCGCTACTTCCGCATCAACATACCGAGCGCGAAGAACGAAAACGGGGGTGTGGGGATTCGGGAGGTGTTTTTAAGGTGAGTGGCTAGTGGCTTTCTCGGTAAATAACGGTTTGCCTGGTACAGGAAAACTTTTCGGGGGAGATGACACTCGCCACTTTTTACTGTTTATAGGTTCCGGCTCCGCCGGTTTAGGAGATCTTCCATGCAAATCATACGCATCTGTGGCATCCTGTTATCCCTGCTGATCGCCGGCGCGCTGGCCAGGAGCCAGACGATCAGCATAAACCTTTCCGCCACGCAGCAGGCGCGGCAAAGCCTGACGGTGACGGGGATCGGCAGGCTGGCCGCCGGCGGGCGGCAGCGGTTCAGCGTGCGGCTGGCGCGGGCGGAGTCGCTGGAGCTGCGTGCGCCGTTTTCCGCCGCGCCGTTCAACGGGACGCAGCTCAACGCGACGGTGAACGGCAGGCGGATGCTGCCTTACTTCGCCTTCGGCGGGGACACGCGGTACGACGCGGTGCAGGGCAAGCCGGGGATGCGGCCGCCGGTGGCAACCATCGAGGGGCGGTGGATCATCCCGGCGGATTGGCTGCGCCAGGGGAACAACGAGCTGGTGCTGTGGACCAGCGGAGTGCGGAAGGACGCGGCGCTGGCGCGGCTGGGACCGAAGCCGGAGATTCGCATCGGCGGGATTACGCTCGGAGCGCTGGACGGGGCCGATCTGCCCAACTATTCGAATACCGTTTATTACGATTTCAACGTGTGGGCGCAGGGTTATCCGTTCGGCGACGAGCCGAACCGGCTGAATAACGACCTGGCGCTGCTGGGGGTGATCAACGGGAAGGGCATGCCGTGCGTGAATCCAAGTCTGGGCGGCCCGGAATCATCGTTATGGGGTTGGAAACGCACCTGTGAGGACAACGCGCTGGGCTGGGGCATGGGACACCAGGAGTTTTACACTATCTGGGAGCTGGCCGACAAGCCGCAGTTGTGGGCGGAGTTTCGCGATGTGGACAATAACCCGGAGACCACCACCACGTTTCACAGCCAGACGGTTTTCGCGTCCAGAACTCCCAAAGGCGCGGACATCGTGCTCTACGATCCGGCGAAATACGCGGCCATTATGGAACCGGGCATCCGCTTTCTCGCGCCGTATACGGATTTCTACAACTACTCCTGCGAGCAGGAAGGCCCGGCCGGGCAGGGCTTCGGCGTGGACGGCGAGCGCTGGAAGGATTACGGCATTCACGGCGATCTGTGGGCGCGCAACCACTACGAGGCGAACAAGGCGGCCAACGACCTGGTGCGGAAGTACAATCCCGCGGGCGGCACGCAGGAAATAAACCACTGGCGGCGGGGAGTACGGACCATCCTCTACGATACGGCGCTGGAACGCGGCCAGCCGATGCGCGATATCGTCGATATTCTCATGGTGCATTTCGATCTGGTGGATGAATACGACCGGGGGCCGGACGGGCTGGACAGCAAGGAGAATGCCTTCAACAAGCAATATCCCTACCCCGGCGCGACGGAGCGGCAGGGAGGAAACGAGGGTTTCATCGGCAACCGTTTTCCCGAGCAGGCGCTCGACCTCAACCGCTATCGGCTGAGCCGCTCGGAGAAAGATATGATCTTCGGCGATCCGAAGGTGAACCGCTGGGGCAACGGCCGGCCTTTCGACTTCCGCGCCGGCTTCCGCGGCGACGAGATGATGTATAACTCGGAAAACGGCATCTGGGGCACCGGTTACGCCGGACCGACCCCCTATCAGTTCCTGCACGGCTTTTTCAGCTACAGCCTGCTGCCCACCGGCGCCAGCGAGCCGCGGGATTTGAAGATCATAACGCGTTCCTCGCCCACCGATACGAAGGAACTGCCCGTGCGCCGCTACGGCGAGTGGGTGAACGGCGCCGGCGGCACCAAGCGGCTGCGCACCGTGGATCCGCTTTACGGCGACATGTTCGGCTGGACGGGGCAGGAATACTGCAACTTCGGCGATTATATTTCGATGGTGGGCATCAAGGAGCCGCATCACCGCCTGCCCGGAGCCGACGCTTTCGGACTGGTGCGGCGCACCTGCTACGCCTTTGTCACCTCCGGGCCTGTCGTGCCCGCGCTGCTGAACCCGGGTTCCAGCGACCAGCTCTTCGTGAAGGCGCTGGTGCAGACCTTCGACCACCGGCAATATATCGGCCTGTACGCCGCCAACTTCACCGACAAGGCGCAGGCGCTGGACGTGACGCTGCCCGTCGCCCTCCCGGCGGGCGCCGTCGCCTCTGTCTACACCGACCGCGCGTGGGATTGGCGGGCCTCGGCCAAACCGCTGGCCCTGCCGGCGGGCGAGGATTTTCGCTATCAAACACAGATACCTGCGTTGGGGGCGTGGCTGGTGCTCATTCCGGTGACGGATGATGTTATTGCCGGCGCCTTCGGATTGCCGGCCCCTCCCACCCCACTGGCGCCGGCGCTTGACGGGGCGGTCAGCGAAGGCCTGCCGTCGTTCAAGTGGACGCCCGCCCGGCAGTCGCGCTTCACGGTGGAGATCGCGCGCGAGGCGCTTTTCCGCCCGCAGGACCGCGTAGAGATCGCCGAAGGGGTGCCCGAGGCGAGCTACACCATGCGGGAGGCGCCGGCGGAGAGATGGCGGTATTTCTGGCGCGTTCGCGCGGTAGATGGAGAAGGCAAGGGTGGCCTGTGGAGCGCCCCGCGCGCCTTCGTCTACCGCTGGGAAGAATACAGCAAGGCCTTCCCGCCGCGGGAAGCCGCCGGGGCGCCCGCTCAATTTGCCGTGAATCGCCCGGACGACCCCGGCAACCTGGCCTGGCAGGGCGAAATCTGGGGCACCGGCGGCAGCATGAACTCCCCCACCCGCGCCATCGACGGCCAGGAGTTCAGTTTCTGGGCCAACGAAGGCAGCTCGAAGGACGGAAAGCCCGCCGAATGGTGCGTGATCTGGCCGCAATCCGTCAGCCTGCGTTCGGTGGAGATCCGCTGGAACGAGGAGCTGCCCCCGCTGGAGTTTGCGCTGCAGGTCAGCGACGACGGGAAAACCTGGACGGACCTGTTGAAAAAGGCCGGAGATATCGAAACGCTGACCGAATTGACGCTGCCGAAGCCGGCCAGCGCGCGCTATCTCCGCATCCTCATCACCCGCATGCGTGATGAGGGAGGGAATGTCGGGATCAGGGAGGTGATGGTGCGGTGAGTTGAATTGGCTTTATACTTTGGAGTGTCGGAGCGCGGATTGCCAATCCTCGCGAGTTGTTTAGTCGTCACGCGCGGATTAGCAATCCGCGCTCCGATCCCAAGATGGAAAGACAATGCTTAAACGTAAGAAGGCAGTATTATGCATGTCAATCGCCGTTTTCATTACCTTCTTCTCGCGCTGATAAGCGCCTTTCTGCCGCCGGCGGCGGGGTTGAGCGCGCCGGAGGCGGGGGCGGCAGACGCTCCGGGGAGCTTTACTTTGTGGCAGTTGCCGGAGCAGACACCGTCGCAGATGATGTCGTATGTGCTGCGGACGCAAAACGGGAAGGTGATCGTCATCGACGGCGGAACCGCCGGCGACGGCGCTTACCTGCGCGGCTTCCTCGGCGCGCTGGGGAATGCGGTGGAAGCCTGGTTCATCACCCACCCGCATCACGACCACGCGCAGGCGCTGGCGGAAATACTGCCGGACCCGCGCGGCCTGCGGATCGGCGCAGTATACGCTTCCCTGCCGGAGCTGGAGTGGGCGCTCAAGTACGAGCCGGAGGAATACCACGCCAGCATACGCCAGTTTTACCAGGCGCTTGCCGGGTGGGAAGGCGTCTCCGTCGATCTGGAGCCGGGCACAGCGCTGGAGATCGACGGCATGCGGATAGAGGCGCTGGGCGCGCGCAACCCGGAGATCACCGGCAACGCGCTGAACAACTCCTCGGTCGTGCTGCGGTTTTCCGATCGCACGAAATCCATCCTTTTCCTCGGCGATCTGGGCAGCGAAGGCGGGAAAAAGCTGCTGGAGGGCAAATACCGCGATCGGCTGGCGGCTGATTACGCGCAGATGGCCCATCACGGGCAGAACGGCGTGAACGAAGATGTCTACCGCGCGGTTAACCCTCGCTATTGTTTATGGCCGACCCCCCGGTGGCTGTGGGAGAATGACGCCGGCCAGGGACCCGGCGCCGGCCCATGGACGACGCTGACGACGCGCGCATGGATGGAAAAGCTGAATATCGTGCGGCATTACATATCGTATCAGGGGTTGCACAGGATAGATTAAGCGAATGAAAAATGGCAAGAGCGAAATGAAATGAAAAATGAAATGGAGGCTTCTTCATGTCAGTAGTTTTATCCGATCCCTCCGCGGCAGCGCGGGAGATGATCGAGCGCGCGCATCGCCATCGCGCACAGTTCATCGACGGACCGGTCGAGCGGACGGTGGCCGACACGCCGTGGGCCGCGCGGGAGGCGCTCTTCGGCGGACTGGTCGCCTATCATAAGGAGCGGCTGGAGCGCGTGCCGGACGCCGTGAAATATCCGGAAGCGCGGCCATGGGTCGAGCACCGGCTGGCGGTGGAGCGCGAGCTGCGCGAGGCCGGATTGAGCGAGTGGGACCGCGCGGTGCTGGGCGGGCTGAACGATTACCTGGCCTTCCGCGGGTACCGGCGGGCCGCGGAGCAGCGGATTGCCGGCTCCGGCATGGGGGCGCCCGGGCCGCGGTTGGCGGAAAAATGCCGCATCGCCTTCATCCCGGATACCGACCGCGGCACGTCCTTCATCATCAACGCGGACGATCCGGCCACCTTCTGGCGCAAGGACCGCACCCCACCGAGCACGGAGAGCGGCATCGGCGCTTCCTTCTGGCAGCCGCTGAAGATGTCCGGGGTGGGCAGCGGCATGCACCTGGACACGGAGCCGGAGGAGATCTTCCCGCTGCCGGTGATGGAGATCTACGGCCACTTCTGCGACGACCTGGACGGCGCCGTGCAGTTCATCACCCACTACGGCAAGTTCTTCAGTGGCGGGAATTTCATCATCCACGACCGGGACGGGCGATCGGTCGCCATCGAGAAATGCTCCCGCCGATATACCGAGGTGTTCCAGCCCGACGACCGCGGCCGCAGCCGCGTCAGCGGCATGGTCTGCCGCGACCCCGCTTCGCCGCAAGGCCGGCACCTGCGGGCGATGCGCGAGGAATACCTGCGCCTGTCGGGCCGCCGCTGGGACGCCGGCGAGACCTACGACGTGGCCTTCTGGGATGCCTGCGACCTGGCTGAACGCATCCTCGCCGGTTTCCTCGATAATCCGCTTCCTATCACCATCGAGGCGCTGCTCAAGCTCTTCACCACCCCCTTCCCGCGCGGCCTGCGCAAGGACGGCGCGAAGCTCCACCCGGAGCAGGGATACATCGAATACACGCTCATCACCTATCTCGCTTTGCTCGAAGAACGGCAGGTTATTCGCTACCAGTGCGATGATGTGCCGGGGTTGCAGTGGCCGGAGGAGGGGGAAGTATATCAAGTGTAGGAGACACTGCCATGCATGTTGAATTACGCGAGATTGCCCTCACCGATGGCCGGGAGATATTCGAGATGATCGAGGAGATCGGTCCCGGTGAAAACGGTTTTCTGAACGGCGACTATGACATGGACTACACCGATTTTCCCGCCTACCTGGAGCGGCATGTCCGGTTTGCGAAGGGCATCGACCTGGCGCCGGAACACGTCCCGCAGACCAGGTACTGGCTCTACGTTGACGGCCGCCCGGTCGGCCTCGGCAAGCTGCGCCATTATCTGAACGATAACCTGCGCATTCACAGCGGCCACATCGGCTTCACTATCCGCCCCTCCGCCCGCGGACGCGGCTACGGCACCCTGATCCTGGGTGAATTGCTGAAGCAGGCGGAAGCGAAAGGCATCCCCGAAGTGCTGATCACCTGCCATGAGACAAATTCGCTCTCCCGGAAGGTACTGGCGGCGAACGGCTGTACATTGTTCGAGATCAGGGACGGCATGTGCTACTGGCGGAAGGTGCTCGACAAAAGGAACACCATGCCGCCACAACCGGAAATCATCGCCGAGAGTCGTTTCATTCGCCTGGTACGCGAGGGGCAGTGGGAATACGCGGAGCGTCCGCATATCAGCGGCATCGTCGGTATAGTCGCGCTGACGGAGGAGGGGAAGCTGCTGCTGGTGGAGCAGTACCGCATTCCGGTTAAAGCGCCGGTAATCGAGCTGCCGGCGGGGCTGGTCGGCGATGCGCCGGAATTTGCCGGCGAACCGAAGGAGGAGGCGGCGCGGCGCGAGCTGATGGAAGAAACCGGCTATGCCGCGCGGGAGATGACCTTCCTCTGCGAAGGCCCGCCCAGCGCCGGCATGACCGGCGAGGTGATGACTCTGTACCTTGCCCGCGGTCTGCGGCGCGAAGGCGCCGGCGGCGGTGACCACACCGAGGCGATCACCGTCCATGAAATCCCGTTAGAACAGGTGCATTCCTGGCTGGAGTCACGGCGCCAACAGGGGGCGATGGTGGACATGCGAATTTATACGGCGCTGTATTTTTTGACGGGCGAGGTGGAACCTTGAATTTGGATGCTCCCCTACCCTGCAATAGAACTGATTTTACCTTTCTCATTGACGGAGTGCCAAGACTTGCTGTAGTTGAAATACACAAATATCGCGCGGAAGGTGGAGCCTCGGCGCCGGGTGTAGTCCCGCAAAACGTCCGAAACGTTCCGAAGTCAGCTTCCGCGCTAGCTCATTATACCATTTATCATTCTACTCAGAGGCGACCATGAACCCGCAACAGCACTACGACGAATTCGACCTTCCCTTCTACCGCGAGCAGATCGCGCCGCTGCTGCCGCCGGTGGTGCTCGACTTCCACGCGCATACGTGGATGAGCGAGCACTGGCGGGACGTGGCGTGGGAGACGGACGCGGCGGGCGGGAAATATATGGTGACCATCGAGCAGTATGGCATCGAGGCGCTGCGGGCGGACGGAAGGATGCTCTTTCCCGACCGGCCTTACCACGCCGTGTGCTTCGGGTACCCCACCCCGCTGGCGGACGCGCGGAAGACGAACGACTACAGCGCCGAAGCCGGGAAGCAGCCGGGGCTTTACCCGCTGCTGCTCGCCGGGCGCGGGGTGGAGCCGATCGAGGAGACGAAGCGGCGGGTGCGC
>Ga0172369_10004646_pt1 | contig 17294 bp, 14 predicted proteins | sample LakKiv25m_FD_114539 | JGI IMG/M metagenome (GOLD analysis project Ga0172369, IMG submission 114539) | Freshwater microbial communities from Kabuno Bay, South-Kivu, Congo - kab_022012_11.25m | ecosystem: Environmental > Aquatic > Freshwater > Lake | place: Democratic Republic of the Congo...
TCCGCATTGATCCAAGCGATCTGATCAAGCAATGACTTGATCTTCGTGTGTTTGAATCTCGCTCCGCTGCTGCCATGCTGCGAATACATGCAATAATTCTGATTGCCGACAGAAATCAATGACCAACAGGCGTAACCCAGATATTTAACGCCAAGGATTTGCGCCATTATCTTCGTGATATTGATGCTTGTCGCCTTGGAAATGCGCTGTTCATGATTCCCATCATGCATGCCGATTACCAGGCCGGCATCAACAATGGGCTGAAGCATCTCGATCACTTCTTCCATCTGATCCTGCGGATTCAGCTTTTGCTGATAAACGGAGTCGCCGACGCTTGTCGTCAGGCCGCATTCCAACAAATCGCCCATAAGCAGGACATAAACGCCATTTTTTTTGGCCCAGCCCAAATACTCTTTTGCCGTGCTAAGCTGGCATTGGGGATGGCCATAATGCAGATCGCCGAAAAACATGACTTGGGCGTAATCTTTGCCCGGTTTTTCTTCCAATCGCACCTTGTGCAGTCGCGGAGGAACAAGATTCAGACGATTCTCAGCGGCATATTTGATAATCATTTCATCCTTATTGAATTCGCTTCCATTCAGTCCGCTGGCATGCCAGATCTTGATGCAATTAGGACAATTCGCTGCCGGTTTGCCTGATCCTTTATACCTCGGATGATCCGGACACTTCTGAAGCTTACTCATGAACTTTCTCCTCCTTCGCCAGCTCACGCTGAAACGCAGGTTAGTAGCAATTAATTGTCAAAGTCCTCAATCTTCCTCAAAATGCCCAGCCGTTAAGATTGAAATCATATTAATGCCTCAATCAGCTATTGTCAAATCAGCTCCATTTATATAAACTGCAAGTGAGATTTAATAAATATTTATGATAAATATCCCTCTGGCATTGACCTACGACGATGTCTTGCTGGTGCCGAAATTATCCGATATCACTTCACGCGGCAATGCCGATACTTCCTGCCGCCTGAGCAGGAATATAGAGCTCAAGATTCCCCTGCTCAGCGCCAATATGGATACGGTCACCGAAAGCCGGATGGCGATTGCGCTGGCGCAAAAAGGGGGCATCGGAATCATCCACCGCTTTTTGGATATTGAAACCCAAGCACGCGAAGTTGTCAGGGTAAAGAGAAAGCAGCATATAGTCATAGACAATCCCCTGACTGTGCCGACGGCAATGACGCTCCCGGAATTGCAGGAAAAAATCAAAAGCACCGGCGTCAGCGGTTTTCTGGTGTCCGATGACGGACGGAAGCTTCTTGGCATCATCAGCCGGCGCGATATCGATTTGACTGCCGGAGACGATGCCATAGTCGAATCAATGATGACGCCGAAAGATCGGCTGATTGTATCTTCGCCGGATATAACTCCGGAGAGAGCGCGTGAGACATTCAAGCGCTACAAAATAGAAAAAATTCCCTTGGTTGACGAGGAATTCAACATTAAAGGCCTGATTACCCAGAAAGATTCGCTAAATTACAGCAATAACCTCGATTCAGCCAAAGACAAGAAAGGACGGCTGCTGGTCGGAGCGGCTATCGGCGCCAGCGATGATTTCTTAACGCGCGCCCAAGCGCTAATCGATGCCGAAGTTGACGTCTTAGTCATTGACAACGCGCAGGGCCATTCACTCAACGAGCTTAATGCGATTTACAAAATTAAAGAAAAATTTGGCTCAATTGAGCTAATTTGTGGCAATATTGCGACCTCTCACGGAGCATTGGATTTGATTAAAGCCGGCGCCGATGCTGTGAAAGTCGGCATCGGTCCGGGATCTATTTGCACAACAAGAATTACCACCGGATTCGGTGTGCCGCAACTCACAGCTATCTTGAATATCACTCCGATCTGCCAAAGATACGGCATCCCCTTGATTGCTGACGGCGGAATCAAGCACTCAGCAGATATTGTTAAGGCATTGGCCGCCGGCGCGGATACGATTATGATCGGCGGACAATTCGCCGGCACGGATGAAGCGCCCGGACCGGTCATTACCTATCGCGGACGTCAATATAAGATATCTCGCGGCATGGCTTCCCTTTCCGCCGCGGTCAATCGGCCCAATGCCAAGGAAAATTTCTTGAGCATCACTCCGGAAGGCATAGAGGCGCGCGTCCCCTATCGCGGTTCAGTCGGCGCCATCATCGACCAATTCATGGGCGGGCTCCGTTCGGGCATGAGCTATGGCAACGCGCACAACATCAAGGAGCTGCGCGATTGCGAATTCATCAGGATTACCAATGCCGGACAGGCCGAAAGCGCCAGCCATGACCATGACAATGAAGTCTTATAATTAATTAATAAAATTTTATTGACAATTAGTATATTTAAATATATGATATGTTCACTGTACCTTGACTAAAAAAGATATAACCTCAAAGGAGATGACTAATGGAGAAATGCCAAGCAGACTATTTATTGCATCGCATATATCATCTGCTTAAAAGCGATAAGATCGTCATCGTTCTGAAGAAATTGCGTTCATTAAAAGGTCAGACTGATTCGGAGACAATTTGGCTCAGTCCGAAGGAAGATATATTGCCGACGATTATACATGAATGCCTTCACGTCTTATATTGGAATTGGAGCGAAACAAAAGTTACTAAAACCGCTGAAATGGTTTTTAATCAGCTTACTCAGCGACAGATTAAGAATCTATTTCTACGCTTGGCACTCATAGTTAATAATATCCACTATCAATAAACACGTACATTAGCCCGGACACTCGCACGGGCTTTTTATTTGCTATAATCACTATTGAAATTTATATGGGATTAGTGTAAACTTCTAATTGTTTGGGCCCTTAGCTCACTTGGGACGGATGCGAACCGCCATAGGCGGAGAGCATCGTCCAGCAGCAGCGAAGCTAGGCCGCAGGCCGACGCTGAGCGTCGCTATAGGCAAAGCCTTTAGCGCTGCTGAGGAAGAGCGCTTCGACCGATAGGTCGACAATATAAGTTCAATGTAAAAAAGTTTTCTAACATATAATTAGGGCCCTTAGCTCACTTGGTAGAGCGCTTCCATGGCATGGAAGAGGCAAGCGGTTCGATCCCGCTAGGGTCCACATAAATATAAAACGCAAGGCTAATCGCATTGCGTTTTATATTATACTTATCCACAATTTCACAATCGATTTTCACAGTGAATGCGTTATCCCCCATTGTCTAATATTCTGTTGATAACTCCAATTATTTATATTAAGAATAATGTCATATACTTTCACAAAATATTTCACAGAAAAATACTAATCATCATTTTGATTATAATTCATATTTATCTAAATTTAGCCAAAATGTATATTTTGAAATGTAGCAATGTCTAGACATGTCTAGACATTGGTGAAAATTTTATGACAATCTAATAAAAACTTCCCAATTAGATCATCAAAAACATCAAATATATCAGATTTGCTAAATTTAGACAAATAATATTTAGCTAATTTTAGCAAAAAAACTGTACTTTTTACTTAAATAGATTTTTTCAACAAATTTTAAGTTATCAGACCGCAATGTCTAGACATGTCTAGACATTTATCCCACATAAGCACAAGTTATCCACAAGTTCCTTTAATCTTGTGCATAAATTATTTATTTAAATTTAGCTATTTTTATAATTTTATCCCCTGCCATATAATAATATGACGCAATGTCTAGACATGTCTAGACATTAGTAGACTATCATATATTTAAAAATAGGGTATTAAACCCTATTTTTAAATTAATGACCCCGGCAGGAATCGAACCTGCGTTTAGGGATTAGGAATCCCTCGTTCTATCCACTGAACTACAAGGTCGCGCCATCTTGCATCACCGGCTAAAATATGGTAAAATTTGACTGTAAAAACTTTCTAAAGCATACCATTAACTCTATGATAATTCAATGGCTGGGACAGTCCTGCTTCAAAATCCAGACGAAAGGGAATCAAGGCGATGTGACTATCGTAGCAGATCCTTTCACTGATCAGCCGAGCCTGAAAATGTCCCGCTTCCAAGCCGATATCGTGACTGTTTCCGAAAATACCGCCGGACACAATAACTCAGACGCGATCCGCGGAGAACCGTATATTATTGTTCATCCCGGCGAATATGAGACCAAGGATGTGTTCATTTATGGCGTGCCGGCGATAAGCGGCAAGGAAAAGATCGTCATGTTCAAGACATTCTCAGAGGATATTTCCATTGCGCACTTGGGCAATCTTGCCGGAACGTTATCCAATGAACAAATTGACCGCTTAAGCAATGTTGATATTCTGCTTATTCCCGTAGGAGGGGATTCCGGGCTTGATGCGAAGAAAGCGAGCGAAGTCATATCCCAGATCGATCCGCGCATCGTCATTCCCATGAACTATCAGATCGGCGGCCAAAAATCCAATCTGGCGTCAGTAGATGACTTTTTGAAAGTGAGCGGATTGAAATCGGAAAAATTTGAAAAACTGAAGATTTCCAAAAAAGATCTGATGACTGAGGATACCAGAGCGATCGTACTGACAATCTAATCACTAGGATCAATAATGCTCTTTTTTATGCCAAGCACTGTCAAAAAAAACCATGCTAAGCCTCGCTTGCCGAGAAGGAAGCCTGCCGCCTCAAAGCCGGCGGATATTTTGGCGGCGCCAGTCACCAAGTCCGAGCCCGCATACATCAATATCAATGAGCGTTCAGTGGAACTGGCCGCAAAGAATCGCTTGTTATGGATAATAGTCGCCATATTCAGCATTGTCTTGGCGATATTCTGGCTCTTCGTCTTGCGAGCCAGCATTGCCAAGGAAACCGAAAATATCGACTTGAGCCGGATAGGCGAGCAGATCTCAGCAAGCCTGGCGCGCTTCGATACGGAAATTAAGAATCGCGCCATGCCGAAGGAAATCACTTCCGAAGACATGGCGGCGATAAAGAATGTCATCGAAGAACAGATTAAGAGCAATCCTGACAGCAGCGCTTGGCCGACGCATGAGCTTGAGGCATTAAAAATATCCATTCAATATCCGAGTGATTGGAGCAGCGCGGCAAATATCAAGACAGCCGTGATTTCCGATCAAAAATCAACGGGCGCGGCTTCAGAAACGGGCAAGTCGGGAAAAATCACAATCACCGCCAAAAGCAATGCCAGAAAATTATCTTTGGCTGATTGGCAAAAGGCGAATAATATCTCATTCGACGGATTGACGGCTGAGCGTCCGATATTCGCGATTTCCACCAGTTCGATCGAAAGCATGATTTATCAATCATCATCCATGGAGGCTAACCTGATCAAATATTCGGCCTACCTGAATTCATTGGACAATAAAACCGTTTATGAAATAACTGTCGAGGGCAGGGGAGATAATGCTTACTACCGGCCCCTGACCGAGGAAATCATCAGGACAATAAAAATATTAAAGTAAACCAGTCGGATTATGCCTAAAGCAGAAGAGAGAAAGCAGAAAGCCATAGATTTCAATGCGCCGCCGGATGCCGTGCTGGACCAGCAGATCACCGGGGAAGTGCAGCAGAGCTACTTGGATTATGCCATGTCAGTCATCGTTTCGCGCGCCTTGCCGGATGTCCGTGACGGCCTTAAGCCGGTCCATCGCCGCGTTCTGTATGCCATGTGGGACATCGGGCTCAAACCGAGCGCCAAATTCCGCAAATCCGCCAATGTGGTCGGCGAAGTGATGGCCAAATACCACCCGCACGGCGACAGCGCCATCTATGAGACTATGGTCCGCATGGCGCAGGATTTTTCTTTGCGTTATCCGCTCGTCAAAGGCCAAGGAAATTTCGGTTCGATGGACGGAGACAGCGCGGCGGCCATGAGGTATACCGAAGCCAAGCTGGCGCCGATCGCCGAAGAAATGCTAAATGACATAGACAAGAACACGGTTGATTTCATTCCCAACTATGACGGCGCCCACAAGGAACCGCGCATCCTGCCGGCCAAACTGCCCAACCTGCTGATCAACGGCACGCAAGGCATCGCAGTCGGCATGGCAACCAACATCCCGCCGCACAATCTCGGCGAAGTCATTGACGGCATCATCCATTTGATAGAAAACCCTGATTGCGAAATATCCGACCTGGTAAAATTCATCAAAGGGCCGGATTTTCCGACCGGCGGCATAATCTACAGCAATGAAGACATCAAACAGGCCTACCTGACCGGCCGCGGCGGCATAGTCTGCCGGGCCAAATGTAATATAGAGGAAACAAAATCCGGACTGTACCGGATTATCGTGTCCGAAGTCAATTATCAGACCAACAAATCAACCCGGCTGGAAAAGATCGCCGATCTGGTCAAGGAAAAGAAAATAGAAGGCATCAAGGATCTGCGCGATGAATCCAATAAATACGGCGTCCGGATCGTGATAGAAATTAAGAAAGACGCCTATCCCCAAAAAATACTCAATCAATTATACAAACAGACAGCGCTTCAGGATACCTTCCATTTCAATGTCTTGGCGCTCGTTGACGGCATTCAGCCGACAGTCTTGAATCTCAAAACGGTCTTGGAAGAATTCTTAAAGCATCGGCAGGAAGTCATCACTCGCCGGACGCAGTTCGAATTGGATAAGGCCAGAGACAGAGCTCACATCTTGGAAGGCTTAGTCATGGCTTTGGCTCATATCGATGAGATAATCGCTACCATCAAAAAATCCAAAGACAAGGAAGAGGCCAAGCTCAATTTGATCAAGAAATTCAAGCTGAGCGACCGGCAATCAGTGGCGATCTTGGAAATGAAGCTGCAACAGCTGGCTAACTTGGAAAAATTACGGATTGAAACCGAACTCAAGGATAAGCTTAAGCTGATCAAGGAACTGGAAGCTATATTGAAGTCTCCGGCCAAGATCTTGGCCATTGTCAAGGAAGAGATTTTGGACATCAAGGAAAAATACGCCTCGCCTCGCCGTACTCAGATCGTCGCCCATGGCGTCGACAACTTCAAGGCCGAGGATCTTATTCCCGATGAGGAAACCATGGTTATGGCGACCAATGACGGCTACATCAAGCGATTGCCGCCGGACACCTTTAAGGTCCAAGGCAGGGGAGGCAAGGGCGTCATCGGCCTGACCACCAAGGAAGAGGATGTCGTGGAGCATTGCTTTCTGACCTCCACTCACGCCGACATCATGTTCTTCACTAATCGCGGCCGAGTCTTCCAACTCAAAGCCTATGATTTGCCTCAAGCCAGCCGCACCGCCAAAGGACAGGCGCTGGTCAACTTCCTGCAATTGGCGCAAAACGAAAAAGTCTCATCTATCCTGCCATCGACCGACATGAAAGAAGGCAAATTCCTGGTCATGGTGACGAACAAAGGCACGATCAAGAAAACTCCCCTTGAAGACTTCAAAAATGTCCGCCGGAGCGGGCTGATCGCCATCAAACTGCATGATAATGACGACCTCAATTGGGTCCAAGCCTCCAAAGGCAATGAAAATATCATTTTAGTCAGCCACGAAGGCCAAGCCATCCGCTTCAAGGAAATCGATGTTCGCGCCATGGGGCGCGCCTCAGCTGGCGTCAGGGGATTCAAGCTCAAAAGCAAGGATGAAGTGGTCGGCATGGGCATTTTTGACCCTAAAGACGACAAGCTGGACAACGTTTTGATCATTATGGAACATGGTTTCGGCAAGCAGACAGAATTAAAAGCCTACAAGATCCAGCATCGCGGAGGGAGCGGCATAAAAACCGCAAAAATCACGCCCAAAACCGGCAAGATAATCTCCGGCAAGCTGGTTTATCCGGACGATAAGGAAATGATTGTCATCTCAACTTCCGGACAAGTAATAAGATTGCCGCTTAACCAAGTGAGTGTCTTAGGACGTGACACTCAAGGTGTCAGAATAATGCGCTTCAAAGAAGAAAACGATACCGTGGCCAATATCACTTTGATTTAAGGTAAATGGAAAAACATCCGCGGCGGCGGATGTTTTTTAATGTCCGATCAGAGCAATCCCGCCATTTCGCTCGGCGGATAGAAGTGGTCAAGCAATTTCTTCCATAGCGCCGCCTTAGTCGGGCTCATATAATAATTCTGCTTGAACTCAAACCCTTCGGCCAGATGATTGATCAGTCCTGTCAGATGGTACTCCGTCCAACCATTGGCTTTCATCGCTTTGACGATCCGTATCGGCGTCCACTTGGCTGTGAGCAAATAATCGACGATATCATGATTGAACCACTCCAGATAAGACAACTCCCCAAATACCTGCTCATCGGAAAAACCGAAACCGGTTAGAATATTGATCGTGGATTCCTTGATTAAGTCCATCTCAGCCCGATATTCGGCTGTCTGCCTGTACGATGCAAATTCTTTCAAGCTAATTTTACTCGCCCGTATCCTCTCCTGGGCGCATCTGTTGAATGCTTGGGCTATAAGCCCGGCAGACACTCCCGCTTCGGCAAAGGCATGGATTATCCTGTCATTCGACCAGCCATATTTCTCGCATAAGCCGTAAATAACGCTCAGCGCCATGGCGGCATTGATAAATAACCGGACAATATACCTGTCAGCGATCTTTAGCTGGCTCATCAGTGTGATGAATTCCATATCATCCCAATAATATTTCTCGCCGTCTTCGAAGCTCGCCAGCAGATCGTAATTTTCCTTATTGAAGCATCCGGATTCGATAACCGCTTCAAGCACATCGATCGGCCTCCAACCGATCTTGATCAGGCACAGCAGCATTGATTGCTTCAATGATCCAGTATCATACAGTGCCGCTATTATTCTCGCTTTGCACAATCCGCCGGTCTGCATGAAATCAACCAAGCCCAGAGTAGAAAACAAGGAATCGCGATAGCATTCATATTCCGAAATATTTAACTGTATGAATGATTGCGCTATCCGGGTATCGCTCCAGCCGGCATCGCCCAGTAAGGAAAATATCCGTGATGCGGAATATTCGCTGATAGCCAGAAGGCCTAAGATCTCTTCATCCGGCAAGCCGAAAATTTCCAATTTATTGATCGCTTCTGCGGGTGAAGCTGATTCGGCCATAGTCCTGGACAATAATTCACGCCACAACCTTTCCGAAGAATATTGCTTCCACCTGACCAATTCCTTGATCTTTTCAATCCTTTCCCTGATCCTGATGCGATCAGAATCAGTCAATTCGAAAATCCGATTCTCATGCCGCAATATCGCTTCCGTGTCCATAATTCCTCCTTAATTTAATTGCCATTGATTATTGCTTTTGTTAATGTCCGATGTAAAAACTTGAGTTAAACATACCAGAATTTCCCGAATTGTCAATCTCTTCGCAGGATTGATAAAATGGCCGGTTTATTGTATGATAATTTTAATGTTTGTCGGGAATATTCTCATCCGCCGCGGCGGACTTAATTTATTTCAGCTATGTCAGGACACAGCAAATGGGCGACCAGCCACCGCAAGAAAGAAATCGCCGATTCCAAAAGAGGCGCGGCCTTCACCAAGATAGCCAATCTGATTTCCGTCGCCGCGCGCGAGGGCGGAGAAGACATCAATGCCAACTTCAAGCTGCGCTTGGCGGTCGATAAAGCGCGAGCCGCCAATATGCCGAAAGACAATATTGAACGGGCGATAAAAAAAGGCGCGGGAACAGGAAAAGAGGGTAATAATTTCGAGGAAGTGACATATGAGATTGTCGGTCCCTTGGGCATCGGCTTCATTGTCGAAGCCGTCACCGATAACAAGAATCGCACTGTCGGGGAACTTAAGGCGATTATAAACAAGAACGGCGGACAGCTAGGCAGTCCCAATTCCGTTGCCTGGAATTTCCGTCGCTGCGGACTTATCTATATCACCGGCAATCTCAGCGACGAAACGGAATTGCAGCTGATCGATCTGGGCGCCGAAGACATCGAGAAATCAGCTGACGGCTGGCAAATCATCACTGCTCCGGGCGACTTGATGAAAATAGCGGAAAAAATCAAGGACCTCGGCTTGAATATTTCCGAGGCTTCTCTCGCTTATATCCCCAATGAAGAAACGGCGATTGAAGGCCGCGATAATCAGGAGAAGATTGAAAAATTCTATAATCTGATCGATGACTTGGACGACATCGCTAATATTTATACCAATGCCGATTGGTAATATTATGATCAATAATAACAGCCAGGCGGAAAAAATCATCTTGGGCATTGATCCCGGCATCGCCGATACCGGCTATGGCGTCATTCGCTCTTGCGGTAGCAAGCTTGAAATGATCGCTTGCGGCAGCATCAAGACCCACAAATCACTGGCTCTGCCGGAGAGATTGTCGCAATTGGAACGGCAACTATCGGAAATAATCGCCGAATATTCCCCGAACATGGCAGTCATAGAGCAATTATTCTTCTGCAATAATGCCAAAACGGCGCTAATCGTCGGCCAAGCCAGGGGAGTGGCGCTTCTCACTTGCCACAAGGCTAAATTAAAAATATTTGAACTGACTCCACTTCAAGTCAAACAAGGCCTGACCGGCTACGGCTCAGCCGATAAGAAGCAGATGCAGGAAATGGTGCGGATCATCTTGAATTTAAAAACAGCGCCCAAGCCCGATGACGCCGCCGACGCTCTGGCTATGGCGATTTGCGGATCAAGCATTAATAATTATCAGTAAACTATTTGTCATATGCCTCAAACTAATTGGCGCGACCCGGAAAACATAAAAATCAACCACCAGCCGGAGAAAGGCGGAGGCAAGATCACCTATGACTTGCCTCAACGCCAACCGAAAAAAAGAAGAAGGATCCATCGCAAGTTTTTCAAGGCTGTCTTGCTCATCGGCGTCATCGCCGGTCTGGCTTTCGGCATCATCGGCATCGGAGCCGTAACTTGGATTTCCCGCGATCTGCCATCGGCTGACGGCGTGCTTAAGCGTAGCGTGACAGTTTCCACCAAGATTTACGACCGAACCGGAAAAACCGTGCTTTATGACATACATGGCAATATCAAAAGAACGCTGATCACCCTTGACCAAGTGCCGGAACTGACCAAGCAAGCGGTATTGACTGCGGAAGACCGCAGTTTTTACCAACACTCGGGCTTCAGCGTGACAGGCATCATCCGTTCAATAATCATCGACGTCATGACGGGCAAGAAGGTCGGCGGATCAACCCTGACTCAGCAATTCGTCAAAAATGCCATCTTGACCAATGAAAAGACTTATACCAGAAAGATCAAGGAATTGATTATTTCCTATCAGATAGAGAATAAATTCACCAAAGACCAGATCTTCAACATGTATCTGAACGAGATCCCTTACGGCTCTGTCATTTACGGCATAGAAGCGGCTTCGCAATCATTCTTCGGCAAGCCGGCCAAGGATCTGACGCTGGCCGAAAGCGCTATCTTAGCCGCCATTCCCCAGCTGCCGACCTATTATTCTCCTTATGGCAACCATAAAGTCGAGCTTCTGGCCCGCCAAAGATGGGTGCTGGATTCCATGGCCGAACTCGGCTACATTTCCCAAGACCAGGCCGAATCGGCCAAAGAGGAAAAGATCGCCTTTATTCCGATGCGGGAAGCGATAACTGCTCCGCACTTCGTCATGTATATCAAAGAACTGCTATCTGAAAAATACGGCGACACCTTTATTAATCAGGAAGGCTTGAAAGTCTATACGACTCTTGATTTGGACAAGCAATTGATCGCTGAGGAAGCGGTCAAACAAGGCGTGGAAGCCAATGGCAAGAAATATGATTTCGGCAACGCCTCCCTTGTGGCGCTGGATCCGAAAACCGGACAGATCTTAGCCATGGTCGGCAGCGCCGATTATTTCAATGAAGACATCGACGGCCAAGTCAATGTGGCGATCAGCCCGCGCCAACCCGGCTCATCATTCAAGCCGATCGTCTATACGGCATCATTCATCAAAGGCTATACGCCCGATACGATCCTTTACGATACCATCACTAATTTCGATACGACCGGAACAAAGAAATACGAGCCGCAGAATTATCATAATAACGAGAATGGTCCGGTCACCTTAAGAAAGGCCCTGGCCGGCTCGCTCAATATCCCGGCTGTAAAACTGACATATTTGACTGGCATGGACAATATTATCGATTTGGCGAAAAAGCTCGGCTATACGACATTTGCCGATCGCAGCAGGTTCGGCCTGTCCATCGTTCTGGGCGGCGCGGAAGTGAAATTATTGGAACACACCAATGCCTATGCGGCACTGTCCCAAGAGGGAACCAGGCATGACATCAGCCCGATCCTGAAGATTGAAGACAAGAACGGCAAGGTGATTGAGGAATACAGGGACAGGACGCAATCAGTCTTAGAAGCGGAAATTGCGCGCCTGACCACGGATATCTTGTCTGATTACAATGCCAGGTCTTATGTTTTCGGCGCCGGCGGAAAACTTACCTTGCCGGGGCGAGCCGTGGCGGTCAAAACCGGTACGACCAACGATTATCATGACGCTTGGACCATGGGCTATACGCCATCCCTCGCTTGCGGCGTCTGGGTCGGAAATTCCGATAATAAAGCCATGAAGCCCGGCGCCGACGGCTCGATTATTGCCGCGCCAATCTGGAATTACTTCATGGCAGAATCACTCAAAGGAACCCCCATTGAATCATTCGTTAAGCCTCAGCCGATAGTCACAGGCAAAGCCGTCTTAGACGGCCTGGTGGCCTCTGGCAGGGAAGTGACAATCGATACTATATCCGGCAAGCTTGCCACGCAATATACGCCGTCATCAACCCGCAAGACTATCACCTCCGGCGAAATACATGATATCTTGTTTTATATAAACAAGGATGATCCGCGCGGACCGGCGCCGACTAATCCAGCTGACGACCCGCAATATGTGCCATGGGAAACCGGGGTCAAAGCCTGGGCGATCAAGCAGGGACTCAGCCCTGAAGGTTTCGGAGCTATTCCCACTGAATATGATGATGTCCATCTGCCGAGCGATCAGCCGCAACTGAATATAATTTCACCGATTAATAAAGCGACGATCAAGGATAATAAATTGAATATTGCTATTTCCGCCGCCGCCAAAAGAACTATCGCCAATACTGAATATTATATCAATGACTCTCCGATAGATGCCTGCGCCGGATTATGCGAAAATAAAGAAATAAAGCTTAATAATTTAACCAGCGGCTGGCATACGCTGACTGTCAAAATAAAAGATGATTTGCAAAATACCGCCAGCGAATCGATTGATCTGAACATAATGGTAGTCAAATAATCATCCGAACAAAAAACTCTCTTAAATCAATTAAGAGAGTTTTTTTAATCAGTTATATTATCCGATCACTTCTACCGGCAATTCCTTGGTTTTCTTTAAAGTGATAAGTTGTTGCAAGGCGGTAAAGACAGTCAGCAAGAGCCAATAAAATACCAGGCCGCTGGGCAGATTCCAGCCGATTACGACAGTCATGATCGGCATCATGTAAAGCATCTGCTTGCTCATTATCGCAGCCATATCCTCATCCTTGCTGGCATCTCCCTTGACTTCCGGCCGCTTGGACATCATCATCTTAGTCTGCCAATATTGCGCGCCGCCGGCCAGAAATGCCAGAATGACTTGGGGTTTGGCCATATCAATGAAGCCGAAGGCGATCGGATTAAGCTGGCCGGGATTATAAATAAACGGGTACAAGAGATCCAAGCTGCCATTTTGCAATCCGGTGGAGAATACGGAATATATGGCGATCAGAAAGGGCAATTGGATCAGAAGCGGCAGACAGGAAGATAAGGGATTTATCTTGTGCTCCTTGTAAAGTTCCATCATCGCCTTGGCTTGAGCTTCCTTATCATCCTTGTATTTCAATTTCAAGGCATCAACTTTCGGCTGCAGGATATTCATCGCCTTCTGCGCCTCAATGGTTTTTTTGGAAAACGGATATAAGATCAACTTGATAATCAAAGTGATTATAATGATGACTAGCCCTATATCATGTCCCGGCACGACATTATAAGTGAAGACTAATAAGTTAAGCAGCGGCTGATAACAGACTAAAGTGAAAATAGATGATATTGTCGCGAACATAATATTAGGAATAATAATTATTAATCAATCCGCCGCGGCGGACTTAGTTATTTTACCGGATCCCAACCACCCTTACTGAAAGGCGTGCAGCGCAGGACTCGCCAGACAGCCATAAGGCCGCCTTTAATAATCCCGTATTTTTCAACTGCAGCATAAGCATATTCCGAGCAAGTCGGCTTAAACCGGCAATAACCGTGCGGATATAAATATCGCATTAATCCATGGTCAAAAGATAAGGTATTTTGATAGATTTTAATTAGTTTTAATACAAAATATCTGGGATAATACTGAAAATTCATAATAATCTGTTATTTTTCAGTAAATTTAGCAAATTTTCTTGAAGTTTATTATAATCAAGTTTGGCTAGTGGTGATAGGATTGTAATAATTATATCATAATTATTGCTAAAATTAGATAAATTATTTTGTAATACGGCTTTTACGCGCCGCCTTACCTTATTGCGTTCTGTGGCTTTCTTGCTTATTTTATTGCTTACAATAACGGCAAAACGGCAATAATCCAACCCATTGCTTAAATACCTGATATTGCAGTACTGGTTATATGATTTATTGCCGTTTTGAAAAATCTGCTCAAAATCGGCTTTTTTTAAGCGATTTTTTTGAGCGATCATAGGTTATTTGGTTGTTTTACGAACAGTGATAGCGATTTTCTTCCTACCCTTGGCCCGTCTTCGCGCCAAGACTTTCTTGCCTCCGGGCGACAACATTCTCTTTAAGAAGCCATGTACTCTCGCTTTTCTCTTCTTTTTTGGCTGATAAGTTCTTTTTGGCATAACAAATATTAATTTAAAGTATTCTTAATATAACATATTAAATTAAAATAGTCAAAAATATGCAGTTCTCCACAACTTGTTCCTAATCTGTTGATAAATAGGTTAATTGTGGATAATTTTACTTTATCAGATATTGTGCTAAAATACCCATTAGTCAAAGAGTAATTACTCTTTTTTAGTATACTGCTTAACTATATATAACTATGACTCCACAAGAGTTGTGGCAAGCCACCCTTGGTGAATTGGAAATCTTATTATCCAAAGCTAACTTCACCACATGGTTTAGAAATACCTCAATCGCTAATTATACCGATGAAAAGGTAGTTATTAACGTGCCGAATATTTTTACCAAGGAGTATTTAGCCAAAAAATATCACCAGCCGATCCTTAAGGCGCTAAGAAATATCACTCAAAACAATAACCTTAAGGATATTGAGTATAAAATAGACTCCAGTTCGCAGAATAAGAATGCTTTTTTCTCCAACAAACATATTCCTGCTCCTGCGCCGGCTCCCATTAAGGCTCAGATTCCTAATATTAAATCCAGAGATATTGAGTTTGTCGCTGATTATCCGGCGTCTGCCGTTTCTTCCATTATCAAAAACACCTCGATTCCCGGGGTAAAACATCAAGACAGCCACAAACTAGCCGGAAACGGCCTAGTTAAAGGTCCGAATAAATTGAATTCAAAATACACTTTCAGTACCTTTATTGTAGGAAAAAACAGCGAATTGGCTCATGCCGCCGCTCTGGCCGTAGTCAAGAATCCCGGCAATGCCTATAATCCGCTATTTATTTACGGCGGGGTAGGATTGGGCAAAACCCATTTAATGCAGGCGATTGGCAATAAAATCATGGAAAACAACCCTGAAGCCAAAATCCTCTATATTTCTTGCGAGAATTTTACCAATGATTTCATGAATGCTGTCAAATCAGCCTCGGAAAATCCCAAATCCCTTCAGGAATTCAATGAAAAATACCGCTCATTAGATGTATTCTTGATTGATGATATCCAATTCTTATCCGGCAAGGAACGGACGGAGGAAGCTTTCTTTAATATTTTCAATGAACTCCAACAAAATGGCAAGCAACTCATAATTTCTTCCGATCGGCCGCCAAAGGCGATTCCCGGAATAGAACAACGGACTATCTCTAGATTCGAGTGGGGAATGATCGCTGATATTTCCGCTCCCGATTTCGAGACAAAATTGGCGATTATTGATGAAAAACTCAAAGAAAAATCATTTTCATTGAATTCAGAGACTGTGAATTACTTAGCTCGAGCGATCCAAAACAACATCCGGGAGCTTGAAGGGGTCTTAAACCGCATTGTGGCATTCAGCCAGCTTCAAAATCGCGAATTATCACTAGAAGAAATCAAACAGATCACTTCTTCAATAATAATTAATACGCAAAACAGCTCCTTGACGCCGAAAAACGTCATTAAGATCGTAGCTGATTATTTCGATATTGCGATTGAGGATATCGTCGGCCCCTGCCGAAAGAAGAACTTAACCGAACCGCGCCAGATGATCATGTTCATTATGCGCGAAGAACTGAAATTATCTTATCCGGTAATCGGCCAGGCTTTGGGCGGCCGCGATCATACCACAGTCATACATGCCTGCGATAAAATAATCAAAAACTTGAAGACTGATGACAAATTAAGGCAGGATATAAACACTTTGCGCCAAAAACTGCATATCTAATAACTTGTTTATAAATTATCAGATAATAAGGGGATAAGGATATTATTATGTGGAGAAGTCGGTTAAATAAATAAAATAAAAATGGTTTATAAATATTAATAACACAATACAGATACTTATTAATACATATATCATTTAACCTGAAATCATATCAATACGCTCCGTATTGCAAAAATCAACTTATCCACTTTCCCACACTCCTTATTATTACTATTATTATATGTTTATATATTTATTATTTAATACAATAAGGAAAAAATAAATTGAAATATATGAAATTCTCTTGCACTCAGGAAAATCTTAATCAAGTCTTAAATATTGTGAGCCATATAGCCGCTAAGAATTCCAATCTGCCGATACTGTCGAATATACTGATCAAGGCGGAAAACAATAACCTTAGCTTATGCGCAACTAATCTGGAAATCGGAATCAGCGCCGGTATTAGGAGCAAGATTGAAAGCGATGGCGATTTCAGCGTGGATGCCCGCTTATTCGCTTCATATATCTCACTACTTCCCAAAGATCGGGTAGATGTTGAATTGTCGCAAGATGAATTGAAGATACAGTGCCAAAAACAAAAGACAAAAATCAAAGGCCAAGGCAGCGCTGATTTTCCCCTGATTCCGCAAATCAATAAGGAAAATCCTTATATTATTTCCGCCGATAAGTTCAAGGAAGCGATCTATAGTGTATCTTTCGCCGTCGCCAATTCGGAAATAAGGCCGGAAATTTCAGGGGTATTCGTGAATTTTATGAAAGATCAGGTTATTTTGACGGCGACTGACAGTTATCGCTTGGCGGAAATCAAGATCCCATATATTGAA
>Ga0172369_10004655_pt1 | contig 17279 bp, 13 predicted proteins | sample LakKiv25m_FD_114539 | JGI IMG/M metagenome (GOLD analysis project Ga0172369, IMG submission 114539) | Freshwater microbial communities from Kabuno Bay, South-Kivu, Congo - kab_022012_11.25m | ecosystem: Environmental > Aquatic > Freshwater > Lake | place: Democratic Republic of the Congo...
CTGTCGCTGATTGCGGCGATGATGGTGCACAAGGGTTTTGCCGACGGCATGATCTGCGGCACCTGGGGTACCACGGCCTTGCACCTGAATTTCATCGACCAGGTCATCGGCAAGCGCGCGGGTGTCAAGACCTATGCGGCGATGAATGGCTTGATGTTGCCTGGGCGCCAGCTTTTCCTGGTTGACACGCACATCAATTACGACCCCAGCGCGGAGCAACTGGCAGAAATCACCCGCATGGCGGCCGAAGAAATGCGCCGCTTTGGCATTCCGCCCAAGGTGGCGCTGCTGAGTCACTCCAACTTTGGTAGCAGTAGCCAGCCCAGCGCTCTCAAGATGCGCGACACGCTGGAACTCTTGCGCCAGCAGGCACCCGACCTGGATGTGGACGGTGAAATGCACGGTGACGTGGCGCTGGACGGTGACGCCCGCCTTCAACTCATGCCCAACACCACCCTGCACGGCGACGCCAACTTGTTGGTGTTGCCCAACATTGACGCGGCCAACATTGCTTACAACCTGCTCAAGACCGCTGCGGGCGGTGGTATTGCGGTGGGGCCGGTGCTGTTGGGTGCAGCCAAGCCGGTGCACATTCTGACGGCCAGCACCACGGTGCGGCGCATCGTCAACATGACCGCATTGACTGTAGCGGACGCCAACGCAACGCGCTAAAGCGCCTCATTTTTTACCGTCTTTTTGGCCCATCGTTCGACGATGGACCTGCACATCCGGCAAAAGCGGGCCTCGCTGGGGCCGATTCTCGCTATCGGTGCCACAAGCCCGATAGGCGTCTCGGCGCTGCCTATTTTTTGGGCGGTAACTTGCTTTTTTTTGCCAAATCATCGACACTACGCGCCCTGCCTGTCCGGGTAAACCCGGGTTTTTAGTCCGCAAACAAGTGTCATGCCACGTTGTAAGCGATTTCAGCTTTTCATTGCTGGCCTGGTTTTGTTGCTGGCCGCTGTCGGTGTGGTGCAAGCCCGAACCGCAGTGCCAGAGCAGAGCCAGCAGGCCATCGGGCTGAGCGAGTTGCCGCGTGAGGGCCAGCAAATGGTCGCGCTGATCTTTCAGGGCGGTCCGTTTGCCAGCGAAAGAGATGGTGTTGTTTTTGGTAATCGGGAGCGTTTACTGCCCATCAACAAGCGTGGTTACTACCGTGAATACACCGTGGCGACGCCGGGCTTGAAGCACCGGGGTGTGCGCCGGATTGTGTGTGGTGGCAAGCCTCGAGAGCCCGATGTTTGTTATTACACAGCCGACCATTACCAGAGTTTTCGGCGGATTTCGCCTTGAGTTGGATTCCTATTTTTGAGAAGTGAAAAGAAAATGAACATGTCGCCTGCCATCGCTACCCTGAAGCCGCCCGCGAACGCTGCGGAAGGCTTGCTCAGGGGTGTACGCCTGAATATTGTCCAGTCGATCCGGGCGTTTCGTGTGCCCGACCTGCAAGAAGCAGCCACCGCTTTGGGACACCACTTTTTGTACGCCAATCTGGCCAACGCGCAGAGCAAGCAGGACATTCTGGACATGATTGGCCAGCAGTTCATGCTGACGGTGACCGTCGGCAAAAACTTTGATTCACTCTACGACAGCATGACCGACCCGGTGCACAAGTCCGGGCCACAACCGGGCTTTATCGTGGTGCTGGAGCACATCCCGGCCAACGCCAAATTTGACAAGGAAGCGCGCGAACAGTTGCTTGACATCTTCCGCGACACCGCCGATTACTGGGGGGACCGAAAAATACCCTTCAGGTGTTTCTATTCTTTTCTGTAGCCCGTTCTGCACACACCAGCCAAGCAGAACGGGCGAACCAGGCTCAGCACACCAGCACCGCCACTGGCCACGCGCCGATTGAGGTTGTGACCGAAACCGGCGAGAAAATGCCAACCGACAAATTGCTCGACATCTCGCCACAGGCGTTGCGCATGAGCAGCCCGTTCAACGCGGGCTACTGGACAACGGCGTGAAACTTGCTGGACAGATAAAAAGACGAATGGAGCAGATTGTCATGCCGGGTTACGACCCGCAGTGACAACCATTTTTCACAGTTTACTTGTCGTTCGTGACGTCTTGCGCCAATTGAACATACTCCCAGACCGGAACCTCTTCGGCGCGGCGTTGTACGTCAAATTGGCTCGAAAAGTTTCTTTCCTGTAGCCAGCGCCCCAACGTGTGGCGCAGCAGTTTGCGTCGCTGGCTGAACGCCACCTGTACCAATTCAGCCAGCGTACGCTGATGCACCGCAGGTGGCCGGGCGTGCGGCTGCATGCGCACCACCGCACTGTCCACACGGGGGGGCGGGTCAAAGCTCTCAGGGGGTACCGCCAACACGTTTTCCATCGCATAACGCCATTGCAGCATGACGCTCAGGCGGCCATAAGCCGCACTGGCGGGCTGCGCCACCATGCGGTCAATCACTTCTTTTTGCAGCATGAAGTGCTGGTCTTCAATCACATCCACGTAGGCCAGCAGGTGAAACAAAATGGGCGTTGAAATGTTGTAGGGCAGGTTGCCGACGACTCTCAATTTAGAAGCACTCTGCGCCCGTGCAATCTGGCTAAAGTTCACTTTGAGCACATCAGCTTCGATCACTTCCAGGCGTTTGTCAGTGCGCAGGTGCTGTGCCAGGTCACGGTCCAGCTCGATCACGGTCAAGTGGTCGATGTGTTGCAGCAAAGGGCGAGTCAACGCCGCCAACCCGGGGCCGATCTCCACCATGGCTTGCCCGGTGCGTGGTGCGATGGCGGCCACGATGGCGTCAATGACCGCACCATCGACCAGAAAGTGCTGCCCGAAACGCCGTCGCGCGACGTGACCACCGGTGTGGCCCGCGCCGCGCAGGCTTCGGGGTACTGTTGTGCTCACAGGGGCGGTTCGCGCAGTTCGACGTAGGCGCGTGCGCGCACATCTTGCGCCCAGGTGCGATAGACCTGTTCAGACTTTTTATCGTGCAACATGGCGCGCACGGCTTCGCGCTGCTGCTCGGGTGTCAGGCTGGCTTTGCGTCGCTCCAGCAGCTGGATCAGGTGCATGCCAAAGCGCGACAGCAGCGGGTCACTGACCTCGCCGGGTGCCAAACGGTTCATGACCGTTTCGAACTCGGGTACGAACATGCCCGGGCTGCTCCAGCCCAGATCGCCACCCTTGGCAGCACTGCCGTCCTTGGAATGCTCACGCGCCAGTGCCGCAAAGTCGGCTTTGTCGTTGACGACTTGTTTTTTAAACTCACCCAACTGCGCCCGCGCTGCGGCCTCGCTCAAGGTGGGGCCGGGTATGAGCAGAATGTGGCGCGCATGGCTTTCCGTGACGGCCATGGTGGGCAAATTGGGGTCGATCTTTTCAACGACCTTGAGCACATGAAAGCCTGCTGCGGAGCGCACCAACTCTGCTACGTCGCCAACGGCCAGGGCTTGGGTGGCCGCCACAAACAGGTCAGGGTAGCGGCTGGTGGTGCGCAACCCCAATTGGCCACCGGTGCTGAGGTCAGTGGCGTCAGAAAACTCGCGCACCAATGTGGCAAAGTCTTCGCCCTTGCGTGCGCGCTCCAGTGCGCGCTGCGCCCGCGCCTGGAGGGCGTCCACTTGGGTTGGTGTGGCCGCTTCGGGCACGGTCACCAGAATCTGCGCCAGGTTGAGCTCAATGTCGCCCGACGGCGCTGCCGTCTGTCGGTCGCGCAGATATTGCTCGACCTGCGCGTCGGATATGCGGATGCGCGGTTGCACTTCACGCTCAAACAGGCGCTGCATCAGGATCTGGTCGTGCAGTTGCACGCGAAACTGCATCACGCTTTGTCCGTCGCGCTCCAGGCGTCGATGCAGCTCTGCCACGTCGATCTGGTTTTGCAGCGCGATTGACGCTTGCGCCTCGTCCAGCGCCGCGTCTTCCACCCGCAGCCCGGTCTCACGCGCCAGTTGCAGTTGGGCCTTCTGGTTGATCAGATCGTCCAGCACTTGCGGCACCAGCAGGGCCAGGTCGGGGGTGGGGCGGCGTTGCGCGGCCAGCTGCTGCACCACCCGCTGGAGCTGGCGACGCACCTCGTGGTTGGTGATGGGCTCTGAATTGACCACGGCAACAATGAAGTCAGCCGAAGTTGCCGTGCTTGCGGGCGCGCTGGAAGTCAGAGCGGAAGGTGCGATGGCTGTCGTAGCAGCAGGCGCGCGCAAACCCTGCGCCGTTGAAGCCTGCGCAGTCAAAAGGGACAAGGCCAACAGGCTGAGGGAGGAAAATCGGTGAAGCATGGTGGGTCAATCGTAACGGTCAAAACGGCTGGGCGCGCTGGGGGATTCCCGCAGCGTGCGATAACCCTGAATATTGTCCTGCAAGGTTTTCAAAGGGCTCACGCCCAAGCGAGAGAAGCCAACAAATTCCAACTGGAACATCACGCGCTGGGTTGCGCTGGCAGTACTGGTCTGCAGGCGCTCCAGCACAATGCGGCCCAGCCAGCAGCCGGCATCGTATTCAAAACCCAGCACCGAATTGACCAGCTTGCGGTCGGCCAGGCTGTAGTTCAGCCGCCCCACGCTGTACCAGCGGCTGCCCGGTACCCCGGCATCCGCTGTGGCTGCCAGCGGGGACGAGAGCGGCCATTGCCAGCTCAGGTCGAGTTGCTCACTGGCATCGCGCTGAAACCGGTACGCAACCGACACCGTGCGGTAGCTGCCGGGGCGGTAACTGGCGCTCAGCGCCGAGCGTACTGTCGCCTCGGTGTCGGGGTTGAACTGGAAGGTTCCGCCAAAGCTCCAGCGCGGGTCCCAGTGAATGGATCCACCCACCAGAACGTCGCTGATGCGATCGGTTGCCGGGGTGCCCCCGGGCAGGGTGACGTTCTGGTTTTGAAACCGCAGTCGCTGTGCCACCCCCAGCCGGGCAGTCTCGGCACCGGTTTTGGGGTCGAGCAGACGACTGGTAACACCCAGCGTCAGCAGGTTGCTGTCAGAGATGCGGTCGTTGCCGACAAAGGCGTTTTCGGTAAAGATGGTGGACAAGTTGAAGTCGTTGGCCCCCGAATCGTAATTGGGCAGCAGGCTTTGATCGCGGTACGGCGTGTTGACGTAGAAAGCGCGTGGCTCCAGCGTCTGGCGCAAGCCGCGACCAAAAAATGACATGTCGCGCTCGAACACCACCGTGCCGTCCAGACTCAGGCTTGGCACCACCCTGTTGGCCTGCTGCTGACCATTGCCAAGCGGCGTGTCAAACTGGTAACGCGTGGCGTGCAACTGCAACCGGGGTGTGAGCGCCCCAGCGGCACCGCTCCACGGACGCTCTATTTTCAAGAGCGAGAAAAGTCTGCCGGAATTGGGCTGACTGGTCAGATCGGCATTGGATTGAAACTGCGTGTAGTCTGCTTCCAGCGACACATTCAAACCCAAGCCGACCTGCTGTGCGTAACGCGTGGTGATCTGCGGAAGACGATCGTAGGGTGGCACGATGGGTGCAGTCACATCCTGCAGCGTCTGCCATCTGAGGGCGCGCGCGCTGTTGCTGAAGGCACCGTTTTGCCAATGCAACGACAATTCATTGGAAAGCAGGCGTTGCGTCAGCGACGCGTTGGCCCGGGTGAAGTCACGCCAATAATTGGCGTCGCTGACGCGGTTCAGGCCAACATGGAGTCCGATGCCGCTGTCACTCCAGCGGTTGGCGACGTGGGCCTGGTGCTCCAGGTTCAAACCCCAGCGTGTGGCCTCGCGTAGCCGGTCGGTGGGCATCCAGTCCAGCTTGACACTGCCTGCATAGTCAGACTCAAGGTAGCGGAACTGCGTGCCCAGGTTCACGCCGCGCTTGGTCATCACCGTGGGTGTGAGGGTGGCGTCGCGGTTGGGTGCAATGTTCCAGTAGTACGGTTGCGCCAACTCAAAGCCATTCACGTTGTCCAGCCCGATCGTGGGTGGCAACAGTCCCGATTTGCGCTGGTCAGTGAGCGGGAACGACAGGTAGGGCACCGGCAACAGCGGCACGCCCTTGAAGCTCAGGACCGCCAACTGGGCGCTGCCAACGTTTTCCTCGTTGTCCAGACTGATGATGCCGGCGCGCAGAATCCAGTCAGGTGTCCAGTCTGGTACCGGCAGACGCTTGCAAGTGGTAAACGTGGCGTTACGGATCACCGCACGCTGGTCGTCCAGAAAATCCACCCGATCGGCTTGGCCGTGTCCGCCGTTGCGCAGAAATTGGTAGCTGGGTTGGCTGAAAAACCCTTCAAACGCGTCCACGCGCAGTTCAAGCAAAGGGCCTTTATAGACATTTCCGGCGCGGTTGACGTGCACATTGCCAAGCGCGCGCGCCAGATCATTGGGTTGGTAGTAATCCAGGCGGTCGGCCTGAATCACCATATCGGCTTTGCGCAGCATCGCTGCACCCTGCACAGATGTTTCCAGGTCTGTACGACCGGTGATGCTCTGGCCACTGATAAAAATGGGCAACTGGGCGCGCACCGCCGGATCAATTTCGTCTTGCAGCTTGGTGCTGATGCCCAGTTCCAAATCGCCTCCTGGCTGCGCCAGCACCGGAGCCGTCAACCACGCCGACACCAACACGACAGCGCAGCGGCGCGTGGCGTCTGCGCCCGTCAACACGGCTAGGTTCAGAAAATTCATCAGGCAAACAATCGGTGCGCGCAAGAATGTCGGAGGTTGGCCAGAAGGCGGATTTGTAGAATGGATTATCCATGAGCCCGTCACCCCTGCCCCCCTCTTGTGCACTGTCGGATGCGTCTGTCATCCACTGGGCCGACGCGCAGCGTGCCAACGCCTTCGCAAACTGGCTGCAAGACGTCGCTGTCCCACACGACTTGCGCAGCGACAGTTTGCGTGCGGCCAGCGCCGACGCCAGCTTTCGTCGTTATTTCCGCATCGACGCGGGCGCCGGTAGCTTCATCATCATGGATGCGCCGCCGCAGCAAGAAAACTGCCAGCCTTTTGTAACCGTGGCGCAACTGATGCAGGGCGCGGGTTTGCGTGTGCCCGAGGTATTGGCGTGGGACCAGACCAACGGTTTCATGCTGCTTACCGACCTGGGTGGCCAGACCATGATGCAATGCATCGACCCCGCCAACGCGCAGGCCAACCTGCCGCTGTACCTGCAAGCGGTACAGGTGCTGATCACCTGGCAGGCGGCGTCGCGCCCGGGTGTGCTGCCACCCTACAACCAGGCGCTGCTGCGCCGTGAGCTGGAACTGTTTCCCGACTGGTATCTGGCCAAACATCGTGGCGTGGTGCTGGATGCCGCGCTGCGCGCGACGCTGGAGCGCGTGTTTGAACGCATCATCGCCCAGAACTTGGCGCAACCGCAGGTGTACGTGCACCGCGACTTCATGCCGCGCAATCTGATGGCCGCGGCAGCGCCTGGACAGCCACTGGGCGTGCTGGATTTTCAGGACGCGGTGTACGGCCCCATCACCTACGACATTGCCAGCCTGATGCGCGATGCCTTTTTGAGCTGGGACGAAGCGTTTTGCCTGGACGTGACCGTGCGTTACTGGGAGCAGGCGCGCAAGGTCGGTTTGCCGGTGGGTGAAGATTTTGGCGAGTTTTACCGCGCGGTGGAGTGGATGGGCTTGCAGCGCCACCTGAAAGTGGCGGGCATTTTTGCCCGGCTTACCTTGCGCGACGGCAAGCCCCAGTACCTGGCGGACACGCCGCGCTTTATCCGCTACATCCGTTCTACATGCGCACGCTACCGCGAGCTCACGCCCCTGCTGCGACTGGTGGACAAAGTGGAGGGCATTGTGGAGTCTGGCGTGCTGGTGATGGGGCGATAGAGAACAGTTGTTTTGGCCCTAAGGATCCGTTATCTCACCCCGTATTCCTCAGCCCCGCCGCAATGCCGTTGATCGAGATGTGAATGCCGCGCTTGAGCCGGTCGTCGGTTTGGCCAGAGCGGTAACGCCGCACCAATTCCACTTGCAAGTGATGCAGCGGGTCGATGTACGCAAAGCGGTGACGAATGGAGCGTTGCAGCGCGGCGTTGTGGGCCAGGCGTTGGCGGTCACCGGTAATCAGCGTCAAAGCCTGCGCGGTCAGGTGCCACTCGGTTTCAATGGCGGTGAAGATTTTCTTGCGCAGTTTTTTGTCTGCCACCAATTCGGCGTAACGCGAGGCCAGTGCCAGGTCGCTTTTGGCCAGCACCATGTCGATGTTGGACAGCAGGGTCGCAAAAAACGGCCACTGCTGCTCCATTTGGCGCAGCAAGGTCAGACGCTGTTTGTGTGTTTTGGCAGGTGTTTTGTCACCCGGGGGGTGCACAAACCGGTCCACCGCAGAGCCAAAGCCGTACCAGCCTGGCAACGTCAGGCGGCACTGGCCCCAGCTAAAACCCCAGGGGATGGCGCGCAGGTCTTCAATCGCCTGCGTGGCCTTGCGTGAGGCCGGGCGCGAGCCAATGTTGAGTTCGGCAATTTCGCGGATGGGCGTGGCAGCAAAAAAGTAATCGGTAAAACCTGGTGTTTCATAGACCAGCGCGCGGTAGGCGGCCATGCTGTCGCTGGACAAGTCGGCAGCAGCCTGCAAGAACTCGGGCGGTGCCGAGCGCGTGCGGTTAAGCAGCGTGGCTTCCAGCGTGGCCGCCACCAGCGTTTCCAGGTTGCGCCGGCCGATCTCCGGGTTAGCGTACTTGGAGCCGATCACCTCGCCCTGTTCGGTCAGGCGGATCTGTCCGCGCACCGTGCCCGGGGGCTGCGCCAGAATGGCCTCAAAGCTGGGGCCACCGCCGCGCCCCACCGTGCCGCCACGGCCGTGGAACATGCGCATCTGCACAAAGCGTGCGTCCCCCGGGTTGGGGTGCTGTTGGTTGAGCTGGTTAAATACGTTGACCAGCGCAATTTCAGCCTGGTACAGCTCCCAGTTGCTGGTGAAGATGCCTCCGTCTTTGTTGCTGTCGGAGTAGCCCAGCATGATGTCCTGTTCGCCATACTGGTCGTGGTTGCCGCGTTGCACCAGCGCCAGGACGCCCGGCAGCGCGTAATACGCCTGCATGATGGGGGCGGCGTTGCGCAGGTCTTCAATCGTCTCAAACAACGGGGTCACGATCAGGTCCGCCTGGGCTGCCTGGTCCAGCGTGCCGTGCAGCAGTCCCACTTCCTTTTGGAGCAGCAGCACTTCCAGCAGGTCGCTCACGGTCTCGGTGTGGCTGATGATGTAGTGGCGGATGGCTTGCGCGCCAAACTGCTTGCGCATCTGTTTGGCAGTCTCAAACACACCAATTTCGCTTTGCGCAAGAGCGCTGTAGTTGGCACCCATCACGCGCAGCGGCCTCGCCTCGCACAGCAGGCTCAGCAGCAGCGTGCATTTGGCAGCTTCGTCCAGTGTGGCGTAGCTTGGCGTGATGCGTGCGGTTTTGAGTAGTTCCGCCAGTACCGCTTCATGTTGGTCAGAGCTTTGGCGCAGGTCCACCGTGGCCAAATGAAAACCAAATACCTCGACCGCGCGAATGAGCGGTGCCAGCCTTTGCGCCACCAGCGCCTGCGCGTGGTGGTTTTGCAGTGAGGCTTCGATCACCCGCAGATCGCTAAGCAGTTCTTGCGCGGTCAGATAGGGGTTTTGCGGCTGTACTGCGTGGCGCGCAGCGTCGCCGCCCGTCAGCGTTTTGAGCGTAGCGGCCAGGCGCGCATAGACCCCGACCAGCGCGCGTCGGTACGGTTCGTCGCGGCGGTGTTCATTGATGTCGGGCGAGCGCTCGGCCAGCGCCAGCATGTCGGGGCCAAAACTCACCAGCAGGGCCGACAGCGACAACTCGGCACCCAGATAATGCACCTCGGTCAGGTAGTGCCGCAGCGCCATGTCAGCCTGGCGACGCAGCGCGTAAGACAAGGTTTGCGCGTTGACGTTGGGGTTGCCGTCGCGGTCGCCACCAATCCACTGGCCCATGCGCAAAAAATTGGCCACGGGTTGGCCGCCCAGCGCAGTTTGCAGGTTGGCGTAGATGCGCGGTATTTCGCGCAAAAAAGTAGCTTCGTAATAGCTCAGTGCGTTTTCCACCTCGTCGGTCACGCTCAGTTTGGAGTAGCGCAGCAGCCGCGTTTGCCACAGTTGCAGCACGCGCGCGCGCAACTGCTGCTCATTGGCGGCTAGCTCGCGCGGGGTCAGCGCGTCGCCAGAAACACGGTAAGCGGCGGCCTGCGCCAGGATGTCGTCGCGTGCAGTCAGCAGCTGGGCAATGTCGCGCTCGGCGTCCAGAATGCTCTTGCGCTGCACTTCGGTAGGGTGTGCGGTGAGCACGGGCGACACATAACTGTGGCTGAGCATGTCGCTGATGGCTTGCACCGGGATGGCGGCATCGCTCAGGCGCTTGAGTGTCATGTCGATATTACCCATACGCAGACTGCCGGTGCGCTCATAGTGGGCGCGTCGGCGGATGTGGTGGCGGTCTTCGGCCAGGTTGGCCAAGTGGCTGAAGTAGGTAAACGCGCGCACCACGCTCACGGTCTGATCACCACTGAGTGCCTTGAGCAATTTGCTCAGCGCCTTGTTGGCCTCGTGGTCGGCGTCGCGCCGGAACGCCACCGACAACTGACGGATTTGCTCTATCAGCGTGAATGCTGCGGCACCTTCCTGTTCGCGGATGACATCGCCCAGAATGCGCCCCAGCAGCCGGATGTCGTCCACCAGTGGCTGCTCGGTGTTGTCACTGCGATGGTGGCTTGAGCGAGCTTGTTTTTCTTGAGTGTGTTTCATGATGTGGGTCAAAGTCGCGATACGGGTTCAAAGCAACAGTCATGCTAGCATCCACCGTCAGTTCAAATTACCCCCAAATTACGGCTTGGTTTCACCGAATATATGAGCAAATTCACCATCGCTACCCGAGAAAGTCGCCTGGCCATGTGGCAGGCTGAGCATGTGCAGTCGTTGTTGCGCGGCATGGGGTACACGGTTGACCTGCTGGGCATGACGACGCAGGGTGACCAGATTCTGGATCGCGCCTTGAGCCAAGTGGGCGGCAAAGGTTTGTTTGTCAAAGAGCTTGAAGTGGCGCTGGAGTTGGGCAAGGCCGATCTGGCGGTGCATTCGCTCAAAGACGTGCCGATGGAATTGCCCGATGGCTTTGCGCTGGCCTGCGTGATGCAGCGTGAGGACCCGCGTGACGCGTTTGTCTCCAACAAGTTCGCCAACCTTGACGCCTTGCCGCAAGGCGCGGTAGTGGGTACCAGCAGTTTGCGGCGTGTGGCCTTGCTGCGTTCGTTACGCCCAGACCTGAAAATTGAGGCGCTGCGCGGCAATCTGGACACGCGTCTGCGCAAGTTGGACGAAGGCCAATACGACGCCATTGTGCTGGCGGCGGCTGGTCTCAAGCGGCTGGGCTTGGCGCAACGCATTCGCGCTATTTTTGAGCCGGCCCAGATGTTGCCCGCAGCCGGACAGGGTGCATTGGGCATTGAAGTTCGCAGTGCGCGCAACGATGTGGTGCAGGCCCTGTCACCTTTGGTGCATCAATCCACTTGGTTGGCTGTGGCGGCTGAGCGCGCTGTCAGCAAGGCCATGGGCGGCAGTTGCTCGATGCCGCTGGCGGCCTACGCCACGTTGGCGGGTGACCATTTGTCGATCGAAGCGGCCTGGGGCGCCACCGACAACAAGCTGCCGCTGGTGCGGGTGCGCCAGCAGGCAGCGGTAACCGACCTGACCAGCGCCGCCGCTTTGGGCCAGCGGGTGGCCGCTTCGCTGCGCGATGCGGTGTATGCGCAAGGCGGGCGACTCGCGCACCTGGAATAAACCGCCGACGCCCCGGGATCATGCGCGTCATTGTTACCCGGGTGCAGCCGCAGGCGGATAGCTGGGTCAAACAGCTTTCAGAACGGTTTGACGCCGTGGCGCTGCCGCTGCTGGTGGTGACCGCTGCGCAAGACGCGCAGCCGGTGCTGGACGCAGGGTCGCATTGGTTTGGCTACACCGCCGTGATGTTTGTCAGCAGCCACGCAGTCCACTTTTTCTTTGAACAAAATAAGGCTCTAGCCCTTGATTTAAAGGCGCAAGTTGCTTCATTAACAAGAGCGTGGGCAACCGGTCCGGGCACCCGCGCGGCCTTGCTCAGGCAGGGGGTAGCGCCTGCGCTGGTGGATACACCAGCGCTTGACGCCGGGCAGTTCGATTCGGAGGCGTTGTGGCACACGGTGCAGCATCAGATCAAGCCGGGCGCGCGGGTGTTGATCGTGCGTGGCGATGCACCCGCAGCACATGGGGTAGCCGACGACACCGATGGCAATGCAGGCGTCGGACGTGACTGGTTGGCGCAGCAGTTGCGGCAGGCGGGGGCAACGGTGGACTTTGTGGTGGCGTACCAGCGCGGTGCACCGCAGTGGAGTGCAACCGAGCGCGCACTGGCGCAAGCGGCTGCCTGCGATGGGTCAGTCTGGTTGTTCAGCAGCGCCGAGGCGCTGCAGCATCTGCATGGGTTATTGCCTGGACAAGATTGGACACACGCGCGCGCCGTGACCACGCACGAGCGCATTGCCCATGCCGCTTGCACACTTGGCTTTGGCGTTGTTCGCCAGACGCGGCCCACGCTGGCCGATGTGGTGGCCTCGCTAGAATCTTTCGCATGACCGCCAACCCCACCCCAGACAGCACCGCTCCCCGGGATGTCGTGCCTGGCCAGGTCGGTGAGCGTTCTGATCCCAAAGCTGACGATACCGTGCGCGTACCCAACCTGCTGTGGCGCGCCGGGCAGGTGGTGCTTGCGACCGTGGCGACGGTGGCACTGGTGATGACGCTTGTGCTGTGGCAAAAAGTGGCCAACATGCAGGAGCAATTGGCGCGCCAGAGTGCAGAGGCGCAGTCGGTGTCTCTCGAGGCGCGGGCACTGGCCCGCCAGGCGATGGAAGTCACGCAGCAGACAACAGCGCGTGCCGCAGTGCTCGAAGCCCGTCTGGGTGAGGTGGCGCTGCAACGCAGCCAGCTTGATGAGCTGATGCAAAGCCTGTCGCGCTCGCGCGACGAAAACCTGGTGGTTGATATCGAGGCCGCCTTGCGACTGGCGCAACAGCAAGCCCAACTCACCGGCAGTGTGGAGCCGCTGTTGGCGTCGCTCAGGAGCGCCGAACAGCGTGTGGCGCGGGCTGCCCAACCGCGACTTGGGCTCTTGCAGCGGGCGTTGGCGCGTGACATCGACCGGGTCAAATCGGCGTCGGTGAGCGATACACCCAACATGCTGGTCAAGTTGGATGAACTGGTGCGCCTGGCCGATGAACTGGTATTGGCCAATGCAGCGCAGCCAGTGCGTAGCCTTGCCGAAAAACCCCGGGCAGCGGTATCGGTGCCGCAAACGGGTTGGAAAAGCCTGCTGGGCGTGGCGCTGGAAGAAGCGCGCAACCTGGTCAGGGTGAGTGAGATTGCTGCACCGGAAGCGGTGTTGCTGTCGCCACAGCAGTCTTTTTTCTTGCGTGAAAACCTCAAGCTCACGCTGCTCAACGCGCGTCTGACTCTGCTGTCGAGACAAATGCAGGCCGCGCGTGCTGATTTGCGTAGTGCCGAGGACATGCTCAAGAAGTATTTCGACGCGCAGTCGCGCAAGACCCAGACCGCCCTGGCGCTGTTGCAGCAATTGCAGCAGCAGACGCGCAATTTGCAGCTGCCGCGCGTGGACGACACGCTGGCGGTATTGGCAACGGCCGCTGCCGGGCGGTAAGTAGCATGCGCGTTGCCTTTTGGTTCCTGGGTTTGTTTGGCGTGGCCGTTGCGCTGGCCTTGTTTGCCAGCGATAACGAAAGTACCGTCACCTTCTTTTGGCCGCCACGCCGGATAGATCTGGCACTGAATTTTTTTGTGCTGTTGCTGGGCTTGCTGTTTGTGCTGCTGTATCTGGCGCTGCGGGGCTTGTCGGCGTTGTTTGCGATGCCTGGTCATGCGCGCCAGTGGCGCTTGCGCCACCAGGAGCGTGTGATGAATGCAGCGCTGTTGGATGCGCTGTCACATCTGATGGCCGGGCGCTTCCTGCGCGCGCGCAAGGCCACAGAGTTGGTGATTGCCCGTGAGGCCGCGTTGACGCGCGCCGGTGAAGCTTGGTCAGAGGCCGCCCGGCTTCGCGTGCTGGCGCATTTGCTGGCCGCTGAAAGCGCGCATGCGTTGCAAGACCGAGCCTTGCGAGAGATGCATTTTGACCAAGCGCTGGCGCAGTCGGCTGTTGCTGAGGCGGCGGGTACGCGCGACGGGGTGCAGTTGCGCGCGGTGCGCTGGGCGCTGGAAGATCGTGACGCTGACCGCGCGTTGCAGTGGCTGGGTGACTTGTCTGCGGGTGTGGCCCGGCGCACGCTGGCGTTGCGCTTGCGCCTGAAGGTGGCGCGCATGGCGGGGCGCAACGATTTGGCATTGGAAACGGCGCGCCTGCTGGTCAAGCACCGTGCGTTCAGCGGTTTGGCCACTACCAGTCTGGTGCGCGCGCTGGCACTGGAGTGGGTGTTATCCGCACAGGACGCAGAGCAACTTTTGATGATCTGGTCGCGTCTGGAAGCGCCAGAGCAGGCCTTGCCTGAAGTGGCACTGACTGCAGCCGGGCGACTGTTACGACTGGACGGACAGGTGACGCAGGCGTTGGCGTGGTTGTTACCGGTGTGGCAGCGCATGACCGCGCGCGATGCCGGTTTGAGCAGCGATCAAAAAGTGTTTTTGATTCGTGTCATGGAAAACGCATTTTCCATTGTCGGTGAGGCGATTGACAGCGCGTGGCTGGCGCGCATCGAGGCTGCGCGACTGGCTGACCCCGGTGACGCGAACTTGCAGTATTTGGCAGGTGTGGCGTGCTTGCACCTGCAACTGTGGGGAAAGGCGCAGCACTTGATACGCCAGGCACTGCCGCGCTTGCAAGACACCGGGCTGCAAACGCGCGCCTGGCAGGCACTGGCCGAACTGGCGCAACGCCAGGGCGACGACGCACAGGCTGCCCAAGCCTGGAAAAACGCAGCCCAGGTGACGTTGCGGCGGCGCGTCTGAGCTGCCCCATGTTTCCCTGCCAGTTCATAGGGTAAGCGTGACTTGGCCGGTTTTCACGTCTATCATCCAGCCATGAGCACATTGATCGAACACGTTGTCAAACTGACGGCCCATCGGGACCGTGATTTGCTGGAACTGACCCTGTCCAAGGCACTGGTTGATTTGCTGCCATTGGAGCGCATCGTCATCGCGCGGGTCATGCGAGAAGACGTCGAGAGCCGTTGGCTGGAGGTGGCACGCCTGGACGCCAAGGGGGGGGGGCGGGTGATTGATCCACAGCGGGTAGATTTTCAGGCGCTGGTGAAATTTGATGATAACGCTGATCGGGTGCGCTGCTTGCAAACGCGTGAGCGCGTCGAGATCGCCTGGGCTGGTGAAGACGGACCCCGTATTACCCTGTTGCCACTTTTCTCGGATTCACGTCCAGAAGATGCTGGCGTGCTGGAACTGCACTCTGAAGCCCCGTTGCGTGAAGAAAGCCTGTTGCTGGTGGATGCGTTGCGGCAGGTTTACCGCAACATGTATCGCCTGCTCGAGTACAGCGACCGCGATCCGTTGACCGGGTTGCTTAACCGCAAGTCGCTTGATGATGCTTTTTACAGCGCAGTATTGGAAGACCTGGAAGGCGGCAGTGTCAGCAAAGGGGTTGTGTCAGCCTCTGACAGCGAGCGCAGACACCGCGTGCCGGCCAACTACTGGCTGGGCTGTGCGTCCATCGACAACTATGCCCTGATTGTGGTACAGCATGGGCAAGAGGCGGCCGACGAAGTGCTGCAGCGCGTGGCGCGACTTGTCAGCAACACGTTTCGCACCTACGACTTGCTTTACCACCTTGACGCCGAGGAGTTTGGCGCGTTGTTGCACTGCCCGGACGAAGCTCTGGTGCTGTCGGCGTTTGAGCGTTTCAGAAGCAAGGTTGAAAACTACAACTTTGGCAGTGTTGGGCGGGTCACCGTGAGTTGCGGTTTTACCAGCGTTGCGGCAGACGACTCGCCCGCCAGCGCACTGCAAAACATCCGTCTGGCCATCGACTTTGCGCGCCGTGCGGGCGGCAACAAGGCGTGCAGTCACTTGGGGCTGGTGCGCCGGGGCTTCTTTGCTGCCCCGGGCGTTGCCAGCACCAGCGCGTCACAGTAGCTTTTGCTCTTCAAACGCCAGCGTGGTGGCGCGCAAGTCGCGCTTGGTTTCTACCAACACCAGCGGGCGGTCATCAAGCTGCACCACCGCCGGGCGTTCACGGGGCACGTGAACCGGTTGGGGTTGCGCTGCAATCTGGGCCTGAATGGCGGCCACCTTGTCGGCATCCGAACGCACCCAGGTCAGGCCACTTTGCTGAGCCACCTGCTCCAGTTCAGTGACAGGCAATGTGTAGGCGGGGATCACCGCAGGCGTGGGCACAGCCACTGCATCGGGTTGCTTCACTGGTGCAGCTGCTTCAACAACTGACTCAGGCGCGGTTGCAGGATTCGACTCGACCTTGGAAGCAGACTCGACGCTCTCTGAGGCCACCGGTGCAACTGCGCCAGCCGTGGGTTGTACTGCAGTGTTTTGCGCGCTGGTGTCAAAGTACGACTTGCGCGGCGTTGCCTCTGGCGCTTCGGTGGTTGCCGTGTCGGGCATCACAGCCAGTTGTTCTGGGGCTGCGTCGGGCACGGTCACCGCGTTGGCGCGTTCACCGCGCGGGCGGCGCTCACGGCCGTAGCGATCGCGTGAGCGCTTTTCGCGACCCCCGGCGTCGTCGCGGGTAGGGGCGTTATCTGGCGGGGTGGCATTGTCACCTCTGGTGGCTGCGGCCTGCTCGGGCAGGTTGGCGTCAAACAGCGGGGCGTCCTGCGGGTTCTCTGACCGCGCTTGAACGTCTGGGCGCGGGCCACGCGCGCGACGTTCGCCACGCCCACCGCGTCCAGAACGCTCACCACGAGGTTCGCGGCCAGGCTCACCGACGGGCGTGTTGAAGTTGTTGTTGGTTGCTGACGCGTCAGCGCTCAGCGCCTGCGCTGGGGTGTCTTGCCGATCGCGCGGGGGGCGCTCCGTACGATCCCGGCCGCCACGCTCGCCACCGCGTCCACCACGGCCGCTGCGCCCCTCACCGCGTGGGCCACGGCCGTCCGGACGATCGCCGCGTGCGCTGCGGTTGCCGTCACGAGTTCCCCGTCCTTCACGGGCAGGTTGCATGGCTGCAGTGGCGTCAGGTGCTGGTGCCTTCGCCGGGGTCATCGGTGCTGTAGTGCCGCCGAATAGATTCTTGAGCCAGCCAAAAAAGCCACCTGCTGCTGGTGTGGCGGCGCTTGACGACGCGACCGTTGCAGACACTGTCACGGGTGTCGCCACCGGTCCAGTTGCCACAGGTTCGGGCTTGGGCGGTGC
>Ga0172369_10004656_pt1 | contig 17279 bp, 13 predicted proteins | sample LakKiv25m_FD_114539 | JGI IMG/M metagenome (GOLD analysis project Ga0172369, IMG submission 114539) | Freshwater microbial communities from Kabuno Bay, South-Kivu, Congo - kab_022012_11.25m | ecosystem: Environmental > Aquatic > Freshwater > Lake | place: Democratic Republic of the Congo...
AGCGCCATAAGGACAAAGATAGCGGCACCAGAAATTTCGAATAAATATTGAAAGTACAAACAAAACCGAAATTACGATCAGACTGAAACGTGAAATTTCAGCAAAGAAATAGTACATCTTGATATCGGCAACTTTATTGTAATCACTATCGAGGAAAACTTTCAGAGCGAGCTCAGTCATAGTAAAAAATATAGCATATACAAAAAAAGCGAGAAGCAGATACTTAAGTGACCTTAGGGGATAATCGAGAAAGCGGGGAATTTTAAGGCGTCTTTTAAATAATCTGAGCCAGATTTTATCCCCGAAATCGCCGAGTGATTCCGAAAGAAATCCAACAGGGCATATCCAACTGCAAAATGATTTACCGAAAACGAGAGATACCCCGATAACAGCAAGGAGGATAAAAAAACCTGAAGGATGAACGCTGTGTATTTCACCCGAAATAAGAAAATAATAAACACTCATTAAGGCGCTTATCGGCAGAAATCCTTCTACTCCGGGAGGTCTTGAAGGGCTGCCGGAAACTCCTCCGGTTTCCAGGTATTTTACAAAAAGATGAAACTCAACACCAATCCAGATGCACAGCAGAACAAAAGCAATCTGGGATATTGTCCGGTTTATCTGTACCGGTTTATCTGTATTTTTAATTACTTTTTTCACAATTTACCAAAATGAAGCTTTATAATCAGAATTTTTATACTGATTAAACTAAGAAATATTTTCACAATTATCAAGTGATTTTAAGCAGCGAAATTACTTGAGTGCATAAAATATTACTTTTATTTATAGCCCAAAGCATACTTTTCCCTTGCCGGAGATATCTTAGTTTCGTAATTTTCTTAATCAGATTGTTCATTCTGTTTATGGAGTTAAAATGTATAGAAAAATAATAAAAATAAATGAAGCAAAATGTGACGGCTGCGGAATTTGCGTTCCCGCCTGTGCAGAAGGCGCTTTGCAGGTAATTGATGGAAAAATACGGCTTATCAGCGATTTCTTCTGCGATGGACTCGGTGCCTGTATTGGCGAATGTCCGCAGGGAGCTTTGCAGATTGTTGAGAGAGAAGCCGAACCATATAATGAATATAAGGTTATGGATTATATTGTAAAGGGCGGGCCAAATGTAATAAAGGCACATCTTGAGCATATGCTGGACCATGGAGAAACCGGATTCTACAATGAAGCTCTGGATTACCTGAACACAATGAAAATTCCGATACCCGCTCACGGAGATGCAGATAAAAGCGGACATTCCTGCGGGTGCGCCGGAAGTGCCCACACCGAAATGGAGCAGAAGGAAAACAAATCACCGGGTTCAATTGACAGGACATCCCAACTGCGCCAGTGGCCCGTTCAGCTCCACCTTCTAAATCCGAATGCACAGGTATTCCAGGATTCTGATCTTCTTCTCGCTGCTGATTGCTGCGGATTTGCCTCCCCCGCATTCCATAACGATTTCCTGAAAGGTAAAACTCTGGCTATCGCCTGCCCTAAGCTCGACAACAATAAACAAGTGTATCTGGATAAACTGATAACACTGATAAACTCAACGGAAATCCGCTCGCTTACTGTTATGATAATGCAGGTGCCCTGCTGTGGGGGTCTCTTTCAGCTTGCTAATCAGGCGCTCGAATTTTCGGAAAGAAGAATACCGCTCAAACTTATTATGATAGGTGTCGAAGGAAATATTATTAAGGAAGTGGAGTACGAGTAAGCTGCATTCGCAAATATGGAGAATATTGTTTATACAAATAAAACATTTGATACTATATTTAGTAAATTTTAATTATGTTAAACTAACTGCAACACAAAAAATATTTCATAAATTTCACGAGAAGGGAACATGGAAACCAGTTCAGGGGTGACTGCTGTTTTAGTTTTCTTTGGGGCAATACTTATGCTTATTGCCCTCAGCCAAATCGGAAAACTCATTTCGTCGTTAGCCGGCAATATTTTTATCAGGAACTGGAAGCAGATAATGTATCTTGCCGGCATCTTCTTTTTCGGATATATAGGGGTTCTTATACTATTATATCTTGATGAAACCCATTTCTTAATACTGATCACAGGCGGGATTTTTTTCCTTGGCGCTTTATTTGTCCTGCTTGTTGTTTATAACGGTAAGATCACTATTCAGGAATTGATAAGAACGAGCGTTTCGAAATCGTATCTTTCGAACATAATAGAATCGATGACTGACTCGCTGATAGTTGTTAACACAAATCACGAATCCACTGTCAGAACCGTAAACCGGGCAGCCCAGCGTTTACTTAAATATGAAAAAAACGAGCTGGTCGGGGCGCCGGTTACATCAATTTTCGGCATCGAACTGACAGAAAACATTGACCTCTCCGATCTTAAAGCCGGCAGGTTTATTTCTGAATGTGAAGGCGAATATGTGACTAAAGATGGCAATAAGATACCGATACTCTTTTCTGCGGCTCCTATGCTGTCACGGAAAAATGATGTAGAGGGAATTATTTTTGTTGCCCAGGATATTACTGAAAGAAAAGAAAATGAAAAGAAAATCCAGGAATTTATCGGTAAGCTGACTGAGTCTGAAAAAAGTCTGAAAGAATTAAATGCCAACAAAGACAGATTTTTCTCAATAATTGCCCACGATCTGCGCAGTCCGTTTTCAGCTTTGCTCGGTTATTCTGAAATAATTGCTACTGAGTACAAAGACCTTACTCCTGAAGAACTGAAAGAATTTGCAACGAATCTTCATGATCAGGCAAAATCAGTATTCGAACTTCTTGAGAACTTATTGACCTGGTCCAGGATACAGACAGGAAGGATAGTTTATGAGCCTGAGTTTTTCCCGGTAAGTAAAATTATGAAGGATATTGGAAAACTTTACGAAGAAAACGCAAAACAAAAAGGTATCTCAGTAATCTGCGCCTGCGATACAAATGTTATGGCTTATGCCGATTCCAATATGATTTCAACAGTTTTAAGGAATCTTGTATCCAACGCACTGAAATTTACGCCCACCGGCGGAGAGATTAGGATTGCCGCCGAGAAAGTGGAGAAGCAGTGCAAAATGATGGTTTCCGATACCGGGAAAGGAATTCCGGAAGAGACCCGGAAAAGACTTTTCAAAATTGATCAGAACGTAACCACTCTGGGAACCAATGCTGAAAAAGGAACCGGTCTGGGACTGATTCTCTGCAAAGAATTGCTTGATAAAAATAATGGGACTATAGAACTTACAAGTGCAGTCGATGGCGGCACAACTTTTACGATCTCTCTGCCGTGCTGACGGCAATTAGCGATTAAAAAGCATGTGCTTCTTCAAAATAATGCTGGTTTGAAGAAAAGACTAATGCTCTGAAATATTTCATTTACGGGCTGAAGCAGTGTAAGATTGCTTCAGCTTTAATTCAGTCCTGCGCTCATTTAACAATTTCCGGTTTGAGATAAGGCAGTATAACGGGATAAAGGATATCAGCGGTAACTTTATGTCCCTCAACGTTAAAATGCCTGTCAATTTCTCCGTATATTTGCCTGCCATCCGAAGCATACTTTTTTAATTCATCAAGCAGATCGAAATAATTCAGACCTTTGAGTTTTTCTTTAAGAATTATATTGGGCTGAATAATATCCACTGCGTTTTTGTCTATCGAAAAGCCTTTAATATAATTATTAAACACTTCAGGATAAACCTGGTAAGGGGCAGGGAGCAAAAAAAACACAACCGGAACACCTTTCGTATCAAAAAATCTCTGAATCTGAAGGCAGGTATTCGCTGTGATCGCCCACCTCCCGGAAGCTGCTTCAGATTTCAGAAAAACATCCGGGAAATAATAGGCGGTAAGTCCAATCTGTGAGAGTATATTTTCACTACGCTGTTTCAGAAAAATAAAAAGATGTGATCGCGCCTCAAAAAAATCGTTCACGGGATAGAACAGGGCATCCTTCAGTTCCGAAAAGGATAAACTGACAGGCATCCTTAATTTATGAAGGACATTTATCTTGCGCACCGTGATCACAGTATCCTGCGCTTTCATAATATCATTGGCGACATAAAGAAAAACAACGGCAAGATCAGGATTAATCTGCCTGTAACTCTGTTCTGCCGATCTGAGATACTGGAGAGGATTCCAGCCGGCGCAGCCTGTATTTATAAAACTTGTATTAATTTTTTCATCTGCGAACTTTTTCTGCAGCAATTTTGCAAATGTCTCATCGTTCTCGACTGTCAATGCCTCAACAAAAGAATCCCCTATTACAGCAACTTTAAGAACGCCCTCCGGAATGCCCGCAAGATCGCTCTCAGAAATCCTGAATCCGTTTGCATCAGAGATATAAGTTACTGTTCGTTCGCCGGTATTAACCTCTGTTTTAATATCAGGATTATGTGTCCATCCAAGAACGCTGTCAGGTTTCCACAATCCTTCATAAGGAGTTATCAATTGCTGGGGTAAAAATATTCTTATGATAAATTCAAGAAGAAGAACCGAAACTCCCAGTCCGGCTATTATCAGTGCAATATTCCCTGATATTTTTTTGATACTGTGTTTTTTCAATTGCAGGCTAAGGTTAATTGTTTTATCTGTAAAATTAGTCATAATTGTAAAGTAAAGGAAATTCTGCCGGTATTCACATTAGCAAAATATTTCCCGGATGCGGTATTAAGTGTGGCAGGAGACTGCGGACTTCCTCAGATTTCCTGGCGATTGACCGGCGAGAGAATACTATTCCGAAATATTCGTTATAATTCTTTAAGGGTAGCTGCACATATGCATTATCAGATCAGGGATAAATCTCTCCTCAGGGAAATAATTTAAGCATAACCCGGCAGAAAGTTTATACCAGAAAATTCTATCGCCAGCGGAGAACTGCCGCTCATCAATTCTAAAGGAAGAGTTCGTCACTCTCTTTTTTGGGTTCGGCGGGGATTTCAACTCGGAAAGTTGAACCAGCGCCCCGTTCGCTCTCAAGCGTAAGAACGCCGTTGAGAAGCACAGCGCTTTTCCTTGTAATAGTAAGACCAAGTCCAACGCCCTGATAGTCCCGTGTGTAGCCTTCGCTCAACTGCCTGAACTCCTGCCAGATAATCTCCTGTTTAGTTTGCGGAATGCCGATGCCGGTATCTGTCACTTCGATAAGCAGATTTTGATTATCTCCCGATCCATGGTCGCTGATCCGAACTCTAACGCTGCCCTCGTCAGTGTATTTTATTGCATTCTCAACCAGATTTGAAATGATATTCACCATTAAAGACTCGTCAGTAATATAAACAGAATGTGTCAATTCGGAAATGTGACTTAATCTGAGATTCTTCTTCTCGGCTTTCGATCTGAAGGAGCGGCAAATTCTTTCGACCAACTGATCAATCCTTACATCCTTAAAAGAGAGGATCGATTCGCCGGACTCAAGATCGGTGAGAGCCAATATTTTGGTAAGAGTGTTCTGCATTCTTTCTGAACTCGACTGAATTGCCTGTATCATTTCGAGATCATCGGGATCTTTATTAGATTTTTCAAGGAGTTCGGCATAACCCTTTATTGCAACGAACGGAGTCCTCAGTTCATGGCTCATATTTGCAAGGAAAATCGTTTTAATACGATTCATCTCCTGCGCAGTATTCCGCGCTTCGAGCAGATCCGTTTCAATCTTTTTGCGGTTCCCGATATTAACAAGCATCTGGGCAAAAATCTGGAGCAGTTCGCGCTCGGTATTCTGTAAAATATGCTTTTCACGTACATAGTCGAAACCGATAAATCCGGTGCAGATACCGTTCTGCATCATAGGAATAGAGATTAAACTTCTTATACCCTGAGGTTTCAGAACGTCCTTAGTGTAACCATCGGGAAGCGCATCCACTTCCGGCACGTACATTATTTCACCTTTACGGAAAGCATCAACCCAGTCCTGCCCAAGAGGTATATTCTGCAAGCCTTCGATGAATGGTTCAATTCCGTCAGCACACCACTCAAATGTATTCGAACATAAACCGCTCGAATCATCAAAAGTAAAAACGTAAGTCCTGTCAGCATTACTAAATTTACCTAATACCCCAAGAGTTTTTTGAATTTCATCCTCCACCTGACTGATCGGAATATTAATGTAAACCGTAGAAATTTCGACCAGCAATTGCCTGAAAAGAGCCTGGATTGTTATCTGCTCTTCAGCTTTTTTTCTTTCATTAACGTTCACAAGCATTTCAGAGTAAATAATTAACAACTGCTCTTCATTTGCTGTAAATTCTAATAATTCACCTGAGAACGTAAAAATCACGCAGCCGTTACATTGTCCGGAAGATATCATCGGCAAAATGACAACACCCTGAATTTGGGCAGTAATCATAAAATCACGAAGTTTTTCAGGAAAAACGCCCGGCTTCGACAGTATATTAATTTCGCCGTCCCGTAATCCGGCAATCACCATCGATTTGATCTGATCACATCTGATCTTAGGAGGAATAACAAATGGCGCGCCTTCCATTCCCCATTTGTATTTTAAGAAATATTCAGAAGCGCCGGATTTTGTGCCATAGATCATTCCTGCATCGGCATGAAGGAAACCGCTGAGTCTTTCAAGAGATGATCTGATCGCCTGATCAATCTCATTAATTGGAATATTAATAAAATTCGCTGATAATTCCGTTAACAGTTGTCTTAGCTCAGACTCAGCCTGAATCCTTATCTCTGCCTTTTTTCTGTGCGTAATATTTTTTCCATACACACATACGCCCACGACTTCATTTTCCACTTCGATCGGACTCATGGCAACTTCAACATAAACAAAGTCATCATTCAGGGGAATCCTGTCCTCAAAGATAAAATGTTCGTTGGATAAAGCTCTGTCATACCGGTTTTTCCATAAATCTTTTAACTCAACGGGCAGGATTTCAATAATATTTATCCCGGGTTCGATAAGAATCCCAAATGCTTCAAAATATGAAGCCGAGAAAACTTCATTTACATAATGAATAACGTAATTCCTGTCAACAGTCCAGATACTCTCAAGTGAATTTTCAAGAATCGCTTTCAAATTTGCGTGATTCTCACTGAGAAACCGTTCCGATTCTTTCTGAGATGTAACGTCACGCGCAGAACCGACAACCCCGATAAGTTTTCCTGAATCGTCAAAAAGCGGCGCTTTCCAGACATCGAGATAAAGAAACTTTCCGCGCACATTACCGAATTCTTCAAAATGCATAAGTTTCATTTCCCGGAGGGTAACCGCATCCGAATCAATGCACATTTCACCAAAGGTATGCCACTGATTATCCCCGGGGTTTTCCTTACGAATCCTTTCAGCAAAAAAGAGATCATTTTTCCCGATCGGTTCATTAGTATCAACTGCATGTATCAGTTTGGAACATACTGCCTGATTCACAAAAATAAATCTTGAATTAAGGTCTTTTGCCCATAACATATCGGGCATTGTGTCGGACATTAGCCGGAAAAGGGAAAATGTTTCCTTAAATTTCTTTTCAGCGTGTTCAACTTCTTTTTCTTTTTTAACACTCTCGGTAACTTCTCTGATAACTACAAAATAACTGCCTTCCCAACTTTTTATCTCAGTACAGAGCAGGTCGAAAACTCTCGTCTCCTCATTGATAATTGATTCCAATCTTTTATAACGTTTTTTTTCAAGTACAGCTTCAACAAGTTTATTTGACTCGATCTTTGAACTGATGAGGCTTGTTCCTATTGCTTCTTTATAACCGATTTCCAAAAACTCGATAGCGGCTTTATTGATATCAATTATTACATTATTATTGTCAATAGCAAGCATGCCGTCAGGGAGCGACTCCACAAGTATTTCGCGAGTGACCGGGGCAAGATCAAGAAGCCGTGCAAAACGCATCGCAACAACGAGCAGAATACCGCTCAGCAGTATGCTGGCAGGAGTGATATTCAGACCCGGTACAGGGTTCAGCCCAAGCACATATATGAGGCTTGCAATAAAAGGGCACATACCTGCGAGCAGGATAAACCATGCCTGGTTCAGGTACTCTCCGGCTCTTCGGAAACTGAAAACAGACAGCGTATAAGATGTGAATAAAAGCAGCAGATAATTATATCCAAGGTAACCAATCCAGAACCAGGTTCCGTGATAATATTGCATCAGATTGGTGAAGGAAGATATTTCCGAAAATCCCGTCCATATAAGATGATGATCCTGGTTTGTCATTGCCAGCGTAATGGTAATAACCGGAATACTGTAAAGAAGCGCCAGCCAGGTGCGCTTTATAAGGCGTACTCTGCCTGTAAATTTAATTGCAAACTGAAGGTACATTACGGGAACAGTGGTAGCGGCTAAATATTCAAATTTGGAGAATAAAATTTTGCTTTGCTGTGAAGTTGATCCGGCTTCAAAAAAATCTATCAGTGCCCAAATTCCTGCGAGTACCATAAGATAAACTAATTCTGTGGCGCCGCGGGCAATCCTGCGTTTCCATGCTAAATAGGCTGTGAAGAATGAAAGGAGAGTTGTGGCGAGGAAAAAACCGGTATATATTGTAAAATTAAAATTCACCATTTTTACGCTCAATTTGAATTAAAAATCGGTGACAACTTTAATTGTCAGATGCCATTCACGGGGATAAAGGATCATACACGAACCTGAACCGGGTACCGAAATAACATTACAACTAATATTATCTATAATGAAATCTTCATCATCAAATTCAAATAATGTTTTCTCTAAAATAACTTAATATAGTAAATCAAACAATAATTGTTGTAATAAATATTTAAGTTATTTGAGTTCAAAATAAGGATAAGGCAGAGCGCCGGATTTTTAACCGGAGAACATGATAAAAGAAAGTATATTCAGTTAATCCCATAAACAACGTTGCCGATAACCCGCCCCCCCATAACAGCAATGTAGATTAAAAAGACATAGCCAAAGATTAAGCCCGCACTGCGGGGCAACAATGTTAATTAATAGAACAACCTTGAACAACAAAGCCGAAACGGAAAGACCAAACCAAAAACTTAAAAATTGCCGGACCTGTCTGCCAGCAGGCAGATGCGAAATCGCTGTCGCCTTAAGCCACTTGTTATACCGTTTTCTCAACTTCTTCAAAATTTTTATCTATTTCGTTTTGTAAATCAATTGTCTTTGAATGAGAAGTTACAATTTTGCAATAAGTTTTAATTTCATCTAAAGTAAGCGTTCTATCTTTTCTGTCTTTTAACCATTTTTCACAGACTTGATAACCACCTATTTGATATTGCCAAACTGCTTCTTTTATTTAGTCAAAATATTGTTCTTTGTTTATCCAGACTTTCCCATTGTCACGCTGAGCAGAGTCGAAGCGTGGCTTTTCTACTTTGTTAGCCCCATCAATAGGGAATTTGGAGATTGATTTATCCAAATCTTTTGATTTAAGTAAATGCAAATCTGCAAGTTGTTGACCAAGTTTGCCAAGTTGAATAAAAAGTTTGTAGTCTCTTGTGAAAGGAACACGTGGAAAATCGATTTTTAATAATTCTGCGTATTTTATGCGGTATATGTTACTGAAAAGAACGGCATAGATGTAATAAAATATTTCTTCAGGCGTTACGTCTTTTTTGTACTTCTTTTTTAGTTCCTCAAATAACACCGGATTTATATTTGGTTGTCGTGTTTGATACTCTATTTCCGGCTCAAACATCATCATCTGAACAATTACGCCTTTCATTTTTTCTCTTTTTCCCGGATAAAGATATAATGGGAAAACTAATTCTCCGCCACGCCTATCTAAATTAAATTTAGGCTTTTTCCATTTTCATCTGAAGCATTACACATCAATTAATAAACTTCTAAATTCTTCGATTCGTCGCTTTAAAACCAATTCATCAAAATCAATTACAAACTTATCTCTGGCGGTTACAATACCAGTAACATTTATTGGGAATATTTCTTGAAATGATGTAAAGCTTTGATAATCTTTTATATGATCTTCATTTCTTGGTATCAAAAAGTAGAATGGTGTTTGGGGTTCAAGTTTATTCCACTTAACATTTTTAATGTTGTGTTTATTCAGCCAGTCGTATTTGGTATCTCGTAATCCATAAATTTCTGAGTGATAAACTTTAGCCATAATATTTCCTTTTCAATAAACCGTTGAAACGGTTGATCTTTTTGTTTTCCTTTTCTACACACCCACGGATAAATCCGTGGGTTAAATTCAACTTTTCTCAGGTAAATACAAAATATACCACGCTTTGACCATAAGAATGTCTATAATACTTTCCATTAACCCACGACTTCAGTCGTGGGTACAAGCCGATAATGAAACATACTGAACCGATTCATCGGTTTCCATCCCTAAAACCATACTTCTCTTCGAATCTTTTGTATTCTTCAGCAAAACTACTTTTTTTATGGTGCTCTTTCTGATTAAAGATATATCTCTTTACTTCACTAATCATCGATTCGCTAATCGAAAAAGCGCCGTACCCAGTCTGCCAGGCAAATTTACTTTTAATAAATCCACTTTGATTTATCCAGTGAGAAGAATTTCCTTTTAAATTCTTTGCAATGTCTGCTATTGAGTAATTTTGATTTTGAAGCATTAGAATATGAATATGATCGGGAGTTCCATTTATTGAAGCTGCTAAACTTTTAAAGTCATTCTCAATAATCTGCTTTAAATGCTCATATAATTTCTTTTCGAAAGATTCGTCTATCAACGGTATTCTTTCCTTTGTGCCGAAGATTAAGTGTATCCAGATTTTAGTTAGTGAATGCGGCATATTCTTTATTCCTTTAGAAAATAGAAAACGGTTGAAACCGTGGGTTAGCTCCAAATCAGATTAGAATTTTTAACAATTTGGAGTCCAAACCCACGACTTCAGTCGTGGGACTGAAAAACTAATGCTAATAAATAAAACCGGTTCATCGGTTTCCCTAATCCTTTTTATACTTTATCATAAAACAAACAGCGACACCCTGCATAATATCAAAAACATTTTCGTCTTTAGTTCCATCAAGAGCTTTTTCTTTCTTTAAACAATTTCCGTGCAAATCGAGGATGTATATTTCATCAAAACTATTCATCAAAGATCGTCGCATTCCTCTGAAAGTTGGATTATCGAGATAACTGTGGTTTGTAATAAATCCCAAAACGCCTTCACCGGCTTGGTCAATTTTCCACTGTGAAAATCGGATGAACTTAACATAATCATCTTGAAGCCAATGCTTCCTTTCTTTGAAATGTTGCCGTCAACATATTTATAGGTTTCAATTTGTTCAGTAATCCATTCCCCTTTATTTGATGATATTCCAGAATAAGGAGGATTGCCGAGAACAACGAGAATTGGAACTTGTTTTTTAACTTTTCCTGCTTCGTGGCTTTCGTGAGAAAGTGATGACATTCCAGGAAATTTGCTTTCTTCGAGTTCTTTCATTTCGAGAGTGTTGGTCAAATAATATTTTACACGCTCATCATCTTCCATTCTGTAACCAAGTTCTTCCAAAAGAAAAGACATTTTCATATGCCCGATTGCATAAGGAGCCATCATCAGTTCAAAGGAATAATAGTTTTGTAAAATCTGAGCTTTTAGAAATGATTTAACAGCGCCTTTGCCGTATTTGCTTTCAAATTCCTCAACGGCTGTTTCAATAGCTTTTGCTAAAAAACTAAGCGTTCCTCCTGCTGGATCAAGTAAGGTTACATCTTTTGAAGCAAGACCATCTGAAATATCAAATTTATCTTTTAAAATTTCGTGCAAAGAACGGACAATGAAAGAAACAACCGGTTCGGGCGTGTAATAAACGCCTCGTTTCTCTCTTGTTTTGGGATCATAAACCGAAAGGAATGTTTCGTAAAAATGTAAAACCGGATCGCTTCCTTTGCCTTCTTGATAATATTGATCGAGTATTTTCTTTGCATCTGCAACATTAAGCACTTCTGCAATATCATCAATAATCACTTCCATTTGTGTTGGCAAATCATCAAGAGAAATGAATTTGAAAACATCTCTTAAAATCCCAATAGATTTTGGAATATATGAATAAGCAAGTTTTCTGTTAAAGTCTGTTTCTGCACGGAGGCGAGCAGCAAACAAACCGTATGTAATTGTTTGTGAATAAAGATCGGCAAATTCACTTTCATCAATTCCTGCAATTAAGAACTCTTTAAAAGCTTCGTAAAAACCGTGTATAGATTTAGTGCCGAGTTTTAACTCTTCGCTAACAATTTCATCTTTGAGAAACTTTGTTCTTTTTGCCAGTTCAACAGCTAAAGTTTTTGCTGTGTAAGTTTTTGGAAGAGAAAAATCTAAAAATCTTTCGAGTAGTTCAAATAGTTTATCTTCGTTTTCAAGAGGCGGAATTGTGGAAAGTTTTATAATAACAAAAGGACGGGCAATAGATATTTTTTCAATCCGTTCTCCGTTTCTGTATAAACGAAACTCTGTGTAGTTTGTTAAAATAACGTTCGGGAAAGTTGATAAATATCTTTCGAGTTGTTCTGAATCTTCAATTCTATCAAGATCAACGCCTAAATCTTTGGCTTCAATGTAGCCAATTATTTTTTGTCTGCCGTCCCAAATTCTAAAATCAGGATTACCGGCTTCTGTTTTTTTCGGAAGAATAGTTACATCAATTTTCTTTTTCCGTTCCGATTCAGAAAAAACAGTAATAAAATCAGCAAGATATTTATAATAAGATTCCTCTCTTGCATCGCCTTTTTGATAGGTCTTGAATAAATTTGATAAGTATTTTTTTGTCATAATTTACAATATAATGAAGAATATCTATTTATGATACTGATAATTTAATTAACGATAAACTGGGATATTAGTCATAAAAAAAATATCTTACGAGTAGGAAAATACACGCTGTAATAAACCGGGAATGACTATTTAAATTGGTGCATGATAAGGGATTAGAGAAATTCCGGGGTTATCCGCTCAAAAGCCCGGTTTTAAAATGCTGAAAATTCCTTTCTGACTGAAAAAAGAGGAATTTGTGTTGCTGTGTGTGCCTGAAAAAATTATCTCCTATCAAAATAAAACTGAAGTAAAACTTAAAACATCATTAAATTAAATAAGAATAGAATTTTACAATTTGAATATTAAATGAAAATCTTCCTGCGTATGAAAAGAAACAGTGATGAAATGAAGATAATATCCAGTCGGTCTCATACATGGTTTTCTATTAAGAAAATAGCGGTTCGCTGATGTCTGGAAATGAGCTCAATGAATTTTTCCAAAAGCTGGTTCTTGAAAATCAGGAGCGTGTAAGAAATATCTGCTTCCGTTTCCTGAATGACCGGGATGACGCCGAGGATGCCGCACAGGAGGTATTCATTAAAGTTTTTGATTCTCTTGGCAGTTTCCGCAGCGAATCGGAAGTGACCACATGGATTTATCGTATTGCGGTAAACAAATCCTTAGATATGATCCGCAGAAAAAAAAGGAAAAAACGATTTGCTCTGCTCACTTCAGTTTTCCTTGATCCCGAGGAAGAGATTGCGATAAGCATCCCGGCTGAGGGTGATCCCGGAAAGGAATTGGAAGATGCAGAACGAAAACGAATACTGGACGAAGCATTGGGCAAAATTCCGGAATCCCAGAGAACGGCTCTTATTCTCAGCAAAACACAGGGATTCAGCAATAACGAAATAGCAGAAATAATGAATATTACGGTCTCAGCGGTGGAATCATTGATCCACCGGTCAAAAAAGAATTTAAGGAAATTGCTGTACAAATATTTTTCTTATTAAGAATAATTAAAGGCGCAGGTTTTTTTGAAATTCAGCGTCAAAGAATCAGGTGGAAGAATGGATAACAGATCACAAATAGAAAATAAGGTTGACCATGCAATGAAATTGCTTGATGAATTGGATGAGATGAAGCCCGATCCATACTTTTTATCAAAACTCGAAGCCAGAATTAAATCAGCAGAGAAAGCAAAATTTTCTGTTTCCGGCTGGGTAAAACCTGCGCTGGCAGGAGTTCTGCTTATGGTTAATATCGGAACTGCTCTATGGTACTTTTCCGGTTCCGGGAATACTGCCCAGACGAATACCGAAACTCAATTAATCAGATATTTGGCGGGTGATCTAATAAGTACTGAAAATGAATATCCTTTCCTGAAAAAGGAGAACAGCAGATGAACATATTTACAGAGAAAAGGTTTTCGTCAATTCTGATAATTCTCCTCGTAATATTGAACATTGGAACAATTACATTACTGCTTCTTGGAAGACCGGAATTTCCGCCAGCCCATCCCGGAAATGAAAGACCCCACGATGAAAATAGAATGATTGCCGGTTTGCTTAAAATGGAGCTCGATTTCAGCGAAGAACAAATCCGGGACTATTTTGAATTACGCGCAGCCCATTCCGAACAAGTATCACAACTGAACAGGGAGATCAGAAGGCTCAAAAAAGAGATGTTTGATGAAGTGCTGGCTGATGTATCGGAGCCGAAAATTTCCGACTCGCTTCTTACTTTGTCCCAGAGTAAACAGAATCAGGTTGAACGGCTCACTTTCAAACACTTCCTCGAACTGAAAAAAATATGCAGCCCTGAGCAGCAGACCAAATTACGGCGAATCTTCCACAGACTTTTTATCCCAAAACCGGGCAGCCCAGGGTAAAATGTATCCCCCGGGGGGATGATGCACTTAAGAGAATACCATTTCAATCCCCTGTATCCTAAAATATCTCTCCAAGGATAAATCATTTTACTGAGTGAATGCGCTTGATTCAGATTTATCTTTCTTTCGGGTACACATTGAAAAGCCTGAAATTCTCACCAATATTTTGCAATGGATAATTCCCTGTTTTCTGTTCAGCCTTTTCTAAGACTTCAGCCGCATTGTCCTAATTCAACTTCTCACCAAATCTTGAGCATTATCAATATGTCTGTCATTCTGATAGCGCGACCGCAAGTTTTTTTCTGAGTTGTCGTCTTAATAACTGAGAGGTGAAATTACGGTTCCTTCATGATGGAACTAATAATTTTTCCTCGTTCGGAATTGATGTAAAATTTTAACAATTTGAGGTGATAAATGAATATAAACAAAATTTTTCCCCGGACATTTAAGATGCCTGTTTTATTTTTTATTGTCAATACGCTGATGTTCGCACAATCCTACCCGATTGTTGATACAGGGCAGGAGAAATTCTTCGGGGATAGTCTTGTTATTGCCGCTCCTTCCATAAATGATAATTACTATGGACAGGATGCCCAGTTCAATGGTTTTCAGCCGTCATATACTGATAATGGCGATGGTACCATCACAGATAATGTAACCGGATTAATGTGGCAGAAATCAGGCGATTTTAACGGAGACGGGCTGATAAACTACTCTGATAAAATGTCATATTCCGAAGCAATGGCGGCAGCAGACACTTTTTCACTCGCCGGATATAACGACTGGCGGATGCCGACAATAAAGGAACTCTATTCACTCATACTATTTACCGGAATTGATCCAAGCGGCTGGAACGGGACAAATACCGATCTGCTCACACCGTTTATTGACGACAATTATTTTGAATTCGGCTTCGGCGATGTTTCATCCGGTGAAAGAATAATTGATGCACAGTATGCTTCATCAACAATGTACGTAAGCACAACGATGAATAATGAAGAAACTATTTTCGGGGTTAACTTTGCTGACGGAAGGATCAAGGGATATCCGACAGGACCGATGCCGGGAAGTTCTGTGGATAAACAATATTACATAAAATATGTCCGCGGAAATCCGGCTTACGGGGTCAACTATTTTTCAGATAACGGTGATGGCACTATCAGCGATTATGCGACAGGACTGATGTGGCAGAAAGACGATAACGGAGCGGCTCTTAACTGGAAAGCAGCGCTCGAATGGGTCAGTCAGAAAAATACCGAAAATTACCTTGGCTACAACGACTGGAGACTTCCGAATGTTAAGGAATTACAAAGCATAGTTGAATACACAAGATCACCGGCAACAACAGGCAGCGCTGCAATCGATCCTGTTTTTGAATGCACAGAAATTACCGATGAAGGCGGAGTAAACAATTTCCCCATGTACTGGAGCGGAACCACCCATGAGAATATGGTGAACGGACTGAATGCAAGTTATGTTGCATTCGGTGAGGCTCTGGGCTGGATGGAAATACCGCCGTTCTCAGGCAATTATGTCCTCATGGACGTGCATGGAGCCGGGGCACAGAGGAGCGATCCGAAAGCCGGCGATCCTGCCAATTTCCCCTACGGTCATGGTCCGCAGGGAGATGTTATAAGAATATTTAATTATGTCAGGATGGTTAGGGATAACGACACAACAACTTCCGTCGGGGAAAATGGGGAGAACAGTTCTCCTTCAGGGTTTTCTCTGGAGCAGAATTACCCGAATCCCTTTAATCCGGTAACAACAATTAAATATTCAGTTCCGAATGTAATGACAGGAAACGCCCTGTCATTACAGCAGAATGTCACATTAAAGGTTTATGATATTCTCGGGAACGAAACTGCAACTTTGGTAAATTCGCAGCATTCCGCAGGAGATTATGAAGTTCTGTTTGATGCTGGTAACCTTTCGAGCGGAGTTTACTACTACAGATTAACAGCCGGTAAATTTGCCGAAACAAAAAAGTTTGTTTTACTGAAATAAAAGCAGACTCAGCTTAATAAGCATATTCTCACTTAAGTCATAGCTGATTGATAAAGCAAGCCGCAATTAATACAATCACTTGTGATAAGTCTGGTTGTCCGCTTCGCCGATGCTGAGGGTATCGAATGTTTGTAGAATTAACCATTAACAATTAATAATTAATAATTAATAATTATTCGGCAGGCGACTTCGAGAAACTCTGTAGAGACATGCCCTTGCCCCGTTCGCGGGGATGGCATGTCTCTACAAACGCGTTTTCCATGTTTACCTTGCAAACTCCGCTTGGCGGAGCAGGCAGGGGTGAGTTATCCCGCACAACCAACCTGCCAATCCTTCAATCCTGTGAATCATGGTTCAGACAATTTTTTCTCAGAAGAACAGGTAAACCCCCTATCATTGCAATACTTTCCCCCCCCTGCCCTCACATGTTTATATTATTAACTAATCACCATTAACAATTAATAATTATTCGGCAGGCAGGTAGCTTCAAAAACCTGCGTAGAGACATGCCCTTGCCCCGTTCGCGGGGATGGCATGTCTCTACAAACGCGTTATCCATGTTTACCTTGCAAAGCCCACTTGGTGACGCAGGCAGGGGTGAGTTATCCCACCCCCCGGTCACTTCGATACGATCCGCCCTGTCCTAACCATATTCAAATTTTTATTGTGCTGGTGGGCGGATCACTCAGTGACCTTACGGGTCATAAATAATCCTGCCA
>Ga0172369_10004658_pt1 | contig 17274 bp, 23 predicted proteins | sample LakKiv25m_FD_114539 | JGI IMG/M metagenome (GOLD analysis project Ga0172369, IMG submission 114539) | Freshwater microbial communities from Kabuno Bay, South-Kivu, Congo - kab_022012_11.25m | ecosystem: Environmental > Aquatic > Freshwater > Lake | place: Democratic Republic of the Congo...
AGGGCAATCAGGGCGATGATAATGGCGTTGGATTTCAGGGTGATCAGACCGGTAAAGATCAGTCCCTGCCGGGTGGCGGCCAACGGCCCGAAGTGCCACACCGCATCTCCCGGATAGGTTAGCGGCAAGACGAACCAGAGAAAAAAAATAAAACTGTTCACCGCCAGCAGCCGCACAATTACTTTTTTCAAGGGCAGACGAGCCAGGGCCAGGCAGATAATGGCCAGGGCCAGCCCGGTCAGGGTCGCAACATAGCTCTTGGACATGGCCATCAGGACGGTAAAGAGTCCGGCCACCAAGATTTTGCCCCGGGGGTCCAGCCGGTGCGCCAGGGAGACGCCTTCGGAAAAGGGCTCTTCGATGGCGCTCAAGAATTTTTCTGCCTCTTGCTCAGGAAGTAGGCCCAGAGACCGAAGAGGCCCAGGATATAACCGATGCCGCCGATGATGTCCGTCAGCGAAGTTTGGTGGATGGTCAATTCGGTGAGCATCTCCTTGACCGGGGCAAGCTGGCGCTCCAGGGCCTTATTCACCGTTTCTTCCAGCACTTGCCGGTCAACTGCGACGGCCTTGGTCTCCGGAGCTATGGGGGCGGATGTTGTCGCCGCCCCGGGGATATCGGCAGGACCAGCGGCGGCAAGAGTCGTGAAAGCACAGATAATCAGAATCAAGAAGGCACCCTGAACCCAGAGATTCGGCCAAGATTGTTGCCGCCAAAACCATTTTTCACGCATATATTCCCTCCAACATTTCAGGGCGGACTTTCTTGAGAAAGCAGGAAAATAAACCGCGCAATGAGGCCTTTCGATGAGCATCACCTGGCCTTGAGCAGGAACTCTCCCCGGTGGCCCATGGACGCCTCTATCACGATCTTCAGGTCCGCCTTCTGCGCTTCGGGGGGGATTTTGAAGGAGAATTTTCCCTGGTCATCGGTTTGGCCGGTCAGCAGTTCCTTGCCGGTCTTCTGGTCTATAACTATGATCTTGCCCTGTTTGACCGGCGTGCTGGGCACAAACTTGCTTTCCGTGTGGACGGTGTCGCCCTCGGTGTAGGCGAAGATCAGGACTCGATGGGCCAGGGCGGGGGTGGCAAAGGCGCAGATAATCAGGAGCAAGAAGACTACCTGAACCCAAAGATTCGGCCGGTGCAGTTTTCCTAACAACCATTGTTCACGCATAGATTCCCTCCAACATTTCAGGTTTGACTTTCTTGAGAAACAGGAAAATAAACAGGGTAATGACGCCTTCGATGACCATCACCGGGATATGCGCCAGCAGGACCAGTTCGGCCACTTCGAGAAAAGCCTGCCCAGTGGTGATTAAGGCTATGGCCACCAATAACCCGCTAAGCAAAATGGCGGTGGCCCCGCAGGCAAAGGCGGCCACTACGGCGGTATTCCCCGGCCGACGCAAAAAGCCGCGGTAGGCATAAAAACAGATCACCGCGGGGGCAGCCATGGTGACCGTATTCACCCCCAACGCCGTCAGACCCCCGAATTGGAAGAGCAGGGCCTGCAAGAACAGGGCGATGAGGATGGCGGGGACGGCCATCCAACCCAATAGCAGCCCCATCAGGCCATTAAGCACCAGGTGTAGGCCAACCGGGCCCACCGGCACATGGATAAGCGTAGCCACGAAAAACGCCGCGGAAAGGATGGCCACCCGGGGGATGGCCTCATAGTCCAATTTCTTCAGGCCGATGGCGGTGCCCGCCACGGCCAGGGCAGCCCCCCCGGCTAACACTGCCGAACTGAGCACTCCTTCGGAAATATGCATGTTTCTCCTTCCCGGATAGATTGATTCAATAAAGCCGGTCGCCCGGCTCACCGAAATGACTCAAAAATAAAAGGCCATAAAGGCACCCTTCCTCCGGAAGGGTTGCAGCCTTCATGGCCTTGAAGTTCGTTTATTTTAGGTGACTTAATGCCCTGGGGCTTCTTGCCCCAGGTTGGGTTTTATTAAAAGAGTTATTTTTCTACGAGAATAATTTTATGATTCACCAGGTTAAGCCGATGGATGTCAGCCTTGATAACTTTTTGCTCGCCGAAGATATTGACCAAACGCAGGCTGTCGCCCTCGGGCTCAATAATGTCCACTTCCGACAGCAGCAGTTCTTCCTGGCCGTTTTTCAAAATATAGGCAGCAGCTTCACACATGTTGAAGAACCTCCTTGAGTCGTCCGGTTATCGCCTTTTCCACCAGGTGGGGCAGTGGTTCTGGAATGAATCCCACAATGTCCACCCCTGTCCGGGGCAGGGGCAGGAGAATCTTCAGAGCCGGCGCCGAGGCAATAGCCTCAGCCATCCGGGGGGTCAATTCCCCCATCATGCCGTTGGCTAAAATGATGGAGATACTCCCCAGAATTACGTCTGCGGTGGGCACTGTCCGAATAATGGCGTTTTCGCCGTTGGCCCCCCGGTTGGCCTGGGCTTTCATCATCTGAGCGGTAGCCACCGCGTTGGTTCCTAAGGCGATAACCTCATGCTCCTCCCGGTAGACCTCTTTCAGACGTCTAATCAAGGCGGCCCCGATACCGCCTCCCTGACCGTCTATAACGCAAATACGCACCTGTTTCTCCTTACAAACAACCCCAACAAAAAAAGCCACGAGCACCCGGCGTCTTCAGACGCCTAAGCCTTCGTGGCTAAATCAAATTCAGTTACCAGACTCTTGTACTATCCAGGGTTCCTTACCCTGTGGCAGTTATTTATCTAAATTAGTCATTGAGAGTTGTCAAGGAATATTTTTCGCGAGAGACTTTTTCCGGTAGCCCTGGCAGCCCCTCTGGACCTACCACACCAGGCCACTTTCAACTTTGGGCAATGGTCCCCTTCTATGACAATTCCATAAAAATAGAATCTCGCTGCCCTTGATGCTCTCCTGAAGATCATTTCGAAGTGTTTCAATATGCAGTAGGGTCGGGGACTGGCGCGCCTACGGTAGGGTCGGGTGGCTCATCCAAAGCTTTCGCCTTGGGCCTCAATCCGGCTCCCCTGGTAACGTTTCCAACCCCCGCCACGTCAAACCCGACGTACGGTTTCCCCGTACCGGGCTTTCCTGCTAACTTCTCCTGGAGGGTTATGAAGCCTATCGCACTGGCAGTGCTTTCAGGCCCGGTACCATTGAACCCTGTAGTCCTTGAATAACCCCAGGGTCTTGTAAAGCCAGGCCCTACTCCACCTATCCCAGCCGAAGCCAGACCGTTGCCGAGCACGCATCAGATGTCTGCGAATCTTCTTCTCCACCCAAACCTTGATATAACCAAAGCATCGGCTGGAGCTGCCTATCCGAAAATAATTCACCCAGCCACGCAGAATTGGATTGATCAGATATATAACCCGATCCACCGCCTGCGAAGTGTGACGACGAAAAACCTCCTTGAGTTTGCGAAGCAGGGACGTCCGGGCTTTCATCTTCGGGGTGACCCTTACTCCCCATTTCCCGCGGCGAGTCTTAGACCGCATGAAGTCAAACCCAAGAAAGCTAAAGGTCTCACCCTGGGTGAGATCGACTATCCGGGACTTTTCTGGGTTAACCTGCACATCAAGCTTTCCCAGTTCTTCCAGGAGCCTTCCATATGCCGCCTTGACAAGCCAATCCCATCTCTGAAGGCCATCTACGAGAATAACCAAGTCGTCGGCATACCGGGCATAGTCAAGGTACTCATATTTGCCTCGGCGAGTGACTTCCTTGGCACGCTCCAGCATTTTATCCACCTCGTTGAGATAGATATTACTGAGCAAGGGCGAAATCACCCCTCCTTGCGGAACCCCTCGTTTGCCACCAGCTTTCAGAATAAGGTGCAGCAGCGACATCACCCGAGCATCGTTCACTCGTTCGGCTACCTTCTTGAGAAGCAGGTCATGCCGAACATGATCAAAGTAGGCCTTGAGGTCCACATCAATGACTTGGGTTTTATTTCTTACCACTGCCTCCGCTACCAGGTTGACTGCCGCCTGGGCAGTCCGCTTGGGTCGATATCCATACGACCCTGCCTGGAAGTCCGCTTCAAAGATCGGCTCTAAGATCAGCTTGAGTGCCCCCTGGACTACCCGGTCTCGAATAGTGGGTATTCCCAAGATCCTGACTTTATTTTTGTCCTTGGGAATGCTCTTCCGACGATTCCGCATCGGTCGATACGTACCGGAGACCAGTTCACGGTGAATGCCTTCAAGAAAGGCTTCCAGGCCTGCTGCTTCGATGGCGTCAAACGTCACACCATCAATCCCCAGTGCCCCGTTATTCCTCTTGGCCATCTTGTAAGCCTCCTGAAGCGTTTCCCTCTTGCAGACGTGAACATACAATCCCCAAAACCGCCAGGCCTTGTCAGCCTTCGCCTTCAGGTAAATCTTCCTTCTCAGGTCTTGCAAACTGATGGGCGCCTTTATCATTTCACCCTTGCCTCCCTATGTTGTCGGAAGATCGTTAGCACTAGGGCTCCTTCGCTCCCCGGTCATTACCCGGTTCATAGCTACTACGAACCCATCCGCCACCCTCTCGTCTTCGGCCAACTTCCCGGGACCACCGGTTATATGGCCTACCTTGCTCCGCCAATTTCTTGGCGGGACGAGGAGGGCTTCTCCAGTTGCTCAGCATGTCCTTGTCACCGTGCTGTCGCTATCACCCCGCCGGAGTGAAATGCCGCTTCAGCCAGCCTGCGGCGCTTCATACCGCCTTCGCCCTATGATCGGGGGCTCGGCCTCCGGGGCCATGAATTTTCGGGGCCACCTCTGCGTTCACTCTCGTTACGGCCCGGTGACTCGCTCACCATCCCATGGATGGCTTTGTCGATGGGCTTCAGGTACTCGGTTTCCCTCCTACCTGCCATCCAAGCTACAGGGGCTCTGGCTCTTACCCTGGCAAGACTAACTCTTGCTGAACATGCCAGCCTTGGCTGGACACACGATCATACCTTCAACTTAGTGTAATTATTGAGATAATATGATATTGACAAGCGACTGAGACATCTCCCCTTTCAATATCTCGGCTCGCATTTCTCTGTCACAAAATTACAAAAAGAGTGATAATTGGAGCCATGCGCATCTTAGTGGTGGAAGATGACAGCAAAATCGCCTTGTTTGTCGTCAATGGGCTGAGACAGGCAGGGTATGCGGTGGACCATGCCGCCGACGGTCAAGAAGGCTTACACCTGGCCTTAACAGAGCCCTATGACGCGGCCGTCATCGACCTCATGCTGCCTAAACTGGACGGCCTGAGCCTGATTCAGGAAGTACGCCGCCAGAAGGTCTATGTTCCCGTGATCATACTGAGTGCCAGACGCACAGTAGATGATCGGGTCAAGGGGCTACAAACCGGAAGTGACGACTACCTCATTAAGCCCTTTTCTTTCTCCGAATTATTGGCCAGGATTCAGGCGCTGATCCGCCGGGCCGGAGGCGCCGCTCAAGCAACCCGCCTGGAGGTCGGGGACCTGTCCCTCGATCTGTTTACCCGCAAGGTGATGCGGGCGAATACGGAGATATTGCTGCAACCCCGGGAGTTTGCCCTGCTGGAGTATCTCTTGCGGCAGCCCGGGAGGGTCGTCTCCAAAACCTTGATCCTGGAACATGTCTGGGAACTGGACTTTGATCCCCAGACCAATGTGGTGGACGTGTTAGTCTGTCGATTGCGGAACAAAGTGGACCGGGATTTTGAGCCAAAAATGATCCACACCATCCGGGGGGTGGGTTATGTCCTTAAACTTCTTTAGTCGCCTCCGTCAGAGAATCAGCGTCCGGCTGACCCTCTGGTTCTCGGTGATCTTCTGCCTCGGGTCCCTGGCCATCCTCCTTATTGCTTATTTTTCGCTGTCCTCGTCCCTAAGGCACCAAGACCAAAAAAATATTCTGGCCGCTTTGCAGGAATATCAGGCCCAATATAAGGCCGGCAAGTTGATCGCCTTGAGAAACGCCGTCAAGTTTGAAAAGTATGCCGGCAAAACCAATATCTTTTTCGTACGGGTGGCGGGCCCCAGGAACCAGACGCTGTTTTTGAGTTTACCGGACCAGTGGGGTGATTTTGACTTAAGCCGCTTGGAGGGCCAGGGCGAGGATCGGAACGATCTCCATCTCAGTTCCCGGGATGGGAAAAACCTGCTGGAAATCGCCACGGTCAAACTGCCGGATGCCTTTATTCTCCAAGTAGGGAAGAATGCCGGAGACAGGGAAGAAGCATTGGCCAACTACCGCCGGGTGGTCCTGGGGGTGACTATCCCCATTATCCTGTTGGGCCTGGTGGGAGGCCAATTTCTGGCTGGGCGGGCGCTCAGGCCCATCCGGCATCTCATCCACACGGTGCGCACCATTACGGCCACAGGGAAGATGGAGACCCGGGCCCCGGTGGGGCCGTCGGGAGATGAGTTGGACGAGCTGGCCCGGCTATTCAACCAGATGCTGGACCGCATCGCCGATTTGATGAACGGCATGCGGGAGACCCTGGATAACGTGGCCCATGACCTGCGTACCCCGTTAACCCGGATGCGAGGCGTGGCGGAGGCAGCCTTGCAAACGGTGGATCAGCCCGTTGCCTGTCAGGAGGCACTGGCTGATTGTCTGGAGGAAGCCGAGCGGATTTCTACCTTGATAACCACCCTGATGGACATCGCCGAAGCGGAAACCGGCACGATGAGCCTAAATCTTAAGGAGGTGAATCTCGCTTCCTTACTCACTGAGGTCATAGAGCTATACCACTACGTGGCGGAAGAAAAACAGATTACCGTCACCGCCAGCTATGCTCAGGAACTTTCTGTCACCGCCGATGCCGCCCGTCTGAGGCAAGCCCTGGCCAACCTGATGGATAACGCCGTAAAATATACTCCGGTCGGGGGCAGGATAGAAGTGATCGCGTCCGCCCAGGGGTATGAGAAGATCGTGGCCATAAGAGACACCGGTGTGGGGATTACTCCGGAGGAACTTGTTAAAATCTGGGACAGGCTGTATCGCGGCGATAGAAGCAGGGGGCAACGCGGTCTGGGTCTGGGTCTGAGCCTGGTGAGGGCCATCGTCCGGGCCCACGGTGGCCGGGTCGAAGTATACAGCGAAGTTGGGAAGGGGTCCCGCTTCACCATCTATCTACCCTATTGATTGTTTCTTTAACGCACTTTCCTCTCTTCGTTCGTAACCTTTCCAATCTGTAATATTGTCGAAAGGTTGAGGTAATCTTCCATCGCTATTATGAAGGTCAGCAAACCTTAATGATGAGGAGAAATCCCATGAAAACTGCCGTTCGAATCTGGATCGGGGTTTTGGCCATGGCCTTGCTGTGCACCGGGTCCGCCTTGGCCAAAAAAGATAAAAAAGGCGGAGGTCCTCAAGTTCCCCCTGTCGTCACTGCCGAGCAAGCCAAGGCTACCGTGAGTGCGGCCATACCCAAACTGTCGGTGGGGAAGTCCTTTACCAAGCAGGGAAAACAGGGGGATATCAAACTTGAGGTACCGCTGGCGTTGGAGGGAAAAATTGTCGCCAAGGTTCGGCTGAACCCCGCCACCGGAGAAATTCTCACTAAGGGGCAGCAGGCTTTTGTCCAGAAGCTATCCGTTACCCCGGAGCAGGCAGCCAAGGCGGTGCAGGGAGTGGTCAATGAGGTGCAGGTGGGCGCCGCCTGGTTGGGCAAACAGGGCGAATGGAAGGTCCCCCTGCTGTACAAAGGGGCCCTCGTCGCCGAGATGGGGGTCCATGGCCAGGAGGGCTCCATCCTCCCGGACTGGAAAGCCTCTAAGGATGCCACGATGTTCGGGAAGTAAAGTGAAGGTCTGAGACGGCTGAAGTCTGAGTTCCCTTTGGCGTCTTTAGGAAACGAACCATGAAAGGACTCTTGGGAATGCCAGGTCTTGGGATGTTGGCGCTGGCCTGGTTGACTGTTTTGCTCGACGTAGGAGCCGGCTTCGCGGGAATGCCGCCCCCTTCCCCCGCGGGGCTGGCTACCCCCCAACTTTCCGCCTCTTCCTGCAGCATTAAAGTGCCTGAGCCGGAGCCGTTTGATCTCACCTCCCTGGCCAAGATTCCGGCCGATAAAGCCATGGCCGTCGCCCTGGCCGCTTATCCAGGCTCCCGGGTCAGGGCACTGGCGTTAGAAAATGAGAACGGCTGCCTGGTATACAGCGTGCTTTTGAGTAACGCCCTGGAGGTAAAGGTGGACGCGGGCAATGGCCAAGTGGTTCGGTTCGCATCAGAAGACGATGAAGAATACCAGGAGCCTAAAGGTCAGACGAAGAAACCAAAAACCAATTAACCACAGACCCTTCCGAGGGGTTCCCCCCCTTGGTATGCCTCTTAGTAGGGAAAAGGCGACCCCAATATATCTGCCCTCTATCAGCACCCGGCCAAAAAGAAATTCGTAGTTGATATGAGGTCGTAAGATAGCATTAAACGACATGGAGCGCCGGGTCGAACTCCTTATAAATCAATCCTTCCTGGCTGGGCTGGAAACACAGCATCTCGCAGAGCCAAGTATCCCGCGATACCTTGCGCTTATGGTCTATGGCGTCATCTATCCGGTAGAACCCCGAAGCCTGCCGAGCCTTGCCGCCGCAGTCTTCCCAGAGGGCGCAGATTTCGCAATCCCGGTCTACGCAGCGCTCCAGGACGTCCAGAACGCACCACTTAAAAATGCGGTAGCCACTCTCTGCCGCCCCATCAATGACCCGGTTCATCAGGCCGTAAGATTTGTGCATGGTGCTATAAATGTGAGTACTGGCATAGATGCCGGCGGAGGATAGGGGGATCAACAGGGCGGCCTCGTAAATTTTGTCATCAAACTCATCAACCTCATCAAGCCGTAGCTTTTGGGGGTGGGGGCCGCGGACGCTCTTGGTGGAGGCCGTCAGAATTTGGATGCTGGAGCCGTTCAGGAGCTCGGTATAAGTCTTAAGGGCCTCCCCCCGGCCAAGATGCCGAAAGGGCTCCGAGTTAAATTTCTTGATGTGGTTATACATCCGCAGACTCTGCTCTCCGGAGCCGCCCAAAACTTTGGTTTCGCAGCCAGCCTTAAACACCGATTCCAACCAGGTAACCAGGGCCCCGGCCATGGTCTTACCGCCGCCCCGGTTGGCCCAGCACACGCAATCCAGGGAATCCTCGAACCAGGCCGCGGTGATGTATTCGGCCAGGCAGGAGTGATCCGGGCAGACCCGCTGCCGCGGGATCTTGATATCCCAAAAGACCTCGCAGAATCTGAGCAACTCTTCAGGTGACCGGAATCCCTTGGCCCGATGATGTTCTACTCTCTGGGCCATCAAACGTGTCCTCTGGTCGTTCATAACATTGGCCGTGAATTTATAAAGGTTGCGCCGTTGTGGGGACATTCGCACAGTAGCAACCAGTGTGCCTGATCATCTCCTGGGGCCTTTGGGGTCCCCTAAAGCAATCCTCACGTACACCCCACCTATGGGTAAAATACGGGCGTTTCGGAAGGCAAGGTAATTGGGAAGGTGGGTTCGTGTTCGTTGAAATACGGGGCTTACACGACCCCGGCAAAAGTAGAATTGATAAGAGTTTACTCATCTTGACCACTATTCTGAAAAACGGTGGGACGTAGGTGGCACCTGCTTGGGAGGCAACATCCCTACACCCCCGGATATGGTGGTTAAGTGGGGAATAGACCTTTTTGTAAAAAGCATTGTCCATTTTTGTAAAATATAAAAAATTTCATAACCCGAAGATTTTTATGCCTCTTGCCCGAGCCTCCAGAATGATGGCGTCAAATTTCTCCATAAACTCATGGTCTTCAAAGGGGTTAAACTCATCCAGGATGAATGCCTTCGGCACCTCCCGAACTATGCCGGTGGTCTGGAGCATTGTCATCAGTTTGGTGTGAAATTCCCCCACCAGGCGGAGGGCGCCAACCTTGTTGCTCTCGCTAATAAACTTCTGGTAGTCGCGCATGGCCAGCCACTGACACTTCAGCAAGAGCGTGACCTGCCTGCCGATCGTTTCGTGCTGGTCAACCTGCGAAGCCACCTCCTGATAATTCTGGCGGCCGTCCTGAAGATCCAGTTCCACCATGCGTTTACTGATCGCGAATCTCTGCGCTATCTCTGATGTTTTGAGCCCCGACAGAAAGAGGTCCTGGACCTGTTTGATCCGGTTCATGCGACGCACGCTGATGTCCTTAACTTTCTTTTTGGGAGGCTCCCCCCCTGGGGGGACAAGCGAAAGTGCCATTGCGTATTCTCCCTATGCTCCCAGCCAGCCGCAGAAGAAATACCGTAAGGCGTCCAGGGCGTGGTGCTGCCCTTTCCCCGGCTCATGCTGGCGGTAGTTTCTGAGTTCCCGGATCAGGTTCTTGCAGCGATGGCTGATGACCAGGCAGGGGTGGCCGTCATAACGCCGCTCTATCCATTGCCGCACCAGCTCCTGGCCTACCTCTACGGGGAGCCGCGGCCCCTTGACCTCAATACCCAGTACCTCACTGAGAAGCACCAGGCGCTCGGGATTGGCCGGGTCGCCATAACCCATCCTGAGGGGTGGGTGGCCCATCTCCTGGTGCTGCCTGGCGATAGCCCGGGCGTTTTCCGGGGTGGTTCTGAACCGCTGATAGTATTCATCCAGCACCATCACCCGCTCACCTTTCTCCACCGGCATGATCCAGAGACAGGCGAACGGATTGCTGTAGCCCGGGTCAACCGAGATATAGAGTCCCAGGGCGGGGTCGTAGTCGAAACTCATCACTTCATCCCTCCCGGCTTAATGTTGAAGTCGGCCATGAGCCTGCCGGCCGCTTCTTTTTTGAGTAAGCTTTCGGCCACATGGTTCAAGCTGCCGTCGGGCAAAATAAGCCCGTTACCCCGGAGCACCTGGTAGCCCTCCATAACCTCAACCGGAGAGGCCTGGGCTAGCATCTCCCAATGGTCAAAATCCACCATAATCCCTTGCCAGAAATCTTCCAGGGCTGCGCCTGGCTTGGCCGTCATGACGACCTCACCCGACCGCCTGACCTTGGGCCAAGCTGCGGCCAGGCGTTTTAGGACGGAGCTCTGAGAGAGCAGGGCGGCCCCTTCAAAGTTCTCGGCGGCCCGATGCACCAGTAGAGCATCCTGCAAAATCATGATTCCTCCGCAAACGCATCGGCTACCCAATAACGGGTACCGAAGGCCATGGCTTCTCGGAAAGCAGCACATTCGGCGAAGGTAATGTTGTGCTCTTGCAAGAAGTTGATTGACAGGGGGTCCTGCCCCTCTTCCAGCGCCGTGGCCGCTGCCAGGAGAAGGAACTTCATCCGCCTACGTTCGGATTCAGTCAAAATTACCATTCCCTGTCCCTCCTGATGGCACCGCATGCTTAGACCCGGGCCGCCTCTGCCAAATCCTTTTTCAAATAGTAGGGTTTGTGTAGCCGGGTGAGTCTTGCTTCGATTTCTTTTTTGAATCTCCGCCAGTCAATTTCTTTGGCCAGCGGGTGATAATTGAGCTTGCCCACCTTATAGAAATCCACAAATTCAGCGGTAGCTCCCAAGAGCCGATAGACCGCCTCCGGGTCAATAACCGGCTCGAAGGAGACCCAGGTTTTGATACCGGCAGAGTGGGCCAGGCGCAGGGATTCGATCCGGTCTTCCGGCAAGGCTGCGCCGGGTTCCCATGCCAGACTGACGGCGGGGTCATCATGGGTCAGGGTGACGCTCCATGCATTGCGAGAATTTTGTTTGAGTAGTTCCATGTCCCGCCGGATTCCCCAGACGCCGCCCTTAGTAAGGATGGTTACGGCGAGGCCGTGGGCCGTGAGGATCTCCAGGGCTTGCCGGGTGATGCGCAGGTCCTTTTCTACGGGTTGGTAGGCGTCGCTGGTGAAGCTCAAGAGGATTTCCCGCTTGTCCCCTGCAAGTTTGGCGGCGTCTTTCTTCAGAGCCTCCAGGATGCCGGGGCGGGGCTGGATGTAATCCGGGCTTGAGAAGACGGCTTTTTTGATTTTGATGGTGGATGGCCCATAACAGTACACACAGCCATGGGCGCATCCTTTGTAAAGGTTGACCGCCAACGGCGAATATCCATGTGCTTTGCCTTTGGGTTCATAGATTATCGCCATTCTGTCTCTCCATTAATCCCTTTATTCCGGGTTCGCCAGGTCAATCCACCCGGCCTTAATCATGGCCTCTTCCACTTGGGCCAAGGCCGCCTTGAATTGTGGCCATAAGGCCGGGCTCACCGCCAGCCCCTTCTTTGTGGGCGCCGGGTCCTGAGCCAGGCTACCATTCTCTTCCGGCTCGGCTACGAAAATCCGCATGTCAAGAAACTTGTGGCCTTTAAACTCCCCCAGACGAAAGCGGATCGTTTCTCGGCTGTTCTTTTGAATCTCAAAAACTGGCTGGTCATTCATGGCCTTCCCCCTTTATCCTACGGCCTCTTGGGCCTTGGTTGCCTGCTTAAAGCGCTCCCCGATCTCCCGGAGATATTTTGAAAGCAGGGAATAAGTGATATACTCCGCACCTTTCCGGTTGCCTGCCCACACAAAGGGAACCCGATAACGCACCTGAAAGGCGATTATGCTTTGCAGGGCCGCATGTGCCTTCATCCCGCTTCGATAATGGCCTCGCAAAACATCGGATAGAGTTGCCTCCACCACAACGGCGAAAAGATCATAATGCCGCCCCCGGTAAAGCTCCCGTTCAAACCGATCCCGGTTGCTCCCCATGAGACAAGAAATCAGGTCCTCAAGGGCCTTGCGTTCAACGGCCACTCGGTCCTCAAATCCCGGCAAGGAATAATCCCCCACGGGCAAAGTGGCCGGTTCGGTTGCCACCTCATACCGGGTAAAGGAAAATGGCTGTTGCTCTCGGGTATCAATCAAGATTCGCATGGCCTGTCGGAGTTATTTCCCTTCAAAATGAGTTTAATGAGTTTGGAGAGTTATTTTCCCTATCCCCTATATTAAAGAGAAAATATCCATTCCCTTTTTTCACGCGTGGGTTAGGGAATTAAACTCATTTAACTCATTAAACTCATAAACCTCCCCGCTCAGATAATGGGGCCACCTTCCAAAGCACCGCCCGGTTATGAGTCCCAACTCGGTGTAATGCAAGGTTATTTTCACCATAAGGTCGCTTTTCTTTTCCGGCCAACACGCGCCCCAAGGTTCGTTCAAACGACTTTTCAGTACTCTTTAAAACGTCCCTCAGATTACCAGGCAAGGTTGCGGCAAAATCTGAATTATCCCTGAGAATGGCCGCGACCTCTTGGCAGGTCTTGGATACTTGCCCCACCACTTCAACCCAGGCGTTTAAGAATCCTTCCCATTCCTGCCCCTCAAGGTCCGCCTCATGGTGAAATTGCATGAGGTTTTCAAGGAAACCGTCAACTCCGGCAAAGGATAAAATTCCTCCGATAGTTTTTGCCCATGCATCGAATCCACCCATGACCGGGACCGGCTTTTTCGGTGCCGGCTTGCCCGCCACAAACCAGGCCCGGGCAATGGTAAAGATCGCCGCCAGGAAGCCGCCCCTGTATCGGGAAACCCACTCAATTAAGTTCCCATGCTTAAAAACCTGGCGTTCCCAGGGGCGTGAGAGACCGGCATCAAGTCGAATTGGGAAGGTGCGCCGGGGTAGATCACCCCTCAACTTCAAGTTATTTCCATTCGCCATCCACACCGCCCGCTGTGGCAACCGTGCGGTGGTGTTGCCCCCTAAAATTCGATCCTCCCACTCGGTACAAGTCAGGGCTCGGGATAGGCTCGGGCCCCACAGGGGCAATTCCAGGTTATCGAATGAAATCAGGGGATCGCCGGAAAGCAGCCGGGAAGTGATAAATTTCCGCATTTCGTCGTCGTCTCGGGGAAGCCCTGCCATGGGTGCACTTTTCCCTGTTCCGATGATAGCAACCGTGTCCTGCAGGAGACTCTTGCCCGTTCCGGGGGCCGGGGCGGTAATAACTGCCATGGGGACATTGCCAGGTATGGCCGGACGCAGAGGAAGGGTCATTAACAAACCCAAGGCGTTCGCCCGGTCGGAATCTTCCACAAAGGGAAAGTCGCAGATCGCCTCAAGTAAATATCCGAGGTAACCTTCAACTTCGTAATCTGAAGGGTTTTCGGGAATATTTGGCATTGAGAGGTCCGCGGGCTTGAAGTAAAAAAGGCAGGTTTGAGGATCGTATCCAGGTTTATTAAAAACCGTTCCGTCCTGGCGCATGGCCGGGGCCTGTATGATTCCCTCAAGGGCTGGAAAATTCCACTCCCCCAGGGCCAGGATGTCCTTTACGAGGTCCATCGGGGGCGCGGTTGGCACCATCCCTTCGCCAGTTTCTTTCAAAAAATGGGCAACCCGGGCCAGGCGGCTCCGAAGTTGGGTATCGCCAAGGGTTTCAATCCTGGGGTGCTCTTTTTCATCTACCGAAATTCTGACCAGGCTTCCTGATCTTCTAAACAGGGATGGTGGATTGTTGGCGGCCTCCAGAGCCTTGATTCCATCATTCGCCTTATCGTGTAAAAATCTCTGGGTTGTGATGATCTCAGGCACACCAGGTCCACCGGCCGTTTCACTACCGGACTTGGGAGGCTTAACCGGGGCGGTTTTATTTTTCCGGGGTTTGCCGTTGCCGCGCCACACTTGTTGTGTGTTCGCAATCGCTTTTGCAATGGTAATTTCTCCATAGGTCTGCGAGCCCCGGAAGGAATCCCATTTGTCGCGCATGAGGTCAGATTGCCGAAAAAGCCGATCCATGTGTTCAGGGTTTTTCCGTGTCCAGAATGCCAGGGAATTGCAGAGAGCCTGGTCTGCCTCTGATTGTGACGGATAATCGCCTTTCCAATAGCCCGCCCACAGTTTTGAGAAAGACAGCCCGTTTCTGGCCTTATTGGCTTTGGCAATCAACTCCTGATCGCTGATGTCAAGGGAGGCGGTGGTATCTCTGTGTGTTCGCGTCGAAGAGGCGGAAGCCTTGCCAAATATTTCACCATGCAGGACTTCAAGCTCGGCTTGCCGGTTTTCAATTGTGGCGGGTGTGCCTTCAAGGTGGTCGCCGGTCATGGTGAAATAGCGGCCAGAGTCGTACATCTCAATTTGCCCCTTGCGCCGGCCCCCGGGGGGGAGCTTGCCAGCCACAAGAATATGCAGGCCGCGGCCAGAGGGGGACACCTCGGTATAGCTCTGCAGCCGTTCAATAATGGCCTTGGCCCATGCTTCAATCTCGCCCGTTTCCGGTTCTCTGCATTTATCCAGGTCAATCCCACAAAAAGGGTCATCGGCGCTGAACTCAAAACCGAGCCCGGCGATGCCATTACCTTTTTGAGACTCCCATTGTTGAACAGCCTGTCCAAATTTCCCCCAAGTGCTCGGATCATCGGCCCGGGCGTTCTTCCCGGTTACGGGGTTCACGGGAGTCTTGTCCGGCCGGTAGGTGACCCAGTTCGGCAGGGCCTTAAGCTCCGGTGGTATCCTTTCAAGGTTCGGGGTCAGCATACCGCCGCCACCAAATCAACCTGGGCTGCATCTGAGTGAGGCGATAACTCGGGTTCGCAATGATCATCTCCCGGAATCATCGACTGTAAAACCATGAGTCTGAAAGGCTGGGTGAGGATAACGGTAGCTTCACGCCCGCACATTATGGTTCCGTCTGGCTGCCGACAAAAGCAGTCTTGGCTAGTGGAGTATTCCGCCACTGGTGCTGCGAGTTCCATCGTTTGCTCCTCTCCAGCATCCCTCGTCGTCGGCGCCGCCGATTCACACCGGGGCGGTCTCAATCCGATGCGATTCCATAAATTCGATGACGTCCTGAAGCCGGTACCGAACGCTCCTTCCAAACTTCGAATATGGAATTCCCTTCCCCTGGCACCGAAAATTTCTCAGGGTCTGGACGGGGATATTGGTGATCCCGCTCACCGCCTTTTCCCCGAGGTACCGAACTTCTTCGCTTTCCTTCTTGTTCATGTCAACCTCCCAAAAAGTAAAAGGCTGTCTCTTAGGGACAGCCTAAAACTTCTTGGTATTTAAGGGGAGGTGATAGTTTTTTAAAGAATTAAGAAAAATAATTAGGGGGGAAAAGAAGAATTATTCAGCAGGATATTCTTCCCTTTTATGGGAATCGAAAATCTCTCCATCCGCCGTTAATCAGTTCCTCGTAACGTGCGTAATGTTGAATGGCTTTCTTCTTTCTGGAATCAGGGTCTGCGTCCTTCGTAAAACATCTTTTCGCCAACTCATTCCAGCTAATTCTCTTCTCCTTTTTCTTAAGATCTCCAACCTGGATAATTTTATCAAAATCCACCATCCTCTTTGGTTTGGGCCGATCAGGATGCATTGGAAGAAAATATTCCTTCCAATGCTTATCAATATGCCACACAACTAATTCTTTTAACGCAGTAATTGAATTAACTTTACTCAGATCAATATCTAATACAAGGTGATCTTTGGGGACAAGGTTGCGTTTATCAGGGTTAGAATTGTCTCCAAAACTTGCAATTATAGAAATAGCTTGGCCCACATAGCGGGAAATGAAACAAATAGTTAACGAGTCTTTGCCTTTTTCTAATTCTATCTCATCATAAGATTTTTTACGGTCAATTAAGCATACAGGTTGAGGTATTTCAAATTCTTTGCTAAATTTTCTCACAGCTTTGTCCAACATTTCTTCAGATAATTTCCCATCATTATAAAGTTTATTTAACCTTATCACATTATCAAAGGCGGAAATAAAATCAGGGTCTCGCCGCATAAATTCCCATCGATATTTGACCCATTCTCTCTTGGTTTTAAATAGGTAATTACTATTTTTTTGGTTATCCATTGATCGCCTCCCGTAGGCGTCCCCGATAAGTTTTCTATGGAAAGCGGTTGGGTTCCGGCTCTGTCGGGTCGCGCTTCCTATCCCTGGAAAGTTCTGATTATTTGCGGTAGGCTTTACCTCGGGGTCTGATCGCCACGATGTCCAGGATGCCATCGGCCTCATTAACCCGGAAGATAATACGCCAATCGCCCACCCTTAAATAGCGTCGGTCCTTGGCAGTTTCCAACTGTCGGGACAAGCGGGGAGAGAAGGGGGCCCGAGCCAGTTCTTCAATCTTGGCCTCTATGCGCCGGACGGTAGTCCGGTCCAGGCCATCAAGCGTCTTTTCCGCCTCCCGATAAAGGGCTATCCGGTAGCTCATAAGCCCCGCTTGGCCTTGTATTCTTCCCACGGGATAAATTGCGTACGATCTCCGTTCAGACTGGCACGCATACCTTCCTCAATGGCGGCCAGGTCTTCCGGCGAAAAGTATTCCGGCTCCTGCTTCCCTAATTCCCGTTCATATAGCAAATCAATGAACTTCTTCAGCAGTTCCGCATTAGGCCCCTGGGATATGGCCTTTACT
>Ga0172369_10004661_pt1 | contig 17261 bp, 12 predicted proteins | sample LakKiv25m_FD_114539 | JGI IMG/M metagenome (GOLD analysis project Ga0172369, IMG submission 114539) | Freshwater microbial communities from Kabuno Bay, South-Kivu, Congo - kab_022012_11.25m | ecosystem: Environmental > Aquatic > Freshwater > Lake | place: Democratic Republic of the Congo...
CCGAAGCGCCGCCGGTAGGTCCCCGCCCCGGCTGCGACGACGCCACGGATCGTCGGCGGAGCGGGACCCCGCCGGCGGGCGTCTGTGGACGCGTTCTCCATCGCACCCTAGTTCGCCGCACGACGCCGGGCGCCCTGCGACCGGCGGTCGCGAGAACGGGTGGAGTGGTGGCCGGTCACGCCGGATCGGCTATACCTCGTGATACAGTCCCACGCATGAACGCCGACGCGGGACCGCCCGAGATCCCTGCGGCCGGCGGTCCGTCGCCGGTCGCGCCGTCGCCGCCCGCGCCGTCGCCGCCCGGCGGGTCGCCGCCCGCCGCCTCGCCACCCGCCGCCTCGCCGCCCGCGCCGTCGCCGCCCGGCGGGTCGCCGCCCGCCGCCTCGCCACCCGCCGCCTCGCCGCCCGCCACCGTGGGGCGCAACTGGTTCGCGGCCGCTGTGGCTCGCGGCTTCGCGCTCTTCTTCGGCGGTTTCACGCTCGTGAACGTGTTCGGCGCGTTTCGCGCGCCGGCCTTCGATGAGAACCTCTGGTGGGTGGACCTGCGCTTCGCGCCCAGAGTCGTCGGCGCCGTGCTTCTGCTCGCCTTGGCCGTGGCTCTGCTCCTGTACGCTCTGCTGCCGCGCATGCCCGACTGGCGGCGCTGGCCGACAGTCGGCCTGTGCCTGGCGTTCGGGGCCGTTACCGCTTGGAACGGAGCACGCTTCTACACAAGCTGGCGGGCCGGGGACATCGACCCGGGGGTTCCCCTGCCGCTGTCGTTCGTGTTCTGCGGCGTGTTCCTCTTCATCGCCTGGGCGGCGCTGCGGTCGCCGCCGCAGAGGCGCCGCCGCCGCGCCGCCGCGGCCGTCCTGGTCGTGACGACGACGCTGTGCGTCCTGGTCTTTCCCATCGCCCAGGTCCTCTTCTTCGGCATGACCGACTACCGGCGGCCCGGCGATGTCGTCGTCGTGTTCGGCGCCCAGGTCCACGACGACGGCCGGCCCTCCACCTCGCTGAGCGACCGCATGGACACCGCGGTGGAACTGTACAAGGCCGGTCTCGTGGAGCGCGTCTTCGTCTCCGGCGGTGTGGGGGACAGCGGTTACAACGAGGCGCTGGTGATGAACGACATGGCGGTCGACGCCGGTGTCCCGGCGGAGGATGTGGTCGTCGACTCGAACGGCGTGAGCACCGACGCCACGGTCACCGACACGGTTCCCTTCTTCGGCGACAAGGGCTGGCGGCGCATCTTGGCGGTGAGTCAGTTCTACCATCTGCCGCGGATCAAGCTGGCCTACCAGCGCGCCGGCTGGGACGTGCTCACCGTGCCGGCGGGTACGTCGGCGCCGATCTCGCAGACCCCGCGTCTGGTGGCGCGCGAGATCCCCGCTTTCTGGTTCTACTATCTCAAGGCCGTCTTCGGCTGACGGACCGCAGGCCGGGCGACCTCCAGTCCGCCCTCTTGGCCGCTCCGGCGTCAAGTGGTCCCCTCGCCGCCCGCCGGGCGGCGAGGGGACCATAGTGGGCGCCGAGGTCTGGCACCATGCACGGCACCATCGGCGGCACCACCGGTGCCACCATGCACGGCACCATCGGCGGCGCCGCCCACGGCACCAACGGCGGCACCACCGGTGCCACCATGCACGGCACCATCGGCGGCGCCGCCCACGGCACCACCGGCGCCGCCACCCACGGAACCAACGGCGGCACCACCGGCGGCGCCACCCGCGGCACCATGGACGGCACCACCGGCGCCGCCACCCGCGGCACCGGAGGTCCTCGCCCACATGGTCCTCCGCGGCGCGGGACTGGATGCGAGAGCGCGCAGGCTCGGCGTCATGGCACTTCGGGCCGCCTTACGCCTCCACGGATCGCAGGCGCGCGATGGGTCAGGCGGAGGCGCCGGGCGGAGGCGCAGAGCGGGGCCGTTCGGGGGGGCGCCCGGGGGCAGGTGGAGCCGCCCGGCGGAGGCGCCGGCTCCCACATGCGGAAGAGGCGGGCCCGCGGGCCCGCCTCTTCGCGTCGGTTCAGCTGGTAGCCGCTGCCGAGTCTACCGCAGCAGGCATCCGTTCGACTGCAGGTACTCCTGCCAGTCCGCTTCGCTGGGCTCGCCGCACTTGCGCAGGAGCTTCTCCCACTCGCTGTCGACCCAAGCCTCGAGGTTCAGGAGCGTCTCCTCGTTGCCGGGCTTGAACAGATGGGCGAACCGGCCCTGGCGCTTGAGCCACGGGATCAGCGGCTTCTTGTAGTGCGGCCGGTAGGTCAGCCGGTACTCGCCGTCCACGACCTCGAAGAGCGGCCAGTAGCAGGTCTCCACGGCCTCGCGGGCGAGGTCGATGGTCTCCGCGCCGTCCGCGCGCCAGCCGCGGGGGCAGGGCGCCAGCACGTTGATGAACGTGGCGCCCGGCGTGTCCAGCGCCTTTGCCGACTTGCGCACCAGATCGCGCGGGTCGTGCGGCGAGGCCTGGGCCACGTAGCCGAGCTCGTGGGCGATCATGATGTCGGTGAGGTTCTTGCGGTTCTGGATCTTGCCCGACTGCGCTTTGCCCACCGGGCTTGTGGTGGTCCAGGCGCCCTGCGGCGTCGCGCCGGAGCGCTGGAAGCCGGTGTTCATGTAGGCGCCGTTGTCGTAGCAGACGTACAGCATCTGGTGGCCGCGCTCCATGGCGCCGGAGAGCGACTGCAGACCGATGTCGTAGGTGCCGCCGTCGCCGCCGAAGGCGATGAACTTGGTGTCTTCTTCGACGAGCCCCTTCTTCCTGAGGGCGCGGTACGCGGTCTCGACGCCGGAGAGCGTCGCGGCCGAGTTCTCGAAGGCGGTATGGATGTAGCTGCCCTTCCACGAGGTATAGGGGTAGATGGTGGTGCTCACCTCGAGACAGCCGGTGGCCGCCGAGACGACGATCGGGTCTTCCGTGCCCATCAGGATCTGGCGCACGGCGATCGGGGCACCGCAGCCGGCGCACATGCGGTGACCGCCGGCCAGCTCGCTGCCCTTGGCGACGAGCTCGCGCCACTGGTTGCGCGCGTCCTCGAAGTGGTTGGTGTCCTTGATCGCGTCCACCGGACACACGTCCACGCACTCGTGGCACAGGATGCAGCGGCTCTCGTCGACCTTGAACGAGGCCAGTTCGCGCTCGTTGAAGGTGAGCGAGCCGGTGGGACAGGCCGTGACGCAGCGGCCGCAGCTGATGCAGTCGGCGAGCTGCAGCGCGTCGCTGTACGGGGTGTCGACGTTGATGGTGAAGCCCCGGCCGGTGAAGTCGTAGCAGGCCGGGCCGGCGACGTCCCGGCACACGCGCACGCACTTGCCGCAGGCGATGCAGCGGCTCATGTCGCGGCGGATGAACGGGTGCTCGTACTGGGACTCGACCTGGCGCACCAGGTTCCCCTTCGCGACGAGGTCGTTGTCGGTGATGTCGTACTCGACGCCGAGCTTCTGCAGGTCGCAGGCGCCGTTGCTCGGGCACTCGCACTGCAGGCAGCGTGAGGCCTCCGCGCGGGCGGCGGCGAGGCTGTAGCCCTTCTCGACCTCGAGGTCGGTCGCCGTGAGGCGCTTCTGCTTGCCGACCTTGGGCATGGTGGCGCGAGCCGCGGTCTCGGCGCTCGCGCCCATCTTGAGCCACACGGGGCTGCGCTCGGCCAGACGCGCGCCGAGCTCGCCGAGCTGTGCCTCGTCCTTGAGCTGGTCGAGGTACGGCAGGCCGTTGAAGACGGCGAGGCGCTCCTCGAGCTCCTCGAGGTCCTCGCCGCGCAGCCAGGCGTCGACGGCGAGCGCCGAGCGCTTGCCGCCGGCGACGGCGTGGATGACGGACCGGGAGCCGGTGATGGCGTCGCCGGCGGCGAACACGCCTTCTTCGGGCGTGCGCCCGGTGTAGTAGTTGGCGATGAGCCGCGAGTCGGCCAGCGGCAGGTAATCGGCGCTGTCGCCGAGCCTGGGCGCGTAGCCGGTCGCCATGATGACGGTCGTCGCGGCGAGCTCGAAGCGCGAGCCGCGGACCTCCTTGCGGCGGCCCTTCTCGCGCACGACGCGGACGCACTCGACGCCCTGCGCCTTGCCGGACTTGGTCTTGACCTTCTTGGTCAGGGCGCCGAACTCGACCTTGACGCCCTCCTCGAGGGCGGCGGCGAGGTCGCGCGCGCCGGCCGGGATGTCGTCGGCCTCGTGCTGGGCGACCACGACGACGTCCTTGGCGCCTTTGCGGCGCGCCGTGCGGGCGACGTCGAAGGCGGTGACGCCGTCGCCGATCACGACGACCTTCTGCGTGAACTTGACGGCGCGGCCCTCGCGGACGCGCTTGAGGAGCTCGAGGCCGCTGATGGTGGCCTCGTCGCCGGGCAGTACGTGCCGCGGCTCCTCCCAGGTTCCGACGCTGATGATCACCGCGTCGAATCCCGCGTCGAAGAGGCCGTCCGGGTCGACCTCGTAGCCGAGCTCGGACTCGCCGACGAAGCGCACGCCGGCGTCCCACAGCGGCGTGAGCTCCTTCTCCACGACCTTACCGGGCAGCCGGAACTCCGGGATGCTGTAGCGCAGCGACCCGCCGGGCTCCTCGTTGGCGTCGTAGATGGTGACCTCGTGGCCGCCCTGCGTGAGGAACCACGCGGAAGCGAGGCCGGCCGGGCCGGCGCCGATCACGGCGACCCGCCGGCCGGTCGGCACGCCCGGCACCAGCAGCGTCTCGCTGTGGTCGGCGGCTGCCCGGTGCAGGGCGCAGATGGCGATGGGCTCATCGACGTCGCCGCGGCGGCACACAGGCTCGCAGTACCGCGGGCACACGCGCCCGAGGATGCCGGGGAACGGCAGCTCGTCGCGCACGATGCTCGCGGCGCCGGCGGCGTCGCCGGAGGCCAGCGCCGCCATGTAGGCCGGGATGTCGATGTGCGTGGGGCACGCGTGCGAGCACGGCGCCTCGCAGTACGCGTTGTGGTCGGAGAGGTACATCTTGAGGTAGCTCTCGCGCCGGGCGCGCACGCGCTTGGTGTTGGTCTTGCAGACCAGGCCGTCCTTGACCCGCGTGGTACAGGCCGCCTGGAGCTTGTCGAGGCCTTCGACCTCGACCAGACACAGGCGGCAGGCGCCCCACGCGGCCATGCCTTCCTGGTGGCAGAGCGCGGGGATGTCGATCCCTTCACGCCGCGCCACGTCGAGCACGGTCTCGCCCTCGCGGGCGGTGAGCTGGCGGCCGTCGACGGTGAGCTGCACGGCAGCCTTGGTACGGGGGCTCACTGGGCCCTCCCTTCGACCAGCGCCGGCTGCGCATCCACGACGGGGATGGCGTCGAACTTGCACACCTGACGGCAGGTATCGCACTTGATACAGAGCTTCTGGTCGATCGCGTGAGCCTGCTTGCGCTCGCCGCTGATCGCCTGTGTGGGACAGGCCCCAAGGCAGACGTGGCAGCCGGTGCAGGCATCCGCATCGATGACGTACTTGATGAGCGGCCGGCAGACCTTGGCCGGGCAGCGCTTCTCGACCACATGGGCCATGACCTCGTCGCGGAAGTAGCGCAGCGTGGTCAGGACCGGGTTGGGGGCTGTGCCGCCGAGCGCGCAGAGCGAACCCTCGATGACGTCGTCTGCGAGGTGCGTCAGAAGTTCCACGTCGGCAGAACTCGCTTCGCCGGCGCTGATGCGCTCGAGGATCTCCAGCATGCGCTGCGTCCCGACGCGGCACGGGACGCACTTGCCGCAACTCTCCTCGGAGGTGAACTGGAGGAAGAACTTGGCGAAGTCGACCATGCAGGTGGTGTCGTCGACCACGACCATGCCGCCGGAGCCCATCATCGAGCCGGCGGCGATAAGGCTCTCGTAGTCGATGGGCTCGTCGAGGAGCGAGGCGGGCAGGCAGCCTCCGGACGGCCCGCCGAGCTGCACCGCCTTGAATTCCCTGCCGGGCAGCATGCCTCCGCCGATGTCGAAGATGACCTCGCGCAGCGTGGCGCCCATGGGCGCCTCGATGAGACCCCCATTCACGATCTTGCCGGTCAGCGAGAAGATCTTGGTGCCCTTGCTCGTAGTGGTGCCCTTGGCGGCGAACGCCTCGGCCCCGTGATTCACGATCCAGGGGATGTTGACGTAGGTCTCGACGTTGTTGAGGTTCGTGGGCTGGCCCCAGAGCCCGCTGACCGCCGGGTAGGGCGGCCGCGGTCGCGGCATGCCGCGGCGGCCTTCGATGCTCGCAAGGAGACCCGTCTCCTCGCCGCAGACAAACGCGCCGGCACCCTGGTTGATGCGGATGTCGAAGCTGAAGCCGGAGCCGAGGATGTCGTCGCCGAGCAGGTTGCGCTCGCGGGCCCGTGCAAGTGCGTGGCGCAGGCGCTCGACCGCGAATGGGTACTCGTGCCGCACGTAGACATAGCCTTCGACAGGCCCGATGCCGCCGCCGATGCCGAAGGCGGCGATGATCATGCCTTCAATGACGGCGTGCGGGTTGCCTTCGAGGACGGAGCGGTCCATGAAGGCGCCGGGGTCGCCCTCGTCGGCGTTGCAGATGACGTAGTGCTTCTCGCCCTGGTTGTTACGGCAAAAGCGCCACTTCGTGCCCGTGGTGAAGCCGGCGCCGCCGCGACCGCGGAGGCCGCTCTTCTCGACCTCGTCGATGACGGCCTCGGGATCATCGGCCTTCAGGACCTTCGCCAGAGCGACGTAGCCGCCGTGGCTCAGGTAGTCGTCAAGCGAGAACGGGTCGATCTTGCCGTTGAGTGCGAGCACGATGCGCTGCTGAAGCGCGTAGAAGGGGATCTCCTGTTCGTGAGCGAGCGGCTCGCCCGTCTGCGGATGTCTGTAGAGAAGCCGCTCGACGATGCCGTCGCCGACGACGCTGGTCTCGATGATCTCGGCGACATCCTTGGGCTTCAGGCGCGGATAAAAGAGGCCCTGCGGGCGAAGGACCACGATCGGGCCCTCTTCGCAGAAGCCGTGACAGCCGGTCTCGATGACGGCGACAGTCTCGCTCAGCCCGCGGTCTGCGAGCGCCTTCTCGATCGCCTTGCGAAGCGCCACTCTTCCGGATGCGTGGCAGGCGGTGCCGGCGCAGATGCGGATCTCCGTCTTGCCGTCGTCGGCAAGGTAAGCGCTGCTGTCGGCGGCCGCTCGAAGGGCCCGGTCGATCCTTGTGGAGACGGCGCTGGGGCTCATGCCGTCACCTCCTGCTTGCGCAGTTTGCGGACGAGTTTGCGGGCCTCGTTTGGGCCCATCCGGCCGAGTGTCTCGTCGTCGCCGAGGCGGACGACGGGCGCCAAGGCGCAGGCTCCGACGCAGTTGACGGTCTGGAGGGTGAACAGCAGGTCGGGGGTCGTCGCGCCGACCGGGACGTCGAGCTCCTGAGCGAAGGCCTCTGCGACCAGCGGAGCGCCGGCGACGTGGCAGGCCGTGCCCATGCAGACGCTGATGAGGTGCTTGCCCACGGGCTGCAGGCGAAACTGCGAGTAAAAGCTCGCGACGCCGAACACGCGGGAGAACGGAAGACCGGCCTCGCCGGCGATCTCTTCGAGGATCTGGCGCGGCAGGTAGCCGTAGGCGTCCTGGGTGGCGTGCAGCGCCTCGACGAGGCCTGAGCCGGCGCGGATGCCCGCGATGACGGGGTCGAAGAGCTTCATGTCGATCTCGGGCACGAAGCCGGCGGGCTGCTCGCCCATGACGCAGGCAGCATTGGCGCCGCAGCTCTCACCCGGCAGGGTGAGCAGGGCGGCGGCGCGTTCAGCCTCGACATCGAAGGGCAGTTCCTCAAACTCGGGGCAGTAGTCGATCTCGATGCAGTCCACTGGGCAGGTACGCTCGCACAGCGTGCAGGCGTAGCACTTGTAGGCCCCGGCTTTGTCCTTGACGAGGTCGAAGAGCCCGACGCCGCGCGTCTTGTCCACGAGCTCGCGGCGCTCGAAATCGATGCCCTTGAGCACTTCGTAGAGGGCCGAGCCACGGGGCTCGGTGGTCGTGCCGTTCCTTCTCGGCATCCGTGTCACCTCAGTCCTTACGCAGGTTGAGATAGCGGCGCTCTGTGGTCGCCCGCTTCTTGGATCCCGCGACCTCCTCGAGCTCGGCGAACGCCTGCTCGATGTTGTCGGGGAAGATGTCGCGGCCGCCGAGGCCGTAGATGAACGGCAGCACCTGCGGCCGCGGGTCGCAGTCGTAGAGGGCGCTCCGTACCTCCATAAAGACGGGGCCGCCCTGGGCGCCGAACGAGTCGGCGCGGTCCATGACGCCCACCACCTTGACGTGCTGGAGCGCCTCGGCGTACGCCTCGTGCGGGAACGGCCGGAACGCGCGCACGCGCACCATGCCGGCCTTGACGCCTTTGGCGCGCAGCTTGTCGACGACCATGCGCGTGGTGCCGGCGGTGGAGCCGACCACGACGATGGCGACCTCGGCATCGTCGAGCTGGTACGGGTCGAGCAGGCCGTACTGACGGCCGCTCAGCTCCGCGTACTCGTCGGCGACCTCCTGGATCACCTTGAGGGCGCGATCCATGGCGCGGTTCTGCGCCACCTTGTGCTCGAAGAACCAGCCGTGCAGGCCGTCGAAGGGACCGACGGTGACGGGGCGCTTGGCATCGAGCAGCGGGTTGTTCGCTCTGTATGGGCCGATGAACGCCTGCACCTGCTCCTTGGACAGCATCTGCAGTGGTCCGATAGCGCCGCTGATCACGTAGCCGTCGTACATGTGCATGGTGGGGACGCGGATGTCCATGTGCTCGGCGATGCGTACGGCTTGGATGCAGTTGTCGTAGGCCTCTTGGTGGTTCTCGCCGTACAGCTGGATCCAGCCGGTGTCGCGGCCGCCCATGGTGTCGCTGTGGTCGCAGTGGATGTTGATGGGGCCCGAGAGGGCGCGGTTCACGGTGGTCATGACGATCGGCAGCCGGTAGGACGCGGCCACGAAGAGGACCTCCCACATGAGGGCGAAGCCCTGCGAGGAGGTCGCCGTCATCGTCCGCACGCCGCCGGCCGACGAGCCGATCACGGCGCTCATCGCTGAGTGCTCGCTCTCGACGGTGACGAACTCGGTGCCGACCTTGCCGTCGGCGACCATCTGGGCATAGAGCTGTACGATCTCCGTCGCCGGGGTGATGGGGTAGGCGCACACCACGTCCGGGTCGATCTGACCCATGGCCTCGGCGACCGCCTCGTTGCCGGTGACCGCCAGGATCTCAGATTGCGTGATCGCCACTGGTCACTCCTTCTCGTCGGTCAGCATGGCGATGGCCTTGGTCGGGCACTCTTTGGCGCAGATGCCGCAGCCCTTGCAGTGCTCGAGGTCGATGCCGGTGGCCTTGCCGTTCTCGACGATGATCGAGGCGTCGGGACAGTAGAAGTAGCAGAGCATGCAGCCGTCGCACTTCTCCACGTCGATCTTGGGGACGAGGGAGCGCCAGCCGCCGGTCTCGTTGTAGACCGAGTTGCCGGCCTCGATGATGGTCGCGCCGAGCTGGTGCCGCTCAGGACCCCACTGGTCGACGTCGCTGATGTCCCACGTGGGCTTCTTCTTTGCCGGCGCCTTGCGTGCCGCGGGCTTCTTGAGCGGCGCCGGCTTCTTGGCTCCTGCCTTCTTGTCCACGGTCATTCGCCCTGGACCTCCTCGTAGCTGCGCGTGATGGCGGCGATGTTCCCCTCGACGACCTTGGGCGGGAACTTCTTGCCGAAGTCCTCGCGCAGGAACGTGACGACGTCATCGATGTGGAACAGCCCGGTGATGCGCGTGAGCGCGCCCACCATCGGCGTGTTCGGGATCGGACGCTTGATGGTGTCGACCGCGATGCGGGTCGCGGCGATGGTGTAGAGCCGGCCGTCCTTGAGGCCGGAGTCCTTGCGGAGCTGGGCCGGCGAGCGCTCGCTGTTCACGAGCACGATGACGTCGTCGGGAGCGCCGTTGGTGACGTCGACGATCTTGAGCAGGGAGGAGTCGAGCACGACCACGATCTGCGGATGCTCGATGCCCGAGTACACCTGGATGGGCGCGTCGCTGACGCGCGTGAACGCGACGATCGGCGCGCCGGAGCGCTCGGGCCCGTACTCGGGGAAGGCCTGGAAGTACTTGCCCTCGCCGAGCGCGAGCTCGGCGACCATCTTGGCCGCGGTCACTGCGCCCTGGCCGCCGCGGCCGTGCCAGCGGATCTCGGTGAGAGTCGGGGCGGGCTTCGCCTTCCCCCCCTTGCCGGTCTTCGTCGCCATGCTCACTCCTCTCCGTGCCGCACGCTGCGTCGTCCCGCCAGGGCACGCCCCAGCGTCAGCTCGTCGGCATATTCCAGGTCGCCGCCGACGGGCAGGCCGCTGGCGAGGCGCGTGACGCGCACGCGCTCCGGCAGCTGGTCGGCGATGTACATCGCCGTCGCCTCACCCGTCATCGTCGGGTTGGTCGCCACGATCACCTCATCCACCTGGTCGCCCACCCGGGCGAGCAGTTCGGTGATGTGCAGGTCGTCGGGATCGACGCCGTCGATGGGACTGAGCGCCCCCCCGAGCACATGGTAGAGCCCGTGGTATTCACGCGTCCGCTCGATGGTGACGATGTCGAAGGGCTGCTCCACGACACACAGCGACCGCGGGTCCCGGCGGGTGTCGGCGCAGATGGTGCACAACTCGCCCTCCGCCAGGTTGAAGCAGCGTTCGCAGAAGCCGATCTTCTCCTTGACCTCGACGATCGCCGCGGCGAGCGGCAGGACCTCGTCGGAGGGTTGACGCAGGATGTGGAAGGTCAGGCGCTGAGCGGTCCGGGGACCGATCCCGGGCAGCTTCGCCAGTTCGGTGATCAGCCGTTCGACGGCTGGTGAATACAATGTCGGTCGTCTCCTGACGGCATGAGTGAGTATGCAGGTTCCGTGTAGGCTTGGACCGGCGTCGGCGACGCCGGTAGACGCAACTGTGCATTCTAACGGTTCGCCCACCCTCGCGGCAACGCGACGGACGTCCCGGAGGCAGGGACGAAGCGCATCGACGGGCCGGACGTCCGGGGAGACGCCGACGAGGCACGCGAGCGTCTCGACGACGACGCGGACGCCGGAATGAGGAGTGTAAATATCCTGTATGCAGTAATGTAACGCGTTCGTGCCCGGGGCGGGCGGGACGCGGCCGGCGGCGTCAGATCAGGCCGGGGATGTTGGGCAGGTCGAGCCCCCCGGTCGCGCCGCCCAGCTTGGTGCTGGCGAGGTCCTGGGCGGCCCGCAGCGCCTCGTTGGTGGCGGCCACGACGAGGTCCTGGAGCATCTCCACGTCGTCGGGGTCGACCGCCTCCGGCTTGATGGTCACTTCCTTGATCTCGAGCGCTCCCGTGACGACGACGGTGATCATGCCGCCGCCGGCGCTCGCCTCCACGGTCTCGACGGCGAGCTCTTCCTGAGCCTGTGCCATCTTGCGCTGCATCTCCTGGACCTGCTTCATCATCTTGTTGTACTGGGGGTTGGCCATGGCGTTCTCCTCAGGAGTCGTCGGGCAGCAGCTCTGCGTCCAGCGTCGCCTGTGCTGCGCGGATCTGGTCGGTGAAGTCTGGCAGGGCGCCGGGGCCGGCCGGACCGGTCGCGGCAGGCGCCGGCCCCGCTGCGGGGGCAGGCTCGGCGCCGCTGACGAGCTCGAAGCGCGGCGAGACCGGCCCGCCGAGCACGTTCTCCACAGCCTCGGCCAGCACCGCCGCGTTGTCGCCCTGCCGGGCGTTGCGCAGCGCGAAGTCCGATGGGATGGAGATCACGAGATCATGGCCGTGCAGAGCGGTGGGCCTGCCGTCCCGCAGGAAGCCGTACAGCGGCACGCGCTCCGCCTGGACTCTCTGCAGGATCAGCTCCCAGGCGCGCTTGACCCGCTCGAGCGTGAGCTCCTGGGGCGGCTCGGGTGCGGTCTTCTCAGCGGGCCCGGGGGTGGGCGGCGGGCCGATCGGCGCCGCGGCGTCCGCAGCGGCCGCTGCGCCGCTCGCCGCCGCGGCGGGCGCGGCCGCTGCCTGGGGCGCGTGGGGAGTCGCCGGGGCCGTTTTCGGCGCCGGCGACGCCGGCACGGCGCCTGCACCGGCGTGCACCGCGGCGGTCTCGAGGCGCCGCAGCCGCTCCTCGAGGGCGGCGGCCGAGTGGTCGACCTCCGGGCGCGTCACCTTGACGAGGGCCAGCTCGAGCTGCAGGCGGGGGTCGAGCCCGTCCCGGATCTCGCGCTGCGCGCGGCCGAGCGCCTCGATGAAAGAGACGACCTCCCGAGGGGGTACCTGGCCAGCGCGCTGCAGGTGCTCGCGGAAGAGCTCGCCGTCGAGCTCGACCGTCTGGCCGAGCGTGCGCAGGGTGGCCTCGTCGCTGGCCGCCTCCTCGAGGTGCTGCAGGAGGAAGAGCTGGCGCAGGTGACGGAGCAGGTCGCGGATGAACTGCGAGTAATCGGTGCCGGCGTTGGCGAGACGCTGCACGAACTGGAGCGCCTCGGCGGTGCGCCGCTCCGTGACGATGTCGGTGATCTCGAAGAGCAGCTCGCTGCTGGTGACCCCGAGAGCCTCGAGGACGTCGGCCGCGGTGATGGCGCCGTCCGAGTAGGTCGCCAGCTTGTCGAGCGTCCCGATGGCGTCGCGAAACCCGCCCTGGGAGTGCCGCGCGATGATGTGCAGCGCCTCGTCCTGGATCTCGATGGGCGCGCTGCCGCGCTCCTCCTCGGGCCGCGCGTTCTCACCTTCGACGATACTCTCCAGCAGGCGCACGATGTCGGCGACCTGCGGCCGGTGGAAGTCGAACATCTGACAGCGCGAGATGATGGTCTCGGGGATCTTGTGCGGCTCCGTCGTCGCGAGCACGAAGACCACGTTGTCCGGCGGCTCCTCGAGCGTCTTGAGCAGGGCGTTGAAGGCCGAGTTGGACAGCATGTGGACCTCGTCCACGATGTACACCTTGAAGCGCCCGTCGATGGGTGCGAACGCGATCGTGTCCCGGAGTTCGCGCACGTCGTCGACCTTGTTGTGGGAGGCGGCGTCCATCTCGACCACGTCGAGCGACGCGCCGCCGGCGATCGCGACGCAGTGGCGGCAGACGCCGCAGGGCGTGGCGGTGGGGCCCGTCACCGGCGCCTCGTCGGTGCCGACGCAGTTGAGCGCCTTGGCGAGGATGCGCGCGGTGCTGGTCTTGCCGGTGCCGCGCGGTCCGGCGAAGACGTACGCGTGGGCCACCTGGCCGGTCTCGACGGCGTTGCGCAGCGTGCGCGCCACGTGGTCCTGCCCGACCAGTTCGGCGAAGGTCTGCGGACGGTATTCGCGGTAGAGTGATCGCTTCATGGGACGGTAAGTCTACCCCGGCGCAGGATGGCAAAGAAGCGGCCGCGCACCCGCCGTCGAAGCGCGTTCTCCGAGCGTCCTCACCGTGCGCAAGCTCCGGTCAGGCGACCCTGCGGCACATGGAATGGCCTGCTTACCGCTGCTTCCTCCCGGACCTGACGGGGTTCGCAGGGTTCCATTGCGTAGGACCCGACCTTCAACGCCGCGACACGGCTGACTGCCTCGCGGAACGGCCCCTCGGGCGGGGATTCAGCCCCGCTGTAGCGGATTGCGGGTACAGGGCACCGCTGGCTCCCCGCCTAGCGCGGCCGGGGAGGATGCTACGCCGGGCGGAGGCCGGAAGCAAACGGCGCCGGCCTGCCCGCGGCGGAGGCGCCGCCGGGTCCGGCGGCGCTCCCCGGTCGCCTATCGCACCCGCAGCAGGCTGCCGGACGGTCTCTGCTGCCGGTTGCCGGCCAGGTCCACGGCGGCGGCCGTCCAGCGGTAGGTGCCGCGTGCGAGCCGGCAGCGGAAGGTGTGCGCCAAGGCCGTGTTCATCGGCCGACCGCGGATGACGATCCGCTTGGTGAGCCTGTACACGGTCGCACCCTGCGCCGCTGCGCGGCGGTAGATCCTGATCACCACCGTCTGCGCCTGCGGGCTCACGGCGTCGATGACCTGGTAGCGGAGCCTGACCTTCGTCCCTCTTCTCGCGCTCGCCTTGAGGGTCCTCGTGACCGGCGCTGCGGAGTCGATGCGCAGGGTGAGCGCCTTGGGTGTCTCCACGTTGCCCGCCGCGTCGGTGGAGCGGAACTCCCATTCGCCGACGCCCTGCGCGGCGACGGTGAACGGCGCCGTGTACCGCGTCCAGCCGGTCGTGCCGGCCCGGCGGTAGGAGGTGCTTGCCACGCCGGTGACGTCGTCGCCGGCCGAGAGGCGCACCACGACGGACCCCTGGTGCCAGCCGGCGGCGTTCGCCGCCGGCGTCACGGTGGCGGTGGTGGCCGGCGGGACGACGTCCTCAGCAGCGCTCGCGACGGAGGTGATCAGGAAGTGCTTCTCCACGGTCTGCTCGCCGTCGCGGACTCCGACGGTGAACTCGTGGTCGCCGGTGGCGCCCGCCGGCGTGCCGCTGATCTCACCTGTGGCTGCGTCGAGCGACAGGCCCGGCGGCAGCTCTCCATCGGCGATGCTCCACACATAGGGTGTCCGGCCGTCGATCGCCTGCAGGGTGGTGGAATAGGACGTCCCCGCGTAGGCGGGAGGAAGCGGAGAGCGGGTCACGATGGCCGGGCCGGCCTCGTGGGAGTACAGGCCTACCGCCGGACAGCCGTACACGTTGAAGCCGAGGTAGTTCATCCACCAGACGTCGTCCCCGGGGTCGGTGCTCGCCTTCAGGTCCTGCAGCGCGTCGGCGGCGGGCATCTCATCGGCGATCAGCCGCCTGGCGTACTCGTACGTCATGCCGGAGTTGGAGGACGTCCCGGCGAACGACGTCTGTCCGACCCGGTACCAGGAGACGCGCGTGGCGCTGACGGTGCAGATGCCGCCTTTCTTGAGCAGCGCGTACGTGAGGTTGTTGCTCGCCTCCGGATACGCGTTGAGGCAGCTGCACTGGAAGGTGAACGCCGGATGGCCGTCATCGAGGGTCGCGGCATGGGAGGTGTCCATGACGTCGGCGGCGGAGGTCGCGCTGCCGTGCGTCCACCAGAAGACCGCGCCCGGATGCTGCGTGTTCCAGGCGATCGTCGTCGCGTCCTCCGTGCACGGGGTCGCCTCGGGCGCCGGACTCAGGCCGTAGCCCTCCTCGTAGACGCGATGGTAGCCCCAGCCGTCGCCCGTGGGCGTGACGACGCCGTTCTTGATCGCCTCGCCCAGGTGATACCCCGGCGTGGAGGGGTCGCTCGGCTCCATCGGCAGCAGCGCTGTGCGCCGCCACACCGCGTCTTGGGCGCTCTCGGCCCGATACGCGACGATCTTGGCGAGGATGGCGTCGAGGTCGGCCGCGGAGCCGTAGAAGGGGATGCGCCCCACCAGCACCTCCCAGGCAGTGCCGCAGCCGCCGGCGCCGTAGTCGCCGTGGTACTCGCCGCAGCGCCCGTCGTCGTCCAGGTCCCAGTCGCCGGTCAGCTCGGCGTAGTAGAAGTCCGTCGGGCAGTCCTCGTAGGCGGGCGCGTAGTCCTGCGGAAAGCACATCTTCATCGGCACCGTGCCCGTGGCGGGGCTCGGATCGCCGATGAGCAGCACGTACTTGATGCCGAGTGGTGCGTAGTTCGCCTTCAGCCAGGCGCGCAGGTGCTCCGCCGCGGCGTTCCCGGTGCCGCCGCCCCATTTCTCCTCCGTGACCACCTCCACCGTGAACCCCTGCGCTTCCTTGTCGGCCACGAAGTCGTCCAGCTTCGAGGACGCCGACGCGATGGCGCTGGTCGTGACGATGACGTAGCGGTCGCCGGAGGGTTGCGGGGAGGCGGTCTGCGCGGTGGCGTAGGCGGGGGCCATCTCGGCGAAGTTGACGGCCTCGTCCCGGACCGCGGCATCGACGACGTCGACCGAGCCCGGGGTCGCCGCGGGGTGGACCCCGCGGGTGAACTCCACGGTGAGACGCCCGCCGACCAGCACCTCCAGCCGCCCGAGCGCCGGGTTGTAGCGATAGCGTGTCACGGAGACGTCCACGATGCGCCACTGGCGCATGCCGTCCGCCGTCACCGCCTGGACCGGGGAGGCCGGGAAGAAGGCGCTCCTGCGGTAGACGGCCTGATCGCGGCCGCTCACGATGCGGGCGCCGGCGGGCCACACGGCCTCACCCGGCTTGAGGGACGCGGCCGGGGGAGGGGCCGGCGGCACGTCCCAGTCGCCGGGGACCCGCGCGAAGACGGGGTCCTCGATCCGCACCTTCACCGTGGCGCAGTCGGCGTCCGGCGGCAGCAGGAGCATCATCCGCTCGACCGGCAGGGCCGGTCTGCCCGGGGTGTCGAGGAGTCGTGCCCCGCCGAAGCGCGCTTCGCCACCGGCGGCCTTCACCGCCGCCGGCCGGTGGCCGGCGAGGGACTCCACGATGACGCCGTCCCCGGCGACCGCGATCCCCGAGAGCGGTCCCAGCAGGGCCGCCGCCACGAACAGGCCCAGCCAGAGTGAGCGCAGGGCGGCCGGTCGCAGGGAGTCGCGCGGCCGAGCGCGTGCGCCGGCCGGAGCCACGTGCGGACGTGCGGCGGGCTTCCTCACGACGATGCTCTCCTGGTCATGCGGCGGATCATGTCCTGTGTAGTGTATCGGCTCGGACTCCCGCGGCTTGACGTCGGGCCGACTGCCGCCGGCTCAGACGCCGCCGAGCACCGCGGCGCGGTCCACGGCGGCCAGCACGGCGTCCGGCCGGGTGAACTGCGGCATGTGGCCGGCGTCCGGGAGGCGCACGAGTTCCGACCCCGGGACCAGCTCGTGCAGTCTCTCCGACGTGTCCGGCGGCACCATGCGGTCCTGCGCGCCCACGACGACGACGAGCGGTACGCGCAGACCGGCGTAGCGGGGCGCGAGCGCGCGCAGACCGGCCTCCGCGCCCTTGCGATCCTCGCCGTCGCTGAGCAGGTGACGGTCGTCGAGGGCGAGCAGGGGGGCGAGCCGCGCGTACCCGGCCGGGACCTCGCCGGGGAAGAAGGCGCGCCGCAGGGCGCCGTCGACGAGCGGGCGTCCGAGGCGGGGACGCCCGAGCCGGCCGACGGCGCGCAGGGTGGCGCGCGAGCGCATCGCCGCGACCACCCAGGGCGGCGGTCCTCCGAGCGGGAGGACATAGCCGCCGAGCGTCACGACGGCGGCGACGTCGTCGGGTGCGTCGAGCGCCCAGGCGAGCGCCACCGCGGCGCCGAACGAGTGCCCGATGAGGATCGGGCGCGGCAGCAGGAGCCGCGCGGCCGCGGCACGCAGGACGGCGGCCTGCGCCTGCGGCGTGCCGCCGCCGGGCGACCGGCCGCTGAACCCGGACCCCGGCCGGTCGAAGGCGACCGCCGTGTGACGCTCGGCCAGGCGGTCGCCGATCGAGAGCAGCAGGTCGTAGACGGAGCCCTTGGCGCCGTGGACGTAGA
>Ga0172369_10004662_pt1 | contig 17255 bp, 11 predicted proteins | sample LakKiv25m_FD_114539 | JGI IMG/M metagenome (GOLD analysis project Ga0172369, IMG submission 114539) | Freshwater microbial communities from Kabuno Bay, South-Kivu, Congo - kab_022012_11.25m | ecosystem: Environmental > Aquatic > Freshwater > Lake | place: Democratic Republic of the Congo...
AACAATGTTTTCAAAACATTCTGAGGCAAACAGTCTCACGAGATACGATTTTCCGACTTGTCGAGCACCCCGGATGACAAGCGGTTTGCGAGCTTTTTTCCCCTTCCACTGTTTAAGATAATCAAGCGCGAATCGGTACATAAAAACCTTGAACGATAAAATACAAGGTTATTTTAGCATTATAAATGATATTTGTAAGGGTTATTTTTCTTATTACCAAGCTCCAGCATGGGAACAGAGCTGCCGGGAAGCTCCAGCTTCAAGCATAGTCGGAGACGGTGAGCAAGAAAATATGGTGCTCAAAATAGGACTCCCATTATCTTCTTACAACGGCAGGCCGCTTCCCCCCCCCTCTTTATCTTTGTAATTATTCTTTTAATAATTAAATTCGTGATTTTCCGGCAAGAAAAATTCGAAATACCGTTAATGGGGAGACATTTTTTAGCGTATTTATTGTAAGTGCGGAACAGTTTCCGACGGAGAAGGGAGCGCAATCTTCCGAATAAATCAACTGACTTACTGAGCTAAGCTGTAGGAAAAAGGACAAAAACATTGCAGGGGCTACGGGTTTAGGGTATATAAAAAACATTTATTTATGATTTTTAAAAAATGAAGGACTGAGAGGCAGCATATACAAACGCTGTACGGAGAAATTGCTCAGCCTCAGTTTGAACCAGTAGCCTTTGCATACAGGGGACTCGCACTGTTACCTGTTACCTGTTGTAATTGCTAAGTGATTGTATTTGCAGGGGCTGAGAGATAAGAGTGATATCTATACGCGAGGTTTCAGACCGCCGTCTTCTTTAATTAATAGAGCTCTATCAGGTTTTTTAAGAATTGAGACAAGGCTTTCTTTTAGAGTGTCCCCGGGCACATCTCTTCGTGGTGCAGCAAGGAAGAGGTAATCATACCGAAGGAATTAGCGACTATGAAGACATCAACCCCCAGCCTGTCGATCGTCATCCCTGTTTACAATGAAGCTGAAACAATAGAAATCCTTTGTGCTCGATTGGTTGCCGCACTTGTGCAGGTAACCGATGAGTATGAGGTTATTTTTGTCAATGACGGCAGCACGGATTTTTCTATCAAGCTGCTTATGAAGGTCGCTTCCCGGGACAGGCGATTTCGCGTTATAGATTTATCCCGTAACTTCGGCCACCAGACAGCTATTACCGCCGGCCTGCAATATTCTTCAGGAGCGGCAGTTATTATTATGGATGGTGACCTGCAGGATCCACCTGAGCTTATCTCCTCTTTTCTTGAGAAATGGAAGGAGGGTTTTGAAATTGTCTATGCGGTAAGGGCAAAGAGAAATGAGGGTTTGCTGAAGCGCCTTTTGTATAAATCGTTTTACCGGACCTTGAAAAGACTTGCCAATATCGACATTCCCCTTGATGCAGGTGATTTTGGTTTGATTGACCGGCGAGTGGTGGACATTATCAACAAAATGCCTGAAAGCAACCGTTTTATTCGGGGGCTGAGGAGCTGGGTGGGTTTTCGTCAAGCCGGCGTTTCCTATAACCGTGACGCCCGCTTTTCGGGACAGCCGAAGTATTCATTTGTAAATCTGGTTAAATTGGCACTTGATGGCTTCTTTTCGTTTTCAGCCATACCGCTCCGTTTGGCAACGGCTATGGGGTTTTTTATTTCGGGGCTCAGCTTTATTGGTATATTAGTATATCTCTATCGATTTTTTACAACCCCGCGTGTTCCCGGCTTTACAACGCTTATCATTATTTTTCTTTTTATCGGCGGCGTGCAGCTCATAACGGTCGGCATTTTGGGTGAATATATTGGGCGCATTTACGATGAGACAAAACAGCGGCCGCTTTTTATCGTTCGTGAAACAATCAATTTTGATGAAGCAATGCGATCCGGCAACGGCAGTGCCGCCAGAGACTGAGCATGTATTCTTTTCTGAAGCAATATAAGCGCCTTAAATTTGAAACGTCCCTTTCTGTTCTTTGCTGGGCTGCCGCCGCCATACCCCCGCTTGTTACGTTGCTTCTGGTTTGCCGTTACCGTGTAGATGTTCCCTATAGTGACGACTGGGCGCTTGCAGAGCGAATTGAGCATTTTATTATTAATCCCTTTTCATTGCAAAATCTGTTTGAGCAACATAATGCCCATAGAATGTTTTTCCCCCTGCTGATTCTGCTTCCGACAGCCGCTTTAAGTCAGTGGGATACATTTTACTGGCTTATGTTAAATCTTATTTTTGCTTTCGGAACGTTCCTTTTGCTTTCCTTTCAAATAAGCTATACAAAAAAAAAGACAGGAGATGCTACGACAAACCTGCTCATCCCTGCTGTTTCCCTTATCGTCTTTTCTCAGAAGCAGTACATTAACTGGCTTTGGGGCTTTCAGCTTATTGTGTTTATGAGCATATTTTTTGTCGTTGCCGGCATAGTGCTGCTTTCAAAGAATCCGTTTAATAATAAAAATTTTGTTTTAGCGGCAATTTCGGGCATCATAGCAACTTTTTCTTTTGCAAACGGCATTCTTTTTCTGCCCCTTGGCCTGCTTGTTATTTTACTTGCACCGAGTAGCGAGTTGAAACAAAAGGGCATATATGCTTTTTGGTGGCTCATCATAGCCGCGGCGACATGTTGGTTGTTCTTTTATGATTATAGTTCAAGCAAGGAAGTATATCCTTCTTTTTCATGGCATACAGTTGCCAGCTTTTTTTTGTTTGTGTTTTCCTATCTCGGCAATCCCCTTACGCCGGTCAACTTCGCTTCGTTCAGCGATCCCCTTTTTCAGGGCAGCCATTATATGCCTTTTCTGCTTGGCATTACCGGATTCTTCGTTTTTTCTTTTACCTCTTTATTCCTGGCAAGACAAAAGCGCATACCACTGCAGTTGCTGATGCCTTATTTTTTCTTTTGCCTTTACGCTCTGGCAAGCGCAGGTATGATCGCAATCGGCAGAGTAGAGACTTATGGTTACAGGGGAGCGCTTGCTTCCCGCTATGTCAATCATGGGAATTTTTATTGGATTGGCATTTTAGCGCTTGTGTATTTTGCCTGGAGAAGTATGTGCAATAAGACGAAACCGGATGTGCGCATCAGTGATGAAAAATGCTACAGGCAGCATTTCTTTCTTTTTTTATTTTTACTGTTTGCAGCTTTGAGTTTTGTTGCCTCCTATCGCTCTAAAGAAGATTTAATCAAAATGCATAATGTGCAGGAAGATGTTAGGATGCATTTTATCGGTATGCGTGATGATGAGCTTTGCCCGCCGGAATGGGAACCTTCATGGAGATATAATCAAGCGCTTAAAATAATGAGGAAAAGGAGGATTTCAATTTACAGAGATAAAGCCGTCGAAAGTATTCCGGCGATGAAAAGCAGCAAAGGCAATGCCGCTGCCCCTTGAGTTTTTTTCTTTATCTTTTTTTGATTAATGGTTAAATTTCAAATACCTTTGGCTGGATTATTTCCGGCAGGAAGGCAAAATACTCTATGAGCGTCTCTGAGACCGACAGCATCCATAAAGTACACTACGCCCTCAGTATCGTCATACCCGTCTATAACGGCGCCGCCACCATCGGCAGGCTCGTTGACGAACTCGCAAAACTTTCTGTTGAAGGCGGTCATGAGGTCATCCTGGTCAATGACGGCAGCAGGGATGAAAGCGCAGCAGTATGTGAAGATATCGTGGAAAAGCATTCACTGCCAATAACCTTTGTTAATTTGGCCCGTAATTTCGGCGAGCACAACGCTGTTATGGCCGGGCTGCACCACGCCCGCGGCGAGTATGTCATAACCATGGATGATGATATGCAAAATCCCCCTTCCGAGGTTGTTAAGCTTTTCAACTATGCCCGCACGTCAGGCAGGGACGTGGTCTATACGTTTTTCCAGAATAAAGAGCATGATTCGTTCCGGAATTTTGGCAGCTGGCTGACAAACCGGGCTGCCGATTTGCTGCTTGATAAGCCTAAAGGATTCTACCTCTCTTCCTTCAGATGCATGAATGCATTTGTCGTAGAACAAATATGCCAGTACGCAGGGCCGTTTTCCTATATAGACGGTCTTATTTTACAGATTACGCAGAATATTGATACCATAGAGGTCATCCATTTGCCCCGCAGAATCGGCAGGAGCAATTATACACTGCGCAAACTTATCCATCTCTGGCTGAACATGTTTGTTAACTTTTCGATTATGCCGCTGCATATAAGTACCATTTTGGGGATTGCTTTAAGTGTTATGGGAATACTTGGTGCGGTAGAGATTACTATTGAGTATCTTATCTGGGGGATCCCACGTGGTTTTGGCACAATAGTTTGCACCATTTTAATTTTTTCAGGGGTGCAGTTGTTTATTCTTGGCCTTATCGGAGAATATATTGGACGGCTCCATTTAACGAGCAATAAAAAGCCGCAGTTTATTGTCAGAACTGTAATAAAAAATAAGTAACGTGTCCCCCCCACCTATTATGTGGCAAATGCAAACTTCGAGAGAAAATATTTAAAGAGTAAAAACATTAAAATTGCCGAGGGTTCAGAATTGCACTTATCATATGCCCCTGCGATTATGCCTCGACAGACTTCACCCTAATTTTTTTCAAATTCTACTAGATCCCCCGTATGGCAAAAAATCCCTTCACGTGTCCTAAAAACTGGTCAAAGGTCTTTATGCTCAGCAACCTTTTCAGTATATAAGATGGTCTTAAATAAAATTTTTTATGAACGGTTTTAAGAAAATTTCTAAAATCATCTTCCGTCAAATCTTCAGGAGTATAAATGAAAGAAGACTGGATATCCAGTATGCTGCTTCCCTTTGTTAAGTCGAATTTAAAACCTTTTTGTTCCAGCAGTTTGGTCAGTTCTATGCCGGGAAAGGGAACAAATTTATTAAAATAAACATAGTCAAGATCATGTGTCAGGATAAAATTAAGGCTTTTTTGAAGGCTCTCTTTTGTTTCACCAGGTACACCCACAAGAAAATCTGCGCGAATCCCCATCTTGTACTTGTTCATAAGCTTCACAGCCTGAGAAGTTTGGCTTACGGTAATGCCTTTATTCATTATTTTGAGCATTCTATCATCTGCTGACTCTATCCCGATCAAGAGCTGCCAGCATCCACCTTCTTTGAGCTTCATTAAAATCTCGGGCGTAATCGCATCGACCCTGCTCTGAGCGGTCCATGGAACATTTATTTTTCGCGCCCTCATTTTATCAACAAGCTCAAATACTTTTTTCTTGTTAACCGTAATAGTGTCATCAAAAAATCTTATTTCCCTCGCGCCGTACTTATGGATTAGCTCCTCCATTTCATCCAGTATATTATCAACAGAGCGCATGCGGTATTTAGTTCCGAATACCGAACGGTCACAAAAAGCACAATGGTAGGGACACCCCCGGCTCGACATCAGCACACCAACAGGAAGTTTTTTATAGGATGCAGGTGTCGGTCGGTAGGCAGAAAGGGGGGGCAATAAGTGCCTGGCTGGGAAAGGCAAATCATCAAGATTCTGGATTAAGGACCGCTTTTCATTAATAACAACGTTTCCGGAGGCATCCTTGTAAACAAGACCCTGAATTTCCTTAAAGCATGCGGCTTTTTGTTCTTTATATTTTTCAACAAGCTCAAGAAGGGTATACTCTCCTTCCCCGATAACGCCCACGTCAAACAAATCGCCTCTCATTGTATTCTCGGGCTGAGAGGTTACATGAACACCTCCGATAACTATAAGGCTGTCTTTGAAAATTCTTTTTACATTTACAGCTACATTCTGGGCGCTTTCAAAGGTAGGCGTCGTTGCAGTTATGCCTACGACGTCAGGTTTTTCAGAGTCCTCTAAAATTTTGCAGAGATCATCATGTGACGTACCGAGGGTGCAGTCATAAATTTTTACTTGGTGTGAATTCTTTTCGAGCACTGATGCCAAATAGCCCAACCCCAGCGATGGAATGACATTCTGAACTAAATTCATGCTCGAGCTTTTACTTTCCCCCAAAGCGCTTTCTTCATAAAAAGGCGGATCAATTAGTGTGACTTTCATGGTTTTCCCATCCGTATTGAAGTTTTTTACTCTGGTTTATGCATTAGATATTTTGTTCAGCATTTCCCTGCCTGACGTATCACCGGGTAATAAGTTATTTTTCTTTATCCGAAATGCACATCACAGTGTTTGCATATGGGCGGAAAGGCTTTTGTTAAATGCATTTTTCGAAGCTTGCTGGCTGCGTCGCTATTGATAATTTCGGCGAGTGTTTGTTGTTTTACATTTCCAAGAACTAAACTGCTAAGCATATCAACACAGCAGGGTACCACTTCTCCATTCCAGCCAATAACAAGATTGCGCCACAAGGTCCGGCATGGTGATGTTCGTTCTCCGGCGTTTCTTCCCATGACGGGCTCAACCTCTATATGGTCGACAAGATTTTGCCATTGTTGTTGAATTGCAGGCAGGTGTGAAGAATCCTCGGTGAGAGCCACATTAATGCCAACGGTTAATGCCGATTTTCTTTGAGCCCGCTGCTCCAGGACAGTTTTAATCTTTGCCACTAACATAGTATAGTCTTTCCCCCGGTTGTATTGATAATAGTCATCTACTCCTTCCATTGAAAAATTTATCTCGCTCAAATTACTTTCAAATATATTGTTTATTTTTTTTTCATCCAAAAGAAGACCATTAGTATAGAGATTGACGTATATTTTTTTCTGGCGCGCATACGATATCATATCAAATATGCGGGGATGGAGAAAGGGCTCGCCATTACGTGTTAATATGATGCAGGTCAGCTGTGGGTTGGTATCAATTATTTTTTTAAAAAGGTCAAACTCAAGATAACCTTTTTTTATGTCCTTTCTGTTTTGTACCGAGCAATGCCTGCACTTTAAATTACAGAAGTTTGTAGGCTCAATTAAAACGCCCTGTACTGTATAGGTGGATGTTGTGCGGAAGAGCCTGCAGAATTGATTCATTATTTCCCCCAGCGCTGCCCTGTAGGTGGGGAAATAAGGATACAGTTGTCTTTTTACTTTGTCACCTTCATAAAAAACTGAACCTACAAGTTGATAGAAGATTTTCAATGGAAACGTTTGGATGGATTTATAAACCTCTGTAGCGCGCGGCATGTTTTTATTTAAAGATAGTTTTTGTTTGTAAGTAGTGATGACAGCACGTATTAATCAATATAATCCTTTGCAGTGAAAGGAACAACTACAAATACTGCAGTAGAATTACCCTTAACACTTATTTGCCAATGCTGTTTCCTGTCTTTTGAAATGCCATTAAAAACCACAATTTAAATAAAACACAGCCAATCATGACCAGGAAAAGGCCGAAAGCCGGGAAAAAATAGAAAAACTGAAAATCGAGGTCTATTAGGTTCTGTATGAATCGAACCTGCATCTGGCTCAAAAAAATTCCAACCATGAAAGTCCATAAAATTATTCCGGGCATAGGCTTTTTTAATTTTTGTATCAACGCGCACAGTGCCGGCACCAAAAGAATCAGCAGAACAAGATTGTAGTGAAATGAATTTTTTGGAATAGCTATCATGAATGGGAAATACATCATCATAAGGGATAGTTCAACATCGGGTTCAAGAGGGCTGTGTTTTTTTTGGATTTTCATATCAGCCAGTGCCATAGTGCACAATATAAATGCGTAGATACCAAGTGCAGCTACATTACTATACAGCACACGAAATTTTTCTAAACCTATGATGGAGAACAATTTATTAAGAAAGATTAATAAAAAACTGCAGGTGGTTGCCAAACTGCAGTTATCCTCCAGCACCATATATCCCGCTTCCTGAAACCGATCAAAGAGATGTTTTTTAAAAAACTCAAGCCATAAATGAGGGCAAAAAAGCACAAGAAGCGCAAGTGACAAAATGGTTAAGACAATAATTTTATATCGTCGAAAAAGCAAAAGAGGAACCAGCAGCAAAACGGGGTATATAATCATCCCGATTGCCAACGCGAAAAACACGCTGCTGAGTGAATTATTTTTTTTGAATAGATATAGTCCCATAGCAAGGAACAGAAAAACCAGGCCAATCATATGACCCCTGGCAATTAAAAAATAGAAGGGATGGCTGAACGCAATAATAATTATACCACATAGAAAAATAATTTTTTTATCTCTTCCCCCGATGCTTTCAAAAGAGCTATTGATGAGCGCATACGCGCCGAGCACCGCAATAATAAGAAGAAAAAACATTAATCGTAATGCCGTATCTATATCAAGATACATAGAGGGGTAATTAAGATAAGCAAGTATAGGAGGGTAGCAATACCATGATGATCCCTTATTTATATTAAAAAAAACAAACAGGTCGTTAAGATAATCTGGCATGGGAGAGTAGCTATACCATCTATTCTCATAGGGGCTGATTCCTCGAATAAGATTTTGCGTTGCTGTATAAATGGAAATATAGTCACTGCCTATCGGTAATTTGCTCACCGGGTAGCTGTCTTTGAGGAGATAGAGCTGGCAGATATTAAAAAGCCCAAATGACAATACTATCAGAATTGCTATCACGCAGGCAGGATAGTAGGGTTTTTGAAGTGCCATTTTATCCCAGGAATAGATTAAAAATTTAAAGAGCACCGTTGGGGGAACTGTTATACGTGCTTATCGTTGCGATTCGATGGGTTTCAGTTGTTTATGTGCTGATTTGGGTATTTGACCTGAGATGATACAACACTGCAATTAAACCGCATACATACGTCACACATCCTAATAATACTACTATTGTAAATCCAATCCTCATAGCAATAATAATAGCAAGTACTGAACCCATAACACTGGTAAGTCCATTTATGCCCCATGCCCAGGGAATAAAACGAGGATATTTTTCTTCAAGATAGCGCAATCCTGTTGCAAAAGGTATCCCCATAAGCAATCCTATGGGAAAGATGGATAAAAGCGATACAAAAACCCGCACCAATAAGTGGGACCCAAGTGTTAAAGGTATGATAAACTTCATTACCAGCAACCAAATCGCGGACAATAGAGCAGTGCCTATCATGCCCTGTTTTAGAAGAGTAACCCTGTCAATTGCTCTGGTTCCTGCATAATAACTTCCGATGCCCGTAAACATCAGAATGCCTGCCAATACAACCGCAAGAGTATACATGGGATGTCCTAAGTATATGCTGAGCTTTTGAATAAAACCAAGCTCCAGAAACATAAATCCCATGCCTAAACAGCAAAAAAACCCCAGTAGCGGCCATATCCGGTCAACCTTGAGCCCTTCTTTTTCAAATATATACAAGGGTAAAATCATAGCACTAAATGAAATAAGGGCAGTTAATCCAAAAAGGAAAAATAAAACGTAATGAACGATGGTGCCGCGACTAAAATAGTTAGATATTTTTTCGGCGCTGAATATCTCGGCAATTTTGTGATATTCAAAGAAAAAGGGACGATCATCATATACGGGTGTTATATTATAAAGATAAGCATTTTCAAATGTTCTGCGTTTCTGCAGGGTTTCCGCTCGAATCAATCCATAATAGGCGTCTCGTGCCGGCTTCAAAGAATCCTGAGTGGTGAAAAAAGCCTTTGCCTCGATTTCTTTTTGTTTGCTATCGGGGTAAATATCAGGAAGATAAATTACTGGCAAGTCAGCCTGTCCATTGATGCGGTGCAGTATTGCTTCAACCTCATCAGTTGTGAAAGGTTCTTTTTTAATAAGTGTTGCTGCCCAAATCGATGGCACCATATACCAGCCAATTACTAAAATACATTGCGACGGCTTCTTAATGCCACAGCGTTCAGCACCATATAAAAAAAGGTTCGCCAGTCTGAGCGCTTCGCGGGGTGTATCAAACATCCAGCGGCATATAAACATTGTTCCATGCGGCGTTAAGGTATTAAGATATTGTTCGATCGCTTCAACAGTATATAAATAATTCTCCGCTAGAACATAGGCTCCTGAATTGAGCGCAGTAAGTGTGTCAACTCCAGTCATGGATATAACGTCATATTTTTTATCAGCAGCACTGACAAAATGCCGTCCTTCGGCATTAAAAAGGGTCACATTATCCCACTGTGGCCACTGAACATACTCACGATATCGTCCCCTGACAAGCTCACAAGTGGCGGGATTGATTTCAGCGCCATCTATGTGTTTTGCTCCAAAAGTATTGGCAATCACTATCTCCTGCCCTCCGCCAGGCCCTATTACAAGTACATTATCGGGCTTTGGTCGGATTAAATAGGGAAGACTCTGCGGTAGTAGATTGCTATTGTGGTCATTCTGATTGGTCAGATGTTTTTCTCTGTACCGGTCTGAAGGAAATGTAGTGGGGCCATCTCCATCTTGAGTGAGGATTTTGAAGTAGTTTTTTCCTTCAGACCAGATATCAATTTTTGCAATTGTTGTCCAAATACTGCATTCGACCTTTGCATTTTGTACTTCAGACCACCAGCCGGCAAACTTATCATGCCCTGGAGCGTCATTAACCAGGTTATTTCCCCAGAAAATGAGTCCCAGCAAAAAAAGTGGTAAAATAGAAAAAATATAACGTTTTGAAAGATGCGTTATGATTGCATACACTATAAATCCAGCCAGCGCTATGGTGCTTAAAAACCATATGAGGGCATTAGCACCAAACGGACGAAGCAAAAAAGTAAAACAAATTGCACCCAGGGCACTTGCCATTAAATCAAAGAAATACAATCGGTAAATGTCACGGCCATGGGTCATGAAAATCAAGCCAAGCGTACAGCCGGAAAAAATAAAAGGCAGGGTGAGGATAAAATAGGAGAGTAACAATTTGAGAAGCGGACTGCTGTGTGGAGCGACTACCGGCAGATAGCTTGCTATTCTTAGACAGAGAAAAGTACTGATGGAAAATAAGCCCAGGGTCAGGCTCGCGAGCTTTTCCGGGTTTTTCAATTTTCGGGAAAAAATGCTGACAAAAACGCCTGATATTCCGAATCCCAGGAGAGCTACCGTAACCGTAAGATAAACAATATTATTGTAATACAGTACAGACAATACTCTTGTCTGTACAAGTTCAAGGCACAAGGCTGTTAAAGCAGTGCAAAAAACAATAAAATACATCGCAAATCTGTGCCTCATATTTCCCTCCAAATAATTTTTTAGTGCGCCCTGTTTGCTTTCTCCGCAGGTACCCGGGCCGCCGATCAGTCGAAGGTTTTTAACTCTCCGTCAATACTCCCGTATTTTACTGCGGGAGAAGCGTTGCGATGCCTGTGGATTCAGCCGTTTATACGATTAGTTTACATAACCCAGCGACTTGAGCTTTTCTTTAGCATCGTCTGGAATCGGTTGCTGATTTGCAGGGTATTTGAGTTTGTGGTTCTCTTTCCATTTGTCAAGTGTTCGCTTCATTTTTAAAGTGATTTCAGGAAGCTGTTTATAAAGATTGTTCATTTCTTCCGGGTCGTTTTTCAGATCAAATAACTGCGGGGGCCCGTTTTCAATGATGGGATCCATATATTTGTATGTTCCTTCATAGACGATCATATCGCTGACGACACCTGCAAAACCGGAAGTCTTCTCATCTCCAAAGGCAATGCCCGAAATATCTTTCGGTATTGGCAATCCGCAAATTGAAAGTATTGTCGGATACACATCGGTCAGGTTAATGAGCTGCTTAACAGTGCCGGTCTTGACGCTTTTGGGAAACTTGATCATAAGAGGAAGTTTTGCTATTCCCTCAAACATCGGAGCATAATGTGAATAAAAGTCGTGCTCGCCGAAAAGCTCTCCGTGATCTGATGTGATAACGATCAGGCTGGAGTCGTAGAGATTCATTTGTTTCAGCTGCTGCATGAGGTTCCCGAGTTCCATGTCAAGGTATGCAAGTTCGCCATAATATTGGCTCAGGAGATATTTGTCCCAAGAATCTTTTCTGTTTTTTTCTCGATATTGGAGATAATATTGTTTTAGCCTGAAAAGCTGTGGATTCTGCTGTTGTAGGAAATAACCATCGTAGGGTGATGGAGCTCTATAGGGAGTATGGACATCCATATAATTAAGAAACAGGAAAAAGGGTTGACCTGCCAATTGTTTGATAACAACACGAGCCTGAGCATTAATATCATCAGCGGTCCGGTAAGAAATGGTAACCTTATTATAAATGTTCGTGAGATAAGAAAAGACATTCAAGGCGGGGTGAAAAGGCATCACGTGGTTTACCCCTATATTTCGCAGCGAGCTGGTAAGCTCAAACCCCTGCAGCATATTGAACGTATTATTAAGCCATCCATAGTTCGACACAACGGCAGCGGTTCGGTAGCCATGGGTTTTGAACTGCTCGGCAAGGGTTACAAAGCCGTCTGCAAGATAGTAACCCGCTATCGTTTCACACCCGTGCTCCGGAGGATACACACCGGTAAAGAGGGATGCATGGGAAGGGAATGTAAAGAAGCCTGCCGCAACGCAGGTTTCAAAGTTTTGGGAATCTCTGGCGAATGAATCCAGATTGTTTATAAAGCCGGAGTTTTTCAGAGCCGTAACTCCGGAGGCGCGGAGAGTGTCCAGAACAATAAGAATAACACTTGGAGGCTTCTGATCTGATGTGTTTACTGCTGCTAAAGCAGGTGCAGGGGAATAGCTCAGCCGGTGGCTTTTGCTGGCTGCATAGAGTCCCCCCAGGTAAAAAATAACGACGATAAGCAATGCCATCAAGGGTATAACCGGTTTGTAAATAAAGGGAAGTTTTATAAGTTTTGGGCGCGCTTTGAAAAAGAAGAGCGCGTAGAGCATTAAGATGGCAGCTGTACCCAGTATGTAGAGGATGGATGCCAGGAATATACTCCCTCCTGTCGAGAGTTTTTTAGCAAGGGTGATAACCTTGAGACACTCCGGGTTTGAACAGAACTGAAAGAGTGCTGTAATGGCGATAAGTTCTGGGAGTAACATAAAAGGGGCAAACCTGCTGTCCTGGCTCACCTTACGAGAACGAACTAACAGAAATAACACAAGCAGCCCGGCCCATAAAAAAGAGAGGTGATAATCGAATGTACCCTTGTGGACTTTGAGTATGAAGTCCATATTTTCCAGATGGGGCAGGTAGAGTTTTCCGAGAAGGCCATAAATACCTATGAAAGGTAGCAGAAAGAAAAGCACCCAATAAAATAATTCATTTTTTGACGAACCGGGGCGGCGCATAAACAGCCACACAATCACCCCGGAAAGACATCCAATGGCACTCCATAAAACCACATTGAAACAGGTGAGTACCGCAGGATAGCCGGGCGGGATATATAAGTCCGGCATTGCCATGTAGAAGCCGTCAAAGACCGTCACAATAAGCCCGGTCATGAAGCCCATGGCAATCCCTTGAAGTACCGTGTTTCTGTTCATGTGCTAAACCCTCCTGCTGTTAGGCATATATTAATCTGTGCGGAAGCTACGTTTTGCCCAGGATGGCTCAATAAAACAACGCTCTTCGGTTTTTCTTTTATTCCCGCACATTTGAATATTCTTTTTAATCAAACATTATGCTGTGCTGGTTTGATGTTGAAAGAAACGGACGGCGGATTTCAAAAAAGATTACGTAAGTCAAGGGGTTAATATTTAATAATATATACACAACGCGGCATGATAATGCAAGGCATTACCAAAGAAGAACTTAAAGCATTAGACGTTATAGCTTCAGCCGTTTATCTGATTAGTTTGCATAACCTAATGACTTGAGCTTTTCTTTAGCATCGTCTGGAATTGGTTGCTGCTTTGCAGAATACCTGAGTTTGTGGTTCTTTTGCCATGTATCAATCGTTTGTTTCATTTTTAATGTGATTTCAGGAAGCTGTTTGTAAAGATTATTCATTTCTTCAGGGTCATTTTTCAGGTCAAATAAAAAAGGAGGTTCGCCCGGGGTCATGGCAGCCATATCCATATATTTGTATCTTCCCTCATACAGAATCATTTTGTTGGCGGCACCTGCAAAACCGGAAGTCTTCTCATCCCCAAAGGCAATGCCCGAAATATCTTTTGGCACCGGCAATCCGCAAATTGAAAGGATTGTCGGATACACATCAGTCAGGTTAATGATCTTATGAATGGAGCCGGTACTGGCGCTTTTGGGGAACTTGATCATAAGAGGAAGTTTTGCTATTCCCTCAAACATCGGAGCATAATGTGAATAATACCCGTGCTCACCGAAAAGCTCACCATGATCTGAGGTGATAACGATCAGGCTGGAGTCATAAAGATTCATTTGTTTCAGCCGCTGCATGAGGTTCCCGAGTTCACTGTCAAGATACGCAAGTTCGCCATAATACTGGCTCAGGAGATACTTGTCCCATGAGTCTTTACTGTTTTTCTCTCGATACTGGAGATAATACTGCTTGAGGCGATAGAGCTGGGGAAACGGCTGCTCCAGAAAATAGCTGTCATATGGCCGTGGCGGTCTGTAAGGCGTGTGGACATCCATATAATTCAGAAACAGGAAAAAGGGCTCTTTTGCAATTTTGTTCATAGCCGCGAACGCTGTGGCGTTAATATCATCCGCGATCCGGTACGCAATGATAACCTTATTATATATGTTCGTGAGATACGAAAAGACATTCACCGCAGGGTGGAACGGCAGCGTGTGGTTTACCCCAATATTTCTCAGCGAGCTGGTAAGCTCAAATCCCTGCAGCATATTGAACGCATTATTCAGCCATCCATAGTTTGACACAACGGCAGCGGTCCGGCAGCCGTGGGCTCTGAACTGCTCGGCAAGGGTTACAAAACCGTCTGCAAGGTAGTAACCAGCGATAGTTTCACACCCGTGCTCCGGAGGATACACGCCGGTAAAGAGGGATGCATGGGAAGGGAAGGTAAAAAACCCCGGAGTAACACAGGTCTCAAAGACGAGAGAATCCCTGGCAAATGAATCCAGGTTGTTTATAAAGCCGGAGTTTTGCAGAGCCGTAACACCGGAGGCGCGGAGCGTGTCCAGAACAATAAGGATGACACTGGGTGGCTTCCGGGCGGATGTGGTTTCCACTGGTGATGAAGCAGATGCAGGGGCATGGCTCAGCCACTGATTTCTGCTGACGGCAGCATAGACTCCGCCCATGTAAAAAATAACAACAATAAGCAACACCATCAAAGGTATAACCGGCTTGTAGATAACGGGGAGTTTTTTAAGTTTTGGGCGCACTTTGAAAAAGAAAAGCGCGTAGAGCATAAAGATGGCTGCTGTACCCAGTATGTAGAGGATGGACGCCAGGAATATACTGCCTCCGGCCGAGAGTTTTTTAGCAAGGGTGATAACCCTGAGGCATTCCGGGTTTGAACAGAACTGAAAGAGGGCGGTAATGGCGATAAGTTCAGGAAGCAAGAGCACCGGGGAAAACCTGCAGTCCCGGCTCATCGTGCGGGAACGAAACAGCACAAACAACACAACCAGCCCCGCCCATATAAAAGAGAGGTGGTAATCGAATGTGCCCTTGTGGACTTTCAGTATAAAGTCCATATTTTCCATATGGGGCAGGTAGAGCTTTCCGAGGGTGCCGTAAATAACGGTAAAGGGAACCAGGAAGAAAAGCGTCCAATAAAACAATTCATTTTTTGAAGAGCCGGGGCTGCGCACAAACAGCCGCACAATCACCCCGGAAAGACCTCCTAAAACACTCCATAATGCTGCATTGAAACAGATGAGTAGTGCAGGATAGCCGGTAGGGATATACAACTCCGGCATTGTCAGGTAGAGACCATCAAAAAGAGTCACGATAAGCCCGGTTATGAAGCCCAGCGCAATCCCTTGAATCACAGCATTTCTTTTCATAAACTAGAACCTCTTGCTGTCAGGCGAGTTTTTAGAACATATCACAAGGCAGGTGGTTTGGAGGCCAAGCAATGAAGGAGTCTATGGTTATCGTAAGCAAGCGGGATAACAGTCTTAACGTTCTCTGCCAATTCGACTAACAACGGATATTTATACCTTGCCACTTTATTCCGGCTGGTCCAATAGTGGTATTTGAAAGTTATGTAACAGCGGTATGGGCAATCCCGCAGCTGGTCATACCCCCGCCGGAAACATGGCAGCTTATTTAAGTATCTCATAAAGCGCCGATATAACCTTTTCCTGTTCATCATCAGTTAAGGAGGGATACATGGGCAGAGAAAAAATTTCTTGGGCAGCTTTTTCAGTGTGAGGGAAATCGCCTTCCTTGTAGCCGAAATGCTGGTAGCCAGTCATTGTATGAATGGGCCAGGGATAGCTGATATTGACAAGGATGTCATGCTTTTTCAGTGCTTCTATGATCCGGTCACGCTCAGGATGCCTGCAGACATAGAGATAGTATGCATGCTCATTGCCGGCCATGGTATGGGGCAGTATCAGCCCGGAATCCGCAAGCATCCGGTCATACCGTGCGGCAAGCTCTTTACGCCTGGCGAGATACCCGTCAAGATGCTTCAGTTTGGCCCGCAGCATAGCGGCGTGCAGTTCATCAAGCCGGGAATTATAACCATGTTCCAGGGCATAATAGGTTTTCTCCATGCCGTAAAAACGCAGCCGCAGGAGCTTCTTATACAGTGTTTCGTCATCAGTAACAACCATGCCGCCGTCCCCATAGCCACCAAGAATCTTGGTGGGATAAAAAGAAAAGGCTGCCGCATCGGACATGGAACCCGCCCTTTTGCCTTTAAACACTGCTCCGTGGCTCTGCGCGCAGTCTTCAAGCACTTTCAGGCCATACCGCTCTGCAAGATCACGCACCCGTACCATATCAACGCACTGGCCATACAGGTGCACCGGCAGGATGCATTTGGTCTTCGCGGTTATGACCCCTTCAATTCGGGTTGTATCCATAAGATACGTTTGCGGATCAATATCCACAAAACGGGGAACCGCGCCCGTTGAAACAATTGCCGAAACCGTGGGCACCGCAGTATTGGAAACCGTAATAACTTCATCGCCATCGCCGACACCAAGAGCTTTAAGGCCGAGAAACAGGGCGTCAGTGCCGCTGTTGACCCCGACGCCGTACCGCACGCCGCAGTAGCCGGCAAATTCCTGTTCAAATAATTTGACGTTTTCACCCAGTATCAGCGTGCCGGATTCAAGCACCTGCTTTACCGCGGCAAATACCTCTTCTTTTTCCTGTTCATACTCCTTAAGGTAAGCCCACACTCTGATTGTCATATAGCTGATTCCTCTTGAGCTGCCTTTCGCAACCAATGCAGCACGGTCGCATCGGATAGAAGATCTTGTGTGAAAATGGAATATCTTTTTCCCCTGATTGCATCAAAGACACTTTGCAAAAAAACCGCAAAACAGTCAGCCCGCGGCGTCTTTACTTTCGTCGCGCGG
>Ga0172369_10004667_pt1 | contig 17245 bp, 14 predicted proteins | sample LakKiv25m_FD_114539 | JGI IMG/M metagenome (GOLD analysis project Ga0172369, IMG submission 114539) | Freshwater microbial communities from Kabuno Bay, South-Kivu, Congo - kab_022012_11.25m | ecosystem: Environmental > Aquatic > Freshwater > Lake | place: Democratic Republic of the Congo...
CGAGTCGGTGGCCGGCGAACGCCTGCGCATGCGGGTGGCCGCCGGCGAGCGCCACGTCTCCGTTTCCGCGTCGGCGCTGCGGGAAGAAGACGCGGTTCGTGGCGCGGTCGTCGTCTACCGGGACATAACGCAGCGCGTCGAAGCCGAACGGGAGATTCGCGAGGGGAACGAGCGGGTGGCACAGCTCAACCGCGACTTGGAGCGGAGGGCCGCCGAGCTGGAGGCCGAACGCTCCCGATGGAAGGGCGTGGTGGAAGGCATCGCCGACGAGGTCTGGACCTGCGATGCGGCGGGCCGCGTGAGCCTCGTGAACCTTCCGACCCTGACCGGCACGGGTCTGCCCGCGTGCCGGGACAGCACCATTGAAGACCTGACGCGCGAGGTCGAGTTCCTCGACGGCGAGGGAAATCCTCGACCGCCGGAGCAGTCGCCGCTGCTGCGCGCCCTGCACGGCGAGGTGGTGCGCGGCTCGGAGATCCTGCGACACCGTCTGACGAAGCGCGTGCGCCACCGCGAGTTCAGCGCCGCTCCGGTGCGCGACGCGTCGGACGGAATCGTGGGCTCGGTCGCCATCGTGCGGGACATCACGGCGCAGAAGCAGACCGAGGAGGCGGCCCGCCGAAGCGACGAGCAGCTCCGGCTGGCGCTGGACGCCGCGCGTCTGGGCACATGGGACTGGGATCTGGCCACCGGGGCGCTGGTGTGGTCGCAGCGCAGCAAGGAGCTGTTCGGTCTGCCGCCCGAGACACCCGTTACCTACGAAGGGTTCCTGGCCGCCATCCACCCGGAAGACAGGGAGCGCATCGACGTCGAAGTGAGGCGCGCTCTGCAGCACTGCTCGGAATACGACGCGCAGATCCGCGTCCCGCAGCCGGACGGGTCAGTGCGTTGGGTCGCGTCGCGGGGCCGCGTGTACACGGACGGGCAGGGCGGGGCGGTCCGCATGGCCGGCATGGCCATGGACATCACCGAAGTGAAGCGTGCCGAAGAGGCGCTGCGCGAGGCCGACCGGCGCAAGGACGAGTTCCTGGGGGTGCTGTCGCACGAGCTGCGCAACCCCCTGGCGCCCATCCGCAACAGCCTGTACCTGCTGGACCGCGGCGGCACGCTGGACGAGCGCGGCCGGCGCGCCGCGGCGGTCATCGACCGGCAGGTGGGGCAGCTTTCGCGCCTCGTGGACGACCTGCTGGACGTGACGCGCATCGCGCGCGGCAAGATGCGTCTGCAGAACACGACGCTCGACCTCGCCGACCTGGTGCGCGCGACGCTGGAGGATCACCGGTCGCTGCTGGAGGCGAGCCATTTGCGTGTCGAGCTGCACGCACAGCCGCACCCGGTCTGGGTCGAGGGCGATCGGGCGCGACTGGCGCAGGTTCTGGGCAATCTGCTGCAGAACGCAGCGAAGTTCACGCCGGGCGGAGGGTGCGTGACGGTGTCCGTGGGCCAGGACGACTCGGGCCGCGCGGTCGTCGAGGTGACGGACAGCGGCGTGGGCATGGATCCGGAAACGCTCGCGCGCATCTTCCAGCCGTTCGCGCAGGCGGATCGCTCGCTGGAGCGCAGCCGCGGCGGCCTGGGTATGGGACTCGCGCTCGTGCGCGGCCTTGTCGAGATGCACGGCGGCGCGGTGCGTGCGGCCAGCGAGGGGCCGGGACACGGTTCGCGCATCGAGTTGCGGCTGCCGCTGGCCACGCACGGAGCCGCGACGACGGCACCTCCTGCATGGCAGAAGCGCACGATCGCCCGGCGGTCGGTGCTCATCATCGAGGACAACGCGGACGCGGCCGACAGCCTGCACGAGTTGCTGCGGATCCTGGGTCACGAGGTCGACGTGGCCTATGACGGCGCGGCCGGCGTGGAGAAGGCGAGGTCGATGCGGCCCGACTTGGTGCTGTGCGACATCGGCCTGCCGGGACTGGACGGGTTCGAGGTGGCGCGGCGCCTGAAGGCCGAACTTTCGGGCCGTTCGTTCCTCGTGGCCCTGACCGGCTATGCCCAGCCGGAAGACCGACGCCGTGCCGAGGAGGCCGGATTCGACCGGCTGGTCGCGAAGCCGCTGGAGATCGACATCCTGGAGAGAGTGATGTCGGAAGCGCCCTCGGGGCGTGCCTCGGCGTGAGAGCCCGAGCACGCATCGGCGCTCGGGGCGGAGATGCCGGAAGAACGATTCACCACGGAGGGCACGGAGAACACGGAGGTTCCTCGGGTCCTCATGTTCCCGAGCCTCCGTGCTCTCCGTGGACTCCGTGGTGAAAAGTCGGTCGGTCTGCCGTCTTTCGAACGGAACGCGACCTCGCGCCCCCTCGGCTCCTCGCGCGGTCGCGCATCTCGGTCGCTCGGGGCGAACGGGGCCGGTTGCCGCGTCTTGGCCTTCCTTCGGGTCGGTGATCTTGCGTGGGCCGGCACGGCTCGGATAGGGTCCGCGCCCCGACGGCGGGGGAGGAGAGGCCGCGCATGGCGGCAAGGCGCGACAAGGCTGAGCGGGCGAAGAACACCGGTGCCGCGTCGGCGCGCCAGGCGCTCGCGGTCGGCGACAACCGCTCGGCGCGGGCTGCCGCGCGGGATGTCCTCGACGACGCCGGTGCGGGCGAGGCGGCCAAGGACGAGGCCGGGCGCATCCTCAAGGCGGCTTCAGTCGATCCGCGGGCGCTGGCCGCCGGGTTGGCCGTGCTGGCCATCGTGACGGCCCTTTTTCTCCTGTTTGTTCACGGGTGAACAATGGCGGGTCCCGAGCTGCCTGACGTCGCGGCCTTGGCGGCCCATCTGGGCCCCATCGGCGCGGGGGTGCTGGCGGCGGGGGGAATGGTGTGCTTCGTCTTCGGCGCGACGGCTTTCCGCGTCGCCGGCCTGATTCTGGGGGCGCTGGGGGGCGCGCTGCTGTGGCATCTGTCGCCGCTGCCGCCCGGGGCGGGCACCGCGGTGGCTCCGAAGCTGGCGTTGGCGGGCGCGGCGGTGATGTGCGGGGTGACGGGGCTGCTGCTGCCGCGGCTGGGGGCGGTGATCGGGGGCGGCGGGGCGGGACTTGCCGCCGGGTTGGGGCTGGCGCTGGGCGCGGGGCTCGAGCCGGGCCTCGGCATGGGGCTGGGCGCGGGCCTGGGGGCCTTCGCGATGTTCGTGCTTTCTCCGACGATGCCCCTGCTGCTGCCGCCGCTGGCGGGCGCCATGCTGGTGTCCGCGGCGGGTTTCGCAATGACGGGCGCCCGCCGCGAGGGGCCGGAAGTGCTCCGCGTGCCGATCGTGTGGCTCGCGGTGATGTTCGCGCTCTGGGCGCTGGGGTATGCGCTGGAGCACGGCCGGCAGCTCCGGCGCGAGGCGCGCGCGAAGGAGCAGGAAGCGGCCGATGCGGCCGAAAAGAAGCGCAGACGCGAAGAGGCGCTGGCCAGGGGATACGAGCGCTACATGAAATAGGCGCTGCGCCCGGATCGAATTCCCCCTTGCGCCGACGGTCCTGCTAGAGTGCGCGCGGACCCCGGAGGAACCCATGGCGGTGACGGTCGAACAGCAGTCCCTCGTCAAGGCGATTCACGAGCGGCTGGGCGAGATCCAGACGGCGATCAAGCAGGCGATGCCCGGAAACGCGGCGCTGCACGCGGAATTCGGCGTCGGCCAGCCGATGCCGGAGGCACCGCGCGCGGTCATCGACCTGGCGAAGAAGGTCGAGCCCCTGGCGCGCGAGAACAAGTCGCTGCTGCTCTCGCGCGGCGTGGACGCGGGCAGGCTGGCGCACCTGGCGCAGCTCACGGCCTCGCTGGAGCGCGTCACGCCGGCCTCCGAACCGGCCGAGGCGCCCGCGAAGAAGGCCGGCAAGAAGAAGTAGCCGCGCCCCGGCAACGACCGCGACTCCGAGGCGGCGGCGCGTGCCGTCGCATCCTTGACATGCGTCGCGGGTTGCGGGTATCCACACACGCTGCCCTGCCGCTGCTCGGGGGCGGGCGCGGCCGCACGCGAAGGGCGGCCGCGGGCCCCGGCTGCCGCCCGACGACGGATCCGGGGCGCGACGCTGTACGCGGAGGCCCGGCGGATCCATGACGAGCCCCATCGGCAAGGCCCTCGCGTTCGCGGCGCTGCTCGGGGCGTCGTCGCTGTCCGCCGGGTGCGGCGCGGTCATCGCCCGCACGCGCGTCGTGGGCGCCGAGAGCGCGGTGGCGGCTGCCGCACGCGCCGGCGCAGAGAAAAAGGCCCCCTACGAGTACACGTCCGCGCTCCTCTACCTGGAAAAGGCCCGGGAGGAGGAGAACTGCGGGCGCTTCGGCCCTGCCATCGAGTTCGGGGGCGTCTCGTCGCGCCACGCCGAACAGGCCCGTCTGAAGTCCTCCAACGCCGATCCCCGGCCCGAGTCCGACTAGCCCCGGGAGCGCCGCCCGCGATGACCTCCGCCCGCCTCCGGACCTGCTCGCTCGCGGCCGCCGCCGCGCTCCTGTCGGCCTGCCACGGGCCCGAGGTGCGCCAGCAGGCCGACGTCGTGCGCCGGGAGCTGGAAAAGGCCCGCCAGGCCGGCGCCCTGCGCTGCGCCCCCGTGGATCTGGCCGTCGCCGAGGCGAACCACGCCTTCGCCGAAACCGAGCTGACCCAGGGCAACAGCGCGCGCGCCCAGGAGCACGTGGTCGTCGCCGCGGCGGCCGCCCAGCGCGCCATCGACGGCAGCAAGGGCTGCGGGCCCACGAACGTGGTCATCGCGGCGCCCAAGCCCACCATCAACGTGGAGTTGAAGGACAGCGACGGCGACGGCATCCTGGACAAGGACGACAAGTGCCCGAGCGATCCCGAGGACAAGGACGGCTTCCAGGACGAGGACGGCTGCCCCGACCCGGACAACGACCACGACGGCGTGCTCGACTATACGGACCGATGCCCGAACACGCCCGGCCCCGCGGCCAACCAGGGCTGCCCGGTGCTCGACTCGGACGGCGACGGCATTCCGGACGAGATCGACCGCTGCCCCAACGAGCCCGAGGACAAGGACGGCTTCGAGGACGAGGACGGCTGCCCCGACGGCGACAACGACAAGGACGGCGTGCCCGACCGCGACGACCTGTGCCCGGTGGACGCCGGCCCGGCGCCCAACCACGGCTGCCCCATCCTGGACCGCGACAACGACGGCATTCCGGACGAAATCGACAAGTGCCCGGACGAGCCCGAGGACTTCGACGGCTGGCAGGACGAGGACGGCTGTCCCGACCCGGACAACGACGGCGACGGCATCCCGGATAAGGAGGACGCCTGCCCCAACGAGCCGGGCATCCCCGAGACCCGCGGCTGCCCTCCGGGAGACCGCGACGGCGACGGCATCCCGGACCACCTGGACAGGTGCCCCGACGAGCCGGGCGTCATCGAGGAGCAGGGCTGCCCGCGCAAGTACTCGCTGGTCGTGCTGCGCAAGGAGAAGATCGAGATCAAGCAGCAGGTGCATTTCGCGACGAACAAGTGGGTGATTCTGTCCGACTCGTTCGAGATGCTGAACCAGGTGGCGGCCGTGCTGGGCGACTACCCGCGCCTCAAGATCCGCATCGAAGGGCACACGGACAACGTGGCGGGCGACGACTTCAACATGAAGCTGTCGCAGAAGCGGGCCGACTCGGTGCGCGAGTACCTGATCAAGCAGGGCACGTCGGGCGAGCGCATGGTCTCGGTGGGCTACGGAAAGACGATGCCCATCGCGTCCAACCGCACGGAGAAGGGCCGCGCGGTGAACCGTCGCGTCGAGTTCAACATCACGGAAAAGTGACAAGGATGAAGGATGGATTTTCCTTCGTCCGTCGGTCATCTTTCATCCTTCATCCTTCAGGGGACGCATACGCCGTCGCAGACGCCCTGCGGCGCGCCGCCGTCGGTCGCGACCGAGATGAGTTCGGCGCAGGAATGCGCCTGAATGCAGTCGGCACAGTCGGACACCGGCGGGGCGCAGTTGAAGTTGGACGGGCTGCAGTCGAGCAGGAACGTCCTGTTGAGCCCCTTGCAGTCGCGCACCTTGTCGCAGGCGCCGCTGCAGTCCGATCCGCCCAGAACACAGCCGACCGCGCCCGACGCGGCAATCAGCACCAGAGCGGCCAGAATGCGCACGAGCATCCGAACCTCCGCGGGCGATTCTAACCAGCCCCGCCTTGCGGCGCAGAAAACTACAGATCCACGTCGGACGCCGTCTTCATGACCTCGGCAAGGACCCGCGTGGCATACGACCCGGCGGGCAGCGCGAACGCGAGCCGCAGCGATCCGTCGGGCCCGACGTCGATGCGCGCGTCGCCCACGGGAACGCGGAAGGGGCGCCGCGTGCCCTCGGTTTCGCCGCCGCCTTTCTCCAGCGCTTCGCGGGGCACGCCGGCGCCCGCCAGAACGCGATCCTCGCGGATGCGCGCCTCGCCCCGGGCTTCGGGACGCTCGCGCGGACCGGGCATCGGACCCGTGACGTCCACCTCGGCGGCCAGCAGGCGGGTCCGGTCGGCCGAGGGATCCGTACACACGAAATGCCCTCCCGAATCCCTGCGGCGCAGCACGTCGCCGTCGATCACCTCGCTCCACAGCCCGTCCGTCATTCGGTCCGCCAGACAGCGGTTGAACAGCTCGCTCTGCAGGGCCGACAGCGCGAGACGGCGCAGAACGCGGTCGCGCCGCGCACGCCCCGCCCGGGGGTGATCGCACAGCCCCAGCAGCGACGCGCCCAGCATCGCGTTGTCGCCCTCGCGCCCGAAGCGCTGGGCACCGAAGAAGTTCGGCAGACCCTCGTGCGACAGCATTTCCAGCACCGCGCGGGCCCGATCCGTCGCTTCGGGCACGACATCGCGCAGGCGGAGCTCGAATCGGTTTCCGCGCAGGTGTCCCACCCGCAGCTTGTTCCCGTGGCGCGACAGCTCCACCAGACGAAGACGCGGATCGGGGCTTTCGACGCGGTCCCGCTTCGTGTGAAAGCTCATCCACTGGCGCGTCAGGGCGCGCCGGTCCTTCTGACCCGCGAATCCCACGTCCCGCGCGTCGACGCCCGCCGCTTGCGCCAGCAGCCGCGCCGCGTCGGGCGTCGTCAGATCGCGCTTCTCGACGAGGACGAACAGGTGTTCGCCCTCGCCGCAGGGCAGATACGCGGGAATCTCCTCGACCAGGAAGTCCTCGGGATCCACGCGGGCGCGTCCGCCCGTGCCCGGCAGGCCGGCGGTGAGCAGCGGCAGCGGCCCGGGGGCAAGGTCCGGCGCCATCGTTACTCGGACCGCCGCACTTCGAGATCGTGCCGGAATACGAGGCTTTCGCCCGCGTCCAGCACGCCGCGGCGCACCCAGATCTCCGCCTCGACTTCGCCCAAATCCTCGGGATAGGAGAAGACATGGGTGAAGTCCACGGCTTCGGGATCGAATCGCTGCACGAGCCGCATGCCCTTCGATCCCGAGAACTCCCAGACGCCGGCGGGCGCCTGCATGTCGTAGAAGTGACGGCCCTCGCGCAGCGCGGCGACGATGCCGTTCATGTCTGAATCGACCTGATTCCCCGCCCGATCGGCGAAGCGCACGCGGGTGCCGCGCACGTCGCCGAGCGAGAGTTCCAGGTGGCTGCGCAGGCGCACGTCCCGCGGCGCAGTGCCCGGATTGGTCACGGTCGTCTCGACGTGCAGCACGGGCTCCGACTCGGCCAGCGACACGCGCCGCGACAGCGTCAGCCCGTCCATGGTGCTGGCCTGCGTCGTGATCGAGGTCGCCGTGCGGTCCTGCACGCTCGCGGGTTCCACCCAGCCCCAGCCGATGAAACTCTCGCCGACCTTGTCCTCCAGGCCTCCCGAGAACGGATAGTAGAGCCCGCGGCGAACGTCGCGCGCGAGCACGTCGAGACCGCTCGCTCTGTCCGCGATGCGCAGGACGCGCCCGGCGAGCAGCGGCACCACGTCCACGTCGAGGGCTGCGTTCGAAATCCGTACGGCTTCGAGGGGCTTCGAGAAAAGGGCGTAGGCGAGCAGGAGCGATCCGGGATCCCCCGACGACTCGCGCACCGACAGGAAGCCGTGGGCACGCATGCGGTCCAGGAACGCCACGAGCTCGCTCCCGGCGACGACGCCTGGGTTCCATTCCAGCCGCCCTTCGCGCAGGTCGTAGCCGTTGCGGGGGTAGAGACCGGCGTAGGTCAGCGGCATCCGCGCCACGCGCACGCGCTCCAGCGACTCGTCGTCGGGTGCCGCGTTCTCCGCGCGGTCGAACATCGTGCCGGCACGCTCCAGAACGGGATCGGACAGGTAGCCTTGTGCGGGATTCGTGTACAGGTGCATGTGCACGTTCTTCGACTCCACCTCGTCGTGGAGCATGTCGACGTATTCGCGGACGGGCTGCGCAGACGCTCCATAGTAGCCTTGCAGAAAGTCGTCGAGCAGGCGTCCGGGATCCTGGTCGGGATCCTGCAGCAGCTTCATGGCGAACCAGGGGCGCAGCAGGCTGAATTCGCCGCCGCCGCCCGACTCGCCCATGCCCTGCAGATACACGCCTTCCACGCCGACGTCCCGGTAGAAGCGCAGGTTCGCCGCGAGCGCCCGCAGATTCGGAAACGGCTCGTAGTAGTGGGTGAAGTTGACGACGTAGTGCCAGACGTACATGTGCCGGACGAGCTTCGCCCACGCCTCGGCGCGCCGCCGGTAGTCCGCGTTGAGCGGACAGATCGGGATGGGATGCGCGTCGCACGACGGGTACATGTGGCAGAGCCACACCGCGACGTTCGGGTGCATCTCTAGGCCGACGGGGGGCTCCTCCGTGTACGTGTACGAAAGCGTGCCGACGAGCTTGTCGGGAAACACCTTCGAAGTGCGCTCGGCGAGTTGGTTCAGGAACCAGAACTGCGTGCCGCCCGTGGTCTTGTGCTTCTCGTTCACGGCGCGGCACTTCGGGCATTCGCAGTAGTTGTAGTGATCCATCTGCGAGAAGTTGTGTTGGCGCACGCCGGGCGCGGCGGCCATGCGCTCCAGCATCCGCGTCGCCACGATTTCGAGCACGTCCGGATTCGTGAGGCAGAGCTGGGTCTCGTCGCGCCGGCGCACGCCGCCGATCATCGAGAAGTACTCGGGGTGGGTGTCGAAGAACTCGTCGGGCGAGACGTAGCGGAAGTACGTGTGCGCGCGCCCGTCGTCGGCGAGCTTCGCCCCGTGCGGGTCGTCGGGCCCGGCCGCGCCGGCGTTGTCCGCCACGCGAGTCAGGAAGTCCTCGTCCCTGCCCGGCCACGCGTACGAGGTGTCTCTGAATGTGAAAGCAGGACGCACCACGCGATCAATCGCGGGGACGACGACGTCCTTCGTGCGGGGCGTGATCGTGCTGCCGGGCGCGAGCCAGCGCACGCCAAGGCGTTCCTCCAGGAACCTGTGCACGCCGTAGAGCGTCCCGCCGCCGCGCGAACCCGCAATCACGAGGTGCGGCGGCGCCGTGCGGATGCGCGCACCCTGCTCCCCGGGCGCGTCGGGCGCAGCCGCGCCGAGCGAGCGCGCGATCGCACCGCTTCCCACCACGATCATCGGGACGTCGTCCGACGGACGGCCTTCGACGATAGGCAGCACCGCTCCCGTGCAGCTTTTGAAATGTGCGCGCAGCTCCTGCGCCGCCAGGCGATCGGAGGGACTCGCGTCGGGCTCCAGCACGATCCGGTGCTCCGACCTGCCGGACTCCAGCAGTCGGATCGACGAGTCGCTGCACGCCGGCAGCGCGCACAGAACCACGGCGATCGCGATTGTGCCCCGCATTTCCGCTATTTGCCGCAGCAGCACACGTGCCCGCTGCCCGTGCCGTCGTTGCCCGTGAAGTAGTACCCGAGCGACGCGTTGAGCCCGTAGCCGCTCGAGCACCCGGAACCGTACGACTCGCCGCAGCTTCCCCAGTTGAGGCGCTCGCCCATGCTGCCCTGGGTCGCGGAGTCCTGCGTCGGCGAGTAGCCGTAGTAGCCGCCCGCCATGCAGGTGAAGCCCGTTTCGCCGTTGGGTCCGACCGCCGTCGAGCACAGAGAGTCGCAGGTCTTGCACACCGACGTCTTGGGCCAGGTGATGAGGGCCATCGTCTTGCCCGCGATGGCGCCGCGGGCCACGCAGTTCATCCAGCTCGTCAGGCGGCGGAACGTGCCGGCGCCGAAGCGTACTTCCCCGCTGGCTTGGATGTCTCCCGCCACGTCCAGCCTGGCGCCCGGCGCCGTCGTGCCGATGCCGACGCTGCCGTCGTGGCGGATGGTCATGCGGTCGTCGAAGTCGCTCCCGTTGCGGGTCGCGAAGCGCAGTTCGGACTGGGGCGTCGAGTGCGACACGCCCTTCATGTAGACCGCGCCGCCGTACCAGCCGTTGCCCTCGAACTCCAGCCCTCCCAGGATGTTGTTCGCCGTCGTGTCGTTGTTTCGGAACTGCATGAGCGGTGCCGAGGAGTACTGGTAGATGTTGCTGCCGCCGGGCGTGCTCGCGTTCGACCGCGTCAGGACGAGCGGGAAGGCGGGGCTGGTCGCGCCGATGCCGACGTTGCCCTTCACGAGAAGCTGATCCCGGGCCGGATTGCCCCACGCGTACGTGTCCGACACGAGGATGCCGCCCGCCTTCACGCCCGAGGCGTTTCCGTTGCCGGGCGATTCCAGGACCTGGAGGTAGCGGTTCGTCGTGGCGGTTCCCGTGCCGGTGAACAGATACGCATCCGCTCCACGGTCCAGCACGAGCGTGCCGCGCACGTCCAGCGTGCCGGCAGGCGCAGTCGTGCCAACGCCGACCGCACCCGAGGTGTGCACGACGAGCTTGTCGCCCCCGACCGAGAACCAGCCCAGCGACGTCGTCGCCCGCACCGTGCCCGCGCCCGCCGTCAGCGCTCCGGAGTAGAGCCCGCCGTCCGTCTGCCCGCCGTCGTATTGAACCGACAGGCTGCCGCCCACGGCCGTGACGAAGTTGACCTCGAGATACGCGTATCTGCGCGTGTCGTCGCTCTCGTCGGTGACGCGGGCTGCACTCCAGTAGTTGCCGTCGCCGTACTCGGAGATGACCGACAGCCCTCCCGTCGAGGACCAGTCGTGCCACCAGCGGATCTGCGTGCTGCGGGGCGCGAAGCTGCCGCCCGTCGTGTAGATCGTCACGGTGTTCTGCCCGCGCCCGCCGCCGCCGGTACCCGTTTCCGTGTAGGCGACGCGGTACCAGCCTGCGCCCGGCGTCGAAAAGTCCGCGTGCGCCTCGCGCTGCGCGTAGAACGGCCCCGAGCCGAACACCAGGTTGCCCGACGTGGCGATGTCGCCCGCGACGTCCAGACGCGAGGCGGGATCCGTCTTGCCGATGCCGACGTTGCCGCCGTTGGGGTTGAGCGCCAGCGTGCTGTAGCCGCTCGCCCACTGGTGGGCCTGCAGGAACGGAGTGTTGGTCGCCGAGTCGACGCCGATGCGCAGATCGCCCTTGCCCGCCGAGTGGACGTCGCTCACCAGCAGCGTGCCCGTCGTGTTGGAAAAACCGGTGGAGCTGAGCACCTCGAGGGTCCCGCCCGGGCTGTCAACGCCCACGCCCGCGAGCCCCTCGATCACTACGGCACCACCACCGCCGCCAGGTATCAGCCTGATGTTGCCCGCAGCCGCCGCGAAGGCGAGCGCGCCCGTGCCGGCGATCGATCCGTTCGAGCTCCCGGTGCCGCCGTTTTCGATCGGCAGCCTGCCGCTCACCTCGCCCGTCAGGCTCACGTTGCCCGCGGTGAACGCCCCCGTGCCGTTGCCGTGCAGCACGCCGGACAGCGAGGTCGCGCCGCTGCCGCCATTCGCCACCGGAAGCGTGCCCGAAGCCTCGGTCGCGAGGTCCACGGCGCCCGCCGTGAACGCGCCGGTGCCGTTGCCGTGTACGACGCCCGTGAGCGCCGCGGCGCCCGTGCCGCCCCGGTCGACGCCGAGCGTTCCCGAGACGACCTTCGACGCGTCGATCGGCGGAATGTCGGACGGGACGAGGCTGCGGAAGCTCGGCGGCGCGGATCCGCTCGTGGGACCGGCGAAAACGGCGTTCGCATCCGCCGCGGTCGCGCCCGTGCCGCCGCTGGCGATCGCCAGCGGAGCGCCGAAGGACGGCGCCGCGGTGAAGGTTTTCGCACCGCCGATGGTCTGCGTGCCGGTCAGGTCCAGGTACCCGGACGAGAGCCCGCCGACGTCGGCGATTCCCAGCGACGCGGGCGCCCACGCGGTGCCGTCGAAGCGCAGCACCTGCGCCGAGCCCGGAGTCGAGGTCGAGACGGAAACCCCTTGGATCTTCGAGACTTGCGGGGCTGCGAGCGTCCCGGCGAGGTCTCCGCCGCACTGCGTCGCGGCCTCGTACTTCGCGTTGAACCGGCTCCAGTCGCCCGACGCCAGATATCCGTCGGCCGACGCGGACGATGCGCCCAGCGAGATCTGCGGCGTGGTCGAACCGTTCCACGCGGTCAGCGGCGGGATCACGGACACGAACGTGACGGTCCCTCCGGCGTCCCGGTCGGCGGCGGGCTCCCACTGGGCTCCCGACCACTTCAGCACCTGTCCGGCCGTCGGAGCGGCCGCTGCGACGGGGCGCGACTGGAGGCGCGCGACGGTCGGGGCGGCGAGCGGGCCCGACAGGTCTCCGCCGCACTGCGTCGCGGCGTCGAATTTCGCGTCGAACGAGGTCCAGTCGGACGAGAACAGGTAGCCCGAAAAGGCCGTGCCCGCCCTCGGCAGCGAGATGACGGGAGCGCCTGCGCCGTCAGCGACGCTCAGCGGAGCCGAGGCGCCCACCGAAGTGACCGTGCCGGGATTCGGCGCCGCGCACTGCCAGGAAGTGGCGTCGCGCACCAGCACCTGGCCGGTCGCGCAGGTCCTCAGCGACACCGTCTGCGTGGCGTCGTCGACGGAAATGCCCGTTCCCGCAGCGTATTTCGCAGGGCCGGCCAGGCGCCCCGCCGTGTCCACGACGGTCTGCCCGGCGACTTTCAGCGACGTGACGCTGGCGCTGCCGCCGCTGACGTTCTGCGCGGTGGCGGCGTACGGCACGATCCCGACCCGCTGGCGCGGGACGAGCGTCTCGCTGCCGACGCGGACCTCCAGCCATTGCGCGCCGCCGTCGAACAGACCGTCGGCCGGCGGCGACACCAGGCCCAGGAACGTGGCGTAGTAGCCGTCGGAGAGGCCGAGCGTCTGCGTCTCGCTCCAAAGCGCCGTGCCGCCGGTGTCCGCGGCGAACATCGAGAACGTGACCGAGGCGGTGCCCGTCGCGGCGGTTCCGTCCGCGCGCAGCAGGCGCCCCTGGTAGCCCGGCAGGTGCGGCAACTGGGCCGCAGCGGGGGCTGCGGCCAGGCACGCGAGTGCCGAAAACGCCAGTGTTTTCGCGGGGATGGACATGGGCGACTCCGGTTGCTCCGCCGCGCGGCGCGCGAGGAAGCGGTGCGGGAACACTGCGCGAGTGCAGCACGGATGGCGCGGGAAGGCAAGGCGGGGCGCGCGAGTGTCAGCCCCCGGTTCCGCTGGCATTCCCCGTCGATGCTTGTCTTCGTCGCCTCGTCCGGGCGGAGTCGGACGGACGTGGTCGGACGCCCGCCGGCGCCAGGAGGAGGGCGCCATGACGCGACGCGGCGGGTCGGTGAGTTCTCCGCTGGAGCCGGCGACGGCGATTGCCGGAGAAGCAAGGAACCCCCCGAATCCTCTGGAATCCGGGGGGTTCGACTTGGTGGGCACAGCAGGATTCGAACCTGCGACTTCCACCGTGTGAATTCTCCTTCCGATCCGGCAGCGTCGTGCAGCAACGTGCTTCGGCCTGCAAATCCCGCGGATTCTGAACGGGCACCCGGCAGCGACGTGCAGCAAGACGCACCGTCGCGCACCCCGTTTGCTACAACGCTTGCTACACACTATGCGCAGAACAAACGGGCCGTGGAGGGCCGCTTGTACGCCGTGCCTGGCGGCCGAGGGCACCTGCTGGCGGTCCGCGAAGTGGCCGCCCGGCTGGGCGTCTGCACGGCGACCGTCTACAAGCTGGTCGAGCGCGGCGAGCTGGCGCACGTCCGGGTGTCCAACGCCATCCGCATCGCGCCCGCCGACCTCGCGGCGTACCTCGCGCGCCTGCGGGGCCGGTGAGGGCGGGTGCCGGCGCCGCGACACGCTGCCCCCCGGGCCCCCCCATGGCCCCGGCCGCACTCGTACAGTGGTGCGCCCCGTGTACGCGCCGGTCCGCGACTTTTGCTTTTTTCGTAGGATTTGGCGACGATTCGGGCCGTGACGTTGGGCAGAGGAGGGCTCGGAATGTCGCAACATGTCGCAGAGGATGACGGGCGGCCGCGCGGCAAGCGCATCGGCGGGGCCGAGGTGGAGCGCCGGCTCGCTGCCGTCGAAGCCATGCTGGCGGAGGGGCGCCCGCGGGCAGAGATCGCGGCCGACTGCCGGCGGCGCTTCTCGATGTCCGTGCGGACGGTGGACGACTACATCGCGCGCGTCCGGGAGCGCTGGGTGGCCGAGTCGGCCGAGGCGAGTCCCACCTTGCGGGAGAAGGCCATCGCCAGGTTGCAGGCGCTCGCCCGCAAGCTGGAGGCGAAGGGCGCCTGGGCGCCGCTCGTGAACGCGGAGCGACTTCTCGCCGACATCCAAGGACTCCGCGCGCCCGCGAAGGTGGACGTTCGTGCCGACTTGTCCGCGAGATCAACCTCCATCGGCGCGGTCACGACCCGCGAAGAGGCCTGCCGCATCATCGATTCGACCTTGGCCGACGTTCTGGACCAGATCGCGGAGGGGAACTACCCGACCGGCGAGTCGCTCGCCGCAGCCGTTCGGCGCACAGCGGCCGCGCTGGAGGCCCGAGAGCGAACTACTCCCGACGCGCCCGGGGGTGGCCTCGGCGGCGTGTCGGCGCCGCCCCCTGCCTGCCAGTAGTTCGCGGGCCCCGCGGCTGTCGGTCATGTCGGTCGCGGAACCAGACGGACCAAGTGCGGCAACGGCTCCGGTTTCAGCAGCGCGCGCAGCCGGTCCAAGGTCGTGGTGCGCCCCTCGATCCGGTCGAGAACCATCGCGGCAAGCAGGGCAGCGGCGCGCCGCTCAACGGCCAGATGCGCCCGCTCCCAGCGGGAAACGGTCTCGTGCGCCACGTCCAGCAACTCGGCCAGCTCGACCGCCTTGAGGCCCAGCGCACGCCGCATGAACGCGAACGTCTCGGCCGACATCTCGCCGTGCCGCGCCAGCTCGGCCGCGGCGTCCAACTCGAACGCGCCCATGGCAGGCCCGGGGATCGTCTCCTCGCCGCACTTGGCGCAGCGAGTTGCGGGCAGGACGCGCGTGAAGCGGTGCCCGCCCACGTCGAGGCGGTCCTCGTGCTGGCTCTGACGGAGGTCCGTGCTCTTGCAGTTGTAGCAGCGCTTCGGCATGGCGACACCTCCGTAGATCAGAACACGGTCACGACGACCACCCCGTCCTCCAGGACGACGATGGCGACCAGTTCATCGCCAGCAGTGTCCAGCCCATCGATCCTCCACCGATCCGACGGCTCCGCGCGGCAGCACTTGGCGCCGGCCAGCGCGCACTGCACGTCCTCCCAGATGACGTTCCGCTCGCGCATCCGTCTCGCCGCATGGGGGCTCACCTCGATCCGGCCGACCGAGGCGAAGGCGCGCACGTCCGCGAGGGCCCGGGATTCGGCCGGCGTCACGGGGACAGCATGCGGCTGTTGTGACGAAACGTCAACCGATGCGACTGCACTGATCTGCACCTGAGTTCCCCCAGGTGGGACCCGGCGCTACCGCTTGGCTCGCACGGCCGGGCCGCCTGGGGGGGCGCGTGCCCTCGGCAGGACTCCGACGCAATCGGATCGATGCACTACTTCGCGTGCCTTCTTACAAGCCCGCCTGGCCGCCCGAAGACGTCGGTCGTCCAGTAGACGTTCTCCGCATCGACTGCGATTCCCCCGCCGGGCCGCTGCATGGACGCGATTGTGACGGGGAGACCCCCGCTGAGAGGCACCTTCATCACCCTGCGACGGCCTTCCTCGATCCAGTAGGCGTGTGTCTGGTCGATCGCAAGCCCGCTCGGGTACTCTTGGCCCGAAGCAAGCACGCTCACCGCCCCCCCGCCACTTCGGGGAACCTTCATCACGCGCCTGTCGCTACCGTAGCCCTCCGTCCAGTAGACGTGGGTCGAGTCGACCGCGATCGAGTGGCACTTTGTCTGCCAAGCGATCACGGTCCCACCGGTCCCGGTGAGCGACGTCTTCACCACGCTATCGGGTGCGCACCAGTACACGGCGCTCGAGTCAAGGCAGAGTCCCTGCGGGCCTCCGGAATAGTAGGTGGGGACTAGAACGACGGAAGTTCCCCCCGCTTTGGGCACTTTCATCACGCTGCCCGGATTCCCGACACCTGCCCAGTAGGCGTGGGTCGCGTCGAGCGCGAGCGGGTACGGCTGGGGCCCGCCCCCCAGAACAACTGCCGGCCCGCCGGCGAGGGGCATCCTCATCACGCCCCCGCGCATGTTGGTCCAGTAGACGCCGGTCGCATCGACCGCAATGCTGGCCGGCGCCATCTGGCCGGTGGCAAGCGTTATCGCACTCCCGCCACCAATGGGAGCCTTGTTGATGGTTCCGTAGAGTCCTGCGGAGTCGCCCGCGATCCAGTACACACTTGTCGAATCAACAGCAATCGCGGTCGGGGAACTTGGCCCGGACGCGACCACCGTTGGACAGGTCCTCTCGGCGCAAGCGCCGGCACAGCAGAGCTCTCCTGCCCCGCACGCTCCGCATGCGAGCGTGCGCGACACACCGCAGTTGTCCGTGATTGCGATTTCGCCGCAGTTGGTGTCCTGCGTGGCACACAGGAGCACGTCCGCCGCTGGCGTGCAGCCACATCGGTTCCCTATCCCTCCACCGCCGCATGTCTCAGGTGACGCACACGATCCACATGATACCTGTCGGTAGCCGCCGCAACGATCGGTTGCCCACACCCGGCCACAATCCTTGCCAAGCTGTAGACAGATATCCGCGTCGCCTTCGGGCGCACATCCGCATCGGTGTGCAACACCACCACCGCCGCACGTCTCCGGGGCAGCGCACGTTCCACAGCTCGCCACAGTTCGCAGCACGCCGCAGTTGTCGGGAGCGACCTGCTCGCCGCACTGTGCATCGAGCCGTCTGCACAACACTGTGTCCGCTTCCGGCGTGCAGCAGGTGTTCGCAGCCGTGCCCATCCCGCAAACCTCCGGCGCGGAGCAGTCGCCGCACGCCACCGATCGTTCCGTGCCGCAGGTGTCGGTAGCCGTGAGACTGCCGCAGTTTTTGCCGATCCGCGAGCAAAGCTGGATGTCGGCTTCGGGACAGCCGCAAACC
>Ga0172369_10004670_pt1 | contig 17239 bp, 21 predicted proteins | sample LakKiv25m_FD_114539 | JGI IMG/M metagenome (GOLD analysis project Ga0172369, IMG submission 114539) | Freshwater microbial communities from Kabuno Bay, South-Kivu, Congo - kab_022012_11.25m | ecosystem: Environmental > Aquatic > Freshwater > Lake | place: Democratic Republic of the Congo...
GCTTGACGGGGGAGTCTCGCCTGCGGCATACAGCACTTCTATCGTCTGTCCGTTGACGGTGTACGCCTTTGAGCCCCATCCGAGTTCCGTCTGGCGTACGGTATAGATGACGGCAACGGAATCTGATTGCAGGTATACCCCTTGGGACACGGTGCTTTGCGGGATGCTTGCAAGGCGGGATTTGGCAGCGGTTGCCGCGGAAGGGGTGTCTCCTCGGAGGGGTGTAGACGTGTCTGTCGTCCGGATAGTATCCGGGAGCGTGACCCGGGGAAAGACGGGGACCTCGGGCATGGTCGGGAGACGGATGGATGCAAGAAAGGCGCCCGTCCTGACGGTGATTCCGCCAAGCAAGCCGCCCGCCGTCTCGACCAGATAGGAGCCGATATGGGGCCTGATTTCCGGGGTATGGTAGGGGAAGACGATCGTCGTGACGATGCCGGAGAAAATAATGCTAGCGGCAAGGGCGATGGCAAGCTTCCCGTAATACGATGGGGTTCTCATCTTTATTGTATATCGATAATGACCGTTTTCGAACAGTCGATGGGTAATGCCTTGTATGTCATCTTGCCGTCGCCATTTACATAAAGGATGCCGCCTGTAGGGGTCCCGCCTTTTTTGCAAAATTCATCCGGCGGTATCTCGGCTCCGTCTCCCGGGTCAAGCTTCTGGCGCATGGGCCAGGAAGCAGATCCGAATGTCGCGCCACGGAGGGTTATGGGTTTGGTTCCGATGTTCTCCACGACAATGGTCGCGGTCGTTGCGGTGACTCTGCCGGCCGGCGTGGTCGGGGTGTCCTGCGGGGCGGATGATCCCTGTTGCCCGGGAGGAGATGTCGGATCTATTCGGGGGACTGCGGTCGGGGCGGGTGTTGCTGTTGGTTGTGCAATGAGCGGTCGATTCGCCGCAATAAACGAGGAGCAGGTGCCTGATGTCGGCGCAGCACACGGTCCGCCCGAATAACCAAGGTCCTTTGTCCCCGGGATGGAGGGATCTCCCGAACCGATGGCGGGCGATCCCTCTTTGAATGACCAATTAGCCCATGCGGCCGCGCCGCGCGGATCGAAGACGGGTTCGGTGAAGAGGGGATCTGACGACACCTTGCCGGGGAAAGGATCGCACATCTCCTTGTCTGCATAGCAGGGGTGTCCTTCTTTCCAGACGAGGTTGTATGCGAAGGTGCTGTTCTTGAGTTTTGCATGTTCGCTCAGCCACCAATCGACAATGCCGAACGTATATTCCGGGTTGACCACGATGTTGTTGCGGAAATCGGTATGGGCGCTGTCTTCGCTGTTCGGATGCAAAAACAGCATAAGGCTTGCATAATAGAGCGTATTGTTGATGACCCGGGCATACGAGTTTTGCCATAGCTGGAATGCGGCGACCGCAACAAACAGATTATTGACGAAGAGTCCCGTGGAAGAACCATGGAGGGCGACCCCGCCTTCGTCGCATCCCTCGATCTGGCTATTCTTGATGATGACGGATGCATCGATGAGGATCATACAGCGTTTCTGGAACTCCTTGACCTTGAGGTTGTCGATGGTCACGCTCCCTCCCTCGGTGCAGATGCCGGCGCGTGACGCATAGGGCTCTACATAGGGCTTATCGTGGCCTTCACCGAAGAGCACGCTTTCCTTGTTTCCTTCACCCAGGAGGGTCAGGTTCTTCCCTTTGAGATTGAGGAAGCACTTGTCCGTCCCGCCCCGGAACATCCAGGCAGGAACGACGAAGGGGGAATAGTCGGTGCGTTTGTATGTTCCTTTTTTGACAAGGATGGTGTCCCCGTCACGGGCTGCGTCGACCGCCTGCTGGAGGCCGGTGCCTCCCGCATACGAACAGCCTGACTCACACACGGTGAGAGATGAGGATGTTTCCGCGGCCTTGGTCCTGAGTATGGGGCGGGGTTCGGGTATGGTCGCAAGCATCATCGCGAGGAGAATGACCATGGACAATGCCCCCATGACGATAGCCACAATGACGCCGTGGCGGATACTTTTCTTATGCTTGTGCTGCTTATGGACCATGATTCGGGAAAAGCGAACGTATAAAGGACATGATTCTTTCGACGTAGCCCGCGGCATAGGCTTCAAGCTGCCGGTCCGCATTCCGGACGCGGACAAACAAGCCGATCGGCGCATCAAGGACGGGCTGTGATAAGAATATGCCTGTTTTCAGGTAACGTTTCAAAGCGATAAGATTTGCCGGGGGTATGTCCGGAAGGCTTGTCGGGGGGGAGAGCGGATTCGTTCCCGGTCCTATCTCGAAAGGGATTGTTTGTGTTCGTGTTGGTGCGGCGGGTTGGCTAGTAGCCTGAGGAGGGGGGGGATGTCGGGAACATGGGAGGCGGATTCGTCGGCATACGCGGCGCTGTGGGGATTGGCGGGGGCGTCGTCGGATAAGAAGGTGCCGATGTTGGGGCGGATGTGGGAAAAACAGGAGGGGGCGAAGCAGACAAAACATGGGAACCAAAGACGACCGTCTCGTATGGCGCGAGGGTGATGTCGGAACCAAGCGTGGTTTGGCCTTTCTGGGAAGAATATGTCTTGCCGGGCGCCTCGTTGAGGGCGACCGAGACAGATTGCCCCGATGCGTTTACCAGGACTCCCTCTACCTGCCCCTGGATGGTCCCGAGGACGCCCATGACCGGTTTTGAGTTTGAATCCGAAAGATACGTGTTGTCGTATGGGTCGCCGTTCCCGCCCATGGACATGGGCCATATGATATTTGCTCCCGCGGAAACGAATCTCGCATAACCTGCGGCGAGGGCGATTTCTGCCTGGGAAAAAGAAGAGACCGCGCCCAGGCTCACTGTTTGTATGGGTGCTTTCGATGACTTGTTCGTCTGGACGCTCGTCACCGCCGCATCTGCGGCGACCGACATGCGCCATGCGGCGCGTTGGTCCGGTGTCCCTCCTTTCGTCCTGATGCCAGACAGTGCTAGCGTGGTATTGGACGGATAGTTTATCTTGACGTTTGATGTCCCCGCGATGTCGTTTGACGCGTCGAAGAATGTATCGAACATGAGCTTGGACGAGGAGAAGATGTTGGAATAGGAACTCTCCTCGACATAGATACTGACGGATTCGAGTATCGGCGGGGCAACCTGGGACAGCGCATTGCGGATGTCTTCCCGCGGCCAGAAGAGGTATCCTCCCGCATGGACCGATACCTGCGGGAACTGTGATTTGACGGTCCTGACGAATGCCGCGTCAAACGGCACCACCTCGACGGTCAGGGGTTTGGATGTTTGCGAAAGGAATGATGTGATGACGGAGGTGTCGCCGGGTTTCACGGTCAGATACCAACGGGAAGCCGCCGTATCAAGCATTTTCATGGAGGCGGAGCCCGGGAACGAGGTATCCGGGTATGCAACCTTGAAGAAAGCCCCTGACCCGGCAAATGATCGGGCGACGGATTGCGCCTGTGCACTGTCTATCGAGGCGGATACCTCGATGCCGATGTTTTGTTTGATGACGCCGTAGGTCTTGCCGGTCCCGTAATGCAATGTTACGGCGGAAACGGACAGGGGAAGGCACAAAAAAAACACGCATCCCAACAGTGGACCCGCAATCCATTTCATGATACTATCAGTATAATAAAACCATGTCGCGTTACACGTGGGAATGGATCAAAACCGGGGGGGTTGTCGCCGTCTCCTTTTTGCTTGCATTTTGCATTGATAATTATTATATCCTTGGGAAAGGGGTTACTTTTTTCGTCTCGATTTTTTCCTTATGATTTTCCGGTGGAACAGGTTTTTTTTCGATGAGCGCGAGATAATCGCTGCACTGTTCGGCGTCTTCCTTGCGGTTTGTTTTTTCATGGGATGGAGTCTTGCGCCGTTCCGCATAGAATCCCTGACAGTTCTTTTCGTTTTCCTTATCATGACGCGTCTCCTCGTTTCCCAAACGCAGTTTGCCGGTTACATGAATATCATCCTTGCCGGGATCCTGTTTTCGCTTTTCTTGTCCCCGTATGGGTTGGCGATCTACGTTGCCTTGGCGGTTTTCCTCTATACGCGTTTCGTCCGCTGATAAAGGACTCATCTGGAGCGTTGCATTCTTCCTTGCAAACTATCACTTGACAAGTAATAATTTATGTACCATACTGGTAGTATGATAGGAAAAATAAAAACACTATTGCAATCACTGATTTATGGTATCATGAATATAGGGGACCCGGCAAAAGAGCACAGCCCCTACCTTTCCTGAACCTTACCGTGCCGCTGTAATAAGTTACCCTTAGTGAAGAAGCGAAGGCCTGCCTCTTCACTGCGGGGGAATGGGGGCAGCGGCATGGGTTTGGGCTTTCGTGACTTGCAAAACCCACACATTTTTTGTATACTTCGCGCATGAATGCACCGGCATTGATGCGTCAACTAAAAGAGACCGCGGTTTCCTTCGAGGGATCGTCACGGAGACATGAAAGAGGTCCCAGCTCAGAAGTTCTTGCGGTAACCGCGCGGATAGAACCTTTTGCCTCGATTTTTGCTCCATTTCCTGCGGGTATCACCCGCGTATCATGGGGAAGCCGGACCCCGAGTCCTCTCATCGACATGGATAATATCCAATGGCACATGGCGGGGGATCATCAGGCGCTTGCCCAGATGTATGACTGCGATCCGGTCCTTGCGGCCCTCTTGAGCAACTATCGGTTGATCAACGAGACTCCTTCCCGTCCCACATGGAAAGACAGCGGGGAACGTCATGGGGAAGGGCCCGCTGCTTCTGCCCTCAACTTATTCGTCACCAAGGGTGGCGCCACAAATACGGTTGCGGAAGCAACCACTCGCAATGGTACCGTGCCTATCCCCCCCGGTTCATACGGTTTGTTTGCTAGCTACCACTCCACGGAAAAATTGAGCTTGGCACAATGCAAGCAGATGGCCAAGCTTATCGCTGAGATGGCGGAAGCCTTCCCGGGATCTTCCATGCGTGGTTGTGTCGTTGATGAGCGCCGCTGCCAGGTTCCTGTCGCATTCGCGCATTTCGAGGATAAGTCCATGAAGATGTGCGGACCGCATGGAAACGGCGAGCAGGATTGTACCGCGGCCGAAGCGGCGGAAGCGTTCTACGGGGCATATCTCCCGCTCCGGAGTGGAAGCGCGTCGCCGATGGCATATCTCGCCGTTACGATCCCTCGCATCTGATTATTCCTTTTTATCCATCGATACCCGAAAGAAATCTATTCCCGCGGTTTTTGCCGCGCCTTCATCGGTGAAATTATCGCCGATCATCAGATAATCGGAAAGGGGATCGTTGTCCTTCCGGATGAGCGTGAAGCCGTCCGCATAGGGCTTGATGAAGTCGACGTCATCCCGTGTTACGATATTTTCGAAAACAGCACCAAGGCGCTCTTTCTCCAATATCGGCCCGATGGTGGCGCGGAAATTGGCGGTCCATAATGAGTAGCGGTAATCAGTACGGTGGTCTTGTATGAATCTGGCAATGTTGGTGTTTACGGTATATCCGTTCAGGTGGGCCAGTTCATACGCGGCATTGAAAGGGAATATGATGCGCTTTGCCCGTTCCCCGTGCTTTGCAATGGATTTGTTCACGAGCTCGATGCCGCGCCACTTTTCAAACGGCACCTCCCGCGTGAGCCCTTCATCAAACGTCGCGACCGTATCCCACAACTGCCGGCGGAATGTTGACCAGTCGATATGGAGCTTGACGATGGTTCCGTCAAGATCGAAGACCAGGTGTCTTTTCGGGTTGCGTTCCAGGAATTCGGATAGGCTCATGTGCGGGGGGAGACAAACGGTCTGCCGTGACCGGGAATGATAATGTCGGCAAGGTCCAGGAGACGTTCGCGCTCTTTTTCCAAGAGCGCTTGATCGAACGCAAAGGGATCTTGATGGGTGATGATGCCCGTGCGCGTTTTCTCTTGCTCGTCCTTGGTGTCCCACCAAAACAGATCGCCAGCGACCAAGGTTCGTTTCTCGTTTTCGCGTACGAGCAGACAGGAATCGGATGTGGTATGTCCGCGGGAGCGGAGTATACGTATATCCGGTCCGAAACAGGTGCCATCGTTCCATATCCCGGTTGTACCATGATATATGCAGTCCCCCAGGACGACAGGAGCAGGATGGAAGAGATGAGCCAGAAGGCAATGGTCGAAATGCATATGCGTGACAAAGACATGGGTTATGTCTTCTTTTTCCATGCCCTGTTTCCTGAGCGCTTTCACGAGACGAAGTTCGTCGACCCCGGGGTCGACGAGGATGGTTTTGTTGCTGCTTCTGACAAGGACCGTTGAGGGGGTGTCGGTCCATCCGCGAGAGGTAAAATGCGCACGTCCCTCGGCGAGTATGGCAAGTGTTGTTTTCATACCAGAAGCAGAATTAGTCCGAGGGTGACGCCGGCTATGCCTACCATCTTCCGCACCGAAAACTCGTCTCCAAAAAGCAAGGCGGAGAAGATGGTCACCGCCGATATGGATGATGCATTGACCGCGTTGACGTACCCGATATTGGGTGCCGTGTCGAGGGCGACCATCATGAAATAGTTAAAGGCCGCCGAGCATATCCCGATTCCCAAAAGGACCATCCATCCGTTGAATGCGGGGAGCTTGTTTTTTTCCGGACGGATCCCGATTTCCAATCCGATGAATGCCGACACGAACAATGTTAGGTACATCAGCCGCTCATAAACGGTTATCCCCAGCGAGAATGCGTACTTGGTTCCGATTGACAGGAAGCCCCAGGCAAAAAAAGCACCCAGCGCCATGAGGAGCCACGCCAGACCGGATTTACGACCTTTTCCGGTATTCCTGCCAATCATGATGAGGACGGAAAACCCGACGATAAGGGCAATTGCAAAGGATGACTTGAGCGATAGGGGTGCGTTGAAAAAAAGGACCGCGAAGGCGGTTGTCAGGACGACATAGCTTTTGGAAATGATGAGGCTGTACCCCGGATTGGGGGCGTTTTCGATACTCCGGAGCGATGCAATATTCCCAAGATAGCTGCAAAAAAAGGCAAGGGCGGCGATGAGCAGGAGATGGGGGAACGTCGTCCGGACGGATACATGATTGAGGAATGCAAATATGACATAGACGAAAAAAGGGATAAAAAACGACGCTAAGTTGACGTAAGGGGTAGGCATTTTCATCAGGGACGCCTTCCGTATAAGGAGATAGAGGATGACTGAAGAAACGAACATAATTAGGCTTGCGGATATCCAGCTCATAGATATTTGGTGCTACGGGTCCAGATGAAGTCGAAAAGATGTTTCATCATCGAGGCGACGTACGCATCGTGAATGGTGATAACGATGTAATCTTGTGAAGGATCAAAACTTATGATTGTCACCGTGTCGCCGGAAACGCGGAGGGCGTCGTTGTCCGAGAGTTCGGGGGGCATGAGCCGGATTTCCTTGAGGAGTTTCTTATCCGTGTGCATGATGGGGGAGAAGACCGTTTGTTCTGCGAACGCCACGATCTGTCGGATTGAGACGCCTGCACTGATGCGCCTGCGCGCAAAATCAGTGACGAAACGGATATGGTTCTTGTCCTTGAAATAGGGATAATCAAGGCGGTACTTCTCGCGGATGAGTTTGTCATGAGCATCCTCAAGGTTGCGCTCCATGGAGAGTTGCACGGCGCGCAGGCCCTTCTCGACCTTGATGAATGTCGAGCGAAGGGCGACGTCGGTTTTTAGTTTTCGGATGAACGAGTCGAGTGATGATTTGGTTTGGGCAAGCTCTGCCTGTTTTTCCTTCAGCAGCTCATGCAATACGTCCGGATTGACCGCTGAGTGGGTTGTCCCGCGCTGCTTGGGATGGGATATCAGGAGTCCCCGGCGGCAGAGAGATTCGACTGCGCGGTAGCAGGATGACTTGTCCATAGAGAGTGTGCGGGCGATTGTCGCAGCAGTCTGTTCACCAGTCCTGAGATACGAAAGATACACCCGCTCTTCGTTTTCAGTGAGATCAAGTTGTGCAAGGGGCGAACTCATTGGTTGAATTATATTCAACTAATAATAATCACTATTCTACTCTAATTTATCTATAAATGCAACATATATACAATATTGGTAGTAGACCATGCTACTAAATTGATAAGAAAATATGCGAATCGCAACATACCAAGTATGTATATGTTCTGGGGCTTTTTGATATACTTACCCCCTATGCTTCGGGAAACATATCGCCAGGAAGAGTCCATCGAGCAGGAGTTCCGTGACCGGCTCAACCACGGCGTGGAACCGGCGGTCGCCGATACGCTTGTACGGATGCTCCGCGAGGACGGACCTACCTTCCTGCACTCCCTGTATATTTCCCATTATGCCGGTCTCATGGGACGGTTTGCCGGAATGGGGGAAGAGGATGCGAAACTTCTGGAACGGGAGGCGCTTGTCCATGATATCGGCAAGGCGGTCCCGACGGTGCGGTCTCTTCTGCGCCGGCGTCATCTGGGAGGAACGGAGTGGGAAGAGGTCCAGCGCCATACGCTCTACGGCGGTGAGATACTCCGGGAGCTGGGGCTTCCGCAGTATGCCGAGGTGGCGGAGGAGCATCACGAGAATTTCGACGGGAGCGGATACCCCTTCGGATACTGCGGGGACGCCGAACGCTTTGGACGCGCCGTCATCACCCCGCACGCGCAGATTCTGCGCATCGTCGATTCTTATTATTCCGCACAGCTTACCTACGACAAACAGCGGGTGTTGGGTCCGGCCGAGATGAAGCTCATGGGACAGGCCAACGGTATCACCGCCCAACACTATGCGGCAAACCAGATCATGGCAGGCATGGGGACACGCTTCAATCCGGCCCTCCGGCCGGCGTTCGAGATGTTTTTCCGGGATCTCAAGAACCGCCCCGACCTTTTTAATATCCCGTCGCTTGACATCACCTATGTCGATGATGCAGCAACCCCCTACCTTGACATCGCTTCGTCACTCCTGCATCCTGTGCCCCGGGGTGTTATCATTAAGAATGATGTCAGGCCGTCTCCGCATTAGGTTCCGGAAGCTTCTCCCGCTTCTTGCCGGCGCGGCAGTCGTTGCGTGCATCTTGGCGGCAAGTTTCTTTCTCCGGCAATCCCCGCACCTGACGTACAAGAACCGGGCCGAGGAAAGCGCATGCACCAAGGGCATCACGAAAGTAGAAATACGGCTTCCCGACGGTTCATACCTCGATACCCCCAACAGGGTTATCACCAGCACTTCCTTTACCTGCCTGATGACGGTGAGCCAGACGACGGCCCTTTGGGACAAACTGAACGTATGCTCCGTCAAGATAAATGGCGCCTGGCCGGTCAATTGCCCATGGGACCAAGCCGCGCCGCAGATAGTCGATGGGGGAGTATCGAAAAGCAAGTTCAACTGCGATCTCGGCGCGTATAATCTCAAACCCGGAGACAAGCTCGAGGCGGTCGGGGCGCGAACCGTCGGCGACTGCGCGTCGGCCATCGCATGGGACAATACATCCCGGTTCATGGCGGGCCCTGTTTTCTATTACCAGTCCGTTGTTTCTTCTTCGTCGAGCAGCTCGTCCTCGGGGGCGTCTTCCTCGGTGTCTTCGGGATCCTCCTCAAGCGGATGCGCCGATGTGCCGGCAGCGCCCGCACACCTGGCGCCGACGGGCACCGTGACGACCACGGGCAGCACCGTTTTGAGCTGGGACAAGCCGGCCGGGGCAGCGCGATTCGGGCTGCGCATCGACGACCAGGGGACGGCGGGGGAGGATTCCTGGCCATATGATGCCGGATGCACTCCCGCAAACGCGCAACATCCGACGGATGTGTGCAACAACTCCATCCCGTCCAATTTCTATACCTATACCCTGCAGGCAGGTCACCGGTATGCGTGGTGGGTGCATGCCATAAACACCACCTCGGACGATGCGTGTACGAAATGGAGCAATGCGGGGCGCGGATATTTCGAGGTTCCTGCGGCAAGCTCATCTTCCAGTTCTGCTGCTTCAAGCGGTTCGAGTTCGTCAGGCTCTTCTTCATCCGGAGGAACAAGCTCATCGTCTTCTTCGTCCGCGAGTTCCCAGTCATCCTCTTCATCGGGCCCGGTCACATCCGTCATCCTGAATGTTTATGCAGGGACAAGGACTTCGTGCTCCCTGGTATGCGGCAACAACGGGGGAAAGACATGCGTTGGCGTCGGGACAGATGCAGGCGCGACCAACGGAAAATTCATGGACAAAAACAGCCTGGGATGCCAGGAGTTTGCGGGGACATGCCAAACGAACATGGGTGCTCCCGAGTACACGGGCACGTGCACGCTGAACGGCCAGACGCATGATGCCCAATGGACCAACTGTCTGTGTTCGACCGACATCTCAAGCTCGTCCTCGTCGACGAGTGTTTCAAGTTCCTCAAGCACTTCTTCCGGTAGTTCAAGTTCCGCATCCCAAAGCGCATCGGGCACGCTCACCCTTATCGTCTCAGCCAGGATGCAGGGAGTGGCCAAGATGCCTGCTTCCGGACGCAGCCCGCTTCCGTTTACCGTGACCGTCAATGGCAAGGATGGCAAGAAATACACGAACACCGTATCATTTGCCGCAGACGCGGCAGGGAAATGGATAGGGAACGGGTCGTTCCCGGCTCCTCCGGATGCTGATTATTCGGTATTCATCAAGGGGCCGCTCCAGCTGGGAAGGAAGGTCTGTTCCAATAATCCCACGGAAACGACCCCGGGCGGATACAAGTGCGGAGGGAACTTCATGAAACTAACCGGCTCGACGAACCTGGACATCGGTGGCATATATCTTCCAGCGGGGGATGCCGCGCCCCAAAACGGCATGATTGATTCCTATGATCTTACGTTCGTCCGGACGCATCTGGGGTCGCGGGACGCCATGGTGCTTACACAAGCCGACGTGAACGCGGACGGGGTCGTCGATACGCAAGATTACTCCCTCATACTTTCCAATCTCGCGACAGGAGTCAAGTATGACGACGAATGATCCTCAGCTGCCCGAAATCATGCGCAGAAACACATTCATGATGGTTATGGGTGTATTCACGAAGCAGAAATCCTTTCCGACCAGGAGCGACCGGTCGATCATGTATGCAACGCAGAGCGCGCACAAGACCATGAAGATTGTCTTCGGAGGGGAACGCATATATGAATAGTATAGAATAATTACATGAGAAGAATAGCGGTACTCGTCTGTTTGTTTCTGGCTTGTACCGGTCCGGTCCTTGCCTTGGAGAACGAATGCGAGAATTGCAAGAACGAGCCCCCGTGTTGCGTTGCGATGCATAGCTCGCACGATCCCTTCGAATGCTCATGGCCTATCCGCGGATACTGCAAGCTGTCGACGTGCGCGCTCATCGAGGGCGACAAGCAGAAGTGCGGATGGTATTGGGTATTCCATGATGCCAATGACAACGATTATCATCTCGGTACCAATTCGCCGGCCGGCTACGGATGCATGATCGGCCCCAGCAAGGAGACCATGCGTCCCCGATGCGACGAACCGACCCCGGCTCCGACCTCCGAGCCGACCATGGTCCCGCCGACCACCATACCGTCCCGGACCCCAACAACAATGCCAAGCCCGATACCGACCATGCCTGTTCCCACGCGGTATGTCCCGCCGCCACAGGCACAACCTACCCGCGCAACCGTGCCATTCGAGTTCCCGACCGCCATGCCCGCTTATCCCGTGAAACGGCCGTTTCCGGTTCTGCAGATCCCCACATATGCCGCCTGCGCGAAACCGAATATATTTATCACGCAGACGAAACGATTTTTTGTCTCGATCCGTGTTCTGGATCGGACGCTTGAAGACGCGATGAACGAGTATGCTGCCAAAACCCTTCTTCTCATCCGGAACCGGCTGGGCGCAAAGAGGTGAGGAATGATCAGGAAGCGTCTATTATCTTGTGGATGAGCGCGATATCTTTCTTGACCTGGCCGACCAGGGCGTCGGTCGACGGGAATACCTGTACCGGGCGGATATGCCGGAGCACCTCCACCGATACGGGCGTGCCATCGGGAACATGTATCTGGGATACATCAAGCAGATGGACTTCTATCGTTGCGATTCTTTTGCCGTAGGTCGGAACCGGGCCATAATGAAGAGCCGACCTGAAGGTCCGGTCGCCTATGGTCGTGCGGGCCGCATACACCCCGTGCGGGAGGGCAAAGCCCGCGGGAACCGCGAGGTTGATGGTCGGGAGGCCGATTTGCCGGCCCCGCCCATCGCCCTCAACAGGATGGCTTTCAAACCGCATTTCGCGCTAGGTTCAAACGGGTAACTGCAAACAGGAGAATACAGGCGGCGATGATCTGGCTTACGGTCAGGAACTGGTGGTAGACTACCATGTCGATGATGACCGCAAGGAGCGGGAAGACAAGCTCGAGGATAGTTGCAATCCGGACCGGCGTCGTTTTCAGTCCGCGGTAGTAAAGAAGGAGTGAAACCATGCCGGTCGACAGGGCGATGACGGTAAGCTGGATGAAATGCCCGGGGACGACGGACTTAAAAAGAACAAATCCGCCCGTGAGCATGAGATACGAAAATGCAAACATCACGGTGAAGGCAAAGCGGAGGAATGTCACTGCCATGACCGGCTTGCCATGGAGGGCCAGTTTCGAAAGGGTCGTCGAGGAGCCCCAGACTATAGCTGCCCCGAGAGCATAGAGGGAAGCGGTTATCGTCTTGCCGCCGAAGGCGGTATGGACGATGCCGTCCGGAAAGGTGACAAAAAAAGCCGCTCCCAGTGTAAGGGAAGCCCAGACCAGATACTGTTTTTTGATCTGTTCTTTCAGGATGAGGACTGCGGTCGATACGGCAAAGACGGGTTGCAGTTTCTGGAGGAGGAACACGATACTGAATGATGCGTATCCGGTTTGCAGGAGCGCCGTCGTGAACCAGAGTGTGCCCAAGAGCCCGCTGAAGATGGCGACGAGGACAAGCACGGCATAGTCGCGTGGCACAAGCCGGATATGTTTGAGTTGCGGATATGCGAAGGGCGCGAGGATGATGAGTCCGACCACATGTTCCAAAAGGACGATGACACCCGGGGGTAGCGCATAGAGGCTGCGCCTGAGGACGCCATCGAAAGCCCAGAGACTTGCCGCGAGCATGATAAGGATTCCTCCCTGGCGTTTCATGGTATAGGGATTATACACCACCCGCTGTATAATATACATATGGACAGTTTGAAGCTTGCCAGCGTCAATATCGAAGGGGACAGGCATCTTGATCGCGTCGCGGCATTCCTCGGGCGCGAGAAGCCGGATGTCCTATGTATCCAGGAGCTTTTCGGGGTGGATGTGCCTTTTTTCGAGAAGTTGGCGGGTCCCGGGGTGTTTACGCCCGTGATGGAAATCGTCGAACCGAACCGTTTCTTTGAGAAAACAGGGGCGTGGGGTATCGGTATGTTTGCACGAAGGCCGCTTCTTGCACCCCAGACGCACATATACAAGGGTAATCCGGGCAATCTTCCCCGGTTTGATCCCGAAGACCCCAACTCTGGCAACAGGGCTGTCGTTGTCGCGCAGGCGTATGCGGGTTGCCGGCCCGTGACCATCGCGACGACGCATTTCACCTGGTCTCCCGGCGGAAAAGCGACAGCGCTCCAACATTCGACGCTCGACTCGCTTCTTGCGGTTTTGTCCGGATACAAGCCGCTTATCCTGTGCGGGGACATGAATGCTCCCCGCGGGGGTAAGATATTTGCACGCGTTGCCCGGGAATACCGGGACTGCGTGCCTTCCGGGATACATTCTTCCATCGATCCGGTGCTCCACCGGATCAAGGGCCTTGACCTCATGGTCGATTGTCTTTTTGCCTCGGACGCATATCAGGTCCTGGGAACGAGGCTGGTTTCCGGGGTGAGCGATCATATGGCCATCGCCGCCACGATTGCACATTTATAATGAATACTTCTATGGATAATACCTGTTTCAGTCTCAAAACCAACCAAAGCTCCTGCGTCATCGATCGTGCCGGAGGGCGCATCCGCGAAGTCGTCATCGCGGGAAGAAGCATCCTTTCGACCTTCGGCCGCATCGATGGCAAAACCGGCAATACGCATCTTTGCACGCCCAACTTCGGCGCCGAGGGCAAGGAGATGTGGCTTCCTTTTCATGGGCCATCGCGGGGAGCCCTTTGGGAAAAGACAGCCCAGACGGAAAGCCTGGTGCGGCTGGACTATGAGATGCCACAGACCGGTTCTTATCCGGGAGGGTTGGCATATTCGCAGGAATTCAGCCTCGGGGAGCATGCATTCAGGCATGCGATAATCGTTCGGAACAATGGTCTGGACAGCCTTCCTGTCAACCTAGGCATCCACGATTACTGGGCCACCAAGAAGGGATGGGAGCAAGCATCGGTCAATGGCAAGAACATAGCAGAGCTCGTGCGTGCAAATGGCCATGTCCCGCTTCTTTCCCGCAATATCATCGGGTTTCCTGACGGCCGGATAGAGTTTCGGCAGGAGGGGTTTGCTGATGCAGTTGTTTGGGCAGCTTTCTCGGGACCTGTCTTTGACACCTCCTACGTATGCATCGAACCGGTGAGATCGGCTGCAAAGGACTATTTCGGGAGCGCCCGCAGCATCCTTGCGGCAGGGAAGACCCTCTCCGTCTTCCAGGAAATCCTTATTTGACTTCTTTTTACCTTGTTTTGACATTTGAAATTTGAGATTTTTCATTTTTTATTATTATCCTATAGTTGATTTAGAGCGCTCTGACAATATGTCATAAGTAAAATAACTATAAGATAAAATACCCCTTGACAAAATTACAAATATACTTTATTCTGAATATATAAGATGAAATAATCTAAACTTTTCATCTTTATTATAAGTTATATATTAGTTCAAGTATGAAGACTGGAAAACATCATGTTCACGCCAAACGCAAGCATGATAATAGTAATCATGCGACCGGATTTAAAAAGGGAGGACATGATGAACGGGGCGGATAGATGAACATTTAGCGCTAACCCCGAAAAACCCTATGCGCCGCCGAGTTTTTCACACTTCGTTGAATTGCTCGGCGCGTTTTTTTTGGTCTGCTCGACAACCTCGCGCCGGTGTGTTAGATTATAACTATGCAACCGGCCTCTCTTCCCAAGAAACCAGATCCTTTCTGGGTGATCGTCCTCCTGTTCATCATCTTTTTGGCTGGGGGCATATTCATGCTCCTGAACCGAACGGGGCCGACTCCCAAGACTTCCCCCGAAAAGATAAAACAGATTGTCATCACCGAAACTCCATCACCCTCGTTGCGGATAGGCGGGACGCTTCGTCTCACGACCGACAAGCCGGGCGGGGTAAGCGGGGTCGGCCAGGATGTCCGGGTGACGGTCGTCGCCAGCTCGGTCCAGCAGAAGATCACGGGATTCGATACAGTGCTTACTTATGATCCCGGCGCAGTTTCCGTCGTATCGGTTGAGAATGGTGTCCCGGACTATCGTATCTTTTCGCAGAAGAAAACAGGGACCTATACGGTTTCTGGTATTCCCTCAACCCAAGAGACGCCGCTCCACGAATTCGCAGACACGCCGATCCTCACGTTTCTCGTGCATCCGTTGAAGGCCGGGAAGACCGAACTCGCGCTTGCATATGTCGATGGCAGCAAAGCAGATAGCAACCTCATAAGCGATGCAAATGCCGATATCCTGGTCCGGGTAGAGGGAACGACCCTCATCGTGGGCGACCAGATTTCGCTTTCGGAAGGCGCGCCTCGCGAGATACCAGGAACCGGGTTGATGCTTACCCTCACGAAAACCGAATTGGCCGACGCTGCCTGTCGGGACTGTTTCACCCAAGCAGACATCACGGTCCAGAAAGATGGGGGAACCGCGGATATATCATTCCAGTCCGGAGGGTTTGCCGGCAAGGCGAACGGAACTGCGGGAGCCCTCGGCTATACATTTTCGCTTGTTGAGATACAGGCGGGCAAGGTAACGCTTGTTGCCGTACCGGAATGAAACGGCTTACCATTTTTGCATTATCCCTGCTATCCATCGGCGTATACGGGATCCTTATTTTCGGTGGGACCCTGGTCCCCAGCCGCGCAGCACGGTCCCGGTCGCTTGACCTCGACAAGGCAGACAAAGAGTCCCGGATCGTTCTGCGGGGCGGGGCATCGGATATTGCCTTGACTGCGCCAAGCGGGGCCTTGTATCAAACCGACCAGCAGGGAAGCGCGGGCGTCATGGAGTTCCTCGCCCAGGATCCCCAGGCGGGAGAATCACAACTACTCCCTCCCAATTTCAACAGCACGGCCCAGATGTCCCGGCAGACCCAGACGGGCGGGGAGAGCCATTATTTCTACCAGCAGACGGCAGGAGGCTTGCCTGTCTATGGGGCGACCTTTGCCGTGCATCAACGCCAAGGCAACCAGATCTATGCATTGACCGGCAACCTGATGACGTCTACGGAAGTCGTTTCCGGGTCCCTGACCGCGGACCAGGCAAAAGAGATAGCGCTTGCAGAAGCCCTAAAGGAAGCGGGTACGACGCTTCTTGCGGTGACCGGGAGCACCAAGACCATCTTCAACGGGAAAACGCTGGGGGTGAGCGACGATGCGACGAACTACGAGGCATATGCAGTGACCGTGGAGTCGACGGACGAGGAGGTGGTTTTTGGGACGAAATATTTCATCGGGACTTCGACGGGGACCGTTCTTTTCAGCGAGGGGGTCACGCGCCAGGCGCTGAACCGCCAGGTATCAAACTGTGCCGCAAAAAAATGCGTCAAGGGCAGGAACGAAGGAGAAGCGGCGACAGGCAACAAGGACGTGGATCTTACCTATGACACGCTAGGTACGTATTACAATTTTTTCTTCAACAGCTACAAACGGGATAGTTATGACGCCAAGGGAGCGGCGTATGTTGCGCGGGTTGACGTGAAGGACCGCTCCTGCCCCAATGCATGGTTCGACGGCAAAACCATATCCATGTGCAAGGGGCTCGTTGCTCCGGACGTCATGTCCCACGAGTTCACGCACGCGATGAACCACGCGGGACCCGCATTCGTCTATGCCAACCAGTCAGGCGCCATCGACGAAAGCCTTGCCGACATCTTTGCCTATGCCATAGACGGGAACTGGACCATGGGAGAAACCACAAGCCTCGGAATCATCCGTTCGTTCGATGACCCGACCAAATACGGACAGCCGGACCGACTGTTTTCGACCGGTTATTATTGCGGCAAGGATGACAACGGGGGAGTTCATAAAAACGGCGGCATCCTGAGCAAGGCGTTCTATCTCATGGTCACGGGCGGCACGTTCAACGGATGCACGGTCCAAGGGATA
>Ga0172369_10004673_pt1 | contig 17233 bp, 14 predicted proteins | sample LakKiv25m_FD_114539 | JGI IMG/M metagenome (GOLD analysis project Ga0172369, IMG submission 114539) | Freshwater microbial communities from Kabuno Bay, South-Kivu, Congo - kab_022012_11.25m | ecosystem: Environmental > Aquatic > Freshwater > Lake | place: Democratic Republic of the Congo...
CCTGCCGCTGCGGCTGGCGGAGTTCGGCACGGTGTACCGCTTCGAGCAGAGCGGCGAGCTGGGCGGGCTGACGCGCGTGCGCGGCTTCACCCAGGACGACGCCCACCTGTTCCTGACGCCGGAGCAACTTGATGCCGAGTTCAAGAGCACGGTGGACCTGATCCTCTTCGTGCTGGGCGCGCTGGAGCTCAGGGATTACCGCGTGCGGGTGTCGCTGCGCGATCCGGCGAGCGACAAGTACGTGGGCGAGCCGGCGAACTGGGACCGCGCGCAGGCGGCCATCCTGAAGGCCGTGCAGGACCTGGGCATGGACTACACGGTGGCGGAGGGCGAGGCGGCGTTTTACGGGCCGAAACTCGACTTCCTGGTGCGTGACTCCATCGGCCGCGAGTGGCAGCTCGGCACCGTGCAGGTGGATTACAACCTGCCGGAACGCTTCCAATTGGAGTATATTGCCGAGGATGGCCAGGCGCACCGGCCGGTGATGATCCACCGCGCGCCCTTCGGCTCGCTGGAGCGCTTTGTCGGCCTGCTCATCGAGCACTTCGCCGGGGCCTTCCCGGTGTGGCTGGCGCCGGTGCAGGCGGTGGTGGTGCCCATCGCCGAGCGGCACGTGGACTACGCAAATGAGGTGGCGAAGGCGCTGCAACCCGCCCGCGTGAACGTGGACGCCCGCAATGAGTCGATGCGCTACAAGATCCGCGAGGCGCAATTGCAGAAGGCGCCATACATGCTGGTAGTCGGCGACAAGGAAGCGGAAAGCCGCGCCGTCGGCGTCCGCGCGCGCAAGGAAGGCGACCTGGGCGCGGCGCCGCTGGAGCAGTTTGCGGCGCGGCTGCGGGATGAGGCGAAGTCGCCGGAAGAGTGATTATGGGTTCGAGGGGGACTGTTTCGCATTTTCCCCTATTTCCTTGCATGCCTCCTGACGCTTTGCATGCTTGATACAACCTGTGTCCTCTCGCAGTTAGCCGGAAAATGCGTGACTGGACCCCGGACCGCGTCTATAGGCGATCACCCGGGGTCCAGCCACGCATTTTCCGGTTGAAAGCGGAAGGGCACAGGTTGAATGTAGCGGGTGAAGTGGCAAGGGCGATACTGGAAACAAGGGGAAAACACGAGACAGTTCCCTCGGGCAATTACACAGACAGCAGCTTCTCGATCTCCTCCCTCATCGGCATGCTCGCCTGCGCCCCAGGGCGGGTGGTGCTCAGACCGGCGGCGGCTACGGCGAAGCGGAGGGCGTCGGCGAGAGAATGGCCTTCGGCCAGCGCTGCCGCCAGGCAGGCCGAAAAGCAGTCGCCGGCGCCTACAGTGTCTACCGGCGTCACTTGCGCCGCGGGCATGTCGATTTTTCCGTCGGGGGTGAAAGCCGTTGCGCCGTGCTTGCCGCGGGTGGCCACCACGATTCGCGGGCCGCAGTCTAGTATACGATTTGCCGCGGCTTCCAGGGAATCGGCGTCCGGCGCCAGCGCCCGCAGCTCGCCTTCGTTGGGAGTTAGAATATCCACGCAGCGCAGCAGCTCGTCCGGCAGGCCCTCCGGCGGCATGGGCGCGGGGTTGAGCAGCACGGTAGCGCCAACCTCCGCCGCGCGCCGCGCCGCCCACAGCACGCTCTGTGGTGGAATCTCCAACTGCAGGATGAGGAATGACGCTTTGTGGAAAGCGTCATCCGCCTTCTCCAGATGCTCCGGCAGCAGGCGCGCATTCGCCCCAGGCGCCACCGCGATCAGGTTCTCGCCCCTCGTGTCTACCATGATAAGCGCCACCCCGGATGGCGCGCCCGCGCAGGTGACGATGTGGCGGGTGTCGATGCCCTCCCGGCGAAAGCGGGCGATGCTCTCCGCGCCGAAGCCATCGTCGCCGACGGCGGTGATAAAGGTGACATCCCCTCCCGCGCGAGCCGCCGCCACCGCCTGGTTCGCGCCTTTGCCGCCCGGCGTCATGCGGAAGGCTCCGCCCAGCACCGTCTGCCCGGGCGCCGGCAGCGCCGGGGTCTCTACCACCATGTCCGTATTCGTCGAACCGACCACTAATATTTGCGGGCGAACCATGGCATACCGATTCGGCGGATGCATCGTTTATCCTTTAGGCGAAATATCCGCCATACACTGTTTACAATATATCATTATATGGTAATATAAAAATATCTTTTCGTTGGAGGTTTCTCGATGAGCGCGACGGTTCGGAATATCGGGGCGGGCGAGTTTGCGGCGGAAGTAGTCAGCGCTACGGCGCCGGTGGTGGTGGATTTCTGGGCGCCGTGGTGCGGTCCCTGCCGCATGGTGGCGCCGGAGTTGGAGAAGGTCGCCGCGCAGCTCGGTGACAGGGTGAAGGTGGTGAAGGTGAACGTTGATGAGAACGGCCAGTTGGCGGGCACTTACCAGGTGATGAGCATTCCCACCCTTCTCATCTTCCACGGCGGCAAGGAGGTGGCGCGCCAGGTCGGTTTCATCCCGGCGGATGCGTTGGTGAAATTCCTGGAGCAGAATCTACTCTCTCCGGCGCGCTGATGTGGAATAATAAAGTGGGGAAACGCATCTCCTCATATCAAGGAGTAGCCGGATTCGGAGCCGGCTGCTCCTTGATGGCGTTGGAAGAGATGGTAGGTTGGAAGAATGAATGGGAAAACGGGGAATGGGAGAAGCTTTCCCTTCGTCCATTCCCCCACTCTCCCTTTCGTTCTTCCAACTTTCCATTCACATTATCGCTTCCAATCCTACTACTACGCCCCTCAGTCCGCGCACCTTGCGGATAGCAAGCAGTATGCCGGGCATAAAGGACTCGCGGCTGACGGTGTCGTGACGGATGGTCAGCGTCTGACCGAGGCCACCGAAGATCACTTCCTGGCTGGCCACCATGCCGGGCAGACGCGCGGCGTGCACGCGGATGTTGCCCACCGCCACGCCGCGGCTCTCCTCGCCCTGCTCCTCCGCCGCCTCTTCCGCCAGCCGCCCGGCCGCCGCCGCCTTCATCAATTCCGCCGTGCGGAGGGCGGTGCCGGAGGGGGCATCAAGTTTCTTCTCGTGGTGGAACTCGATAACTTCCGCGTAGTCGAAATATTTCGCCGCCTGCTCGGCCATCTGCATCATCAGCACGGCGCCGATGGCGAAGTTGGGAGCGATGAACACCGGTGAACCGGACTTCGCGCTCATCTCCCGCACCTCTGCCAGGTTCTCGGAAGTCAACCCCGTGGTGCCCACTACCGCCGCCGTCCCATGCAGCAGCGCAGTGCGCAGGTTGCCCATCACCTCGGCAGGGATGGTGAAATCCACCACTACATCCACGCCCTGGTTCAACGCTTCCGTCAGGTCAGTGGTCACGGGCACGCCCAGCGTACCGATGCCGGTCAGCAGTCCGACATCTTCGCCGGTACATACGCGATCCACCGCGGCGATGATCTCCATCCCGTCCGTAGCGGTCACCGCCTTCACCACTTCCCGGCCCATTTTGCCGCAGGCGCCATTTATGAGTACGCGAATGTCTGACATAAGATTACCTCCGAAAATTTTAGATTTTAGATTTTAGATTTTAGATTGCGTTTTTCATCTACCTTACTGATTGGAACTGAAACAATCCAAAATCTAAAATCTAAAATTTCATTCTCCTTGCTTCACCGTATACCGATGCTTCCCCAGCCCCTCTATCTCCAGCTCCACCACGTCGCCGGGCCGCAGGTAAACCGGCGGCGTCCGCGAGCCGCCGATACCGGCGGGCGTGCCGGTGGCGATGAGATCACCCGGCTGCAGGGTCATGCCGTGGCTGATGAAGCTGACCAACTCCGCCACGGAGAAGATCATGCGGTCGGTATTGCTGAACTGGAGCAGCTCATCATTCACCCGCAGCGACAGCGCGAGAGATTGCGGGTCGTCGATCTCGTCCGCGGTCACCAGATACGGTCCCACCGGACAAAAGCCGTCATAACTCTTCGCGCGGAACCAATGGCCTTCCTCCCGCTGGATGTCACGCGCGGTAACGTCATTGACGATGGTATACCCGGCGATGTAGGCAGGCGCGTCCTCGACGGACACCCGGTGGCACGGGTGGCCGATGACCACACCCAGTTCTACCTCGTAATCGATCTGCGCCGACCACGCCGGCGGCGGCAGCAGCAGGTCGTCGAACGGCCCGGCAACCGATGAGGAGGCTTTGCTGAAGAGCAGAGGGTGATCCGGCAGCGGCTGGCGCATCTCCTCCGCGTGGTCGTGGTAGTTCAGTCCGACGGCGACGATTTTCCCCACCCCGGACAGCGGAGGGCCCAGCCGCGCGTTACCCAGCGGGATGAGCGCCTGCTCCGGCTCCGCCATATCAGTCAACTCTTCCACCTGCTCCAGCAGGTCGAAGCCGAGGATCTCCTCGATGCTATGCGGCGCCTCCAGCTCCGCCCGCTCGATATCAAGAATGAACAGGTCGTCGATGATCAACCCCGGGCGCTCCTGATACGGCTCGCCAAACATGACCAGCTTCACGCGTTGCCCCCCTACTTGATTGGAAGGATGGAAGATTGGAAGAATGGATTTGTGGTTGGATCTCTTCCACACATTTACCCATCCATTCTTCCAATCTTCCATCCTTCCAATTTGAGTATGATTCGCTACAACCGAAGGGTTACCTTTTCTGGAAAGGGGGTGGAATTATTCAACTATCAAACGGAATATTAAGCCGCGCCGCCTGGCGGAGGCGCGGCAACTGAGTCTGCAACAAGTCACGTAATTCATCCTGCCTGGCATAAGCTTCACTGGTAACCTGCCACATTCGATCGAGATCATCAACCGATGGATTCATGCACGGTACCGGAATCGACAACATGGCGGTGAGTGCTTCATTTTTATCGGTGTTCGCGCGCAGCATGACGAAAGGTACGGCGTATAACGCGGCGAATACTGCCATGTGAAATCGTCCGGTAAGCAGAAACTCCGCCGTTTGCAGGTTGGCAAGCAAAGCATCCAGCGTTGGAAAAGCGATATAGGGAATACCCAGCCGCCGTGCTTTGCCCGCGTCGCGTCCGTGGGTGAATATGCTGATATAATAAACAGTCCGGCCGGAAGCAGCCAGGCGGGCGATGACAGATTTGAGCCGTTGATAACATTGCTCTGACCAGTGACTCGACGAATCCGTCAGCACGATCGCCCCGGCCAGCGCGCTTGCGCGTTCGGGTTCCGTCCTATTGGTCAGCAGGGCGCAATCCGCAGCCTGCACAGCTCTCGGATGCAGCGCACGGGCTACCGGCCACGAGTAAGGGTCGCGGACAGCGACATGGGAGCAGTGTGGATACACCTCGCGAAGAAGCTCAAGGTAATCGGGACGGATGACGAAGAGCGAGTGGTTGACCACCCAGGTTTCGATGCCTTGCCGTTGCGCCTGCTCAAGCTGCAGCAATCGCAAGATAAAGGCGCCGTTGCGCTTTTTCACCCGGCGGGTGCACGCGTGCAGGGTGCCTTCTCCATTCACGACTACCAGATCGGGCGGCGGGTTGGAGAATGGAACGATTTGCCGCATGAGTATCCGGCGGTTCATGCCGATTGGCAGGCATTCCAGCACATTGCGGGAGGCCAGGTCGTTGCCGCTTATCTCCGCGAGCGGAAATCGCTCGCGCAGCAAGCGCCGCAACGCGGTCGAGGTGGCAAAACACCCATGGTGTTGATAATCGATGGTATCGTTGATAATGAGAATACGCATTGCTGCGGCTCGGAACTTCTCACTATAAAAAGGTTCCCCGAATAGTGTCAAGCCTGAACGAGGATGTCGCGATGAACCTGGATAATTTTGCCGGCGCCGTATATCATCCATCGTCGGAATCGGCGCCTTTCAGGAATGTATTGCACGGAATACTATACGCGGTATTGATGCTGGCCGCATGGCCTTTCGCCCGGATAGAAGCTTCCGTTACCGACGACCGATTCCGCGCCCGATGTTCCCACCGCTACGGCAGCCTGCCGCCGCGCGCCCATGCGCTCCCGTCTCCACACATCTTGATTTATTGTCACAGCATCGGCGAGTTGCGCACCAGCCTGCTTTTCCTCAGCATGGCGCGCGAGCGGCATCCGGATTGGGAGTTCACCTACCTTTTCAAAGCCTTCGAGCCTTATGATGCCGTTGTCAGGCTGGCGCCCGATATCACCCGCGCGCTGTTCGTGCCGCTGGATGCTCCGCTATTCGTCAATCGCATGTTGAATCGCCTGCGGCCCGATGCCCTGGTGATTATAGAAAACGATTTCCGTTATCACCTTATCACGCAAGCCAAGCGGCGCGGCATGGCAACCTGCCTTTTCAGCGCCGAGTTTTCGAAGCGCAATGAAAAGCGCCATGCCGGACAGCGATTTCGCAATGTGCTGCACCACATAGATCTAGTTACCGTGCGTGATGAGGCGGGTCTTCGGCTGGTCCTCGATGCGGGGGCCGCGCCGGAGCGGGTGATGGAGAGCGGCAATATGCGTTTCGACGCGCGGCTGTTGCCCGGGCAGCCGGTCGGCAGGCCGCTAGATGATTTCTTACGTCGCTGGCGGGAGATGTCGAAGCTGTTCGTAATGGGCAGCACCTATGACTCCGAAGAAGAGGCGCTTTTTACCGCGGTTGCGCGGTTGCGCGATCGGCATAACCTCTCGCGCTGTGTAGTCGCTCCGCGCCGCATCCATCGGGCGGGGGAAATATCATCGGCTGCGGTGAAACACGGCTTCACGCCGTGTTTACGTTCGACCATTACCGAAGAGACCGATCCAGCGGCCTTCGACCTGCTGGTGCTGGACACCATGGGCGAGCTGCGGGATGTCTACCGCTTTGCCGATTTTGCCTTCGTGGGCGGCAGCATGGTTCCCCGCGGTGGACACAATATTTATGAAGCCGCCGAATACGGCGCCCCCCTGCTGTTCGGCGAGCATATCTTCTCTAATAGTGAAATCGGCGAACTGCTGCTTGCCCGCGGCTGCGCCTGGATCGTGCGCGACAGCGATGAGATTGCCGATCGAATCGCGGCGTTGCTCGATGATAACGAGCGCCGTGCCGCACGGCAGCGCTGCCTGGAGGCAATCGAGTCAGTGGGTGGGGCAACGCGCATCTGCCTCGAGCAACTCGAATTGCTGCTCGAGCAGCGGGCAAGAATGGGCGGTGAATCGAAACGCCGGGTGGCGAACCGCTGATACAACGTTTCCATTGAATTCCGGGTAATATTGCGGAGAGGGATTCAATGGATATGGCGCGCTGGCTGCGAAAACTCTGGTGGCTGGTAATACCCCTGCTGTTGCTGCTGTTTATCTTCACACAGGAGAGGAATAACGCGGCAACCGGGGGGGAGCTCGGTCAGACCATCGAGGGCGCCGGCAGCGCCAATTTCGCCTGGCTGCGGCATCCAGCGATGCAATACGGCGTCGCCTTCCGCGCGCCGCGGACGGGCAATGTTACGGAGATAACGCTGCCGTGGAAGTGCACGGGCGGCTACGGCGGCGGCACTTACGGCGCCTTCGACTTCGAGCTACGGACTAATGGCGAGGGGAATTTTCCAGCGCCAACCGTGATCGGCAGCGCCCGCGGCATTACCCCGCCGGAGGCAACGGAGGGCCGGCTCGACGGCGCGCTGCGTTTTCCCATCACGGTCAGCCTGACAGAAGGCGAGATTTACCACCTGGTCGTCATCAACGTCGATCTCGACCCGGCGCGGAACTGGTCCTCTCCCAACACGCTGATGACGCGCGTCGCTCCCTGGGACGGCGCCGGATGTCGCGTCGAGTTCTTCGCCGACGGCGTCTGGCGATCCTGGTCGGCGAAGGAGAATCCGTTCAACACTCGCGGGGTGAACGATGTCAGCGGCGCGCGCTGCCCGCTGCTGTTGCGCTGGCAGGACGGCCGCTTCACGGGCGATCCGTATTACTCCGCCGCGCAGCGGCAGGGAGCCTTTTTCTATGGAAACCGGCGTGCCGGCCAGCTCATCGAATGGAAAAAGCCTTCGGCGACCATTACGCGGGTGGGCATCTCCGTATGGAAGCGCGGCAAACCGGGCGAGCTGGTTTATCACCTGGAAGTGGAAAATGGGAACGAACTGGCTACCGGCACCTTTACCGGAGCAAAGGAGATCGGCGATATCGCCGGTTGGGTATACGCGGAACTGCCGGCGCCGGTCGAATTGAAAAATGGCAAAACCTACCGCCTGTGGTTCGAATCGCAAGATAGTCCGAGTGAAGACAATTGTTACTTCCAATACGTGCCATACGGCGACAACCGGCCCGTCGAGTGGGTGGAGGTCGGCTGGGGCGGCGCCGACAGCCACTACATCTACCGCGACGGCGCGGGCTGGAAGGACGAGAAGGCGGCGGACCTGACGTTCAGTTTACAGTAATAACATTGTTTTGCTCGAATCCAATAGGTCAGACAAGTCGGACTGATCAACGAGGGTGGATAGTCCCGTGGTCAGATAGACGATCAAAAACTTGCGGGCTGGTAGCGGTCATATAGGGTCGGGACAGTCCCAGAGTAGTAAAAATCCGCTATAATAGCCGCAATACCCACCGCAAAGGAGATCTGTCATGCGCCCGTTCCGCCCCCTGTTGCTGTTGCTGTTGTTTGGCATAGCCCTTGCCTGTCGCGCGGCGCCGATCAAAGTGATCGCCACCGGCGATATGCACGGCTGGCTGGAGCCACAGGCGGTGGACGGCCAAACGCTGGGCGGCGCAGCGGAGTTGCTGGCTTATTGGAAGCGCGTCGAAGGCTATAAACCGAACCGGTTCCTGCTGCTGAGTTGCGGCGACACCGCCACCGGGCCGGTGCTGGCCACCATTTTTAAAAACGATCCGATGATCGCGGTGATGAATCTGATGGGCTACGACGCCTCCGCGCTGGGCAACCACGAATTCGATTATGGCGCCGCCACGCTGGAGCGCTGGCGCGCAGTAGCGAAATTTCCCTTCCTCTCCGCCAACCTGGCGAAGGCGAGCGGCGCGCAGGCCGAGCTGCCGCCCTATATCATCAACGATGAACAGGGGGTGAAGGTCGGGATCATCGGCCTGACCACCACCGAGCTGGCGGCAATCGCCAATACCGGCGGATTGATCACCACCTCATATGCCGATACTCTGCGCAAGTGGGTGCCGGAGATGCGGGCAAAAGGCGCGCAGACCATCATCGTGGCGGCGCACGTGCCGCAGCCGGAGTTGATCGAACTGGCCAAAGAGGTCGCCGACCTGAACATCCCCCTCATGCTCGGTGGGCACAGCCATGAGCTCGACCAGATTAAGGTGGAAAAAACAAATACCTGGGTGGTCAACACCGGCCAGTGGTGGGATTCCTACAGCCGCGTCAACCTGGACTACAATCCTAAAACCGGCAACACGGTGGTGCTCTCCGCCAACCAGGTATGGCTGCAGCAGTATCAAGCGCCCGCCGATAAGAGGGTAAAGGCGGAGATCGAGCGCTGGAAAGGACAGTTGGGTGAAGAATTCAACATCGTGATCGGCTATACGGCCGCCGGACTCAAACGCAAGGACGGCGTTTACAACTTTATCACCGACTGCTGGCTGGCGCGGGACCCGGATGCCGATATCGCGCTCTCCAATGACGGCGGCTTCCGGCAGGACATCGAGCCCGGCCCGATAAAGAAATCGACCATCTTCGGGGTTATGCCTTTTTACAATGCCCTGGTGCGTCTGGAGCTGACCGGCGCGCAGTTGCTGGCCTATCTGCCGAAAGGCGGGGATTTCATCGGCATGGCCGGGCTGCGGTATAAGGGCGGGCAATACCTGCTGAAGAGCGGCAATCCGGTGGATCCGGCGGCGACCTACCGCGTATTGATGAACGATTACATGTACAACAGCAGCGCCGCCCTCAAGGCCGCCGACCCGACGCCCGTCTCCGCCGCTCCGGATTGGCGCCAGCCGGTTCTCGACTGGCTAGCGGCGCATCCGACCAGCGCGGACAAGCCGCTGGACGGCCTGGTGGACGTAAAGCCGCGGATTGTGCCATAAGAGCGCGGATTGGCAATCCGCACGAGACGCATATCGACACACGCGCGGATTGGCAATCCGCGCTCCGACACAGAGTAGTGATGACACGCGCGGATTGGCAATCCGCGCTCCGACACAGTGTTGTGTTGACACGCGCGGATTGGCAATCCGCGCTCCGACAATATACACGGAGTGATTGACATGGCAATAACGAGAACTTGCCGCCATTACCGGACGGGCGAAGTGCTGGTGCTGGAAGGCGGCAAACTGCGCGCACCAGGGGCGGGCGAAGCGGCGGAGACAGACTTGCTCCTCGCACCGGCGCTGGTGGATATTCAAGTTAACGGGTACCGGGGCATCTCTTTCTATTCGGGGAATCTCACGCCGGAAGAGGTGAAGACCGTCTTCGGCGACATCGCCGCGACGGGCACCGCCTATTTCTGCCCGACGGTGACGACGAACAGCCCGCAACACATGCTGCAGGGGCTGCAGGCCATCGAAGAGGCGTGCCGTCGTTATCTCGAGGTGGCGCGCATGAATATCGGCTATCACCTGGAAGGGCCGTGGATCTCCGCCGAGGAGGGCCCGCGCGGCGCGCACCCGAAGGAGTGGGCGCGCGACCCGAGCTGGGAGGAATTCCAGGCCTTCGAGGAGGCGGCAAACGGCAAGGTGAAGATCGTCACCCTGGCGCCGGAGCGCGAAGGGGCCATCCCCTTCATCGAACGGCTGACCGCGGCCGGTGTAGTGACGGCCATCGGCCATGCCGCGCCGACGGCGGAGCAGACCGCCTCCGCCGCCGATGCGGGCGCAATGCTGGCCACGCACCTGGGCAACGGCTGCCATGCCATGCTGCCCCGCCACCCGAACTATCTCTGGGATCAACTGGCGGAGGACAGGCTGTATGCCAGCATCATCGCCGACGGCTTCCACCTGCCGCCGAACGTGGTGAAGGTGATGGCGCGGGCAAAGGGGCGGGAGCGCACCATCCTCGTCAGCGACGTCTTCCAGTACAGCGGCATGCCGGTCGGCCTCTACCCGCTGGATGAGAACCGTTCCGTTGAGGTGGCGGCAAACGGCCGCATCGGACTGCATAATACGCCCTTCCTCTCCGGCGCGAATGCTACGGTGGATGAATGCGTGGGCAATATCGTCCGCTTCGCCGGCATCGAGTTGGCCGACGCCATCGACATGGCCTCCGTCAATCCCTGGCGCCTGCTGGGGCAGGAACCGCCAGTGCTAAGTTCCGGCGCCGAACCCCACGCCGCCATGCTCTGCCGCCGGCAGGATGGCAAGCTGAAAGTCGAACAGATCATCTGGTAATCTTTTCACCACAAAGGCACAAAGGCACGAAGCTACAAAGAATTTTTTAGTCTTTGTGCCTTTGCATCTTTGTGTCTTTGTAATTGCTATGCCCTACCAGATACACCTTATTGCGGAGGATCCCGGGGAGCGGCTCGACGCTTTTGTGGCGGCGCGGGCGCCGGAGCTGTCGCGCGCGCGCGCGCAGGGGTTGATCAGGGATGGTAAGGTGAGCGTAAACGGACGGCAGGAGAAGGCCAGTTACCGCATGCAGGCGGGCGATGAGGTGACGCTGGAGATTCCGCCGCCGGTGGAACCGGAAAGCGTGCAAGCGGAAAACATCCCGCTGGAGATTGTCTACCAGGATGCCGACCTGGCGGTCATCAACAAGCCGGCCGGGTTGGTGGTACATCCGGGCGCCGGCAACCGGACGGGCACGCTGGTCAACGCGCTACTATTTCAAATCCGCGACCTGTCCGGCATCGGCGGCGAGCTGCGGCCCGGCATCGTGCACCGGCTGGACAAGGACACCTCCGGACTGCTGGTCGTGGCGAAGAATGACGCCGCGCATCATGCGCTGGCGGAGATGATCCAGCGGCGGGAGATAAAGCGCGAATACCTGGCGCTGGCCTGGGGTGTTATCATTGAAGACGCCTTCACCGTTGACGCGCCCATCGGCCGCCACCCCTCCGAGCGACAACGCATGGCCGTGCTGGCCGATGAGCGCGTATCCGGCGCGCGCCGGCGCGCGGTGACCCACTTCACCGTGCAAGAGCGCATGCCGCACGCCACCGCGCTTTCCGCCCGGCTGGAGACGGGCCGCACCCACCAGATTCGCGTGCACCTGCACTACCTCGGCCACCCGGTGGTAGGCGATCCGGTATACGGAGCGCGCGCCGCCCGCCAATTGCTGCCGCTGCTGCGGCCGCCGGCTCGCGCCGCGGTGGAGGCGCTGCCCGGCCAGGCGCTGCACGCCTGCCGCCTTACTTTCACCCATCCGCGCACCGGCGAAATCCTCTCCTTCACCGCAGTTCCACCGTCCTATTTTACCCGCGCATTGGACGCGTTGCGGGAATAAATCCGTGCAATCCGCGTAATCGGTAGTTTCACCATAATTAAGCGGAAGGAATTGCCTCTCGTGCCGCGAATTTGTCGCACGGGAGGCGATTTATGAGAGAGGGAAGATGCGCGATTGTGACTGGTGGGGCGCAGGGCATTGGCAAGGCAACCGTGCGGATGCTGCTCGGTGAGGGATGGTCGGTAACCATTGCCGACATCGACGAAGAAGCCGGGAGGGAGACGGAAGAAGAATATCGTGAATTCGGCCGGTTGCTGTTCGTGCCGACCGACGTGGCGGAGGAGGCGCAGGTCGAGCACATGATCGTACAGGTCGTCGAGCGTTTCGGCGGGATCGACCTGCTGGTGAACAATGCCTACGCCGCTAAAACCGGGCCGGTGACCGACCTTACGCTGGCCGAGTGGAACCGCGTGCTGGCCGTGAACCTGACCGGCGCCTTCCTGTGCGCTAAATACGCCGTTCCCCACCTGCGCGCGCGCCGCGGGTGCATCGTCAACATCGCTTCCACCCGCGCGCTGATTTCCCAGCCGAACACCGAGGCCTATTCCGCTTCCAAGGGAGGCTTGCTGGCGCTGACCCACGCGCTGGCCATCAGCCTGGGGCCGGAGGTGCGCGTCAACTGCATCAGCCCCGGTTGGGTCGAAACCTGTGATTGGAAAAAATCTCGCCTGCGGCGGACAGCGGAACACAGCGACGCCGACCGAAGTCAGCATCCGGTAGGCCGCGTGGGCGTACCCGACGACATTGCCGCCGCGGTGCTTTTTCTCGCCTTACCTGACGACGCCGGCTTCATCACTGGCCAGAACTTCGTCATCGACGGTGGCATGTCGAAAAGAATGATTTATGTATAACAATCCCGAGCGCGGATTGGCAATCTGGGGCGCATGTAATCAGATGCTAGATAGTCTCGCGCGGATTGGCAATCCGCGCTCCAAAATCACCTGTAAACATTAAATTTTATCCACAGGTTATCACCAGCAGGCGTACCGACCCCCCGCATATGGTGTCATTGTAGGTGTTTATGCACAACTGTTGAACGAATCGTCGCTTGACACGCTTTTGGAATCCTGATACACTTCGCCCCGGCTGGAACGCCTCGTCTTCCGAAATGCGTTCCATGCCCCCAAGTTGCCTGGTACATCGATGCCGGCGAATTTCGGGATATGGTGAAAATCATCCCGATTTCTTACTGCTAAGAGATCCCGTGCAGCAAGGAGGTTCTTCGTTTTGACGTTCAGACACACTGGACGGTTTCGCCTGGTTTGCGGTCTTGTCACTCTGGCTTTCTGCGTTGCTTCGGCGTTCGCTCAGACCATATATACCGTAAAATCAGGAGATACCGTCTCGAAACTGGCGATTCGTTATTCCACCTCTGTTGAAGAACTGGTTGCTCTCAACAACCTGAAAAATCCCGATCTCATTTACGTCGGCCAGCGACTTAAGCTGCCCGACGGCGCCGTAATGCCGGGGAAAGCCGAAGTCGGCAAACCGGCGGAGAAAGACGCTGACAACCAAGCCGCGGACGAGCCCGAGCGCCCGATGACCACGCGCGAGCTGATGGCCGAACGCGCCCGCATCGTGGCCGAACAGCGCGCCAAGCGCGGGGAGCAGATCGCCGCAGTCGCGCAGACATATTACGGCTCACCCTACCGGCGTGGCGGCACCTCGTCGCGCGGCATGGATTGCTCCGGACTGGTTTTGCGAGCGCTGGCGACACAGGGTATATCCACACCGCATAACGCCGCGAGGATGTTCAAGCTGGGCACCAAGGTGAGGTATGAAGAGCTGCAGCCCGGCGACCTGCTCTTCTTCGCCACCCGAGGCCTGTCCGTCGGCCACGTCGGTATCTGGATCGGCAACAATAAATTCATCCATGCCGCCAATTCCGGACGCGGCGTAGTCATCGACGAAGTCGCCGGCTATTATGCCCGCCGCCTCGTCGGCGCCAGACGGCTGCATTAGGAGGGGTTATGGGTTAGGGGTTAGGGTTAGTCCCAAATCCCTAACTTTTAACCCGGCAGAGCCGGAACCAAAAGGTATGTGCTTGAATTCCGACGCAAGCCGCGTCGAAATTCACTGATAAAGAATTAACCCCCCTAACCCCTTCTCCCTAACCCCGGCCAGCCGTAATTTTCACCCGCCACCAGGTGGTTCACCTCGTCGCCGCGGTCCGGGCCGTATGCCGACAGCAGGCGTTCAGGACCGAACTGTACCCGGAAAAGGAGTGTCCCCCCTGCATCGCGAATATGAGAGATATCACGCTGCCGATATGGCCGAAAGGACGTCCACATGCGTAACCTGTTCATTATCTGCCTGTTGCTGGCATCGCTGGCCTGCCTGGCGATTCCCACCGGGCTGAATATTATGCCGACCGCCGATGTGCTGCCGCCCGGCGCTTCGCGCCTCGATTACGAGTCGTCCGGCACCGGTAAGTTGAATGTGCCCGCCGGCAGCTCAATCATCGGCACGCAAAACGGCTCGCTCTTTGATGTCGAAGCGGGCATCGACAACATCAACGATGTCGGCACAGTTTATAATCTTAAATGGCGATTTTACTACGGCGGAGAGGGAGGAATGCAAATCGCCGCCGGCGCGCAAAACCTCGGTGAAGATGCGCAGTATTACGGCGTGCTCACCAGAGCCTTCGGACGCATGAAGATCTCCGCCGGCGCCATAATCGGGGTAGGCGAAGATAATGAAACGCTCGGTATGGTCGGCGCGCGTTTCGACCTGCGCCCGTTGATCCTAATGGTGGACCATGTGCGCGGCGATACCATCGAGCGCACCGCCGGCAGCGTGGGCTTCGCCTTCAACAACCTTGTTCTCACCGGCACGATCTATGATTTCGATGGCGACAATACCGAAACTACCGTGAGGATAAGCTACTCGCAAAGCCTGTTGTAATGGCATGCAGTGTCTAACTGAATTATTGGCGCAACTGCCGAAAGTACCCTTTCACGCTCGTGCCATGTTCATGCTAGAAAAGTCTTCGCTAATTTGAGAAGACCTTTCGGTTCATCGTATTTATAAAGCCTGCTTTCGAGAATGAGAAGGCTTTTCCGAGCACGAGCACGAGCATGAAATGCTACTTTGGAACAGGCTCTACTTATCACTTATTACTTATCACTACGATCACTGACCTAACGGACACCCCTTATGGGATTACTCCCCGACAACCTGGATTTCACCCGCCATCGTTGTATGGCGCGGGAGAGCACGCTGGAGGGCACCCGGTCGCTGGTGCTGGATAACGGCATGCTGCGGCTGGCGTTGCTGCCCGAATACGGCGCGCGGCTGTGCAGCCTTTTTTATCGCCCGTTGAGCCTCGAGCTGCTTGCCACCGAGTTTGTGCGCGATCTGCACCACGGCCTGCACGTGCGCGGCGGGTGGTGCGCGGCATTTCCTTCGCTGCTGGCGGATGGCGAGATCATCTCGCGCCTGGCATGGGAAGCGGAAATCACCGAGCAGAATGACGAGCAGGTGGTATTACGAGCCTGGTGCCTGATCGAGCGGGTATCGCACATTGTCGGCGGTAACGTGCGCTCCACTCCGCTTACCATCCACCTCGACCGATTTGTGCGATTGAAGGCCGGCGAACCAGCGGTCGAGGTGGAGGACGTGCTGACCAACCGCAATGCCTGGCCGGCGCCCGTCACCTGGTCGGGCGTCATCTCACTGCGCGCAAGAGCCGGCGACCGAGTGGTGTTGCCGGTGGAGACGGTCGAAGTGCAGCACGGCGTGGGACCGACGGGTAACGAGCTGGACTTCGGCCTGCTGGTCAACACCCCGTACCAGGCCATCGCGCGCAATCTGCGCGAGGGATGGCTCGGATTCCGCATGGGCACGGCGCCGGTGGACGTAAAAATCACCTTCCCGCGCGACTTGCTGCCCCACGCGGTGATCGGCGCCCAGCGCGATGAAGCCCGCCCTGCGGAGGACGCCTTCCGAATCCAGCCGCTGGCCACTCCCGCCCCCATTGCCGACGATACCCGCGGCGGCGCGCTGGTGCTTCCATCCAAAAAACCCGTGTCGCTACCCATCCGGCTGGAGCTGGGCGCCGGCATCCTCACCAGCGGCGAATGGGGCAGCCCGGGTATGCAGCTTGCCGAGTTGATCCTCGGCCAGCAGGTACCGCCGGGCCGGCTGGCCTTCTGGCGGACCGGCGAGCGCTCGGTAGTGCTTAAATCACACCGCTGCCTGGCGCTGCTCATGCCGGAGCTGGATGAGAACAGCCTGCTGCAGCCGGAAGACCTACCCGCGCCCGATCTCATCCTCTGCAGCGCGTCACCGCCGGACGACATGCTGGGCCGGCTGGCGCAGCGCACTTCCGCGCGTTTCGTCGGCCCGCCGGCGCTGCGGCAGCGGCTGCTCAAGGCCGGCGTCAGCGAGGAGCGCTCCTTCGCTCTCTCGCCCGGCGCGCGCGTCGATCTACCCGGCTTCAACGCGCTGGCCACTCCCGCCCGCAACGATGTTCCCGGCGAGCAGTTGGGCTACCTGCTGGGCATCGATCACCTCTCCCTCTACCACGCCGGCCCTACGCAATTTCTCGGCGAGTTCGCCCCCATCGGCGAGCAGTTCCACCCACAGCTCGTGCTGCTGCCGCTGGGCGGAATGTCGCCGGCGGACGCGGTAAACGCCGCGAAGCAACTGCAGCCGCACCTGGTTGTCCCGCTCGGGACAGAAGAAACAGAGCGCGAATTCGCCTCCCGCTCCCGCGCCCACCATGTAGCCTTCGCCACCCGCCTCCTCCACCCCGCGGAGGGTGCATTCTTTGATGGGTGGAAGCTCTTACCGCTGGGAGAATGATGAAACTACCTATAGTGACAATTGACACCCCCTGAACTCGTGATAACCTGTAAGGAGGCGCTCACAGAGCAAAGGGGGCTACTATGGGTAAAACCAATACATTCTTCGACCGGCTGGAGCCGAA
>Ga0172369_10004674_pt1 | contig 17228 bp, 11 predicted proteins | sample LakKiv25m_FD_114539 | JGI IMG/M metagenome (GOLD analysis project Ga0172369, IMG submission 114539) | Freshwater microbial communities from Kabuno Bay, South-Kivu, Congo - kab_022012_11.25m | ecosystem: Environmental > Aquatic > Freshwater > Lake | place: Democratic Republic of the Congo...
ATCCTGTGCACGCCGGTGCAGACGGTGATGCAGCAGTTGGCCGACCTTGCGCCGTGCATCGCGCCGGGAGCGGTGGTGACCGATGTGGGCAGCACCAAGCGCATGGTGATGAACGCCGCCGCCACCGCGCTGCCCGCGGAGGTGTTTTTCGTGGGCGGTCATCCGATGGCCGGGTCCGACCGCGCCGGATTGTTGCACGCCCGCGCCGGGCTGTACCGTGGCGCCACCTGGGCGCTGTGCGCCTCCGCGGGCGCAGAAGCGGCGGCGGAACGGTTGAGCGGGCTGGTCGAGACGATCGGCGCGCGCCCGCTGCGCATTGACGCCGACCTGCATGACCGGCTGGTGGCGCTGACCAGCCACCTGCCGCACGTCGTTGCTTGCGCGCTGGCGGCGCAGGTGCTGGGCGATCCGCAGGGAGAGCTGGCGCGCGCTTTCATCGCCGGCGGCTTTCGCGACACCACGCGCATCGCCGCCGCCAACACCGCCATGTGGCGCGACATCTGCCTGACCAACCGCGACAACATCGTGCGCGAGTTGACCGGCATGATCGCCGCCCTGGAAAGCTGGCGCGACGCCCTCCGCAACGGCGACGTCCCCCACCTGGACGCCCTCCTCACCCGCGCCCACACCCTGCGGGAAGATCTGAATCGGTAAATTGTAGACTGCGGCGATTCTTACGTTGAGCCTCGAAGAGGCGCCAGTCAATAGTCAGGGGTGGAGCGTAGCGGAACCCCAGGGACCGTGATACAAGAAAGCCCGAACCCTGAAAGGGCGGCAGTAGGCTTACTGTCACCCCTGCGGGGTTCGGGCTTTTCTCTCGTCCGATCCCAGGGGTTCCGCTTCGCTCCACCCCTGGCTATTGACTGGCATCTCTTCGAGATTAGCTCAGAGACGAAACCCCCATACGCCATGTTACTTCAGATACAGCTCGATGACCGGCACGGTGACGTTCGGCTTGTTCACCGGCAGACGGAGGGTGATAGAGTTGGGGTCGCCGGTGCCGTGCTGCTGCCACTCCGGGCGGCCTTCGACTTTTACCTCGGAGGCGTCGTTGAGGAGCTGCGCGTATTCGATTTTATCCTTGAAGAAGCCATCCAGATGCAGCTCGACGAACGGCCAGGCGAAGACGTGGATATACATCCGGTTCGTCTCCGGGTTATAGGTCAGCCGGCAGTCTTGCGGCGCGGTGAAGCCTTCCGGCGCCTGCGTGCAGCCGTAGATCGAGCGGCCATGGCGTTTCATCCACTCGCCCATGCCGTTCAGGCGATCAAGGGCGCGCTCGTCGAACTCGCCCCGGCCTGTAGGCCCGACGTTCAGCAGCAGGTTGCCGCCCTTGCTGACGTTGTCGATGAGCATCTGCACCAGTTGATCCACGCTCTTCCAGGTGTATTCGTCGCGATAATAGCCCCAGGAGCCGGAAAAGGTCTGGCAGGCCTCCCACACCACCGGCTGGCCGTTGAAGGTTACCCAGCCCTCAGGCTGGTATTGTTCGGGCGTCTTGATGTCCCAGCCCTCTTCCAGGTCCAGGCGGTCGTCGAGGATGACAACAGGCATCAATTGACGAATTAGCTTATACAGATCCTCGCTCTTCCAATCCGCGCGCCCTTTGCCGGTGCCGTCGGGCTTCGGATAGCTGAAGTCGAACCAGAGGATGTCCACCTTGCCAAATTCGGTGAGCAGCTCGCGCACCTGGCCGTGCAGGTATTCGGCATACTTCGCCTGGTCGCGCCCCTTGTTCATCTCCTCGCGGTTCGGGCTGTTGCGGTACGGCCCGATGTGCGGGTCGATGATGTACTGCGGGTGGTGCCAGTCGATGAGCGAGTGGTAGAAGCCCACGCGCATGTCCTGCCCGCGGAAGGCATCCACCATCGGGTGCAGCAGGTCCTTGCCGTAGGGGGTGTTCGTCGCTTTGTAATCGGTCAGCTTCGAATCCCACAGGCAAAAGCCTTCGTGGTGTTTGGTGGTAATGACGAAATATTTCATGCCGGCGTTCGACGCCGCCTTCGCCCACAGCTCGGGATCGTACAGGTCGGGATCGAAGTGCTTGAAATACTGGTCGTAGATCTCGTTCGGAATCTCTTCGTTGTGCTTCACCCACTCGTGGCGCGCGGCCAGGGCATAAGTGCCCCAGTGGATGAACATCCCCAGGCGATCGCGCACGAACCATTTCGTGTCGCCGGGCGTGGGCATGGTTTTAACAGTTGGGTAAGCCATGACATCCTCCGGTAAGGTATACTGATGCCGGATAGTTCGGTGACGGCGGCGGAAAGTCCTGTAATATATTTCGGCTGTTTCACGCAAAGGTGCAAAGGCGCAAGGAGCGGGAAACCGGGGTAGATGTGCGTGGGAAGGGATATCTTTCCCGAGCGGGCGGTGGTATAATAGTTGCCGCAGAGGAGGGAACGGGTATGCGTGTGATCTGTCTGATCGGCCTGCTGTGTGCCGCGCTGGCGGCGTGGGGGGTGACGGAGAATGCCCCGACATTCACCAGCGGACCGGGGGCCGGCGTGCTGTATGCGGGAGTCGGCATCAATGTGGAATACCACATGACCGACACGACATCGGTGGCGGGCGGGGTGAATCCGTTTACCAACAATTTCCGCTGGACGCTGACCGGACTGTATCGTCCCGCTCCCGATAATAGCCTGCGTTTTTCTGCCGGACTGACCAATACCCTCGAATTCCTCTGGGGCGACGATGATCGCGACACCGAGCCCTTCCTCGGTCTCGGTTGGGGACCGAGTGCGCGGGATCACTACCGCGGATGGAACTTCGACATCATCTTCGGCGAAGAGCGGTCGATCTCGGTGGGGTATAGCTTCTAAAGGTTTTTCACAAAACGAGCAAGCCGGTATGTAGTCAGCCACGCAGCCGCAGCGGAGTGGCGTTCGTGTATAGGGTAAGCTTACCTATCAACAACCTGTCGAATCGTCAATGGCCATTCTGTCCGTTAACATACTGATGAAGCAGTCCCTTTGGAGAAGGTGGTGCCCTCCTGGGATGATACCGCTGTACCCATCGATTCTTCAAGTGTCCAGCGGATTCATAACATTCAAGCGATTGAAAGGAGTTCATTTATGAAAACGCTCTCTGTGTGGTCCGGTATTCTCACAACACTGTTGCTGGCATTTGCTTTTGTGTCTCCCGCGCATGCCGCTCTCCGGCAAAAGGAGGCATTGATCGGAGTGACTGAAGTTACATTGAATATTATTCTCAACGATGTTGCGAAAACAATGATCAATGAAGCAGCATTGCAGGAGTTTGTCGCGCAGAAACTAGAGGAAGGCGGCGTGAAGGTTGGTGATTATAAACCGGGAAAGTCACAAGCCATCAGTTTTCAAATTCAATATACTCCTTTAGATCAAGAGAAGAGCATGTATGTATATATGCTCAATTTTTCGCTTCTGGAACAAGTGACCGTCACCCATGGCGAAAAACAAGTGACGATATGGTCGATTACATGGATGGCTAACACATCTGGGATAATTGACCGTAATACACTCAACAATAAGGTTAATAGTTACATGATGAGCTATTTAAACGATTTTACCGCTGATTTTCGTGCTGCCAATCCGAAATGAATACTGCCAGTATGTGAACTGACCCCATCAAACCGATCCGTTTCTGTTACACGGCAAGCGTGGGTTGGTAGGTAAGTTTACCGGTCAATGACGCCACTCCGCTGCGGCTTCGTGGCTTACTACATACCGGCCTGCCTGTTTTTTGATAACCTTGACGTATAGTATTTGAAATGCTAAACTTGTCATATAATTCAACGTCTTCGCGAGACTGGCGGATTTGTGGAGTATACCACGAGGGATCGCGATGATGGGAGTTCTGCCGACCGCCTGGGCGCCTTTTGGGGTGTCCGGGTTTTTTTGTACCCCGCGCCCCGCATCTTTCACGCTGGAGGTTACCATGGCAAAGGTGAAACTGGCACTGGTCAGCGTATCGGACAAGGCCGGGCTGGTCGAGTTCGTGCGCGGGCTGCATGCGATGGGGGTCGAGATGATCTCCACCGGGGGCACGAAGAAGGTGATCGCGGAGGCGGGCATCCCGGTGCGCGACATCTCCGACTACACCGGCTTTCCGGAGATGATGAATGGGCGCGTGAAGACGCTGCACCCGAAGGTGCACGGCGGGCTGCTGGCGCTGCGCGACAACCCGGAGCACATGGCAGTAGCGGCGGAGCACGGCATCCGCATGATCGACATGGTGGTGGTCAACCTGTACCCCTTCGAGGCAACGGTGGCGAAGCCGGACGTGACGCTGGAAGACGCCATCGAGAACATCGACATCGGCGGGCCGTCCATGGTGCGCTCAGCGGCGAAGAACTACCGCAGCGTGGCTATCGTGACGAACCCAGCGCGCTACCCGCAGATCTTGCAGGAGATGCGCGAGAACGATGGCGCAGTGAGCGACCGCACCCGCGCGGAGCTGGCGGTGGAGGCGTATACGCTGACCTCCGGCTACGACACCGCGATCTCCTCCTGGCTGCGCGAGCACATGCTGGGAGAGACGGGCCTGCCGTCGTTTTATACGGTACGCGGCGCCAAGGTGCAGGACGCCCGTTACGGCGAGAACCCGCACCAGGCCGGTGCCTTCTACCGGCTGGCGAACACGGCGCCCTACGGCCTGGCGGCGGCGAAGGTGTTGCAGGGGAAGGAATTGTCCTTCAACAATTTTCTCGACCTGGAAGCGGTGCTGGCAGGTGTGCGGGAGTTTGACGAGCCGACCGCCTACATCGTGAAGCACCTCAGCCCGTGCGGGGTGGCGAGCAACGCCGTGCTGGTGCAGGCCTATACCGACGCGCTGGAGTGCGATCCGCTCTCCGCGTTCGGCGGCATCGTCGGCTTCAACCGCGAGGTGGACGGCGATACCGCGGCGGCGATCCTCGCCGGTATCGAGAGATACGGCTTCCTGGAGTGCATCCTGGCGCCGAAGTTCAGCGCGGCGGCACGCGAGGCGCTGGCGGCGAAGAAGAACCTGCGCCTGGTCGAACTGGCTGATTTGCAGGCGCAGGATCAATTCGACTTCAAGCGCGTCACCGGCGGCTTCGTGCTGCAGGAGCCGGACCGCCAGACTGACCCGAAAGAGCTGAAGGTGGTTACGCAAAAGGCGCCCACCGACGAGCAAATGCAGGAGTTGCTCTTCGCCTGGAAGGTCTGCAAGACCACGAAGTCCAACGCCATCGTCTATGCAAAGGGCACGAAAACGGTCGGCATCGGCGGCGGCGTCTACAGCCGCGTGGACGCCAACCTGATCGCCGCCCGCAAGGCCGGCGATCGCGCAAGGGACGCCGTACTCGCCTCCGACGCCTTCTTCCCGCAGCCGGACAACATCACTGTCGCCCACGGCGCCGGCATCACCGCCATCATCCAGCCCGGCGGCTCGATCAAGGACCAGGAGGTTATCGACATGTGCGATGAATTGGGCATGGCGATGGTGGTGACGGGGGTACGGCACTTCAAGCATTAGTAGAAGGACTGGTGGTTAGTGGCTGGTGGCTGGTGAACTGGTAAGTGGAAGGTGTCCAGATATGCCTTACGGGGACATGGATACTGGCCACCAGTCACTATCCACCAGCCACTTCATCCTGCTTGTCAATACAGCCAGCTTCTGGCACAATGATAAGCGGCACCCCCGCCGCTATTCTTTCGTTGTGGGAATCACGAGAAAGCAGAAGCCATGTTGCGTCACCTGTCGCTCCTCCTGTTGGCAGCAGCACTGCTGCTGATTATAGCCGGGTGCGGATCGGAGTCTGCCGCCATGCCCTCCACTGGAGTGCATCGTAATATCTCCGCCACCATCTTCTGGGTCGGGGAGGACGCATCCGAGGACAACAGCTTCATCCCGAATGCCGCCAGCGCATGGGATGACCACTGGCTCGATCATTTCGGCGGCATCGACGATCCCGCGCACCGCACCGGCTACCTGCCCGCCGGCTTCACCCCGAAGGAGAACCCCTTTTACTTCGCGCTGCCATATGACGATTTAATAAACGGTACCCGCAAGAGCAGCGCCTCCCGCGTCATTCCCTGGGCGAAGAGCCGGTCATGGGGGCCGGGAGAGTCGATGTGCAAAAACCAATGGATCCAGATCAGCAAAGGCGACACCATAGTCTACGCCCAGTGGGAGGATGTCGGCCCCTACGAAGAAGATGACGCCGCCTACGTGTTCGGCACTGCGCGCCCACGCAACCGCATCAACCACAACGCCGGCCTGGACGTCTCTCCCGCGGTGGCGCAATACCTGAGCATGGAGGATGTCGACACCGTGAGCTGGCAGTTTGTCGCCGCCGCCGACGTGCCCGACGGCCCATGGAAGCACGTCCTCACCACCTCGCAGATTGACTGGGAGTAAAATCCCAGGCGTGTCCAAAACTCAAATCTCTCATTTTTTCTGTCATTCCTTTCGTACAGTCAATGCGCGTTTTTGCAGGTAATTTCGACTCACTCAGGGCACAATGATAACCGGTGCCCCCACCGCGGTCCGTTTGCCGAGGGAATTACGCGAAAGCTGAGACTATGCAGAATCGCCAGCTTGTTCTCCTGATAATCATCATTGTGCTGTTGTTTGTGGCCGGGTGCAGGATGAAGTCCACTGCCATGTCGGCCTATCCGGTACACCGCGATATTACCACCACCGTCTTCTGGCTCGGTGAAAAGTCCACAAAGGATAATTTATATATCAGCAACACGGCCAGCGCGTGGGACGATGACTGGATGGCCCATTTCGGCGGCGTTGACGATCCCGCGCACCGCAACGGCTACTTCCCCGCGGGCTTCACACCGAAGGAGAATCCGTTTTACTTCGCCCTGCCCTATAATGATTTTAAAAACGGCATCCGCAAGGCCGATGCCTCCCGTGTCGTTCCCTGGGCAAAGGACCGGCAATGGGGACCGCGGGAGTCGATGTGTAAAAACCAGTGGATCAGAATCAGTAAAGGGAATACCGTCGTCTATGCCCAGTGGGAAGATGTCGGCCCGTTCGGAGAGGATGATGCCGCCTACGTGTTCGGCGCCGTGCGCCCATACAATCGCATCAACAGCGATGCCGGCCTGGATGTCTCCCCCGCCGTAGCGCAATTCCTTGGCCTGCCAGGCATCGGCACCGTAAGCTGGCAATTTATCAATGCCACCGACGTGCCGGACGGCCCGTGGAAGCGGATCCTGACCACGTCGCAGATTGACTGGGGGTAAGAGTTCGGGTTCATAGTTCGCAGCTCTCGTGTTACGAGGAACTATGAACTATGAACTTTGAACTGCGAACTTCGGACTACGAACTCGTCCTCCTACGTCGTTCCCGGCAATGAGACGGTGGCCTTCCGCTGTAGTTTGCCCCAACCGACGATGCTGCCGTGAAGGGCGGTAATCAGAGCACGCAGAATGACGTAATACATGAACTCCCGATAGAACAGGCGCTGCCAGAAGAGCCAGGGCAAGTCCCGCCGGTTTTCGCGGTCCAGTCCGTAGGCGATGGTGGCGGTCACCAGGTCGATGACGAAGAACAGCGCGGCATAATACAGCACCACCGGCCACTGGTGATTGAACAGCGACAGGATGACCATCACGTCCACCACCGGCGCCAGCGCCCCCAGGATGAAGCTGAACAGCCACATGCCGGGCATTACCACCATGCTGAAGGCGCCGTAGCGCGGTTTCCAGAGGGAACGGCGGTGCTTCCACAGCGTCTGCAGGATGCCGAAGGCCCAGCGGAAACGCTGCTTGGCCAGCGCCGGCAGCTCGTCCGGCACCTCGGTGTAGGCCAGTGCTTCGTTGTCGCAGCGCGTGTGGTAGCCCAGCAGGCGGATTTTAAAGGTCAGGTCGGCATCCTCCGCCAGCGTGTTGGTTTCGAAGCCGCCCGCCGCCAGCACTACCGAACGCCGCCAGGCGCCCACCGCCCCCGGAATCACTGCCACCGCGTTCAGCGTCGAGTAGGCTGCGCGGTCGAAGTTCTGCGAGGTGATATACTCGATGCTCTGCCACAGCGCGAGCAGATTGGTGCGGTTTCCCACCTTCACGTTGCCGGCCACCGCCCCCACGCGAGGGTCAGCGAACTGGCGCACCAGGTGGCGCACGGTATTTGGCGCGAAGATGGTGTCGCCATCCATGCCGATGACAACCTCCGTCTCCGCCAGCGCGAAGGCGGCATTCAGCGCCGTCGCCTTGCCGCCGTTCTCCTGGTGCACGATGGTCACCCGCGGGTCGTCCCCATAGGCCGCCTGCAGCACCGCCAGCGTGTCGTCTTTCGAGCCATCGTCCACCACAATCACCCGCAGGTCGGGGTAATCGTTATCCAGCACCGACTGTACGGTTCGGCAGACAATCGCTTCCTCGTTATAGGCCGGAATGGCCACCGCCACCGACGGCAGTACCTTCGGGAACGCGGACTGCCGCCGCCGCTGCAGGATGGCGAGGGGCGCCATCACCAGCAGCCGCAGAATGCCCAGCCCGATCACCAGGATGAACAGCAGGCGGAACAGGTTGCCGACCCCGAACCATATTTCGAAGGAAAGCCGATCGATGCCGGCGATCGCCAGTTGCCGGCGGGTTACCGCGGGGAAGAGCCGGATCTGTGTTCCCGGGCCCATCAATTCGCTGACAGTGACAAAGCGATACCCTTTTGCCTTCAGATGTTGAATGATCAACGGCAGCGCCTTCAGGGTATTATCCCGGTTCCCGCCGGCGTCATGCAGCAGGATGATGTGGTTGCCGGGTTGGAGTTGCTCCTCGACGCGCCTCACGATGACCAGCGGATCCGGCTTTTCATAATCCTTGGGGTCGATATTCATCCCCACTGTGATGAAGCCGTAGCGCTGGATCAGCGCCAGCAGCGGGATATCCTGCGCGCTCACTTTGCCGGTATCGGGCATGTCTCCGTAGGGCGGGCGAAAGAGCCGGGTGGAGTGACCGGTCAGGCTTTCGATGACGCGCTCGGTGGCATTGAGCTCCAGCTTTTCCCGCCAGGGCGAAACCAGCGCCAGGTGCGGGTGGGTATAGGTATGATTTCCCAGCTCGTTGCCGTCCTGCCAGCACTGCTTGACGATCTCCGGGTATTGCGAGGCATGCTCACCCATGACGAAGAAGGTGCCATGTATGCTTTGCTCCTTGAGGATGCGCAAAATCTCCGGCGTGTAGTGGGGGTCGGGACCGTCGTCGAAAGTGATGGCCACTGTTTTGCCGGCGCCGTCGAACTCGCGCAGGACATATGGCGTCGGGTATTGCCGGTAGGTCTCGCTGGTAATCAGGCCGTCATTGTCGGTGGTGAAGGTGCGCGTTCCCGGCTGCGACAGGGCAGCCGCTTCCGTCAACTCGTCCCCGCCCGGTTGCGCATCCGTCTCCAGCATATTATGGAAATCCATACGTGTAAGGCCGGCAATGTCGAAGGGTTTACTCAGCCGGTTTTTATCGAGAAACGTCCAGATGCTCGGGTCCTCCGAGCCGAGATACCAGAGCGCGACGCCCCGCGGTTCGTACCCCGCCAGCGCGTGTACCTGGTTGTAAGCGGTAACCGCGTCGAGCATAAACATGATGTGCGTCTGGTTATTGGTATCCTGGTAGGTGAAGTAGGGATTCAGCTCACCTTCATCCATCTTGATCGCGTTGCCGGCGAGGCGGGCGATGTTGAGCGCCGAGCCCAGCGGTATTTCCCGACCCGGATCGGCGTGGGTGATCCACCCCTGCTTGTCGACATGCACCGGCCAGTCATAACAGTAATTTCCGATGCCGAGAATGGTCTTATCGGGGTCCATATTCTCGAAGGTCTTGTTCGCGGTCTTTTCGATCCAGTCCTGAGCGGCGATAGGGCCGGAGTCCCCGTCCGGCGTGTTCTCGTCGTATTGCATCACGATAACCCGGTCACTCAGGTCGGTCAGGCGCTGGTAATCGTAGTTGTCGTCGAGTGGTGGCACATCCAGGGTCACCATCAGCCGGTCGTGCCCGATGGTATCGTGCAGCAACGCGATGAAACGCGGCAACGCGCGGCGCATCAGCCGGTGTGCTTCGCGCAGTTGCGCGCTGGACATGCTGCCGTATGGCAGCTCGAAGTCAATGTTAATGCCGTCGTAATGCCGCGCCAGCAGGTAATCATGCAGGCGGTCGGCCAGCCGGCGCTGGCGGTCCGGGTCGGTCAACAACAGGCGCAGTGGCGCCCACTGAAAATCATCATTCCCGACGTTGCTGAGTACCGGCAGGATCGCCACCCCATGCTGCTCCGCCAGCATTACCACCTGCGGGTCGCGCGTCGCCGTTGAGAACTGGTCGTCGAAAAGCCCGTCGTTTTCCGACAGCGTCAGCCAGGTGGGCATGACATAGGTGAGTGCGTCGATGTGCCGCCACAGGCTGGCGTAGCTGTTTGGATCCCAGTTAGTGTAAAAGGCCATCACTTCCTGCAGCGGGTAGTGATTTTCGTCACCCTGCTTCCGGTGGTGCTGTTCGAGCTCCCACGCTTCTTGCCGGGTCAATTGCTGCAGCGATTGCCAGACCAGGTACTTCTGCATCGCCGCTTGCCGCGATTCCGGTTTGTCGAAAAATGCGCGTAGATTGTGCTTATACAGCGACCCGATCGGGGTGGCCGGGAACAGCAGCACCGTGAGACAGACGAAGACGCCGATCAGCGAGGTATAGATGCCGATCAACATGCCCAGGCGCTTGATACGGCGCCAGCGCCTGCCGCCGGGATCATGAAATATGGGCCGATTGTGGTCGAACACTTCCGTACCCCCACATCGAACCGGTTGCTTGTGTCGAGCCAGAGATGGTTGAACAACGGTCCGAAGCGCCTCTTCGTTATCGCCAGTATGCGCGTACTTTGCCGCCGGGAAACCCGCGGCGCGGGAAATAATGTTAATGTTGTGTGAATGTTGAAGAATGGTGGGGGGATCTGAACAAAGACCGAAGGAGTGCTCAATGAATAAGAGGATCGCTTTTCCATTGTGTGCTAATAGTCGTGCTTCAATGTGAGAACAGGCGCTACTCTCCCGCCGTTTTCACCTGCTGCGGATATCCGGCCTCGATCGCTTTCAACAGATACCAGAGCGTCCGGTTCACGGTAGCGGGCAGGCGGTGCTGCTCGGCGATGCGGACGACGGCGCCGTTGAGGGCGTCGATTTCAGTGCGGCGGGCGTGGAGGATGTCGGCGAGCATGGAGTTGATATTGGGGGCGGTGGCGGCACAGGCGGTTTGCAGGCGGGCGCGCCAGTCCTGACCGGGCAGATTGACGCCATGCGCGCGGCCGATGCCTTCCGCTTCGCGGGCCGCGGCGGTCATCAACGCCAGCGACGGCTCGTGCTCGGCCAGTGCGCCGTTGCGCAGGCGGGTGAGCGCGGCGGCGGGATTGATGGCGATGTTGAGCAGCAACTTACTCCACAGCGCCGCGGGCAGGTCGCGGGTGACGGCGGCGGCGAACCCGGCCTGCAGCAGTGCCGCGTTGACCGCGGTCAGCATCTCATCCTCGCTCCCGTCGGGTCGGCCAATGATGGTGGGACCGGTACCGGTGTCGCGCACGGCGCCGGGTTCCTCCAGCAGCGCGCCCTGCGAAGTCATGCCGCCGATCACGCGCGCGCTCCCCAGGTGGGCGGTCAGGATCTCGACGTTGCCCAATCCATTTTGCAGACTGAGAGCGACGGCGGCGGGCGGCAGGTGCGTGGCGAGCATAGCGGCGACCGCCTCGGTCTGGTACGCCTTCACCAGAATGATGGCGACATCTACCTCGTCCAGGCGTCGGGCATCGGCGGTGACGGGCACAGCCGCCTCGTGCTCGCCGGCGGCATCCCACAGCCGCAATGGTCGTGCATTCAATGCCGCCGCACGGTCGGCGCGGTAATCGACCAGCAGCGTGGGCATCCCTGCCAGTGCCAGGCGTGCCGCGAACAACGTGCCCAGCGCGCCGGGACCGATGACGGCGAGGCGGAGTTTTGAGTGTTGAGTGTTGAGTGTTGAGTTATTCGGCATTGACCAGCTCCGGCTTAGCTATACGACGAGGGAAAGGTTTCTCCCTGCCGCAGGGAAAGCGGAAGGAATTCATGTACGGTTACAAAGGAGGGGAAAAAGGGCGCCCATGCGGCTGTCCGTGGAGGGGGTGTGGACAGCCGCACGGGCGTAACTATTGATTACGAGCCAGGGCGCGGGATACCTTCCAGTTCCCGCGCCCTGATTTGTTAATTTCTGATTAAGTAACGCCCACGGTGTTTACAGATTTGGCGGCAGCGCAAGGTCGAGGGCGTAGAACTCGCCGAGTACGCCCAGCGCGCCGTCGGCCCCCGGCGGCGTCAGCGCGACAATGTGGCCGGTGTCGAAGGGTTCCGAGATGACCAGCCGGCCATCCTGCAGCCCCACGATGCTGACGCGGGTGGTGATGCCGTTGGGTTCCATGCCATGGTGGCCGGCGAGGATGCCCAGGTTGCCCACCGCGAGGAAACGCTCGAAACCGCCGTCGATCTTCCAGGCGATAGTATTACCGGCCAGGTTGAGGCAGGCGGTGCTGTCAGATGTGGCGACGACCAGGGAGCTGGCCGACACCGGCGCCATTTGCACGGCATCCAGGTTGAAGGTCGCGATAGGCATGCCGCCACGGGAGGAGAAGACGCTCACCACCGGCGGGCGTTCCGTCTGGCCATCCAGGGCGGCGGAGACCGCCACCCACGCGCCACCCGGGCCGACCGCCACCGCGCGGGCTGCCAGGCCGTCGGTACGGCGGCCATCGGAGACCATCAGGCCGACCGGATTATACAAGCGCACGGTGCCGCCGGCGAATGCCATGGCCAGGTAACCATCGCCACCCAGCGCCATCACCGGCAGGCTTTCCAATCCCTGGCTCAGCGCCAGTTGCTCGCCACCGTTCGCCCCGTAGTAATGCACCTCCGGGCGAGTGCCGTCCGGCTGCGCGATCGACACCAGCACCTGGCCTCCCGGCTCTGCATACTGCACTTCGCGTATGTCACTGCCGATGGTCAGCGGGATAGCGAGCTGCCGGACCAGCGTGCCGTCCGGGCGCAGGATCACTATGGTCGCGGTATCCTGCTTCTCGATGGCATAGCCGTGCCCCAGGCCGTATTGGTCACGTACGATGACGCCGTTGGTGCCCAGCGGAACTTGCAGCACCGACGTGCCGGCGTTGTCGAGGACGCGCAGCTCGGAGGCGGAGACACTCTTGCCGGCGTTCTCGACGTGCATCTCGTTGAGCAGCCAGGTCGGCGTTACGAAGGAGGTGCGCTGGCCGGCCCAGCGCGGAATATCGAGCTGGTTTCCGCCCGCATTGCCCCCCTGGAACTCCACCTGGCTGGCGGCGGTGATGCGATCCATGTCGGCGGTGATCACCGCCAGGCCCGGACGATCGGGAGCGATCAGTGTGGTGGCGGCTCGCCCGTCATTGTCGGTCGTCACCGTCGCCTGGTCGAGGCGGCCCAGGGTGGTGGAAAAGTCGACCTGGGCATTGGTGATGGCACGGTTATTTGCATCGAGCGCCAGTGCTTCCACGTGCACGCGGGAGGCGCCGTCGGCGTTCTGCTGGGTAGGATCGACAGTGAGAAAGATGCGCGGCGGGCCGGCGGGTCCCTGGTCATCGACCGGGGTGAACGCAATAGTCGCGTAGCTTTGCAGCGCCCCGGCGGTGACCAGTATGTAGCCGGCGATGGGATCGTTGCCGGCGGTGATCTCGGCGACGGCGCCGCCGTAATAATCGGTCATCGACATCCACGGCGCGATGCTTCCGACGGTGGTGCGGAACGTCACGTTCTGCCGTTGGATGGGCAGGCCGCGGGAGTCGGTAAGGCGGATGCGGACGATCGCGGTGCTGTGCCCATCCGCGGGGAGCGTGTTCGGATTGACGCTGACCACGAATCCGGGCGAGATATTGCCGACCGGCGGCGGCGGATAGATGGGCGGTCCGGGATGCACCGGTTCCGGCCTTTCCGCCACCACCTGCACCGTCGTGGTTGAGGTGCTGTTCCCGTAGGTGGCGGCGATGTTGACGGTGCCGATATCGTTCGGACCTACCGTTAATATGACCGATGCCTGGCCGTCATTATCCGTGACAGCATGGTTGGCGGACAAATTGCCGCTGGTGGCGAAGAAGCGGATATCTTTGCCGGCGACACGATCGCCGAAGACTTTCACGGTGAGGGTGGTGGAATTCCGGCGATCGAGCTGGACCGTTTGCGGGTTGGCCGCCACGCGCAGGTTGGGCAAGGCAGGGGGGACACCGGCCTGCTGCACGGTGAATTCCACAATTCGTTTTTCGGGAGGATCGGCAAAAAGGCGTCCCGAGTCGGTGGCCGTCACATACAGAGTATAGGAACCGGGCTGCATGGGAGCCTGCCACTGCAGATCGACCGGATTCGCGGTCACCGAGCGTTTTGACAGCTCGCCCCCCGACACATCATAGGTCAGCGTGACCGGATCGTTGATGCGTTCCCAGCCTTGCCCGCGGTCCTGTAGATCCATATCACTGCCCTCGATATGGATCTGGACGACCTGAGCCGGCCCGACCGTGGACGCACTCACCTTCAAGTTCACCGTGATTGGCGAGCCGGCATCAAAATCGACAGCCGACGCAGCGCCCGACAGCAGCAGCACAAGGCCCAGCAGCCATACAAATCGCACCATACCACACCTCGCTTCCATGTCCTATCATACCCTAATACGTTCCCACCGTTAACCAGTTGCATACATCATGTTGGTAAAGTCCGGCATTCAAGGCATCGACAGCAGGTGATATATTCTGACTATCTTGCGCAGGTGGCGCAAATCGGGCAAAATATGGTGATTTTACCGGAACGATGGGGAGGGATTGATGGATTCGGAGAACGCGAAGATCGCACGGATCAAGATGCTGGCCTGCGACATTGACGGCGTGCTGACCGACGGCTCGATCATTTACGGCACCGGCAACCTGGAAGTCAAGGTGTTCAATATCAAGGACGGCATTGGGATGAAGATCGCCTGGTTGAGCCACTTCCCCGTGGTGTGGATCACGGGCCGCAAATCGGAAGCAGCGGTGCGGCGGGCGGATGAGCTGAACGTGCAGATTTACCAGGGGATGGCCGACAAGGAGGCCGGGCTGCGCGCGGTGGCCGAGGAGCGCGGGTTGGCGCTGGAGGAGATCGCCTACATCGGGGACGACCTGAACGATCTGCCCGCGCTGCAACTCGCCGGCTACGCCGTCGCGGTGGCGGACGCGGCGCCGGAAGTGATCGCGCTGGCCGATTACACCACGAAAGCCCGCGGCGGGCGCGGTGCTATCCGCGAAACCCTCGAGCACATCTTCCGCGCCCAGGACCGCTGGGAGGACGGCATCGCCGCCTACCTGGCCAGTCTGAAAGGCGTGCGGATGCCGGGGAGCGCGCCACATTGAGAAGATTGGAAGGCTGGAAAGCTGGAAGAGTGGAAGAATAGATGATTGCCCTTCGGCATCCGCTGCCGAATATCGCCGTGAACAGGCTAGCCTTCCGGGGACTGTCCCCGCAGTGAATGCCTGGCTGTTAAAGACTAGTGCCGCTGCAGGGACTGTCCCCTCTGCATCCAGCCTATCGGGGACTGTCCCCGCATCTCATATCCGGCTGTTAAAGACCAGCACTGCTGTAGGGACTGTCCCCTCTGGCACAGCCTATCGGGGACTGTCCCCGCATCTCATATCCGGCTGTTAAAGACCAGCACTGCTGCAGGGACTGTCCCCTCTGGCATGCGCTGCTGAATTTAGTTGTGAACAGGTAGGAACATGGTTCATAACCGCACCTGTCTCCGTGTCCCAGTCGGCGGATGTTTGTCGCAACATGACGCTCATGCCCACTCGGGCAGGCTCCTGTCGCGTTTTGCTCGTTTCCTGCAATTTATTTAACGCCGATAAGGAAGGAATTTTCGGCGATGCTGTTGTATTAATTATTCGGTACACAGCCTGGTGGGGAAGGAGCACAGCCATGTCAGTCACCCAATTATCGGTGTTTCTGGACAATACTGCCGGCCGCCTGGCCGAGGTGACGCGCATCCTTGGCGAGCACAAGGTGAATATTCGGGGGTTCAGCGTGGCGGACACCGCCGATTTCGGCATCCTTCGTCTGATCGTCAATGACGAGGTTACGGCGGTGAAAGCGCTGCGCGAAGCGAAATTCACCGTGCATGAAGGGCCGGTCATTTTGGCGAAGGTGCCGGATGTGCCTGGCGGGCTGGGGCGTGCGCTGCACGGCTTTGCCCGGCGCGGTCTCAATGTAGAATACGCCTATGCCATCGTCCACTCCATCATCGCCTTCGGCGTCGAGGATGTGGCAGCCGGCGAAGCCATTCTGGACGAAGAAAAAATTCCTCTGCTTAGCCAGCAAGAACTGATAGAGCTCTGACCATGCAGACGCTCTACATCGGCATTGTGGTCATCTACGTGCTGGCCATGCTCGGCATCGGCTACTGGTGCATGCGCCGTACGAAAGATATCGGCGACTTCTTCCTGGGCGGCCGCACACTCGGTCCATGGATGAGCGCGTTCGCCTACGGCACGACCTATTTTTCCGCGGTGCTTTTCATCGGCTACGCGGGGAAGCTGGGGTGGGGCTTCGGCATCCACACCATGTGGATCGTCATCGGCAATACGCTGATCGGCACGCTGCTGGCATGGCGATTGCTGGCCGGGCGCACCCGCGAGATGACCGCCCGGCTGAACGCCATCACCATGCCGGAATTTCTGCGCGCCCGTTATGACAGCAAAACGCTGCAGATCATCTCCGCGCTGGTGATCTTTATCTTCCTGGTGCCGTATTCCGCCTCGGTGCTGATGGGATTGAGCTATCTGTTCGAGATGACATTGCACATCCCCTACGAAACCGCGTTGTATTTCCTCACCGCGTTGACCGCTGTTTACCTGGTGATGGGCGGCTACTTCGCGGTGGCGGTGAGCGACTTCATCCGCGGCATCGTCGAGTTCGGCGGCGTGATGCTGATGGTCTACCTGCTGGCGCAGAAGATGGGCGGATTCGGCACGGCGACGCACGCGTTGCTGGCCGGTCCCGTCAAGGAGATGGCCCCCGGTCTGGCACACAGCGCGGTGCTCGGCAGCAGCGCCCTCAGCATCACCACACCCGGCTGGATGACGCTGGCCGCCCTGGTGATCATCACCAGCTTCGGTCCGTGGGCGCTGCCGCAGATGGTGCAGAAATTCTACTCTATCCGCAGCAAAGCCGACGTGACGCGCGCCATGACCATCGCCGGTGTGTTTTCCATCTTTATGGCCTTCGGCGCCTA
>Ga0172369_10004675_pt1 | contig 17227 bp, 21 predicted proteins | sample LakKiv25m_FD_114539 | JGI IMG/M metagenome (GOLD analysis project Ga0172369, IMG submission 114539) | Freshwater microbial communities from Kabuno Bay, South-Kivu, Congo - kab_022012_11.25m | ecosystem: Environmental > Aquatic > Freshwater > Lake | place: Democratic Republic of the Congo...
AGACACCGATAATCTGGTCTTCTTTAAACCGCTTGCCTCTCATAACCCACCTCCAGTTTAGGTTTATTATATTACCATAATTCCCATTGGAAGTGGCACAGTTTTAGGGGAGGGGGTCAAACCAAAATACCATATCGTTATCATGAACAAATGGCGTTGCCTTTGTTTCAACTTCAAGAAAATCGTCCCAATTAGTAGTGACAATTTTGTCTATACATGGCAAGAGCGCTAACTCAGTGTGAAAATCAGTAGCACGCATATATAATTCTGGCCATGCTTTAAAATAATCAAACCGCTCTTTTATTTTGTTTAGTAATTGATGCTTTCCGCCGGTTTTCTTGCAATACAAACTCATGACCTTAGGGAAAGAAATGTTTTCCTTGGGGCTAATACTTAGTTCTTGGCAAATTGACGAATAAAAAGTATCGGGAAAGGTAGTCTTGCTTTCTGTGCTCACGCCTGACCCAATAAATAAAACTACGTCATAGATTGAAGAAATGAGCTCTTTCGGAAGCTTGAAGTCCTTATAATTACTACAGACTGCGCAACCTTTATGATATTTCCTAATATGCATGCTTTTATGTTCTTTTCCCATAGAAGTATGCTACTACTCAACTCTCCGACGGTCAAGCAGTTTTCAAAGATGCTTCCATGCTATAAAAAACTATGAAATTAAATATAGGATCTGACGTACTTCTAAATATTTTCCACATCTAAGTCATATCCCCCCTATTGCCTTGACTTGGGGCAGATAGTATGGCCCTATATGTCTTGAAGAAAGGAGGCCAAAATGAGCGAGATAATGGCGCTTAAAAATGCGTCTGTTGGAGATCTTAAAAAGCGATATAGAGAGTTTTATGGCACAGAGGCTCCTGGGACCCATAAGACCTATCTATGGCGAAAAATTGCTTATAAACTCCAGGAGCAGAAACATGGCAGTTTATCAGCTAAAGCCAAAGAGAAGCTTAAGGTGCTTATCAAGGAGTTTGATCCTATCAATAATAAAGACCTAAGGCCAGATAAGCCTATCGCAAGCCAAGAAATACCTGTACAAGATAAACGCCTACCCATTCCTGGGACAGTTATTACCAAGAAATACAAAGGCGCTAACTACCAAGTAAAGGTGCTTGATAAAGGCTTTGAATATAGTGGAAATACATACAAGACTCTGTCCGCCATTGCTAAGGAAATAACTGGAACACATTGGAACGGCTATTTATTCTTTAACTTATAAGGAGGCTTGATGGAAAAATCTGAAAAGAAGAAAATAAACTGCGCTATTTATACACGCGTGTCAACTACTGAAGGATTAGAACAAGAATTCACGTCTTTGGACAACCAACGCGAATCAGCAGAAAGTTACATCCAAAGCCAAAAGTCTGAAGGTTGGTTAGTTCTTCCTGACCGGTATGATGACGGTGGCTATTCTGGTGCAAATACTGAACGACCTGCCTTGCAAAAGCTCATGGCTGACATTAAGGAAGGTAAAATTAACTGTGTAGTAGTATATAAAGTTGATAGGCTATCGCGATCGCTACTTGATTTTAGTCAATTATTAGAATACTTTGAGCAAAATAATATAGCATTTGTATCTGTAACGCAGGCTTTCAACACAAATACATCTATGGGCCGCCTTACTTTGAATATATTGCTTTCCTTTGCACAGTTTGAACGTGAGATTATAAGCGAAAGAACGCGCGACAAGATGGCTGCATCTAAAAAAAGAGGCAAATGGGTTGGTGGCAGGCCACCTTTAGGTTATGATATTGATAGAATTAATCATAAACTAATCATAAATCCAAAGGAAGCAAAGCTTGTAAAAGAAATCTTTTATCTTTACATTGAAAAACGCTCACTCCTCTTGGTAGCAACAGCTCTCAACAAGAAGAATATACTTACAAAAAGCTACGTAACCATAGAAAACAGAAATTCTGGTGGCGTACCATTTAAAAGTACAAGCGTTCAATCAATAGTTAAAAACCCATTTTATATAGGAAAGGTACGGCATGCTGGAACACTGTATCAAGGTGAACATGAACGCATAGTATCGGATGATATATTTCAAAAAGCTCAGGAAATACTGGCTAATAATCGTAGAGAACGTAAAATTAGTGGCGTATCATCAAATATTGGCTTACTAAATGGGCTCTTGCGCTGTAAAGCCTGCGATAGCTCCATGTATTATATTTATAGCAGAAAAGGTGCTAATAAATACCATTATTACCTTTGTATGAGCGCACAGAAGCGAGGCTATAAAACTTGTCCTACACGTCTTGTTTCAGCACATTTAATAGAGAATAAGTTTATGGAATTTTTAAGAACAATATCTAATGACCCAAGGATTGGATCTTGTGCCTGGGAAGTACTCACCTTGGAACAAAGGATACCGATACTTAAATCAATCGTTAAGGTCGCATATTATGACGCTATTGATGGAATCTTTAAGTTAGTGCTCCATAATGGCGAAAAAAGCCATGAATTCGCGCTAAATCTGACTGAATTAAAACATATCCCTCGTCGTAGTAAGCAGGCTGCGATAAACAACATTCCTCTTATACGTCAAAACCTTATCCTCGCTCACCAAATAGATCAGATTGCACATGAAAGAAAATGCACCTTAAAAGAAATCGCTCAGTGGATCGGTATAAGCCCATCAAGGATATGCCATATCGTTAATATGCTCCTAATATCGCCGCGAATCCAAGAAGAAATATTGCTTTCCAATAATAAGGCGCTATTTACCATCCCTGAATACAAGCTGCGTGATGTAAGCATAGAAGAAGATTGGGACAAGCAACAAGCTATCTGGGTTAACCTCCTAAAATCACAGCAACAATAGCTCTCTAAAAAGCCATTTATTAGAGATAGATTCTTTTAATTCCTAGTAAATGGCTATTTTCTTACCTTAAATCGCCATATTATTGCTAAAAAATCATTTACTACACCATAGGCCAAAAGAGAGATAATATGTGCTATTTGAGAGATAAATTGGCGTGTTCTGGAGGAATTTTAAATCCTAAAATAGAAAAGTGGCTAAAACCCTTGGTCTCGTCGGAAAACATCGCCCTAACTCTTTTAAACGTAAAGACAAAGAAAAGGCCCTGATCAGCTTCACTAATCAGAGCTTTATACCTCTCTATTCTTGAGATATGAGATAACTTTTTGGCGTCCCTTGCCCGTATCACTACGGCAAGGTATCTCTTATTTATACAGGTGTATTATAGTCATTATACTTTATCATATCAAGCCATTTTTGAATGCAGAGATAGTATTCCTCGTGGATTTTCGGTGTCCGAACGGACAAAAATAGGCGAAATTATGTCCGTTTTGTCCGGTCATTTTTGACTATAAATGACATAACTGTTTGCGGGGCAAATTGTTAAAGATGTCCGCCGTGGAAAGGCGGACATCTCAATAATATTAACAATAATCACTTATCTCATCTTTAAAATTAGCCTCTTTTTGTTAAACAAAATGACATCCACGCGGACACTATAAGCGCCACACCAAAACAAGTAACTACCGATGCGCCTGTTGGCAGATCCCATTTTGCCGAAAAAAACAAACCTAAAGCGCTGACTAAAAATCCTATAATCCAGCCGAGGACAAGCCTTTTTAATATGCCTTTTGTTAAAAGTATAGCACACACTGCCGGCACAACAAGATAGCTAAAAACTAAAAGCACCCCTGCAATCTTTACTGAACTCGTAACCACAAAACCAAAAGTAATATAGAAAAGAAAATCCCAAAACATAACCGAAATTCCCTGCCTTCTTGCCTCATCGACATTCTGTGATATCAAAAAAAATCTGCGGCGAAAGATAAAATGAAAAACTCCCACAGCTAAATAAATCAAAAGTATTTTTATAACCTCATGCCAATTGACATAAAGAATGCTTCCTACAAGCATGGCCTTTATTGCCTCATGGCCATGCGGCGCGCGATCCAGAACTAGTATCGCCGCCGCGGAAAAAACCGCATAAACTATCCCGATAATCGCCTCTTGAGGAACTACCTTTTCCCGGAAACGGCTCAGCGCAAAAATCCCAGCTCCGACAAAAGTAAAAAGAAGTGAAAAGACATATGCCTGGGTACTGTAAAGCTCATATCCAAAGAGAAGAGCCAAAGCAGCTCCAAACGCGGCAATCTGAGCCAACGCTAAATCAACAAATATCACCCCTCTAGTTACAACATGCAGGCCTAAATAACAATGTATTCCTGCGAGAATTAAACATACGGCAAAAGGCGCAGCCATTAATACCCACATATCCATAGCATCTCCCTTTTTTAGGAATGAAATTCCTGCACTAACTTATCTATAATTATATCCATAAGACTGAAATAATCTTTGGCCTCTTTTGTGCCACCTACAGAATTCGGCACTATCACTACTTTAGCGCCGGTTGCCTGAGCAACAAACCGGCCAGGCTTCTCATCGTAGAAAACCTCCATCAAGATTATTTTAACATCAGCCTCTTTTATCTTTTCAATAACCTCTCTCAAATGCTCTGGTGAAGGCGGTATGCCTGGCTTAGGCTCTAATTCACAGGTGATGTCCAGGCCGAACCTATTAACGAAATACGGCCAACTGCGGTGATAAACAGCGATCTTTTCTCCTTTAAAAGGCGCTAATTTATTCTTCCACTCAACTAGTTTCTCATCTATTTTATGGTTAAAATCTGACAGATTTCTTTTAAAATACGCTTCATCTTCCGGCCTAAGTTTACTTAAACGCTCTGCAATATTAGAAGCCATTACCTTAGCATTCAAGGGGTCAAGCCAATAATGCGGATTACCCATAGGATGCACATCACCCATTGAGCGGTCTATTTTAGTAGTGGTAGGAACTTCTAATAAAAGTGCTCCTTCTGATGCGTCAAGATGGCCAATCTGGCCGATTCTTATTTTAGGGTTTCTTGAGCCGTTTATAATTAAATCTTCATAGCCAATCTCAAGTTCAAGCCCTACGCGGATAAAAAGGCCGGCTTTCTTTGCCTTTATCATAAAAGAGGGTTTTGCCTCTACAAAGTGAGGATCCTGATACCCTTTGCAAATACTATCTACTTCAACTTTATCTCCGCCAATAAATTCCGCAATAGATTTGAGATCAGGCGTTGTAGTAAGTACATTGATTTTATCTTTTGCGTAGGCATTTGAACCAACTAAAAAAGACAACATAAAAATTATCGGTAATACTATTATTTTTTTCATATCCATCCCCTCCTATCAATATTCATGAGCCCTGTGCGGACCTAATCCAAAATTACACTGAAGCCATACTTCATCAACATCCTTGTCATAATCTTTGTCGGTATGTTTTAACTGTATCCTCCAGAAACAATACTCGCTCTGGCTAAATGTCAAACCTGTTGATACGGCATTATCTTTTCTATCCGAATAGTCTGGAAACTCGGAAAAATCGTATCGGCTGAAGACTGACCATCGCTTGGCAAACTGATATTCTAAAGAAGAATATGCTCCCCAGGAATTTATCCCGGTGCCGCCATCTTGGTCTTTTTGGCTGAAAAGCGTTTCATTCCTGGAAATCAATGATTTATATAACCCTTCCTTTAATGGCCTCCATTTATAGGTAAGGTCAATTCCTTCAAGATTTGTTCTTTTTCCTCCATGGCCTTCATCATTGGGACCTGTAGCAAAGCTTCCTCCGAGTTCCAGCGTTGATTCATCGCTTATCTCAAGGGAGTTCTTGAGATGGGTTAAATAAACCATATCCCTTCCTTCGGTTCCGGCAAAACTGGCTGCATTATGATTATTAAGCGCTTCGAATGTCAGCTCTATATATTGGTCCCAGGGATTGGGAATTAAACTGCTTAATGATACTCCTGGTTCGCTCATCCCTTCCTCTCCCAGAAAATTCGTAAGCATATTCGGATAATCTACCCATGGAAGCGCATGCAGATGAGACCTATTTACCTTTCCGAAATTGGCCTTGAATTTTCCTACCTTGGCCTGTAAATCAAGCGGCAGTTCCAAAAGGGTAAGATATCCCTCGCAAAGCCCTATCTTCCATTCGCCGTCCTCCTGTTCTACATGCATAAAAAAGTCTGCCTTAGAATAAGGGTCAACCGGCGCTGAAAATGCCAGCTCTGCCTGGCGCATCTTGAATTGGTTATATTGCCCATCAGTCTTGTTGTCTGTTCCATGAAAGGTAAAATCGCCTATTACGCTTATGTCAGGATTGAAACTTTGAAAATATCTGCCTGAACCAGCTTGTCCGGCTTGAACAACTTGGCTAGGTTTTTCTTCGGCTGCGGAAGATTTCTGTTCCAAGTCTCCTATCTTTGCCTCTAACTGCCCAATCCTGTTCTCGTAGCTTGATTTCATCCCTTCAAACTGAGATTTAAGCTGTTTTATCTCTTCTTTTAACTCGTTAACCTCATTTTCCTGAGCATATAAATAAGGGCTAAAGCTAAAAATAAATAATAAAAGTATCGGGATTTTTTTCATAGATACTTACCCCCTTTAATAAAAATAGTTATTGTAAATTTATACGGATTTAATCAGACAAACGCTGGAGGAGAACGAAGATACAGAAACTTTAGGTAAGATTTGGTAATAAATACTTCTGGTACATATAAAAAGAAATGTTCAAACGTCAAAAATAGACCGAGTAAAATCAGAGTGATCGTGAAACTAAATAGCGAAATAATCAGCCATTGGCAGACAGGGCAGTCATTGTGATATTCTGCATCAGTGTGATTATGGAGAAAATCCGCTCCTATAAAAAAGAAGGTGAAAAGTAAAATTAGAAAAAGCGAAAGGACTTTTAAGCTTGCATTTTTATTCATAGGTACAAAACCAATTCTATCTAACATAGTAGATTTAATCAAGAAATATAACGAGAAACATGAGGTTCAATATCCAATAAAAGTGTCTTATCTAAAAGGTAATTACCTTGTCGCTCTCTTTGATAATTTCATACATATCTTTCATCGTTGAGATAGGGCACATCTTCGATCCTTCCTGCTCCCTGCTTTTGATGCACGTCCCGCAGGCGTAAATCTTACCTCCGGATTTCAAGAATTTATCCGCCTGCTCGACAGTGTTAAATTTATCGAAGCTGACCTTCTGATACTCAACCCCTTTGCCCATGAAAAAGATTTTTATTTCATCCTTCTGGCCAATAGCAAAATTAGCGTATCTGAGCGCGTTCCAGCATGTCTCCGGGTCATTGCTTGAAATAATTATTCCGATTTTCATTTTAAACCTCCATCTCCTGTCCTGCTTTAATAGACATGAAATTGCTTTTATAGTATTTTTTAAAGATATTTTCGGCTGTTTCTCCTGAACAATGCATATGTCCGGCTTTTGTTATGCCCATTTTCTTAAAATTCTCGACTACTATCTCTATTGCCCGTTTATCTGATTCAATCATGTGAAATCCGCCTAATACAAGGTAAATAGGCTCTTCGGGAAACTTTGCTTTTACCTTCTCTACCATTTTTAAGATTCCGGGATGGGCGCATCCTGTAATTAAGATAAGGCCATTTTTTGTTTTTAATACAATCGCCTGTTCAGGCATATATTTGCCGTGATAGCCGCCGGCAATTTCTCCTGTAATAAAGATATTTTGTGAAATCTCTGTAAACTTTCCAGCTTCAATTAGTTCTGCCTGTGCATCATTCGCTTTATCTTTAAATTCTTTGCTAAAACCTGGACAAGAATACACATTAAGCCCTTTTCTTTCCTTTAGTATTTCCCATAGGCCTCCCGTATGATCCCAATGGTCGTGAGAAATCACTACTGCTTCGATCTTCGTTATGTCAACTCCCAAAGAGCGCATATTTTTAAGTAACCACTTTCCCTTTTCGCCGGTATCGAATAATATTTTATCGTCAATCAAAAATGAAACACCCCAGCCGGTATTGAGTTTTTTATTCAAAGCGCCTTTATCAAAAATAACTTTTATCCGCATTTTAAAAACCCGTCTTTCAAACAAATTTATTGACATGTCTATACATTAACCCGAATGAAATATCTTTAAATGCAGGCTTCGCTATCTATCTCCAACAAATTCTTTTATCTTCTCTATTATATTCATAAAGGCTTCAGCGGATTTTGATTTCTCTTTAAAAGAAACGAACGGTGTCCCTTTATCGCCAAATTCGACAAATTCTGGCTCTAGCGGCACCCTTCCCAAGAACGGAACCTTTAACTCTTCAGCGGCTTTTTCCCCGCCGCCTTTTTTAAAAATATCTGTTTCAACATGGCAATGCGGACAAATAAACCCGCTCATATTTTCAATTATGCCAACTACCGGTATTTTTATTGCTTTGGCGAATAAAACGCTCTTCCGCGCATCAAGTATGGCGACGTCCTGCGGTGTGGTTACAATAATAATACCGCTCGCATTCGGAATTAACTGGCAGGCACTTAACGGCTCATCTCCTGTTCCGGGAGGAGAATCTATAATCAGATAATCAAGCTCTCCCCAGTTTACATCAGTCAAAAACTGCGCGATAACCTTTGCTTTCATCGGCCCGCGCCAAATTATAGGCTGGTCAGGATCATAATCGGCAAGGGCAATGCTAACCGCCTTAAGCTTTTCACTTATTTCAACCGGCTCTATACCAAATTCATGGATACAAATTGCTTGTTTTTCTATACCGAGCATCTTTGCAATATTGGGCCCATGAAGATCGATATCTAAAATACCTACCGACTTACCGGTAAGAGAAAGCGCATACGCAAGATTGACCGCCACTGTTGTCTTTCCCACCCCGCCCTTACCGCTCATGACGATAAGAGTGTGTTTTATTTTAGACATCTTTTCTTTGAGACGCTTTTCCTGCTCCATTAAATCTTGCTCATTCATTTGATGCACTCCTCACTTTTTAAGTAAATAATCCGCTATTGCCCGATAAAGCGTGCTTACCGCAAGTATTGAACAATGTAGATGATCTTCAGGTAAGCCTTTCAGTTGTTTAATAACTTCACCCGCTGAAATACTTAAAGCCTCGCTGACAGTTTTACCATAAGTCAAATGCGCGGCCATTGCAGCACATGCCCTTGTAGCGCTGCATCCATCTGTGTAATATTTAATATCAATAATCCTCTTATCTTCTATTACCAGATAAAACTCCATAGCATCTCCGCAAGGCCCTTTTAAATATGATGAACTTGTGGGGTCGTTCATTCTGCCGAAAAGCTTCGGATCATTCAAGAGCTCAATAACCTCTTGAGGATAACCAAAGACTCTCTCTTTATTGCCGTTATTTTCCATATATGCTCCTTAACGCAGCACGTTCCTGGCGCCAATTTCTTCCGCATAGTCAGAAACAAACTTAACCCTGCATTTTAAACTTGAAGCTTTCCCCAGATTTTCCGAATCTCATCCTTAACCAGCGTATCTTTATATTCCATTATAGTTTTACCCTCTACCATGGCTTCTACTACCGCTTTATCAAACCTGACTTTACCGATTAATGAGATCTTGTTTTTTGCGCAATGTTCTTCTATTTTCTTTGACATATCCGGGTTTAAATCATATTTATTAATTACCAGCCTCGAGGGGACATTAAAATGTTTCGTTACCTCTATAACCCTTAACGCATCATGTAAACCGGATAATGTAGGCTCAGTTACTACTATCGCGCAATCAATACCGGAAAGTGAAGCAATAACAGGGCATCCTATGCCAGGGGCGCCGTCAATAATAATCCAATCGTAATTTCCTTTCTCCGCCAGTTCTTTTGCCTGTTTTCTTACCAAAGAAACAAGTTTACCTGAATTCTCTTCAGCAATCCCGAGCTTGGCGTGTACCATGGGGCCAAACCGTGTTTCGGAAATAAACCACTCTCCCGCAAGATTCTCATTCATTTTTATAGCCTGAACTGGACAAATATGGCTGCAAAAACCACACCCTTCGCAAGAAACACAATCAATCACAAAACTATCACTTATAGCGTTAAACCTGCATGCCGCAATACATTTACCGCATTGCTGGCATATTTTCTTGTCAATTGACGCGCTTAAACCGCTCCTGAAATCATGGCGTTCTTTAATCTTTGGCTGTAATAATAAATGCAGATCCGCGGCATCAACATCACAATCAGCCATAACTTTATTCTTTGCTAAAGCGGCAAATGCTCCCGTAATTACAGTCTTGCCAGTCCCGCCTTTTCCGCTAATAATTACAATCTGTTTCATATATACTCCGAACTAATAAAATCATACCTTAAATCTTTCTTCTATCTAAATTTTTCCATTTCTGATTGTATTAAAAAGCTCTAGAAAATATTTTTTATACTCTGGGAATGCCTTAACAATGGGCTCTCCCTTAGAATAGGCCATTGCTATTTCTTTTTTAAATGGTATTCTCATCAATATAGGAATGTTTTCCTGTTTGCAATATTTTTCGGTTTTATCATTTCCTAGATCAGATCGATTAATCACTACCCCAAAAGAAATCGCGAGTTTCTTTAATACTTCTGCCGCTAAAATCAGGTCATTTAAACCAAAAGGCGTAGGTTCAGTAACTAATACGCAAAAATCACTGCCTTTAACTGAAACGACTACAGGACAAGATGTCCCAGGGGGAGCGTCAATGATTACAGTCTTTTTAGGATCTATATGCTCTTTAACCTGACGAATAAGAGGCGGAGACATTGCTTCGCCGATATTGAGTTTTCCGTGGACAAATTCTATTTTGCCGCAATTACCTGACTCCACTACGCCAATCTCTCTATTGACTTCTTTTATTGCCTTTTTCGGACAAAGAGCGCTGCAAGCGCCGCAGCCGTGGCATAGATGCGCGAATACCAAGGCAGTCCCTTTCTTCCCTTCTTGACCCGGAAGCACTGCTATCGCATTATAAACACAAACCTTGGCACATTTGCCGCAATAAACGCATTTTGAATTGTCAATTTCCGGAACAAGTATAAATGCCTTTTCCTGCCTATTAATTCTCGGCTTAAGAAAAATATGGGCATTAGGCTCTTCAACATCACAATCAAGAAACTGAACATTATCTATGGATAAAGCCAGATTAACTGCAATCGTGGTTTTTCCTGTGCCGCCTTTTCCGCTGGCAATTGAAATAATCATATAATCTGTATATAAGCAATTAAAACTTCCTGAAATTTGCTTTTATGTTGTTTTGTCCTAAATCCTTTATTCACTAAATAACTTTCAATATCAGATAATGTGGTTTTGCTTACCTCGTGAATTTTTCCCTCAAGGGCGTGAATTTTATCCACTATCTCTAAGCCTTCTTTAGTAAAATCGCTTATTATGATTTTGCCTTCAAAAGAAAGTACACGTATAAACTCATCAATAACCTTGTAAGGATTGATAAGATGGTGCAGGATATTAACTACAAAAATAATATCAAAGCTTTTATCTTTAAAGCTTAGATTCTCGCCGTTTTCGATATAAAAAACAGCCTTTGTTTCCAGACCAAAATATTTAAGGTTGAGCTTGGCAAATGCCTGCTCTGATTCTGAAATATCAAAAGTGGTAAAACAATATCCAGCCTTTGCCAGCTCAAGCGCAAAATGACCCTTACCTGTCCCTGCTTCAAGAATATCTCCGTAAAGAGGCTGGGCCTTATCTAAGATAAAGGCCCGCTCCTTATCGATATCATAGCCGAGACTGCTATATAATGCTTTACGCTCTAAATAGCGTTTATGGTTTGCTAAAAGCTCTTCTTCCAAAGCTGCTACTTTCCTGACATATCTTCTTTTTTAACCTCGAATCATTTCTGATCCACACCACGCGCAAATCATAGAACTGCACGGCACTCCGGCCTGATGCAAGACTGATCTCCCACATCCAGGACAAATACAAGTACCTCCTGGCCCGGAATCAGACCTGCCACATTTTTTTCCGCGACCAACACCCCTGCCCTTACTTGGTACTTGTTTTCTCGGTCCTATTCCATCTCCGCTTGGCATACTAATTACCTTCCTGGTATTGATAATGCGCCATTAGGGCACTCGTTCACACAAGCACCACACTCAACGCAATCATCGTTTATTACTGCCTTATCCTTTTTAATCTTTATTGCCTGAGCTGGGCAAATCTCAACACAAACCCCGCAACCAATGCATTTCTCTATATCCACTTTAGCTGCCATAGCCGCTCCTTATTATTTATTCTTACCCGGCATTCCGAACTTTGATCCAACGGTTGGGCTTGCTGCCGGATTGTATTTACCAAATTTGTGATTTTCAATCGCCTCTTTTACTATGCCGGATACTCCTGTAAATATTTCTATCCCAGCTGCTGATAGCACCTGATGCGCATTAGGCCCGACATTCCCCGTCAATACCGCCTTTACCTTCTGCGCTGACATAAGCTGACCTGCTTGAATACCAGCCCCTCCTGTTGAATTAAGGCTGGAATTTTCTATTGTTTCAAATTGCAGACTTTCCGTATCCATAAATATAAAATATTTACACCGGCCAAAGCGTGGGTCAACCTTGGATTCCAATGTCTTGCCTTCTGAAGTGATGCATATTTTCATGTTAACCTTCCTTTTTCGCAATTATTTCAGCTTAAGCGGTTTTAAACACAGAAACCAGTCAAGACACTTAATACCCTCTTTTTGCGCGTTATCGACTCTTTCCTTTGCCGCGCCACAGCTTCCCGGAGGAGGAACAATCACGTCATCACCCGGCTGCCAATCAGCAGGAGTCGCTACCTTGTATTTATCAGCAGTCTGCATAGCGATAAGCGCGCGCTTAATTTCCTGAAAATTCCTTCCCATTGATGAAGGATAGAAGATTATCGCCCTCACCCTGGCTTCCGGATCCATAAAGAACACGGCGCGAACCGGGCTGATGTCACTTGCCGCAGACTGAACCATGCCATATTTATTTGCGACATCCATTTTAACGTCCGCAATAACCGGAAATTTTACTTCGATATTCTTCATGCCCTTATATTCTATCTTCTCCTTAATTGTCCGAAGCCAAGCAATGTGACTATAGTGGCTGTCAATGGAAAGGCCGATAAGCTTGCAATTAAGCGCTTCAAAATCTTTTTCCATAGACGCAAAAGTCATAAACTCTGTTGTGCAGACTGGTGTAAAATCTGCCGGATGGCTAAACAAAATAACCCACTTGCCCGTATAATCATCGGGGAATTTAATCTTGCCCTGCGTAGTATCTGCTTCAAACGCGGGGGCCTTTTCTCCGATTAAAGGCACTCTGTTAACAACACCTGTGACATTTTCCATTTTTCATATCTCCTTTTTAATGACAACTGCCGCTATCGCCATGATCCTTGCAGGCATCCAGGCCGCCCAAGGCATTGCTCATAAAATCATCCAGGGCTTTTTGCACCTTGCCGGAATATCCGAAAACTTGCACTCCTGCGTTCGCGAACTTCTGTTGCGCGCCCATGCCCATACCGCCGGCAATGACATGCGTTATCTTATGCTTAAGGATCTCATCAACCGCTATACATCCTCCTCCGCCGTGTACAGCGGTATTCGGCACAATGCGAGTGCCTATTATTTTCTTCTTATCCTTGTCAATATCCGCAAGAAAAAAGTATTTACACTGGCCGAAATGCGCGCATACATTACCATGAATACCATTTTCATCTTCTAATACGACTCCGACTCTCATCTTTAGTAACTCCTTCCTTAATGAAACAAAGTGGAATCATTTCCCCTTTGTTTTCTATTTACCCTCTAATTCCTGAATGCGCCCTTGTATTGCCTCAAGATCACCTTTGATATAATCAGCCTGGTTCTTAAGCTCCGCCAATTCATCATCTTTCGATAATGGCCGGCCAAAACCGCCAAAAGCCTGCATGCCTCTTTGCGAACGCATCCAGCCGGGAAGGCCTGTTGTGTAAAAACAGTTTCTAAAGCCGCGACCGCCAAACGGCCTGCCGCCTGCACTATTTAAAGCTATTGCGCAATAACCTCTGCCGCTACCTGTCATTGCTCCTTGCCCCATAGGGCCTGTTCCGTCAAAACCTGGCATAACTACCACCTCCTTTTATTGTTATTGAAAATCATTTCCATTAAAAGAGAAAAAAATATAGCGGTTATTTCTTACTACCGCATTTGTCACATAAGCCGTAAAACTGTATAAGATGATTAGTGATCTTAAAGTTATATTTAGCGCCTAAGCCTTTCTCGGTTTCTCTTAAAAGTTCAACCTCTTCATCGATGAAATCAGTGTAATCAACTACTTTATTGCAATCGGTACAGACTAGATGATGGTGATGATGTGCGCCTTTCGGGCCTTCTGCTAATTCATACCGCGCTCTTCCATCACCGAAATCAAGCTTATATACCATGCCAAGGCTTGATAAGACATCTAGCGTCCGATAAACAGTAGTCAGACCTACGCTAGGATACTTTGGATGTATTTTCATGTATATATCTTCGGCGCTTAAATGGCCTTCGGATTTGGATAGAATATCAAGAATTGCTTCACGGCCTAACGTAAGCCTGTACCCACAACCCTTGAACTTCCCGTGCCACCACCCTTGTCCCTGACAATTACCTCTTGGCATATATCTCCTTAATGAAAATAGTTTCCATTTTAAGTATACAGTATAGGGCTATTCCTGTCAAGCTTTTTTATCCCAAGATATCTCTGCTGAGGGCGCCTAGAAATATGGCGCGGCAGAAAGACTCTCTGCATATAACCTCCCTCCTGTATAATTAAAAATACCTCTCTATTCTACTTGATATGTGCCAACTTGTATGGCTATATGTGTACTGAGGAAAGGAGGCCAAAATGGACGAAATAATGGCACTTAAAAATGCGCCGGCTGAAGAGCTTCTTAAGAGATATAAAGAGCTTTATGGTGAGGATGCTGCTGGGACTCACAAGACTTATTTATGGCGTAAAATCGCTTATAAACTTCAAGAACAAGATCGTGGCAGTTTATCAGCTAAAGCCAAAGACCGATTAAAGACGCTTATTGAAGAGTATGACCCTATTAATAACAAAGCTCTTAGGCCGGATAAACTAATAGTAAGTCAAGAGGCATCTGTAAAAGATAAGCGTCTGCCAATTCCAGGAACAGTAATTACTAAGGAATATAAAGGCGCAAACTATCGGATAAAAGTGCTTGAAAAAAGTTTTGAGTATAACGGCAAGATCTATAAAACACTATCCGCCATTGCTAAGGAAATAACCGGAGCGCATTGGAACGGATATTTGTTTTTTAACTTATAGGAGGGCTGATGGAAAAGGCTGAAAAGAAAAAAATTAACTGCGCTATATATACGCGCGTATCAACTACTGAAGGTCTAGAACAAGAATTCACGTCCTTAGATAATCAACGTGAATCCGCGGAAAGCTACATCCAAAGTCAAAAATCCGAAGGCTGGATAGCATTACCGGAGCGCTATGATGATCCAGGCTATACTGGTGCGGATACGGAGCGCCCTGCCTTGCAAAAACTCATGGCTGATATTAAGAATCGTAAAATTGATTGCGTGGTGGTGTATAAGGTCGATAGATTATCACGATCGCTTCGTGATTTCGGACAGCTTTTGGAGTCCTTTGAACAAAATAATACGACATTTGTATCGGTAACACAAGCCTTCAACACAAACACCTCAATGGGACGCCTTACTTTAAATATACTCTTCTCTTTCGCGCAGTTTGAGCGCGAGATTATAAGTGAGCGAACGCGCGATAAGATGGCTGCTTCTAAAAAGAAAGGTAAGTGGGTAGGTGGTAACCCACCTTTAGGCTATGATATAGACAGAATAAACCGTAAGCTTGTCATAAATCAAAAAGAAGCCGAGCTTATAAAAGAGATATTCGATCTTTATCTTGAGAAACAATCTCTTCTTTCAGTAGCGATAGCACTTAATGAAAAGAATCGCTTTACAAAAAGCTATATGACTCTGGAAGGTAATAAATTAGGTGGCGTGAAGTTTAAAAGCACAAGTATTCAGTCGATAATCAAGAATCCGTTTTATATAGGGAAGGTGCGCCATGCTGGAGTGCTTTATCAAGGTGAGCAAGAACGCATAATTACCGACGAGGTATTTCAAAAGGCTCAAGAAATACTGGCCAATAATCGTCGTGAACGCAAGATCGCTAGTGTAGTTACAAACACTGGCTTATTAAACAGTATACTACGCTGTAAAACCTGTGACAGTATCATGTATTACATCTATAGCAGGAAAGGTAAAAATAAATATCATTACTACCTTTGTATGAATGCCCAGAAGCGCGGTTACAAAACATGCCCTACGCGCCTCATATCAGCACAGTTAATTGAGAGTAAGTTTATGGAATTCTTAAGAGCTATATCCAAAGACCCCAGGATTGAGGCCAAGGCATGGGAAGCGTTAACCCTGGAAGATAAAATACCAATACTTAGATCTATTGCCAAGGTTGCGCATTACGACGCAATTAACGGAACTTTTGAGATAGTGCTCCATAAGGTCAATGAAAGCCATCAATTCGCGCTAAAACTGGCTGAATTAAAGCATATACCTTATCATCGCCAGCAGGCCGAGATAAGTAAAGAACCACCTATACGCCGGAGTCTTATACTGGGATATCAAATAAACGAAGTTATGAAAGAAAAAAGATGCAGGATAAGAGAAGTCGTGAATTGGACTGGCATAATCCGACCACGACTTTGTCAATTCATAGATATGCTTTTACTCTCTCCTAAAATTCAAGAAGAGATCTTGCTATCCGAAGAGAAAGCAATTTTTGACATCCCAGAATATAAACTGCGCGATATCATAGCAGAAATAGACTGGAACGCGCAGCAAAAACTCTGGAATAGCCTCTTAGAATCCCATCGAAAATAGCCAGTAACTAGAGATAAATTAGACAAGAATATTGCCAAATCCTAGTTACTGGCTTATTTAATGTCATAAACTACCGCAATAATGGCCAAAATAACAGTAACTACGAGGCGCCTCTGAAAAACCAAATCAGAGATAAATTGCACTTATTTGGAGATTAATTGGCTTGTTCTGGAAAAATTTTATCCACTAAAAGAAAGGTGTGTGTAAAACTAACTATCTCGTCGGGAAACGATGCCCTAAGCCTTTGAAACGTAAAGACAAAGAAAAAGTTCTGATCAGCTAAACTAATCAGAGCTTTGTGCCTCTCTCTTTTTGGAATGAGAGAGAAATTCTTGGCGTCCCCACGCGGATTTGAACCGCGGTCGACAGATCGAAAATCTGTTGTCCTGGACCAGACTAGACGATGGGGACGAGTTAGTTAACAGTTCACGGTTGACAGATCACAGTTGCGGTATA
>Ga0172369_10004679_pt1 | contig 17221 bp, 16 predicted proteins | sample LakKiv25m_FD_114539 | JGI IMG/M metagenome (GOLD analysis project Ga0172369, IMG submission 114539) | Freshwater microbial communities from Kabuno Bay, South-Kivu, Congo - kab_022012_11.25m | ecosystem: Environmental > Aquatic > Freshwater > Lake | place: Democratic Republic of the Congo...
CCGAAACGCGCGCCGCCCTCGGTTCGACGCGCATCCTCCGCACCGACCAACACGGCCGTATCACCGTCTCCAGCGACGGTGGATGCCTCACAATCCGCACCCAGCGCTGAGATCAAACCGGTCCGTCGCTCCCTCCTCGCTCCTCCCTCCGCCCCCGACCAGCTTTGCGCCAGCATCGGCCAGCGGGTACGGTAAAACTCCACCCCGCGCCCGTTGGAATCGGGCGCACACCGGAGAAACACCCCCTGTGACCTCTCGCATCGACGGCCGACGTCCCCAGGACCTGCGGCCGGTCAAGATCACCCCCGGCATCCTCGACTTCGCTGAGGGCAGCTGCATCATCGAATTCGGACGCACCCGCGTCCTCTGCGCAGCCAGTATCGAAGAGAAACAGCCCGGATTCCTGCGCGGCAGCCAGAGTGGCTGGGTCACCGCCGAGTATTCGATGTTGCCGCGCGCCACCCACACCCGCTCTCAGCGCGAAGTCGAGCGCGGGCGCCCCGGTGGCCGCACCCAGGAGATCCAGAGGCTTATCGGGCGCGCCCTGCGTGGTGTCGTGAACCTCGAACTGCTGGGCCAGCGCACCATCACCATCGACTGCGACGTCCTCCAGGCCGATGGAGGGACGCGCACGGCCTCCATTACCGGCGGGTTTGTCGCGCTCAGCCTGGCAATTCAGAAGCTCGTCAAGGCAGGCGCCGTTGCCCCATCGGTGATTGCGACGCAGGTTGCGGCAGTCTCCGTTGGCATCGTCAAGGGCGACGCCCTGCTCGACCTTTGCTACGAAGAGGACTCTACCGCCGAAGTCGATTTCAACGTCGTCATGACCGGCGAAGACGCCTTCGTCGAGGTCCAGGGAACCGCCGAAGGAAGACCGTTCACCCGTGCAGGCATGGACGCACTGCTCGACCTCGCCCGCGATGGCGTCGTCCAGCTCTTCTCTCTTCAGCGCGACGCCCTCGCGCAGGCTCAGGCATAGGGACCGAGGTGCGTTCCCCCAATGATGTGGATGTGCCCGTGCTCCTGGCTCTGCATCGCGTCGTAGCCGAAGTTCGACAGCAGCCGGTATCCGTTCGGGCAAAACTGGGCCCCAACCTCCGCCGCGACCTGCGCCACCCGGCCAATATCCTGCCACAGCTCCACCTGTGTCCGGTGCTCCTTGGTCATCGCCAACAGCATGATCGGCACCCATCGGAGCAGGTTCTGGAAGACGATCACGTGATCGTCCTCGTAGATGACGTTCGCGGGCTCGCGCCCGGCTACAATGTTGCAGAAAACGCAATACGTCCGCATGGGGGTCCAGCGATTCTAGGTTCGAGTCCGGACTGGAACAAACCCCACCAACGACAGGACCTCCGCTGATGCCCCAGTTCCTCCCCATCCGGGGCTTGCGCTACACCGCCCGCGCCGGATCGCTTGACCAGTTGCTCGCCCCCCCCTACGACGTCATCTCGCCCGCACAGCAGCACGCGCTCGAAAGCCGCAATCCTTGCAATGCTGTGCATCTCGAGCTCGCTGAGGGAGGAGCCGACCGCTACGCACGGGTCGCAGCCCTCCTGGCGTCATGGCTCGACCAGGGCCTGCTCCATCGCCAGGAGGCGCCCGCCTTCTACGTCTATGAACAAGCGTTCGCCGAGGCCGGCCGCGAGTACACTCGCCGCGCACTCCTCGCCGGTGTCGAAGCGCAGCCCTGGGACGAAGGGGTCGTCAAGCCCCACGAGTTCACGATGTCGGGCCCCAAGGACGACCGCCTGAAACTCCTCGAAGCGACGCGCACTCAGTTCAGCCCTGTCTTCATGATCGCCCGCGACCGTGCCGGTCAGCTCCGCCAATTCCTCGACGAAACCATCGCCAGCCGAGGACCGGACGCCGCTGGTGTCAGCGTCGACGGCGATCGCCACCGGCTCTGGGTCGTCGAAGGCGGGCCCTACGAGATGCGCAGGCTCGCGCCGCTGCTCGCCGAGAGCTTCTATATCGCCGACGGACACCATCGCTATGAAACCGCCGTGACCTACCGCAATCTCCTCACCCTGCGCGAAGGAGAGCTGCCCCGAAACCATCCCGCCCGTTTCGCCATGACCGCCATCGTAGCCTCCAGCGACCCCGGGCTCGTCGTCCGCCCGATCCATCGCATCGTGCCCCGCCTCGCCCCCCCCGATTGGGAGGCAACGCTCGGGGCTGTCTTCGACATCGAACCGGTCACTCTCGGCGCCACAGCCGCGAATCTGGAAGCGCTCACGTCCGCCACGCCGGGCACGGTCATCGCCCTGAACTTGATTCCGGGTGAGATCCACCGCCTCCGGTTGAAGGATCCATCCGCACTGAGCTCTCGGCTGCCTCCCGCCCGCAGTGCACGGTGGGGTGCCATCGCTCCTAACCTCCTGCGGTACGGCGTCCTCGAGCCTCTCTGGGGCATCTCCGACGCAGACCTCGAAGCCGGGGCCGTCGAGTACAATCATGACCCAGCCGCCGTTCTCGAAGCGATCGAAACCCGCCCCGCAACCACCGGCTTTCTCATTGACCACGTCGGCATCGGCGAAGTGATGGCACTCGCCGACCAGGGCGAGCGCATGCCCCAGAAGTCCACGTTCTTCCACCCCAAGCTTGGCACCGGGCTGGTCTTCTACCCGCTCTACCCCTGAGTCACACCGCGCGTCAGAAGCGCACGAGCTTCACGTTCAGGATGCCGTCGATCGCTTCAATCGCCGCCAGTTGCTCGTCTGTCGGACATTCGTCCACCGAGATAATCATCAGCGCCCGCCCACGCCGGCTCCGCCGCCCCACCTGCATCGATCGGATGTTGATGTCGGCGTTGCCAAGCGCCGTCCCGATCTTGCCAATCATGCCGGGCCGGTCTTCGTTGTCGCAGGCCAGCAGCCATACGTCCGGCTCCGGCACCAGGTCGACGTCGAGTCCGTTCAAGATCACGATGTCCGGTTGGCCGTGTTCGATCGTGCCGGCAACCGTTACTTCCGAGTCGGTCGTCCCGACCCTGAGGTGAATGAGGTTGTGGTACAGCTCGTGCGACGAACGCAGGCGCTCGTCGATCCCCCATCCCCGCGATTGGGCAACCAATCCCGCATTGACGATGTTCACGTTCTCTTCGCTGATCGGCTTGAGCAAGCCGCGGACGATCGACGCCCTCAGTGGCGCCACGTCGTGCTCTGCGATCTCGCCATAGTAGTCGATCTCGATCGACGCCAGCTTGCCGGTCAGGAGTTGCGTAGCAATGGAACCCACTTGCTCGGCGACCGCCAGCCACGGCCCGACCACTCGCAACGTTTCCGGGCTAAGCATCGGCGCATTCACCGCGTAGCGGGCGGGCTTGCCCTGGAGAATCTCGACGATCTGCTCGGCCACGTCGAGCGCCACCCGTTTCTGAGCCTCGACCGTAGACGCACCGAGGTGCGGCGTGATGAGTATCCGCGGGTCGCCCAGCAACGGGTTGTCGCTGGCCGGCGGTTCGGTCGTGAACACGTCGATCGCCGCTCCCGCGATCTTCCCGGACTTCACTCCGTCGGCCAGGGCCGCTTCGTTAACGATCCCGCCGCGTGCCACATTGATGATCCGGACCCCGTCCTTCATCATCACGATCTCTTCGCGGTTGATCATGTCTTTCGTGCTCGCCGTGAGCGGTGGATGCACCGTGATGAAGTCAGACTGCCTCACGACCTTCTCGAACTCGGCCGACTCCACGCCCAGCGCACGTAGCCGCTCCGCGGGCACGAATGGGTCGTAGGCGATCACCCGCATCTCCATGCCCACTGCCCGGCGCGCGACCTCTGAACCGATCTTGCCCAGCCCCACGATGCCGAGCACCTTCCCCCGAACTTCCGTTCCGACGAACGCCTTCCGGTCCCATTTCCCCGAGCGCATCGAAGCATCGGCCTGGGCCACATGGCGCGCCAGGGCAAGCAGCAACGCAACCGTATGCTCGGCGGCAGCCACGGTATTCCCCTGGGGTGCGTTCACGACGATCACTCCCCGCTCCGTGGCCGCGCCAAGGTCGATGTTGTCGACCCCGACTCCAGCGCGTCCGATGACGAGCAGCTCCCTGGCGGCCTCGATCACCGGTCGCGTGACCTTCGTCTCGCTGCGTACGACAAGCGCTTCATACTCGCCGATCGCCTCGATGAGCTCGTCAACCTTCATGCCCGTGCGCACGTCGACCTGGCCGACCGCGCGAAGCATGCCGATCCCCTCCAGGGCCACGGGATCGGCGATGAGGATGCGCGGCCGGCTGTTCGTCATCGGTTAAACAGCAGCCTTCGCGTCTTGCAGTAGACGCTCGACAACGTCCAGCGCCTCCACAACGTCTTCCTTCTTGAACCAGCCAAGATGGCCGACGCGGAAGATCTTCCCCTCGAGTTTGCCCTGGCCGCCGCCGAGCACCACACCGAATTCCTCGCGTGCCCGCGTGCTAATCGCCTTGCCGTCGACACCCTCCGGCCAATAAACCGCCGTTACGGTGTTGGAGGCAAACCGCTCATCCACGGGGACGAGCTTCAGCCCCCATGACTTCAGACGCTCGCGCGTGTAACCACCGACAGCTTCGTGACGCGTGTAGACCCCTTCGAGGCCCTCCGCGCGCATGAGCTGGAACGCCTTGTCCATCGAATAGTAGACGGTGAGCGCCGGCGTCCACGGGTTCTGGAGCTTGGCGATCGAGTCCCGAATCTTCACAGCGTCGAAATAGAAACGAGGCATCTTCGCTTCGGCGTTCGCCGCCCACGCCCTTTCGCTCAGGTACACAAACACCAGTCCCGGCGGCACCATCCAGCCCTTTTGAGAGCCGCTCACCACCACGTCCAGACCCCAGCGCTCAACGGGGCAGGGAACCGAACTCATGCTGCTCACCGCGTCCACGATGATCAACCGGTCGCGCGCACGCACTTCGCGCGCAATCGCTTCCAGCGGATTCGTCACGCCGGTCGACGTTTCGTTATGCGTCACCAGCACCGCCTTGATCGACTTGTCGTCGTCGAGATGCTTGCCGATGACGACAGGGTCCGCAGCCTCGCCCCATTCGGTGGCGTAGCTCACGATTTCCGCGCCAAATGCTTTCGCGATATTGCGCAGGCGATCCCCGAAGGATCCAATGGAAACCGCCAGTACCCGATCGCCCGGGCTGAGCGTGTTGACAACAGCAGCCTCGAGGCCGCCCGTCCCCGACGATGTCATCGAGAGCACGTCGGTAGAGCTGCCGAAGACCCAGTTCAGGCCATCGGTGACGCGGCGAAGGATCTGCGCGAACTCCGGGCCCCGATGATTCATCATCGGCGCTGCGCCCGCGAGCAGAACCTCCTCCGGGCAAGGAGTAGGTCCGGGTATGCGAAGGTTCAAGAGTTGGCTCCGGATGGGGGTGATTTCATGGTCGGCTTGATTCACGGAGCGGTCAACCACCGCAACCCCCGTCATCGCTCCGAAGCGCACATTCGATGCAACCCTTCGCCGCGTCAATACAGCGGACGAAGCCATGGCCCGCGTACAATCCCGGCGTGACCAATACGAATTTCCGCCGTCTGCCCAGCGTCGACGCCATCGTGATGTCGCTGTCCAGCGAAACCCCCATCCCCCACACACTCGCCGTCGCCGCCGCCCGCCAGGTGCTTGCCGAGCTGCGCGCCGACGCTCGGTCGGGTTCGGACATCCCCGAGTTTGGCGCCGTGGTCACGCGCGTGCGCGCCGCCGCCGCGGCACTCGCGCGCCCGTCTCTGCGGCCGGTCATCAATGCCACCGGCGTCATCCTCCAGACAAACCTCGGACGGGCGCCATTGAGCGACCGGGCGACCGCCGCCATGGACACGATTGCCCGGGGCTACAGCAACCTCGAGTTCGATCTCGATCCCGGGACCCGCGGTAGCCGCCACGAGCACGTCCGCACGCTTATCCGGCTCGCAACGGGCGCTGAGGACGGCCTTGTCGTGAACAACAACGCCGCGGCTCTCTTCATGGTTCTCCGCGTGTTCGCCTCCGGTCGTGAGGTCATCGTCTCGCGCGGACAGGCAGTCGAAATCGGCGGCGGGTTCCGCATTCCCGATGTGCTGCGACAGAGCGGAGCGACCCTTGTCGAAGTCGGCACCACCAACCGCACCTATGCCCGCGACTATGAGAACGCGATCACACCGGCGACAGCCGCCATCCTGCGTATCCACACATCCAACTTCCGTGTCGTCGGCTTCACCGCCGAGGCCCCCCTCGAATCGCTCGCAGCGCTCGCGCGCAACCGCAACCTCATGCTATTCGACGATCTGGGCAGCGGTTGCCTCGTCGATACCAGCCTCTACGGGCTCGCCCACGAGCCAACCGTCCAGGAAAGCCTCGCCAATGGCGTAGACCTCGCCATGTTCAGCGGCGACAAGCTCCTTGGCGGACCCCAGTGTGGCATCGTCGCCGGACGCGCAGACCACGTCGAAGCGTTGCGGCGGCACCCGCTTGCCAGGGCCCTTCGTGTCGACAAGCTTACGGTCGCCGCCCTCAATGCCACCCTTCAATCCTACGTCGAAGGGACAGCGGCGGCCGAGATACCCGCCTGGCAAATGCTCGGTCTGGACCTTCCCGGCTTGAAACGCCGCGCGCGGCGGTGGGCATCGGCCGCCGGCCCCCGTGGGACCGTCGTCCGCTCCCGGTCGATGGTTGGCGGCGGATCGCTCCCCGGCGAGGGCGTGGAGACGTGGTGCGCAGCCATCCGCCCAACCGCTGGCGCCGAGCGCCTCGCCGCCGCGTTGCGCTCCGGCGAGCCTCCGATCGTCGCCCGCATCGAAGATGGCGCCGTGCTGCTGGACCCTCGCACGGTTGCGCCGCGCGACGACAGGAAGGTCATCGAAGGCCTGTCCCGTTCGCTCCTAACCACTGGCACGCCAATAGATTAAGCGACAGCAACAGATTCATGGCGCATTGACCCCCTAATCCGGGCGATGCTATCTTCCGCACGTTACGGATTTCACAACCGCGGCGATCGACAACCTCATGTCCCTCGAAATCCCCGAAGTCGTCATCAACCGCCTGCCCGTCTACGCACGGGCCCTGGCCGCGCTCGCCGACGCCGGAGAGACCGTCGTCAGTTCGCAGGCCCTCGGCGAGGCCCTCGACGTCACCCCCGCCCAAATTCGAAAAGACCTGAGCTACTTCGGCCGTTTTGGCAAGCAGGGGCGCGGCTACAATGTGCCCGGCTTGCTTGCCAAGCTCCGCGAGATCCTGGGCCTCGATCGTCAATGGCGCGTCTGCGTCGTCGGCGTCGGCAGGCTCGGTCAGGCCATTGTCCAATATGGCGGTTTCGAACCGCAGGGCTTCCAGATCGTCGCCGCCTTCGATGCTGACCCGGTCATCGTCGGTAAAAGGGTCGCCAGCCTCACTGTCCGCCATTCCGACGAACTCGACGCGTTCCTCTGCAGCAACCGTGTCGACATCGGCATTGTTGCCGTCCCGGCCTCCGCCGCCCAGCAGGTGGTTGATCGCCTGGTGGGGGCCGGCATCCGGGCCATTCTCAACTACGCTCCCCTCTCCCCTCACGTACCTCGCGGCGTCAACCTCCGTCACATCGATCCTGTCATCGCCATGCAGAGCATGACCTTCTTCATCAAGCAGCGGGAGTCCGCTGCGACGTAGGGCCGTCCTCGGATCTGAAGCGGTTGTCGGGGAGTATGTCCCCAGGCTGGACACACTTTGGGCCGCGCCAGACGCACGCGCCACGCAGGCGCCAGGACTCCACAACACAAACCGATGACACGGTTCCACTCGCCGCGCCCCCTCCGTCAGAAATGCAACCGCGGCCGGAGCAGTCAGAATCCGATACGCTTTCTGCGAGCCCCGACGCCGGACGCCGAGCGGCGCGCATCTTTTCGCAGCCGGTCCTGGCGGCCTCGTGCCTCCACCGCTGCGTCAGGCAGGGCTGCGTGGATCGGTGCCGGTGCGGACCAAACGAAGGAGACACCACGTCATGACGACTCCAGCAGGAGCGCCTTCCGGCGTTCAGGACGCCAGGCGCATCGCGCCGTTGGAGCCACGCGACCATGCACAGATCGCCGAGGCCGAACTCGACGCGTTCCTCCGGCTGCTGGGCAGGCTGGAACCCGGCGATTGGGAGAGGCCCACCGCGTGCACGCTCTGGGATGTGCGCGACCTCGTTGCCCATCAGGCGGGTCACATCCAGATGGGCTCTGGCCTGCGCGGCTTCCTCGCCCAGTCCAACCCGCGCGCGATCCGGCCCTACCGACGACGGGGCATGTCAATCCTGGATGCGGTGAACCAGGCTCAGGTCGACATGCGCAGGAACCGGCCGGTGGATGAGGTCATTGCGGAGCTGGATGCCGGCACCCGGCGCTCCATCGCCTCACGCCTGCGTTTGAACCGGGTGGCGGGCCACATGCCGGTACCGGTGTCACCAGTCGGGTTCATGCCCTTGCGTGAACTCTTCCTTCGCATCTTTCCTCGCGATATGTGGATCCACCGCCTCGACATCGCCGACGCCTCAGGCAAGCCGTTCGAACAGACGGCCGAGCACGACGGGGTGATGGTCGGCCTGGTAGTCGCCGACGTATCGCGGCATCTTCAGACAAAGGCGCGCGGACTCGGCCTTACGCTCCGGCTCGTCGGTCCGGCGGGCGGCGCCTGGCGTCTCAGCCCGGGCAACCATGACGATCTCACCGTCGAAATGGATGTTACCGACTTCATGCGCAGGACCAGCGAAAGGATCAGTGCCGAGTGCGCCCTCGATCGCGTGGCATCGGATGCCCCCCGCGATCGTACTCGCCGCGCTCTCGACGTTCTTCTCGCTCCTTACTAGGAGCGTCCCGTGGTTGCACGGCGTTCAACCAGGCCCATCTCGCCGCGTGCGCCGTTGCCCTTGAGCACCAGGACCACACGCGGACGTACGGAAACCGCGGCCTGCCCTCGCTGGCGCGGTTCGCCGTCATCCGCCCGGCCCTGCCTCTGGCCCGTCAAGACGGGTTCGGAGCGCAACCGGAGCCTCGCCGATCGTCTACTGCTCGATATCGATCACGATGCGCGTTGGGCTCGTGAGCGTCGTCACCTTGAAGTTGTGCTTGCCATTCATCCCAAAGTCCCAGGTGACACGTCCCTCGAAGTCACAACTCGAGACCCCACCGTTAATGACCTTCCCGCCAGGACTCGCCAGCGTGTTCGGGATCGTCCCCTTCCCCGCGTTGTCGTGCGCCTGCGCACCGGTGATCGCCACCTCGAGAATCGCAGTGCCCTGGACCGCCACAGCCTGCCCCGAACCGCAGGCATCGGCTTTGCCGACGTACTGCACGACCGCAGGAGGCCGGTCCTTCCCCGCGAACTCGAACACGATCCGCTCCCACCCGCCCTGTTCAGGATGAACTCCCGCGCGCAGCGCACTCACTACCGCGACGCCGCTGAACGGATCAGTACTGCCCTTCACCGTCCACGGCGTCTGTTGGCCCCCTCCCAGCGGGTCGATGGTGCCGTCAGCGAGTGCCGTCGGTGCCTTCCCGGGCGTCGCGGTCGCCGCGGTCTGTGTTGAAGCACCAGTAGCCCTCGGAGTCGCAGTCGCCCCTGGTGCCGCGGCCGAAGGCGCCTCCTTGCTGTTGTGGTCATCCCCGCATGCGGCCGCGAGGAGCACCAGTCCTGCCGCCAACAGGGAGAGAGACGAGGGGATTCTCATGTGCTACCACCATCGCCTTGTTGCTGGACTCCAGGCCGAGAACTATGCCGGCTCGGCCACGAACACCGGGATCTTCCGCTTTGTCCGCTGCTGGTACTCCTCATATGGAGGGTACGCAGCCACGCTCCGCGCCCACAGCCGAGCGCGTTCCCCATCGTCGTGGACCTCGCGGACGCGCATTCGCCGGACCTCCGCCCTGTCGCGGATCTCGACCTCCCGGTGCGCGCGGAGGTTGTAGACCCAAACCGGGTTCTTCGGGGCGCCACCCATCGAGCCAACCAGCACGTAGCTGTCGCCGTCTTTCACCCGCATGAGCGGGGTCTTGCGAATCGAGCCCGACTTGTTGCCCGTGCTGGTCACGACGATGACCGGCAAGCCCGTGTTCAGCAGCGTGTAGCCCTCGGCGCCATTTGTCCGCTCGTAGACTTCAACCTGCTCCCGAACCCACCGAATCGGGCTCGCGACGTAATCCGCCATCGACGGCCTCCTCACGACTAGTGTCAGCAATAGGCCCATCATAAGACGGGCAACCGCCATCGCGGCAGTCAAGACCGCGGCGCCTTCGCGTGCCAGGTTACCGCAGCGCCAGCCTTCGCCTGCCGGCGCTGCGGTAACTTGCACCGGCCTTCCATTCGTGTGCCGTGAAGTCCTACCGCGCCAGGCGTGCCTCCGGTTCTACCACGCGCGCCAGCCGCCGTGCCACCGCCCGATGGATCGCCTTCCAACCCTGGTACAGGACCACAATCGGCACCGCCACCGGCAGGAAGAGCACAAATGCGAGCCCAACAAGTGGGCCGACGGTCATCAATAGCAAGATCGGGAGCTGCCGGTAGACGGCATCATCTCCTGCCGGGAGAGCGCCGCCCTCTGGCGGAATGTGGACCAGTTCGAGCGTCTTCCCGTGCCAGTAGACGCCGCTTGGGACGACCTGCCCCGGGAGATATTTCCTCGTCACCTTGTTCGACATCTTCGGGCCTCTTTCTTCAGCTTCGAGAGCCTCCGGTTTTCCGTCGTCCACCCTAGGCCAATCCCTCGACTCGCGAATCGGCAGAGGAGAGGAAGAGTGCCCCACAGCCGCTGCAACCTGATCAGGAAGAAGCCCGGAAAGGTGCCCCTCAAATCGCCCTAGCGGCGCGGCAAATACGACCGAGACGATCCCGGTCCCGGAAAACGAGAGTCCAGCGAGTCGGGCGTTGCCAGTCGCTGCTCAGTCCTCCACCCGCACCAGGCCGGCCCGAATGGCGAACCGCACGAGGTCGGTGCGGTTGTGCACGCCAAGCTTCTCCATCACATTCGCCCGGTGCGACATCACCGTCTTTACGCTCAGGCAGAGTAACTCGGCAAGCTCAGAGTTTGTTCGACCTTCGGCCAGGAGCTTCAAGACTTCCGTCTCTCTGGGGCTCAACTGATCGAACCGCTGCTCAGGTTCACCCCTCGCCCCCTCCTGCAGGTACCGGTTGATCACGCCTCCCGTGACCGACGGGTCGAGCACTGACTCCCCTGCGTGCACCGCCCGGATCGCCGACACCAGCTCCGTGGCCGCCGCCTTCTTGAGGATGTAGCCGGCCACCCCCGCCCGGAGCATCTGGAATACGTACTCCTTGTTGTCGTACTGGGTCAACACCAGCACCCTTGTCGAAAGGTGACGGTGCCGCACCTCCAGGGCCGCCTCGATCCCTCCGAGTCGCGGCATCGCAATGTCCATCAACACCACGTCAGGCCGCAATTCGGCGATCTTTTCCACTGCCTCCAGGCCATCGGCTGCCTCCCCGACGACTTCGATATCGCCGTGCTGGCTGATGAGCGCCCGCAGCCCATCCCGGAGAACAGCGTGGTCGTCCGCGATCAGGACCCGAATTATGGGTGCAGTCATGTGCTTCCTCCCCGCAGTGGGATCACCACTCGCAGACGTGTGCCGTTCGCAGGCGCTGAGTCAATCTCAAGCGTTCCCCCCAGCAGCGACGCGCGCTCCTGCATGCCCAACAACCCCCACCCCCGCTTCCTGCTCGTCGCAGCGTTGAGGGGGCTGACGTCGAATCCTTGCCCATCGTCTTCCACCTCCAACACCACGCGATCATCGAGGAAGCTCACGCCAACAAATGCGTCGGTCGCCCGGGAATGCTGGGCTACATTCGAGATCGCTTCTTGCGCAATTCGGAAGAGCGCCGTCTCGATCTCTGCTGGCAATCGCCTCTCACTGCCGGTAACCAGCAACGAGAGCCGGATGCCGCACGGTTCCAGGCGGCGCTCGCCGTACCACCGCAACCCCGGCACAAGGCCCAGGTCGTCCAGAACCGACGGCCGGAGGTCGTAAATCAACCGGTGCACGCCCTCCAGTGTGTGCACGGCGAGGTCGCGCAGCCCCGCGAGTTTCTCCCGGAGCGGCCCGTGCTCCTGTTGCGGACCGCTCACCGCCGTCTCCATCCCCATCACAAGCACGGTTAACGCCTGGCTCGTCTCGTCGTGCAGCTCTCTCGCAATGCGCCGCCTCTCGTCCTCCTGCGCGCCGATCACCTTCCCCAGGAGGTCAGCCCGTGCCGCCTCCTTCTGCTTCAGTTCCTCGTAAAGCGACGCGTTTTCCTCCGCTACCGCGCGAAGATGGTCGCGCGAGACCTCCAGCTCATGGGTGCGGTCGTGCACCCTCTGCTCCAGCTCGCCCGCCCAGCCCTCCACTGTCTCGAGCGCATACTTCAGGCGCACACGCATCGATTCGAACGCACGCGCCAATCCGCCGATCTCATCCTTTCCCATCGCCGGGACCGGCTGCGAGAGGTCGCCCGAAGCCAGCCGGTCCGCAGTCAGCCGCAGCGCCGACACCGGCCGTACGATGCTTCGCACAGTCGCCCACGCGAACAGCAGCGCTACCGCGAACGCCGGGACCCCCAGCCAGATCGCCCGTTGAGTCAACTGTTCTGATGGCGCCAGCGCCTCGTCCTGCGCCTGCCGGATGAGCACCCCCCACGGCGCCGACTTCACCGGAGCGAAGGCCATGACCTCCCGCCCCTGGTTCTGTCCGCTGCCAGTGGCCCGTTCATGGCAGGAGTGGCATCCTCGCGATGCCGACTGCCGGCTCCGGATGAGGCTCGCCATCTGGTCTGCGTGATCGCTTTGCTGAAGGACCTGGGCGAGCTGTGTGCTGGCGAGGATTGAACCCGAGTCATCGACGATCTGCACATAGCTCGTCTCCCCCACCGCCGATGGCCGGATAATCGTCGATAGCTGCCCATCGTTCACCCGGATGTCACCCCCAAGCAGTCCGACAATCTGCCCGCTGCGATTCTTCAGCGGAACAACCATCGAGACCGCCGGTCCCTGGTCGAGCGCCGAGACGATAGTGCCGGAGACTCCCGGCCGGCCCGTGGCCAGCGACACCCGCACGTACGGTCGCTCCGCAATGCTGACACCCGTCCGGTCCGCCCAGGAAGGCTCCGCCACGATTACCCGCCCCGTTCCATCCGTCAGGTACACCCCGGCACTGAAGATCGAGCCAAAATACGCCCGCCGAAGCGCCTGCTGCTCGGCCACCAGGCTCTCGTCTTCGAGGTCGAACCCCTCAGCGAACGACACGTCGTCCAGGCTCTTCAGGCTCTGTTGCACCACATAGTCGACGTGCCCCGCCGTGACCTCGGCCAGGTTCCTGCGTTCCTCGAGCATGCGGTCCTTGCTCCCGTTCACGGCGAGCAGGCTCGAGGCGCTAAAGGCCCCCAGGATCGCACCCATTCCAATTGCCACCAGGAGCAGAACCCGCCACAGCAGGCTGCGCCGCGCCACACCCGTTCCGACCGCCACCGGTATTGGCGCTTCCGCCGCCGCGACGTTCATCGCTTCTCCGTTCCGCCTAGGCTTCTTCCTGCCACTCGGGCGCCGCCGACGTTTGTGCCGCCTGCACGACTCCGGAGCTCGCCACCTCACCGCTCGTGCCGGCTTCGTGAAGCGCCCGGCCAGCCATCCGCTCAAACTCGCGCGGATGCTCCTCGATCAGCCGCTCGCGCGAGATCTTGCCGGTGATCATGCCCGCATCGAGGGGGAAGACAGCCGGACTGAAAGCAACGTCATAGAAGTGCCAGATCACAATTACCAGCATCGCCAGCAGCGCCTCGCCGCTGTGCATTTCCTTGGCGGCGGGCACGAGCTCGCCCGGCAGCCACTTCGTGACATACGTCGGAAACCAGAGTGCAGCGCCGGTGCCGATCATGATCAGCGCCCCGAACACAATTCCCCAGTACTCGAATTTCTGACGATAGTCATATCGGTCAAACTGTGGCCTCTGCGAGATGAACCCCAGGGAATACCTCAGCATGTTCCAGAGGTCGCGAAAATCCTGGAACGAAAAGAACATACTTGGCCTGAACTTCCCCTTGAATATCGCTCTGCCGATCTCCATTGCGTGCCAGCACGATTCGATCGTGAACATCGCCGCAAATATCCGGTGAAATAATCTGGCGTTGTCGATGCCGCCGACCATATCGACAATGCGAATCGATAATCCCGCCTCGTTGAACTTCTGCGGCAACCCCGTTAACAAGAGCCCGCCAAACGATAGCACCAGCATCCAGTGCTGGAGCCGCTGGACTCTCGTGAAACGCTCGAACTCCTCGGGCAGGTTCTCCATCGCCGTCTCGTCCAGGTTCGCCAAAGACGTGTCCATGCTGCTCCTACCGGTTGCGGGCCACGCGCCAGAGGTCAAGACCGACATTCAGCGCGAGACCCACAACCATGAGAGGAATGAGGAATCGGTAGTACTGCTGCACCAGGTACACGAGCGGGTGCTTGTCGAGACTCGCCTCGTAGTGCGACAGCCAGGCCGCCGGGAATGTCGGGCTCGCGTCCTTGTGGCAACGCCGGCAGGTCTCCGCCACGTTCGCCTTCACCACCCGCGAATCCGGATCATTCGTCTTCTTTATGTCGTGCACTCCGTGGCAGTCCGTGCAGACCGCCACGTCCGGCCAAACCGACGACGACTCCTTCTGGTAGAACCCCGCTGTCTTCCCGTGGAAGTCGTCGAGGTACGTCTTCGTCACTGCCGACGAGATCCCATACTTGTCCATCAGCTGCTTGTCGCCATGGCACTTGATGCACAGGTCCACCGATGCCTGCCGGAACGAAGCGGTCGCCGCCCCATGAATGTTGTGCACGCCGTGACACGACGTGCACACCGGCACGTCCTGGTTCTCCGCCTCAAGCGAAGCTCCGTGAACACTCTTCGCGTATGCGCTGTAGATCTCCGCGTGGCAGTCGGAACACGTCTGCGCGATCTTTGTGTGTGACCCCTTCACCGGCAAAACGTTGTGCGAGCCGTGGCAATCCGTACAGACCGGCGCCTTCTCGCTCCCCTCCGCCATCGCCTCGAAATGCACGCTGTCCAACGTTCGCGTGTACTGCTCGAAGTGGCAGCGCTTGCACAGGTCGTACATCGCGACCGTGAACTCGCGCCGGCTTATCACGTTCAGCGGGAAGTGCGGGTAATATGCACTGCGCTGGTGGCAATCAAGGCAGCTCAGCCTGCTCTGATGCACCGAATGGTCGGAACTCGTGGGATCCACATAGAGCGACAACGACTCCCCGTTCGAGAATGCGACCTTCAGCTCCGGATCACCGTGGCACTTCAAGCAATTCGGGTAGAAGAGGACCTTCTCGCTCTTCGCTGGTCCGTCTGTCGGCTTGCCTTCGCCCAACGCCACCCCTCGCAGACTCGGGATCCCCACGAGGGCGGCCGCAAATGCACCGCACAACACCAGCACAACCAGGGCGGTCCCCGCTCGCCTGGGGAACGCACGCGACCTCAGGTTGGTCTTTGCCGTCATGCCGCACCTTCAGATGCCGGCCAGGGCCAACTCGCGAGGGCGCTCCGCGCGGCCCCCCTGGGCAGCGTGCACTCCTTCCTGGACGGTCTTGATTGTTGCGGGAGCCTCGAACCGGCGAGTGATCTCATCCAGCCTGGCGCCGCTGCAGCAGCCGATCCCTCAAGTGCGGCGCCCATTCCTCCCTCTCCGAGAGTCGGTCTCCCGAACTGGACCCGCCCCCACCGTGCCCTGAATGCCCTGTGCGAATCTTTACGTATCGCCGTGCCAGCCCGCAGGTCCGTACGGCCCCAGTTTCGTGAGTCAGTGGGCCATCGCGCCGAATCCATGCCAAAGCTCGACGACCGCGCTCGCATCGGGTCCCACCGGCCCACATGCCCGCGAGCACTGGCGTGGCCGTCGAAGTCGACCCTCCTGTGCTCGCCATCCGGTTGACCAGACTCGGCGGACCCGCACGCTCGGTCCCTCAGCGCTCCGGCGTGGGGAACAGCCCCACGAGGTTCTCTTCCTCAGTCGGAAGGCTGCGCCGGATCACATCCAGGTGGTCGAGCGCGATGCCCGCGCCGATTGCCACGCACTCGAGCGGAGAGTCGGCGACGTAGCAGGGCACGCCCGTCTCCTGGGTGAGCAGCTCGTCCATGTGCCGCAGCAACGCGCCACCACCCGTCAGCGCGATCCCCCGGTCGATGACGTCCGCCGCTAGCTCGGGCGGCGTCTTCTCAAGCACCGCCCGCACTGTCTGCACGATTGTGCCGAGGCAGTCTTGGATCGCCTGCGCCACCTCAATGCTGGTTAGCGTGATGGTCTTGGGCAAACCGCTGAGCTGATCACGTCCGCGAACCTGAGTGCTCAGCCCTTCGTCAATCGCGATGGCGCTGCCGACGGCGATCTTGATCTCCTCCGCCGTCTTCTCACCGATGACGAGGTTATGGCGGCGACGCGTATAGCCCACAATCGCCTCGTCGATCCGGTCGCCCGCCATCCGCACCGACTCGCTCACGACAATGCCATAGAGCGACATGACCGCCGCCTCGGTCCGCCCCCCTCCGATGTTCACCACCATGTTCCCACGCGCCGTCCCAATCGGAATCCGCGCTCCGATAGCCGCCGCCAGCGGCTCAGGCACCAGGTGCGCCGGCTTTCGCGCGCCCGCCTGCTCTGCTGCGTCGCGCACAGCACGCTGCTCGACACTCGTCACGCCCGCCGGGACCGTCACCATCACCTCTGGCCGGATGATGTTGAACCGGCCCGTGATCACCCCGATGAAGTACCTGAGCATCGCCTCGGTCGTGAGGTAGTCGGCGATCACGCCATCGCGCATCGGGCGGATAACGCTGATTGAGCCCGGCGTCCGCCCTTGCATCGCTCGCGCCTCATTGCCGACTGCCACAATCGCGTTGTCCCGGTTGTGCCGCGCCACAACCGACGGCTCGTTGACGACGATCCCCTGGCCTCTCACATACACGAGGATGTTGGCGGTCCCCAGATCGATCCCCGCCTTCTTTGACGCCAGGAACTCAAAGGCCATCAGAACCGCTCGATCCGGACGCCCAGGGCAGTGAGCTTTTCGTCGATGCGCTCATACCCTCGATCCAGGTGGTGAACCTCGTCGATCACCGTCGTGCCGTGGGCGACGAGCGCGGCGAGCAACACCGCCGCCCCGGCCCGAACGTCGAGTGCTCGTACGTGCGAACCATGAAGCTGCGTTGGTCCGCTCACGATGGCCGAAGAACCGGTACTCACAATTTCCGCACCCATCTTCCGGAGTTCACCC
>Ga0172369_10004691_pt1 | contig 17189 bp, 8 predicted proteins | sample LakKiv25m_FD_114539 | JGI IMG/M metagenome (GOLD analysis project Ga0172369, IMG submission 114539) | Freshwater microbial communities from Kabuno Bay, South-Kivu, Congo - kab_022012_11.25m | ecosystem: Environmental > Aquatic > Freshwater > Lake | place: Democratic Republic of the Congo...
GGGAATAATCCCGCACCGTTGGCGCTTGTGAGAGTGTTCGTTTGATTTCACAGCCCTTCGGGCTGTGTTACTGATCACCGCACCTTCGGTGCTGATGAGAATGTTCATGTTATTTCATAACCTTCGGGATCATTGATCTTCCGTCCGGGGTTTTTCTCCGGGATGAAAAACATCCTGCTAATCATTTAATCAAATAAATCCTGGTTCAGACATCTTTTCGCCCTCAACACAATTTATTCGTGCTTTCGTGGCTGCTACTAAGCGAGACACGGCGTGTTCGCTCGGCGGGAACTCTCAACCATTTGGCATTATTCCTCTTTTACTTAGATTTGGAATATCTATTAAATTTAATGGAATCCTGCTATGATTACTGACAATTTTTTACGGACACCACTAACCGAATTTATTGCCGATCTCAAAAAGAAAAAAATCAATCGTTTCTATTTTATCTATTCAGCCGATAAGGAAAAATTAATTTCCTCACGCCCTGAATTTGAATACCTCGCTGCGGAAATACTGAATAACAAACGTGATTTCAACAAACACGAGGGATTATTCTTTGAACTAACGGACAAATACGATTCCCTTTTGGGCGCGTTCATCCATAAAACAAACCGCGGGCAGGGACAGGGCGGTGTCCGTTTCTGGGATTATGAACACCTTGGCGATTTTATCTCCGATGGTCTCAGGCTTTCCGAAGGAATGACGCGCAAAAACGCTCTCGCCGGTTTATGGTGGGGAGGCGGCAAAGGCATTATCACACATTCGCCCGGAGTGGACAGAAAAAATCCCGAAGTAAGAAAATACATCTTCAGGAAATACGGCGAATTTATTACTTCGCTCAAAGGCGCTTACCTCACCGCTGAGGATGTCGGGACAAATACCCCGGATATGTATGAAATATACAAACATACACGGTTCTGCACCTGCATTCCGCCGGAAACAGGAGGAAGCGGAAATCCTTCGGCTCCGACTGCAATGGGAGTTGTTGCTGGGATGGAAGCGGGACTTGAGTTCCTCGGACTCGGGACCTTGCAGGATAAAACAATTGCGATGCAGGGCGCTGGGAATGTCGGTCTCCCGATGATACAGTTCCTCTTCGAAAAAGGCGTTAAAAATGTGATTGTATGCGATATCAATCCTGAGAATATCAAAAGGGCAAAAGATAAATTTTCCGGCAAAAACCTGACAGCCGAACTCGTAGGAATTGATGACCTTTCAATTTTCGGGCATGATTGCGATATCTTTGCTCCAAATGCAACCGGAGCAATTATCAATCCCGAAACTATCCCAATGCTTAAAGCTAAAATTGTATGCGGTGCGGCAAATAATCAGCTTCAGAATCCTGAAAGAGACGGTAAAGCTCTTATGGATAAGAGCATAACATATATCCCCGATTTCCTTACAAACAGGATGGGCATAGTAAACTGCGCCAACGAGCAGTACGGATATGTTGATAACGATCCGTATTTCCACCGCCATCTCGATAAGGAATGGGAACATTCAATCTATAAAACTTCGCTCGAAGTACTTGGAAATTCAAAGAAAAGCGGACTTTCGCCGGCACTTGAAGCAATAAAACTGGCGGATCATCATGCTGCTTCCCTGCATCCTATTTTTGGGCACAGGGCAAATATGATAATTCAAAATCTTGTGGCGGAAGGATGGGAAAATAAATTGTAGGGATTTTAGAAATTATACCGGGGGCTGCTTTTAATGTCAGCCCCTCATTTTCTGTTTTGAAATATTTTCACAGCGCCGGGAATGTTTATATTGCAGTTTGAATATTATGTTGAAATAAACTCATTTTCGTTTTAAGTTGCAGGAAAACGTCAGATAATATGACTGAAATAAAAAAACATATAGCTGTTTTTGAACCTAATGAACGCTTTTATTCTGATATCCGCGCCAAACTTGTAAATCTTGGTTTTGACGTAAGCGAAAATTATACTGATCCCCTTTCCGATTTAGAAACAGCGCTTGGATATCAACCGGGAATGTTTATAATATCCGCATCTATTATCTCTCTGTTCAGAATAACGCTTAAACCTGGTAAAGGGCTGCTTTTGGCAGGTATCCCGGTGATAATAAGCACCGGTAATTTCTCCGAACTCGACATAATCCCTGAACTTGATACAAAAAATCCATTTTCATATATCTGCTACCCGTTCTCTATCAGAGAACTTTCGCTTATTCTGCACCACCTGTTCTCGAAACCGGCAGCAAAACAATCTGAAAAGAATGAAAACCTTGCCGATGCTATTGCGGCTGCAAGAAATATCGGCGCCGAAATTGATCCGCTTGTTAATTTTATCCCGACTCCTTTTTACATCATCGATAAAAAGGGAATTGTGATCGGCTGCAACAATGCTTTTTGCGATATGATAAAAGTGCCGGCTGCTAAGTTGAAAGGCAAAAGCCTTTTCAGTTTTATAAATAGTATCTCGCTGCAGGATTACAAGGAAAAATGCCAGGAATTATTAGATTCTGCAGGCGAACAATTCCTGAATATCCGTTTCCAGAATTCTGAAAATGAGGTGATAGAAGGATTCCTGCATCAGCTTACATTCAAAATCTCGGAAAGCAGGAAAGATGTTATCGGCGGTGTTATTGGTATTATCAAACGCACAAATGAGGAAGAAGTCCTCAAGCTGAGGATAAAATCTTATGCCGAAAGCTACAGGCAGTCAGCAAGATTGCTGCTGAATGGAGGAATAATTATTTACGACTCAGATATGAAAATAGTACTGGCTGAAGGCAGGGCTTTAGAGAAAATCAACCTCGCCGGACCAACTTTCGTTGGAGAGCCGATCTCCGCAATATTCGGTGATGAAGTCCCTTCAGAAATCAAAATATCTGCTGCCAATGTATTTAATAGTCTTTCCTCAGAGACTGAATGTTCCATCAGTACTTCCGATTTTGCAATTGGTTTTAACCCGGTAAAAGATAAGAATAATGATATAATCTGCGGGATTGCTGTACTACATGATATAACCGATGTAAGAACGGCTGAAGAAAATCTCAGAGAAAGGGAGAACGAACTGGCCGACTTTTTTAATAATTCGGTGGAAGCATTATTCAGAACCGATCTGAACGGCAAATTTCTGAGTGTGAATAAATCATTTGTTGAAATGCTCGGCTTCGGGTCGCCAAAGGAGATAATAGATTACAGAAATTTGTCCTCATTTTTTGAATCATCGGGAACATGGTCATCATTCAACAAACGCTTACGAAAAGAAGAGAAAGTAAGGAATATGGAAACAATCTTCCTCTCAAAGAAGAAGGATCAGATTCCTGTTGTTTTGGATTGCCTGAAAATACCAGCTAAAAGATCACAGCCCGGATATCTGGAAGGAAAAATCGAGGATATAAGTCTTAAAGTTTCAGTTCTCGAAGAATTATGCAAAGCAAAAATTTCAGCGGAAGAAGCAGAAAAAATGAAAACACGCTTTCTGAATTGTATTTCGAATAATCTGGGCTCCCCTCTTAAAGAGCTGCTGGAATATGGCACACAGTTGGAGAACGAGGAAATATTTCAGAAAAATGACACCCTGCGAAAAATCATTCACGATGGGCATCGTATCCTGCATGTTATTGAAACATTTTCAGAATATGCTGAACTTAATTCAAATGAAAAAAAATATTCGCCGGTCGAATTCGAAATGATCAGCGATATTTTATTGCCGGTTATCGGAAAATTCAGGAATGCAGCTATAAGTAAGGGGCTGGAAATAAGCGCCAAACCAGAGGGTGAGGGATTCAGGATATCCGCACCGAAATTTCCGGCTGAGAGGATCATCACTCATCTCATAGACAATGCCGTCAAATTCACTCAAATCGGAGAAATCCTGGTTTTAGCCCGTGCAGAAAAAGAATGCATCAAAATAGAAGTTATAGATACAGGCATTGGAATTTCTGACGACTTCGCTGGTAAAATGTTCAGTACTTTTACAACAGAGAAACCAAATCCGGAAAAGGAATCAGCAGCAGCGGGAATGGGTTTGGCTATAGTAAAAAAATACTGTGAAATGTATGGTTTTGAGATCGAAGCCCGCAGCAGACAAAATTCAGGTTCAATCTTCAGGTTAACAATAAAAAGAGACTGAACCGGAGCGTAGATATCTTTAAGTCTGATCAAAAAAGGACCCTCGCTTTTCACCGGATAAGCTAACCCTAAACTGACTTTCAACCTGAATATTTATCCTATCGGGAGATTTTGACGGGAACTCACCAATTATAAACAGACTTCTATCACAATTCTTTCCATAAACTTCAGATTTAAATCACATTTGATTATTAGAAGCAATCTTTTAATTAGAAAATTTTTATATTAAAGTACCTTTTGTAATTTACTTGGAGGAAGAATTATGGGTGAAGGCTATCTGGCAAAGATTATAGCCTTACTTGTATTGATTGCTATACCGCTGCTTGGTCTTTATTTCTATTCGAAAAAGTCCAGAAATTAGTTTAGTAGATTATAGTGATTTTTAAAACCGGCTTTTGCCGGTTTTTTTTATTTAAAATGAAGAAGCAAAATGCTCGTCGCTGATTCCCGCAGTTTCTAAAAGCCTGCCGAAAAAATTACTCTTCTCAAGTTCCCGCCACTTTTGAATAAAATAACTGTACTCCTTCCGACGTTCTTTTGTAAGCATTTCGGAAAAGCCGATAAATCCTTTCTCAAGACCTGAAAAATTTCCAACCGAACCATAATATTTTATTGTCCGGTCCTTTTCTTTGTTAATAAACTGCGGAAGAAATTCAATCCATACATCATAATCATGTATCTGACCAATAGAATCCTGAATTTCGACAAATTCATCGAGGAAAGGCTTAAAGTCCTCGCCCATTATTGGTATAAAAGTTTCAAGAGTATAACGCAGTTGTTTATTTGCTTTCCTTAGTTCATGCAATTCTTCAACATTCTTTGGATCGAAGATCATATAACTTAATTCATGAATGATATCTACCCAGAATTTTGTTCTTTCAGCGATATTCTCAAAAAACTCCGGCGTGAGAGTAACATCTCCTGAAGACACTCTGAGAATGCACTCCTTTCTGATTGCTTTGAGAATATTAAATTCATCCTCCCAGTTTATAAAATCCTGATAACCCGTAATAACCTGATCCTGAAGCAATGCTCTTTTTTGCGACAATCTGAGAACAAGTCTTTCGAGAGCAAGAACCCTGTTGCGGTTTTTCGTATGCGCGAGATAATTTTTGATAGTATCAGTCTGAACATCTGCATCCCTCGCTCTTCCAAGCGCAGAAGCGAGCGATTTGAAATTGACAATCACTTCATCAACATCATCCTCCGGGAAACAGCACTCAAAGGTCTTTACTCCGGAAAGAAGCCTTCTCGATTCAACCCGCATCTTGTGAAGGAATTCGATGTCTTTGCCTTCATAAACACCGGTAAACTGGGATTTCAGTTTTTCGAGATGTTCCTCGAAAAAACTATACCCGAAAAGACAGTAATTAATATCCTTTATCATTTCCAGCCGAATAGTTGATGATTAATATAATTAATTCCCGGAAAATCTGCATAAAAATTATATCCGCTGAATAATAATAAATATAATTAGATTTCTAAAAATAAATGGGAGGGTGGAAAGCTGAACCACTTTCATATATTTCCAATTTGACAAATTCCATTAAAATCCCGATTTTCAATTAAACAAATAGTGAATAAAATGCCTTTAAAATCAGATGCCTCGTCAAAATTAATTTTATTGTCATTTTTTATCAGCATTTTTCTAACGTATCAATCTAATAGTTTTGCAAAATCAGACGATATCGACTCCACCCGGGCAGTTATTGGCTGGTGCAACCTGCAGTGGCCGCCTAACGGAAATATCAATCCCGGTACTGCATTTAATGTATATGCCCGTGTTTGGGCAGACGGGGTAACCAATACTCCCGGACCTGGAGCTGGCATTCAGGCCTGGATTGGCATTAGTTCACAAAACACCAATCCTTCGGGTTGGGCTCAATGGCTGCCGGCTGTTTACAACTCTGATTATGGTAACAATGATGAATATTTTTGCGAAATTGCTTCATCGCTGCAACCGGGTATATATTACTACGCAAGCCGCTTTAAACTGAATTCCGGTCCCTTCAGGTACGGAGGTTTCAGCAGCACAGGCGGAGGTTACTGGGACGGAACCGTCAATGTTTCCGGAAAATTGATTATCAGTTCTGATATAATGCAGGTCTTCGAGGTAAATTCTCAAAATCCTGAACCTGTTTATACTATACCTCTGCCTGCAGGATCGGTTTACCGTGCAGAGGTTTCGGGCACATACAGTTTCTGGCCGGAGCAAATTGGATACGGGGTGGACGCAAGATATCTGTATCAGATTCCTCCGGGTTATCCCGGTCAGGGGCTCGAACCAATCCCCGTTAATCAGAATGCAGGGCTGGTTATCAACGGACAGATAATCGAAGCACAACCTCATGATTATAATGAAGAACACATCTATTCATATTTTCTTGACGGAAACGATCAGCCGCAGAGTTTCCTTATAAGGGACTATCACGAGGGACAACCGGCTTATTCCGACAATTCGGGTTCACTCATTGTTACAGTGACGCGGGATTTTGGGACTTACATAAGAGGAAAGGTTATTGATGCTGTAAGCGGTCAACCTGTTCCGGGCGCCGATGTAAGAATCACTGGAAATGGTGGTTTTAATCTTTTTACTGTTTCAAAACTTAACGGTGATTACGGCTTTTATCAGTTGACGAACGGCAATTACAACCTTTCTGCATCAGCAGGAGGGTTTCTCTCGAATAATATAAATGTGGTAATTACTAATTCAACTCCTGTTAGTATTGATATCGAACTTTCATCTGAGAGCGAAAACTGCCTCTCGATAACAAGTACTATGGCAATCTGCGGAGATAGCCGCATTCAACTACAACCAGATTATTATAAAATAATGGGCAACGTAAATATTAACGATATTCTTTTTTTTGACGGCGAAGTCACTGTAGATATGAGGCCCTTCAATGCCAAGCCGGTATTATCTTCTTCTGGTAGGTTGAGAGTCGGCAATATTCAGGGAAATTCTTATGATATTATCCCGGAAGGAATAAACTATCTGTTCAGTGCATCCGGTAATACTCTCAACCCGAAAAGTCTCGGATATATTATGGAAATACCTTATGTAATAGCAGGTTTTCCAATGAAGATGAGCGGAATAACATTTGCCGGGAATAACGATGCCGTTTATGTAAAAATTGTCCCCAAGCTACCTTATCCGCTTGATCTGTTATTTAAATATGAATTCGAAGCGGCTGATATAGGGGACTTTTACGAATTCCTTAATGAATTACAGGATATCTATAGCGGGAGCCTCATCTTTTCAAAAAGCTCCGGGAAACAATACCAGGTAAGTATAAGTTTGGAAAACAAGGAAACTACGGGAGGGATTTTTGCAATTAAAGATATGCACTTCAGTTATGATTCTTACGCAAACAGCATTCAGGCAGGGTTCAAAATTAAAATCCCCGATTTTGAGGGGGATAAATCCGCAGTAAATGGTGAATTCTTGAGTACTCCTGTTGAATTAAAATATGAGGAGGGCGACCAGGTTATCACAACGATGACCACTTTTGAAGAAATTATCGCCATGCAGAAGGCGTTCGGACTTCCTTACCTGGAGATGGAAGCGGAATGTGAACTGATTAACGGACACCTCGACATGATTTCTTTAACTGTTGGAGTTAAGATACCACTGTTTCAAACGGGACTCTTTATAACTGAACTTGGAGCACAACTCAGCGGTCTCAATTCTAATAATTTTACTATTTCGGGGCATCTCGATATTGAAACTGTCCTGCCTTCTTTTCCCGTTGTTGGTACTCCGGTAAAACTGAATGACCTGGGAGTTACCATAAAACCTTTTAATTCTTTTTCGGCTTATGGTGAGTTTCAGGTTTTCAATCATTCGGTCAGCAACGGTTCTCTAGAATATTTGCCGGCCGAAAAATCTCTTAAGGCGGATGCTGAACTTGATATTGCAGATATGGTTCAGGGCGGAATGCACGCCGCGCTTGTTGGGGGATCTTTTCAGGGCAGCGCTCTGGCAGTCATCAAAACTCCTTCCGATCTGCCCCCATGGTTCCAGTGGCTTGCCGACATCGTATTTGGTTCTGCAGAACTCAATATCTCTAACGCTGAAATGAGTGCGATGACCAACTATTTGGATCTTTCTCTTGCTCACAAATTTGTGTTCGGCAAGACCGGATTTCCTTATTTCCATTATTTTGTCGGGACAAATTTTAATAACCTGCTTCAGATTTGGAAAGGACAAAAGGGTGATTATCAGCAAATCGTTTTCAGCGTTCCCGAGAATACTGCAGGAATGTTGATAGTAGCTGATAACGGCTCCAATCTCTTTGACTTCGAAGTCATCTCCCCCTCGGATTCAATCCTGAACTCTTCTAATACTACGTATTTTCAGTCAGCATTAAGCAAACAAACAGTGATGTACGTAAAATATCCCGAACAGGGTGACTGGACTTTCAGCACTGAACAGACCGGGAGCATCAATGTTTATACAAAGTATCCCGACCAGGAGCCATCTACTTTGCTGCTTCAGCCTCAGAACTTAAAAACACGCTCAAATTTAGTGGAACTGGAATTCACCGATTATTCCGATACTATTGATGTTGACGTATTTTACGACACCGACCGTCAGAATTTCGATGGCAGATTTATTAAAAGATTCACTCTTATCAATAATGCCAATGTTTCTTTTGAGTGGCAGAATGACGATATCCCGGATGGCGAATATTTTATTTACTGCAGTATAAGCGACAGAAAGAATGCCGCAATTATGCAGTATTCATCCGGTTCAGTTTTGAAAGATAATACCGGTATTCCTGTTCCTTCTAATATTAACTTTTTGTCCTTCCCTGACTCTGTTGTGGTCAACTGGCAAATACCACCCGGGTCAGCAAAATATTTCACAAATCTCTCATTCAGGGAAATTGCGAAAAATCAAAACCATTATTATTACAGTCCGGGCAACAGAATTTCAATTAAAGATCTTATTCCTGGGAAAAAATATATTGTTCAGTTAAATCATTTTTTAGCTAACGGACTTACAGGCGCATCCTGCCAGCCTATAGAATTTAATTACACGGTAACAAACGGACAAAACCGACCCTTTTTTGATTTGAACTCAGATTCAGTCTGGTTTTTTGTCGAAGGTGAAGCCAAATCCAAATACCTTGCCCCTTCTGATTTCGATAACGATCCGCTTTTGATATCTATTTTACAAAAGCCAGCCAATTCAACTGTGGCTGAAAATATGTTTACCTGGACTCCGGGAGAAGAACAAATTGGTTATTCAGCACTTAAAATTTCAGTCTCAGATGGAACTTTTTCCGACACATTGACCAAATCAATGTATGTCTATTCCATCGATGAAGCCACACCAAAATTGAAGTTCAGCTCTTTCAGGTTATATGAAAACGATAACAAATTCCTGATCCTTTCGAATATCAGGGAAACTCTCGAGCACCCGGAAATACAATTAATAAATCAAAGAACAGGAGAAACACAAATCTTTACTGCGGATAAAATTTCAAGTAAAAAGTTTATGGCTTCAATTGAGATAAGCTCCAAAGAAAAAACAAAAATAAATGTGATCGACGGAGACAAAATTCTTGCAAAATACTATTACGATGGAACCGAATTTACCGTCACCGCAATCTACGATCAGGACCCGCAGAACAATGATATAACCCCTCCGGGTAAAATTGCCGATCTTTCAGTCTCAGAATTTGGGCTTAATAACGTTAAATTGTTTTGGACGACGACGGGTGATGACTTTACCTCGGGCGAAGCATTATACTATGATCTCAGATACAGCTATCAGCCAATTCTTTCGGAAACTGATTTCCTGACAGCTAATATGCACCAGCTAAGTTTTTATCCTTCATCAGCCGGCAATAAGGATTCTGTAATTATCAATCTCTCAGCTCTTGCGCAGAGCAGCGGCAACACTACCGTGTATTTTTCGATTAAAGCCCGTGATGAGATGGGAAATTCCGGAGAACTCGGCAATTCTGCCGGTTTTGATTATCTGCTTTCACCAGTCGGAATTCAGACTCAGCTCGACAATTTTTACAACTGCCAGATTTCGTGGATCAATCCGGTAAGACAGGACAAAGAATTTCTTTTTAACCGGTTGATACGCAAAATTGACGAAAGCAGTTTTGCTTTACTTGCTGATTCTCTAATAAATCCATTTTTCACTGACACACTCCATAACGCACCTGACGGCATTTATACTTACGGTCTTATATCCATCTATGATGGCGGGATGAGTGACACACTCTATTCCGGCAGCGTATTGCTCGACCGTTTCGTAAATGTAAGAATATTCTGCTCACTTGAGGATACCGCAAATTATTCCGGAATAGAGATTATTCTTACCGGACTCGATTCAGTTTATCAGCAGTCCTATGAATTATCAACAACAATGAATGGTCTTATCCTTCTTGATGATGTTTTTACCGCAGGGTACCATATTAAGCTGAGTAAAGAAGGATACCGTACAATTTTGCAAAATATTGATATTTCGCGGAACGTCAGGGAATTTATTTTCACCCTTACTTTAGGAAATAATTCCTCAAATATCATTCATAACATAAACTGGAATCTTATATCCGTTCCGCTTAATGCAGACAACCCTTCAATTCCGGAACTTTTCCCCTCTGCCATTTCCAGTGCTTTTATGTTCGATAACGGTTATATAATTACCGATACATTATATCCGGGTACAGGAGTCTGGCTGAAATTTGCATCCGCCGGGACTGATACAATAAATGGAGCATTTTCTGCTGAAGACACTGTCTGGGTCAATTCAGGCTGGAATTTAATCGGTTTCTTCGAAAACAACATACCGGTTTCATCGATTGGTTCAATTCCTGCGGATATTGTTCAATCACAGTTTTATGGATACAACAACAGCTATCATTCCGTTCAGGAACTTAATCCCGGAAATGGTTACTGGGTGAAAACATCAAATGCAGGTGCGCTGTTTTCTATTGAGAACAATGCGGCAAAAACAATTCACCAGACATATGATTTATCCTCTGTATCAGCTAATTTGCTTATTGCAGATAGTGAAAACCGGCGGTTTCATCTGTCCATTTGTGAAATTGCAGAATACCCGGAATTGCCCCCGCTTCCCCCGGCACTCATCCCGGATGTCAGATTTGGCAGCAATTCCGCTTTTTCAACGATTAAGGAAGGAGAAGATATTTTTCTGCAGGGGCTTCAATACCCGGTCAGGATAAAGTCCGAGGCTCATGATCTGCGTATATATGATCCGGTATATAATCTATTCGATACCAGATTATTGCGCGGTGGTGAGTTTGCCCTATCTGATGAAAGTATACGAAAAATACGGATTGAATTGTTAGAAACTCCCGGTAAATTCAAACTGGAGCAGAATTATCCGAACCCGTTTAATCCGGAAACAAAAATTGGTTTCAGTCTGCCGGAAAATGCAAATGTAGTCTTGGAGATTTACAGTCTGCTTGGCGAAAAAATTCTGACTGTTTTTGAGAAAGATATGGATGCCGGGACTCACGAGATTTTATTCAACGGAAGCAGTCTTGCATCGGGAATCTATTTTTATTCCATCAAAGCAAAGGGACAATCAGGAGTAATGAAAGAGGTTAGGAAAATGGCTATGCTCAAATAACTGATATAAGGCTGAAAACAGACATAATTGATCTTTAGACTTAATTTACAGGTTTACCTGTCTGTGAATTTAATTTTTATTTAACCAAATAGTAACACAGGTTTAACGGAGAATAAATATTTTTTCTCTGGAAATTCACGGGGATCGATGCTTCTATTTTCCATTGTATTATATTTTTTAGCATTTGTAATCCTATTCAGGCTTGCACGGTTTTTCACGACTCCTCTGCTTAAAATCTCAGGCTACTACCGATACTATTCTGAGTTCCTTTTTATAATGAAAATCGGGAAGCAAAAGTACGATTTACATCTGGGTACTTCCTGGGATTTTTTCCTTAACAGATTGAATAATCCAAGACATGTCCTTATTGAATTGGCAAAGGGTATCAAAAAGCTGACTGAAGAAATTGAGAGCGGTAAATTAAGTCCTCAGGCGGTTTTTCGAGGAAATACATTTTACCTGAAACGGGAAAGCGCCTCCAAATTCGGATTTTCTTTCCGGAAACTGAATTTCATTGAATGGTTTCTTTTTTTCATGAACTATGCTGAGTTGTCTCTGCTCTCTTCAATTGCACACAAAAAATTGCATTTTGTCCCTGTTTCAAATATTTATATAATATATGCCACCGGTGAAGAGTTAATAAAAAATAAAAGCAAATTCGATCGCTTTCTAAATCGCTCAAGGGAAGAATTGATTATCGAAAGGAAGGTAAAAAGAGCAATTTGAAATACTTAAAACCGGGGGATCGCGCGTTTATAAATTGATTTTGAGCAAAAAGAACGTGAGATACGTTTGACCCTGCCTGCCCCGCCAAACCACGCAGGACGGGGCAAGCGGGCAAAACTGGGAGCATCATGTAGAGACATGGCATGCCTCTACAAAACATATTTCCTTTGGGAACAGTCACTTCGATACGATCCTTCTCTCTAACACATATTCGAATCCTGATGAGGAATGAAGGGCAGGGCGGAGTGCAAGGGGAAAATGCAAGGTGAATCTACTTTCTCCTTACAGGGGTGAGTTTTCCCGCATAAACAAACCCATTTTTTTCATCAACTGTCGCTGAAACGGAGTGAATGGTGTACTGGGCTTTGGGAGAGATCTCGTACTTTTTCTTTCCCTGTCTCTTTTTCTAATGCGTAATCTGGGTTTAACCATTAATAATTATGCGTCAGGCCATTCGGGGTTCATGGTTTGCCAGGGGGTTTCATTTCTATAATAATTTCATCCCTTCGGGATTAAAAAGCATCATGTGAATCATTTAATCATATTAATCATGGTTCAGATATCTTTTCTCTTTGCAACTCACAGCCCAATAAACCTGTCCGTTACCGCAGGAGTCATTTTTCCATTAATAATTATGCTTCGGGATCATTGATCTTCTGTCGGGCGTTTTTCTATAAACTTGTGATACTTGCAACCCTGCCTGCCCTGTTTGCGGGGCGATCACCTGCCATGCGGCTTGATGTTAATTCACGTTTTTTACAGGTTTGAAGATAATGCCAAGATTCTGTGAACCGCTGATCTTGGAAACAATCGGTTCATTAAAACGAAGATGTTTTGCGTATTTTAATTCTTTATATGGTATTTCGGAGTTAAGCCAATCCCAATCAACATAACCATTTTTTTCCATTGTATTAACGGTGAAATACCCGACTCGGAAACTCGTAAGGTTCTGAAAAAAATGAGATCCCTGCGAAGGGGCAACGTGAAAATCCTTAAAGCCTGCTTCTACGATTAGGCTTGCACCCGATATCTGATCCCACGTGACAGGAATTCCCAGCCAGGGATCGAGGCTTCCCCATCTTCCGACTCCTATCAGGATGTACGGTTTCTTTTCAGCAAGTAAAGATTTATTGAATATGCTTACATCATGAGCAGTATCTTTACTTTTGCTTCTGTCAAAACCATGAATATCGACATATATAATATCGTATATCTCGTCCAGGACTCCATTTCCAAGTACCATATTGCTGCTGCAAATTATTTCATCCGCACTGAAATCCTGCAATCTGATATCGGCAGCTTCCCTCTGAAGCACAAGCGGTCTCATCTGAAGCATTGCAAATTCTTTTTTCTTACCCGGCGCCACATTAACATTAACCGCAAATTCAATCTCAACATGCGTGCCCATTCCCCAGGTGCCTATTTCAAGCAGATTTACAAGAATCTCAGGGAGAGGGAATATTTTATGTTTCAAAATTGGAGCGAAAGTTACTACTCTGGTTCCGTCTCTCGAAATGCCGTCATATATCGCATCATTTTCCCAGGAATAAGTTGACCCGACATAATTAAGTGTCCCATCCTTTTCTGCATTGGAGAGATCATATTTTTTAACTAACTGATCAGGATTCTTCTCACCGGAAGAATCGAGGTGACCCTTAAAATCAAGAGCAAAGAATGTCTGCTGTGCATTTTTTATTGTCTCTTTTGTGGAGAAAAACTGCAGAAGATGTTTTGGATATTTTGGGCAAAACCGTACGTTGTTCCCGCCGTCCACCACTGTTTTTCCCAATCCGAGTCCGACAAGGGCAATTCCATCGGTGGCTTTCTGCGGAGCGACAGGATAGAAATTATACGACTTCGCAACTCCTGCAAATTCAGGATAGAATCTGCCGTTTCGTTCCGAGCCGACAATTCTCTGAATAATTACCGCCATTTTTTCTTCTTCAAGCCGATATGTGGTCGCTTTCAGATAATCTTTTGCTTTCGTTGTGAATGTGGATGCATAAACGCCTTTGATACACTGCAGCAATTCAAAAAGCCTTGTTTCAGGATCAGAGTCGTTGTTCGGTATCATATAAGTCTGATAAACTCCCGCAAAAGGCTGAAACTGGCTATCCTCGAGAAGACTGGAAGATCTGATAGCCAAAGGTACCCTGATAATATCAAGGAATTCCCTGAGTTTCACAATTACATCCTGCGGAAAATGCGGAGCATTCAAAAAACGCTGGAGTATAACTTCATCATCTTCTGAATTGAGTGCAAAATTCAAAAGGTAGTTTTCTTCCATAAACTGATCAAAAACCTCAGTGGCAAGCACAAGAGCAGAAGGTACGAGAACATCCACATTATCAAATTTTTCCCTTATTCCGTAGTGATTTATCAGAGTGTTAATAAATCCGAGTCCCCTTGCCTTGCCTCCAATCGAACCACCGCCTATTCTGGCAAAAGTATTCTTCATGCTAAAGGCTTCTTTACGGAATTCAGTTATCATACCGCGCTGACGTGTTTCCAGATAGGATTCCAAAGTTGAGGCAAGATGTATCCGCATCTCTTCGATGGAACCATAATCGGCAACCTTACGCGGCCGGAGCTGACTTGCTAAATAAAATTCCGTTCTTGCTTTAAGCCAGTTCGAAAAATGGTTACGCTCGGAATGGAATAAAATGCTGTCCTCGGGAACAGTTCTTATCTGTTCCATCATTGTTTTTAAATTATCAGCCCTCCCGACAATTTTTCCCTGCCCGTTTTTGAATACGAAATCGCCGAAAGAAAAATTCGTTATCATAAAATTGCGTAATTCCGCAAGAAGTCTCGGACTGTTTTTTAACAGGAAGGAGGCTCCGATCTCATAAGCGCGTAATTCATATTCAAAACTACTCGATTGTATAAGGATAGGAATATCTTCATGCTGCTTTTTAATTTCAATTGCAAGTTTGATACCCGCCATCGGGTCGCGTACATTGTCTTTTTTGAAATTGATATCAAGGATCACTCCAAGCACAAATTCCTTATATTGCTCGAAATACGTCCAGGCTTCTTCGTAATTTGTGCAGAGAAGAATCTTCGGGCGCGCCCTCATCCGTAGAAAACGATGCGTAATGTTCAATCCTTCGGAGATAAGTCTCTGCGATTGTTTGAAGATTTCAGTGTATATAATCGGAAGGTACGTTGAATAGAATTTGACGTTATCCTCAACGAGGATTATAGTCTGAACGCCGACAACCGAAGTATCGTTATCCACATTCATTTTATCCTCAACGTATTTGATCATACCGATAATAAGCCTGTAATCACCCTGCCATATAAATATCCTCTCAAAAATAGAGGCGTCGTAATTCAGAACAATCTCTTTTCTCTCGAAATTGTCATAGGCGAGCAGGATTATAGGCTGCCTAAGCCCTTCATCCCGCACTTTCTGAGCAAAGCGGACAACGTGCATGTCCTCAATATGCATTGTGGTAATGATCAGGTCAAAACGGTTTTCTTCCCTTGCTAAAACAATCGCCTCTTCCCCTGTTGTAACGTGAGTGATCTCCGGCGCATGACTCAGATTCAGATTCTGGTATTCTTCCCTTATAAGTTCGTATAACCTTCCGTCCTCCTCGAACAGGTAGTTATCGTAAAGACTTGAGACAAGTAATATGTCTCTTATCTTGAACCTCATTAGTTTCTGAAATTTTTTGACCCTGCTTCCAAAGTCTTCCATCAGGTATTCAGAACCGGTTTTCTGCATCTCTCACTCAAATTAATTATAAAATCAGCGATTTTTACTCAGATAAAATGCCGGATTAACACTGCCGGATATGGTTCAGATCATTCAGAAAAGTCATTATTTCTTAACCAGACCGGGATATTTAGCATTATCACCTCAGGCAACACAAACATAATCAATATTTTTGCCTTTAAACGGCAAAATATTATTCTTGCGGCAAATAAAAAAACGCACTCTTCAATTATTTCTTATAAACTCAGATTATTCCGGTAAGTTATTAGGATAATAACTTTGTCCTAAAACCGGAATAATTCCGCATATTATTTATAGCCTAAATATTTTCAAATTCATATATTATTTATTTATTAAATGTTGATTTTACTGCTTATAATATTTGGCAGAATATAATTTTTAGTTATTTTTCGCCTCATAATTTGTGAACCGCTACTTCCCAAATTGTTAACATTTTTTTCTACATGGGTTTATTCGATGAAGGAAAATTCTTTGACAATAGTAAAAGGTGTCAAGTTTAAAAACGGCTCCGCTAAAATACTCAAAGATGAAAATCAGAGATATTTTGTCGAGCATAAGAAATACTTTTGGGGGATCTGCTGGTCAAAAAAGAGCGCCGAGTTCGATAGTTACGAGACAGCAGAGGACAGGCTCATTGAAATTAAGCAGCAAATTTCGTACTGGTAAGCAAGACAAATATATGTGCTTACGAATCATCTCCATAAATCTGCCCATTTAATAAAACTGCTCAAAATTCAGTAAATTTTGATGTGCCTCTCACGCCTCCGCTCAGTAACCGCAGAAATTTTTTTGCCCGGCTTCTGCTTTGAGCATCGCCAAAACTGATTCCAGGAATTAACAAATTACGATCTCGATTTAGTTTCCGCAGCTCAGATTGCGGGGAAGTGAACCAACTTTTGCCGGGCTATGACAGCTCCTTTACTTTTAGTAATATTCAACTGTAATAATCGCCTAAGTTATCCCCCTGAATAACACTTCGCTGAACCCGCTGATAA
>Ga0172369_10004695_pt1 | contig 17182 bp, 17 predicted proteins | sample LakKiv25m_FD_114539 | JGI IMG/M metagenome (GOLD analysis project Ga0172369, IMG submission 114539) | Freshwater microbial communities from Kabuno Bay, South-Kivu, Congo - kab_022012_11.25m | ecosystem: Environmental > Aquatic > Freshwater > Lake | place: Democratic Republic of the Congo...
CGTTACACGTAAATATAAAAATTAATAACGGCAAATTAAAGATAACAAGAAATATAAGAAAGGGAGGCGTATGCTTCCCCATCAAAGCCTTGAAGGAGGTATGGTTATGAGTAAAATAATTACTCATTTCCTGATGGGGTGGCGTAGTTCTCATGGTGAAAACGCTTGAAGTATCTCCCAAGCCTGTGCTAAGGCCCGTCAGCCTTACTTGTTTGTTTTCATGGGCAAGGGACGTGTTATCGTGTTTCTCATGAGGCTGTTGGGGACGCCCAGCAAGAACACAATACGATTGACAACCGTAACGTGTTCTGCGCCTCCCCTCCCTATATTTACTAAGAATAGAAACAGGAATGTGCAACAAGGCACTCAAGGCGACAGGGAATAGCTGTTTTTTGTTTTTCATTTATTTCCTTTCTCCCTGCGCCTTAGTTTCATCGTTATGGGTGAAGATATAATTAACGGCATAAAGAAAAAAGGGGGATGAAAATGAAATATTTCAATCTGGTCCTTGTCGTGCTAATCATTTGTTGTGTTCCCAATATGACAATCGCTGAGGAGGCAAAGTATAATCCAATTTATGGCCCTCAAAAGATAACCCTCGGTGATAATATAGCATCGATAGACTTGCCATCTGACCTTGTTTTCTTTGATAAGAATGACACTAAAAAACTTTTTGAGGAAGCTAAAGAACCATATGACGATAGTTCGCAGGGTGTAATCATGCAGGATGGTTCTCAATGGTTTGCTCTTTTCAGGTATGCAGATACCGGATATATAAAAGACGATGATGCAGATAGATTGAATGCCGATGATCTTTTAAACATCATGAAGAAAAATACTCAAGAAGCAAATAAGAAACGCAAAGAGATGGGTTCGACACCTATTGAAATTGTTGGCTGGGCTAAACTGCCATCCTATAATCGTGTTACGCATACTCTTACATGGTCGGTTATTGTAAGGGAAGAACAGTCCCAAAAACAGGTCTTGAATTATTCCTCGGTCGTTCTCGGACGTTACGGCATTCTGACATGCACAGTGGTTGACGATTATGAAAATGCCTCTTTACTGCAACCCAAAATGGATCGTTTGACTACGGCGACCAGTTTTACACATGGCAGGAAATATGAGCAATGGGTGCAAGGTGATAAGGTTTCTGACATCACCATGACCGGTTTAATTACTGGTGGTGCAGCGGCGGCTGCCTATGGTGCTGCAAAGGCGGGCATTCTTGCAAAATTGGGGAAACTTCTTCTCGTCTTGCTACTCTCTTTAAAAAAGGCTGCCCTGCTTTTACTTGTGCCTATCGGAATTTTCTTTAAATGGTTATGGAATAAATTGACTGGCAAAAAGACAAGTTAGTAGAGCCTGGGACGAAATGAATTTATTAAGAAGGAATGATATTTTTAAAATTGCCTGCATCTTTGCTGGCTTAATGTGTTTACTGGCCGTATTGCCGCTTCACATGACGTCCTTTTATCGGGTCTTGCGCTATAGCGTATCTGGTGTTGCTATCTGGGCTGCTATTGCTGCTTTCAATTCAAAAGAATATATTGGCTTTTCACTTTTTTCTATGATTGCAATCCTGTTTAATCCCTTTATATTTATAAGATTGGATGTTACTTATTGGAAGCTTCTTGATATTACCTCATCTTTATTCTTCTTTATTGGGAGTCATCGTTTGCGGGTTGATAGTGCTTTCAGAGAGATTTATGAGGAGGAGGCTCAAAAAATAAGAGATGAATATTTGAGGGCGGAGGAATTGCGCAGACAAGCCGAAATGGATAGAAAGAAGGCAATGTCAGAGCGGGAAATTGCTGAAGAATTCCGCCGGAAAGCCGAGGCAGAATGGGAAAGAATAAGAACCAAAATGAGTTCTACAAATGATGAAATGAAAAATCCTTACATTGTTTTAGGTGTTCACGAGAATGATTCATTGGAAACAATAAAGGAAGTCTATCGGAAACTGGTACAGATATATCATCCTGACAAACACGGGCGTGCCGATGACTTATCCAGAAAACAAAAAAATGAACTTATGGCGCGCATTAATGCAAGTTACGAATGGATATTAAAACATCACACAACCATATAATAAGGACAGCCCATAACAACCGCTTCGAGAGGGACGCAGGAATAGCCGTCTTTTTTTTCATTCCACAGTCTGTGCTCCGCGCCCCTCAAGCGAAGCGTTGTACGTAATAAATAAAATGAAATGACTGCATACTACAATAGATATCGTCGTCATACAAACTGGGGTGCTTATCACACAAACAAGAGAAATCAACTGACATATTTATTTGCGGGCATAGATAAGGATATCGAATCTATTTTTTTGAATCTCGATAGAAACTCTCGTGAATCTATTTTTTATCAATATGGTAAAGAATACGGCGGCAGTGCCGAGAGATATGCCCGCAATACATACGCTAAATGGAAAAGCGGCGAAACTAGACTCAGCGGACAAACGGCCGAGCGTCTCTTGAACCTTCTGCCGCCTTTTCTATCTCAAGCTAAACGGTATGAACTGGTTAAGAAATTACGTGACTACTACATGAACAAGAGACATGCAAACGAAAATGTGACTACTTCACATGAGCATTGGAAGCAAGATTTAATTCCTATTCTCAATAAGGTAGTAGAGAGGTCAAGTAATTTTAAACTTCCTGAAGAACTCAAAACGAGAGCTACTTGGTTGTCCGGTGGTGATGCAGAAGGTGCTAATAAAATACTTACGTCAGTAGAACAAGAAGAAGCAAAGCTGCGAACCGCCTATCTTGAAATTGAATTCAGGCGTATTGAGCAATATGTCAATATCGTTGAAAATACACAGTCCGTCTCCCATACTATTACCTTACCGCAAGGGAATATTCATGTTACAATACAGCAGGAAAAACAGTCTTTTCTAAACAAAGTCTTTGGAGGTAGAAATATGAACAAGGACAGTCGTGAATTAGTTCCACGGGAAGAATTGGAACGTGCATTGGTAAAACAGCAGTCGAAAGGGGAATTGCTCAACTTATCTTTTGATGACTTGACTGAAAAGCAAAAGAACGCTCTCCGAGAGAGAGTCCTTAACGAGAAATTCAATCTCGAATTATCACAGCACAAGGCTGACCAGCGTTTCGCAAATAGCACAAGAGATATGGCAAACACAATCAAAGCTGTAAACGCACTTGAACAGGCATCAAAAAGCGATTATGAAGTTAAATCATCCTTTGAAACTGCAAGTGGGTCTACAAACATAACTGTCAAAAAGAATAATAATACGGTCATTATTGTTGTTGCCATTGTTATAGGGATTATTATCTTCCTGTTCTTAAAAAGATAACAATGACAGTTCAAATAAACAAAAAGAGGTCTCCAGTATTTGCAGTAAAAGTAGGGATAGCAATAATCGCTATCTTTATTTTGTTGGGACTTGTCTTTAAGCTGTCCAAAATTTTTTTAAAAGAAAACGCGAAGGAACAGACGATGCCTCTTTCAGTCGCTAATTATTCCATTGATAATCCAGTATTCATTCCTGTTATTCAACTCACTGTCGAAGATCCTTCACATGAAAAATATTGGGTGGAGTCATTTCGTCAAAAAATAAATGGCCGCTCGGAAGTGCCTATTGAAAATGGTAGGGTCGATATTGTCACTGATAGCTACGCAATTGAGGTGGACTACTTTAATAAGTGGCAGGAAGGTCTTGGTCAGGCACTTCACTACGGCGACATTTTGAATAAAATACCAACTCTTGCCCTAATTGACAATGACAATCGGGCAAAAGCAGAGCAGTTGGCTCAACTTAAATATATAGAAGCACTTTGTACAAAGAAGGGCGTTAAGTTATTACTTCTCAAAAATACAGATTCAAAGTAACGGCAAAAAAACAAGGCAGCGTACAACAAAGGCATCGAGAGGGACGGGGAATAGCTGTCGGACTTTTTTCATTTTTTGATATTCCCCGCCCCTCATGCTGGTCGTTAGGCTTGCGAATACTTTTTTTATATTTCGTGTTTCGTTGTAGCTTTCGGTGCAAAGCATTGTCTTTTCAGCACTTGTCATTGTAGGGGGTTTGTATGTTCTTTCAGAAAAAAGAAAAACCTGAGTTGTGTTCAGAAATGCTCGATGAGGTTGTTTTCTGGAAAATTATAGCTCGTTCATTAGATGAGTCTTCGGATGAACAAGAGCAGGAAGAAGTGCTAATTGATTTAATACAAAAATTGACTCTCAAGGAAATGATTGGTTTTAGGTTGAGAACAGATAGATTACTATATGATACCTATAATTCAAGTATGTGGTGCGCTGCCTATATTATTAATGGTGGATGTTCTGATGATGGATTTGAGTATTTTAGAAATTGGCTAATTTCTCGTGGTAAGGATGTATTTTATAAAGTAAAAGAAAATCCAGATAATTTGATAGAGTATATCGAAGAGGATCAAGATTATTATGAATTTGAATCATTTTGGTATGTTGCCCTTGTCGCCTTTAAAAATAAGACAGGCAAAGATTTATATGATTATATTGATAATGAAAAGTTTATAACAAAAGAAGGAAACTATCCTAAATTTGAACTTACATGGGCTGAAGACGATCCTAAATCTATGAAAGCAATTTGTCCAAGATTGTATGAAAGATTTTTGGGTGAGAATTGAAGCCTAACATTCGCGTGGAGTAGAGCGTTTTGCCTGTCATGAAATCTGCTGTCGCTTCGCTCGGCAGATTTCACGCCAGTCAAAGCCGCCTACTCACGCGGACGTTATTAAAAAAATTATAAATTCTTCCTCCTTGCTATTCCTTTCAAAAGCGCATAAATACTTTGCATAGTCGGTTTTCACAGAGGGAAAAAGAAAAAGGGATTGCTTTTCCGCAATCCCTATAAATATCATTGGCGTCCCCAGCGGGATTCGAACCCGCGTTACCGCCTTGAAAGTTTAAATTAAGGCAAATTCAGCAAATCGGCTTCCGGCTTGGGTTTACAGACAACTTAATGGTTTTAAAAGATAATTTAAGATTCTATCCTTTGCGGTATTTTCCGTATAATATGCCGAATTCGATATGTTCTGCTACAATTCTGCTACATTTTTACTACAGTCTATCTCGCCTGTAAAGCAGGGGTTTCGAGGGTTACTTTTTTTAATACATCCTTAGCGATTATAACAGAATATCCACGCCGATAATAAAAGCTGTAAATCATACCGTTTCGGCATAATGATAAAATACACTATAAAAAGCCGAATTACCGGCTTGTCTTTGGCGCTATTTCCTATACGAACCTTGATTATCGCCCTGTATCAGTTTATAATGCTATAAAAGGCAGAATAAAGATAAAAATGAATGTTACACGTAAAATATAATAACGGCACATACGGAAATATAAAGGCATTAACAGCAAAATTAAAGATTAATACCACATAACATACGGAGGTCTGAAATGGGTCAAGATGAGGAAAGAGATTGTTTGTTGGCTTTTTTCGCACTTTATGAAACATCGTCCAATGATGGCTATCTTGGAACTGTTCTTGTAACTGACCTTCAAGGGATTCCACAAGAATTTAGATGTACTCATCCCGTTAAACCAACAGCCATACAAAAGCCTCTTTATGGAGATGCGTTAGAGCCTTATATCGGCGTGCAGTTATGCGGCGTGCCATTATTCAAATCAATACAAAATTTGCCAGCTTTAATCGTTGTCCATAAAGAACATCTTCTCGATATAAGAAAATCTCTTTCTTGTCCAACCATATATATACGTCGAGCAGGCGAAGCAATTGATGTGAGTTCTGCCGATAAGTCCGGCTCTACTCTCAAAAGAGAAAGAATTGATTGTTCAACCGGACGATTTCAGCCGATTATAGTTACCTCCCATCCTGACTTCGACGAAGATACAACTATTGCAAAAGATATCCTCGAAAAAATATTCAGCTATCTTGACCCTATCGAACCATTCGACCGTATGGGAAAAGCAATTGAAGTCTTGAGCAAACAAGACAAGCGATTTCAATAGTTAGGATGCCCGCGATGCTCTTACAGAGTCGTAGTCTTTCCGAAAAAGTAAGACTAAATATTATCAGCAAATTATTTCCGGTGAAGACCGCTGATATTTGTCTCCTTGATAATATCGAAATCGGCTTGAAAGAGGCAATCGCAACACAGGTAAGCATTCCTCCGCTAATTTTTCCTCAGGTTACTGATGATTTTTCCCTTGCCGACACTGAAACGGAAGAATTCTACATAACACCTGCTTATTCGCAAATTATTAATTGCCCTAATAGTAGTTGCGGTCAACTGCTTCGTTTACGCATTTACAAACAGGATATTGGAAGACAGCTTTCTTTCACATGCCCAACATGTCATGAATCTTTCCAATATAATTCTACAAGCGATGACTTGACAGAGGATTTTACGGCATGGCTTAAAGAACAATTATTTTATCCAGAGATTGAACTCTTTTCTATGCTAATAGAAAGCCCAAGAAAAGCAGGGAAGGCATATCGTGAAAGTTCTGAAAAAGAACAGTCCTCATTATTTGACGAAGTAGAAGAAGATAAAGACTGTATTCATGGACTCAAAAAGAGTTGGTGTGCTATCTGCAATCAAAAGGAAAAACGGGAAAGACAGTCTGTATCATCACAGGTTGATATTTTTGACATTATCTTTCCTATTTTACAGCCCCCTTTAGGCGAAAATTTCGATAGTCCGATTGCTTTCCCATCTGACTTATACCCTTTCCAGCGTAACGGCGTTAAATTCCTTGCAGAAAATGAAAGAGCATTGCTCGCCGATGAAATGGGTCTCGGCAAATCCATTCAAACTATCGTTGCGTTACGGGTTCTCTTTAGGAAAGGAGCAATTACCAACGGCCTAATTCTTTGCCCCAAATCTCTCTTAACTGATTGGGAGAAGAAGCTGTGGGATTGGGCTCCAGAGATAAGAGTTATAAAAGTCAGAGGGTCAAGAGAACAAAGACAGATAAGCTGGAATACCCCCGCACATCTCTATCTGACGACATATGAAACATTGAGACAAGACCTTAGCAATTCTCTCGGTAATTCAGATTTGGAGGATGTAGCAAAAAAAGAATTTGACGTTGCCGTCTTAGACGAAATTCAGAAGATTAAAAATCCGGGTGCCGATGTTACCAAAGCAACCCGCCAGCTTGTTACGCCACGTAGCTGGGGTTTGTCCGGCACGCCTTTAGAAAATCGCGTAGAGGAACTAATATCTATTTTTGCGTATCTCAAGCCCGGACTATTGCATTATGACGATGCAGCACACCCACAGAAAGTGAAGGCAGCTATCAAACCTTATTTTTTAAGAAGACGTAAAGTTGATGTATTAGATGACTTGCCTGCAAAAAATTGCGATGAGGTCTGGCTCGAGCTTACGCCTGCTCAGAGAGAGGCATATGATAGAGCCGAAAAAGAAGGTGTCGTTGCTTTAAATGAGCAGGGCGATTCGATAACGGTGCAGCATGTTTTGGCACTGATAACAAAATTAAAACAGATTTGTAATGTCGAACCTATCAGTAAGGAGAGTTGTAAACTTGACTATCTGATGGAGCAATTACCAGAAATAATAGAACAGGACGGCAAGTCGCTTATATTTTCTCAATATCCTGATAAGACATTGAAGTTTTTAAAACAAGAACTGAATCAGTACAATCCAGACGTCTATCATGGGATGTTGTCCGATAATCAGCGTGATAAAATAATTGACGAATTTCAAAATAAAGATGATTGCAAGACTCTTCTTATGTCCGTCAAAGCAGGAGGCTTAGGTTTGACTTTAACAAGAGCCAATTTTGTTTTTCATTTTGATTTGTGGTGGAATCCATCAGTTGCAGCACAGGCAGAAGATAGAACACACAGGATTGGTCAGAAGAAACCAGTTTACGTTACGTCCATCTTTACAGTAAATACGATTGAAGAAAAAATTCAACTCCTCCTTAATAAAAAGAGAGCGTTGTTTGCTTCTGTTATTGACGATTTAAGCGATACAAATCTCTCAGTAACACTTGATGAAGAAGAATTATTCGGCTTGTTTAATCTTCAAAAGGGTAAACGTGGCGGTTCAAAAAAATCTGATTCACAGAAAGCATCAGCAGCGTTATTATCTCGGCTTTTGCCATTGCAATTTGAAAATGTGATATCAGCCCTTTATGAAAAAATGGGCTATCATGTCAAGCTAACCCCTCAAACTCGGGATAAAGGAATTGATATTTACGCAAAGAGAATTTCTGAAACGGGTTCAGAAGTTTTGGCTATTCAGTGCAAACATTATCCAGAGGGAACAGTCGGCGTTGAACATGCCAGAGCTTTATATGGCGTCATCCATGCTCAGCCGAGCATTACGAAAGGTGTTCTAATTACAAGTGGTAGCTTTTCAAGGGACTGTAAAGATTTTGTCAATGATAAACGCATCGAACTTTTTGATGTAAATATCGTATGTGGCCTGTTGGAAAAATATGATGTATTTATTGAGACGACATAAGACAAAGAAAGCGGTGGTTAGGCTATAATAGAAGCAAGAAATCAATTCGGGAGGAACACATTATGCCGGCAACGATGAAGATGGATATCGAACAGGTAAAAGGCTTAATCTCTCAGTTTTCCGGTAAGGAACGAGAAGACCTTGCCCGATATCTTGACAGCTTGACCCTAAAAAAGCGATTTAAGAGATTGCTTTCAGCAAAAAAGGACACCCCTATTTCGTATGAGGAGATCACAAAAGAGGTCGAAAAAGTAAGGGCTGCAAGATACAAGTGAAGGCAGTCATTGACACGAATATCTGGATTAGCTTTCTTATCGGGAAACTTCTTGCTGGATTGGATGATTATATCCTTGACGGCATGATCGAGATAATCATATCTGATGAGCAGTTGCAAGAAATAACATCTGTCTTGAGAAGACCCAAATTTCGCCAATATTTCTCTACAGACGACATCGAAGAATTCTTATCCCTTCTCTATAAATCCGTCCGCATAGTTGAACTGCATCATACGATAAAAGATTGCAGAGACGAGAAAGACAACTTTCTCCTTGAAACAGCCATTCGCGGCAAGGCTGATTATATTGTGACAGGCGATAAGGATTTACTTGTCCTGAACCCTTATAGAGGCAAGAAGATAATCGGATATAAAGAATTTGAAGACATCATTAAGACAACGGCAAGATGACAATAAAAAAGAAGAACGTGTAACAAATCGCTCAACGTCGATGCTCATTACGCTTCGCTTCATTCGCACGGGTTAGCTCGGTCGTTGGCTCCGTAGCAAAAGCGAAAATTAACTATCTGAAAAGCAGAGTCAAACGGGTCAAAAAAGAAGATTTCAGGAAAATATTCGCTAAGGTTCCAGCCCGCACGCCAGTGCCGGGAAACGAACTATAGCAGATAAGCGCTATAGTATTTTCTTTATTCTCTCAACCGCTGCTTTTATCCTCTCAACCGGAACTGTAAGCGCGAACCTTACATATCCTTCGCCGGGCGCGCCGAAGCCGTTTCCTGGCGTAATGAGTATGTCTGCCTTATCAAGAAGGCGCGCGACAAATTTTTGCGAATCAAATCCTGACGGAGCTTTTGCCCAGAGATAGAATGTGGCCTTTGGTTTTATAAGATGCATGCCGAGGGCTTTTAATCCGTCATAAAGAGCATCCCTTCTTTTCTGGTAGGTCTGCCTTATTTCCGAAAGTATGGAATCGTCCGTATTAAGCGCTGTGATGGACGCCTCCTGCACGGCCTGAAACACTCCCGAATCAAGATTGGACTTTATCTTTCCAAGCCCCGCGATCACGTCTTTATTGCCGACCGCAAAGCCTATTCTCCATCCCGTCATGTTATAGGTTTTTGAGAGCGAATGGAATTCTATGCCCACTTCTTTCGCGCCCTCAAGCTCAAGAAAACTTATCGGTTTTTCATTATCGTAATAAACCTCCGAATATGCCGCGTCATGGCAAATTATAATGTTGTATTTTTTCGCAAGGCTTAGGGCCTCTTTATAAAATTCCGCTGAAGCGGTCGCCGACGTAGGATTATTCGGATAATTCAGGAACATGAGTTTTGCTTTTTTAAGAGCAGCCTCGGGAATTGCCTTGAAATCAGGCAGAAAATTATTCTCCTCTTTAAGAGGCATTATGTGGCTTTCTCCTCCGGCAAACAAAGCGCTGACGGGATACACCGGATAACCCGGCGACGGAACAAGCACAATATCTCCGGGATTAACAAACGCGAGAGGAATATGGCCGATGCCTTCCTTTGAACCGATTAATGATAAAACCTCTGTCTTTGCATCCAATGAGACATTGAATCTTTTTTTATACCAGTCAGCGACAGCCTGCCTGAAAGAGAGCATTCCCTCATATGAAGGATAGCGGTGATGGACCGTGTTTTCTACTGCTTTTTTCATTGCTTCCACGATATGTTTTGGAGTCGGGATATCAGGGTCGCCTATGCTTAAGTCAATCAGGTCCACGCCTTTCGCGAGCGCATCCTGCTTCATTTTGTCTATTGCAGCAAAGAGATAGGGCGGGAGGTGCTTAACTCTGTCGGATAACTGAATGGATAGCATCAATTAAAAACTCCTTCCTGATTAAAGTTTCCGTTTATTATAAACGATAAAAGGCATGAAGTAAAATTGACATGAAACCCTCAAATAATTAAAATTACGAAAAGGCGGATGCATGGGAAATAGGCAGTGGGAATTATATTTTGAAGCTGTAAAGAATAAGAACTGGCAAAAGGCTCTTGATTCTCTTAACATTATCTTGAAAACAGAACCGAAAAATCCTCAGGTTCATCTTAAGATTGGAGATGTTTTTCAGAAAAAGGGGGATTTAAGCCGCGCGGTGTCCGCATATCAGCAGTCTGCGTGGCTTTTGATGAAAGACGGTTATCTGCAGAAAGCGCTTGCTGTTTTCAAGGTTATACTCAGGCTGGACCCCGATAACGCTGAGGCCATCAAGAGCACAAAGGAATTGCTGATGGAGATTGAAGGTTCACGAATAAAACCCGCTGAAGAGCCTGCCATGACCCTGCCGGAAGTTGAGGAAAAACCCGTTGAAGAGACAGCATCCGAATCTTATTTTGCTGCCGGAGCAGAGTTTGGACCTGAGAAAGAAGAAGAGGCTGTTTCTGTTCAGTCTCCGGCTGAGATGGATTTTATTGAACGGACATCATATCATGAAGAACCCGCAGGGCGTGTGTCTGTTCCTGAAGCTGCGGCTGAAGAAAAAACTAATATTCAGCCTGAGACAGGGGCAGGAGAACCTGCTCTTCGTATCCCGTTTCTATCGTCCCTTCCGGAAGACGAAATCAAACAGATAACAGAGAAGTTTGAGGTTCAGTTATTTTTACCCGGACAGACTGTCGTTAAAGAGGGAGATTTCGGTGATTCCATATTTATTATAGTTTCAGGCATGGCAAAAGTCGTAGCGCATATACTCGGCAAGGAGATGGACCTGGCGACCCTGTCTGATGGAGATGTATTCGGAGAGGTTGCATTTCTTACAGGAAGGCCGCGTACTGCCTCTGTCATTGCCGAGGATGATCTCAGAGTAATGGAATTTGACAGAGTTATCCTTGAGGAAATATTTGAAAAATACCCGGAACTTTTGAAAAAGCTGGAAGATTTCTATCAATCCCATCTTGAAGACACATTAAGCAAGGTAAGAACGAAGATGAAAAAATAGGGCGCTGAAAATATTTCAGCGCCCTATTTTGAGAAATAATATTATTTCTTTGCCGGCTCCTCTTTCTTAGGAGCTTCTTTCTTCTTAGGCTCAGCTTTCTTCTTTGCCGGTGTTACCGCAACCTTCTTAGCGGTGTTCTTGCCGTCGGCTGATGTGTATGTTGCTTTTACTTTATCTCCAGCCTTTACGTCTGCAAGCGTCTTGTCGTCAACTGAGATGACAACGTCACCCTTTTTACCTTTTACGGTAATTGTCTTTGCAGCTGCGTCAACTGCAACAACTTCGCCGCTGACCGACATAACCTTTGCTGCAGCCTTCTTTTCCTCTTTATTTTTCTCAGGAGCTGCCTCTTTCTTTGCCGGAGCAGGCGCTGCTTTCTTCTCCTCTGCTGCGAAAGAAACTGATGCTACTGCGAATACGAAAAGAACTGCAACGATAAGAGCTATTATCTTCTTCATATATAGATTCACCTCCCTTCAATTTTAAAATCTACCGGAGATAGAGACAGCAATAGTCGTGCCATGTCTAAAAATCCTTAAATAACAAGGAGTTTGCGAAAAGACCCTTCCTCTATTAAGAAATGTTATCCTTTTTTGGGGAGGCGGCGCTGTCAAGTTTTTCCCAGCGGTACCAGAAGGTTTTATAGCTCATCCCGAGCAGCCTTGCAGCCTTTGCCGCGACATTATTAGCCTTTGACATGGCTTTTTTCAGTAGTTCATTTTCAAGCGCTTCAAAGTTTATTCCTTCATCCGGGATATCAATATTCAGTGTTCCGAAGGGCTGAAACAGTTTTAATTCTCCTTTTATATCCTGGAGTGTTATTGTGTTGGAGTCGCACATCAGGACAGCCTTTTCTATTACAGATTCAAGCTGTCTTATGTTGCCGGGCCAGTGGTAATCCGTAAGGGCTTTCATTGCGCTGTTTTCCACAGCCTTTATTCTTTTGCCGAATTCCTGATTGTATTTTTTTATAAAAAAATCCGTTAATGCGGGTATGTCTTCCTTTCTTTCACGCAAGAGCGGAAGTTCAATGGTTACTACTTTGAGTCTGTAATAGAGGTCTTCCCTGAAGCCTCCTTTTTGCATCTCTTTTTCTATGTCTTTATTTGTTGCAGCTATGATCCTGACGTCAACTTTTATGGCGTCCCTTCCGCCCAGGCGCCTTATCTCTTTTTCCTGAAGCGCACGCAATATTTTTGATTGGGTTATCTGAGGCAGGTCTCCTACCTCATCAAGAAAAAGCGTGCCGCCGGTTGTTGCCTCAAAAAGCCCTGTGCGTCTTGACGCCGCGCCTGTGAATGCGCCGGCCTCATAGCCGAATAGTTCGCTTTCCAGGAGGTTTTCAGGTATTGCCGCACAGTTTATTGCAGTGAAAGGCTTTGCGCGCCTCGGACTGTTGTAGTGTATTGCCTTTGCGGCAAGCTCTTTGCCGGTTCCGCTTTCTCCGAGTATAAGCACAGTGGCGGTGCTTGAGGATATTTTTTTCATAATCTCCACTGCCTCTGTCATTTTTTTTGAACGGCCTATAATGCCCTCCATCCTGAACTTGTCAAATAACGCCTTCTGAAGCTGCTGATTTTCCTTGATCAGCTCGGTTCTTTCAAGAGCCCTTTTTACAGTAAGCAGGACTACGTCTTTATCAAGGGGTTTGGTCAAATAGTCAAAGGCGCCTTTCTTCATGGCGTCAACTGCCGATGAAACCGTTCCATATGCCGTCATGATAATTACAGCAGGCGCAATATCATCTTTCCGCACTTCTCCGAGAAATGCTACACCATCCATCCCTCCAAGCTTTAGGTCTGAAAGGATTACATCCGGGTTGAATTCCCTTGAAATCTTTACGGCCTCTTCGCCTGAGGATGCTGTGCGAATCTCATAACCGCAGTCCTCAAGTATTGTCTTCAGAATGTCTCTCTGAAGCGGTTCATCATCTACTACAAGTATCCCCGGCATTTGTTCTCCTTCCAAATTAGCTCATAGTTCAGGTATTAGCTATCAGCCATCAGCTATAAGCTGCTATGGGTAGATTTATAGCTACCGTGCTTCCGTTTCCGGCAATGCTCCGGATATCTACTTTTCCCCCGTGCTCCTCAACGACTCTTTTTGTCATTGCAAGCCCGAGCCCGAGACCGTTCCTCTTTGTGGTGTAAAACGGCTCAAAAATCTTCGGCAATTCATCTTCAGGAATTCCGTTCCCTGTATCGCTGATGATAATTGAAAGCATTTTGCTGGAAGTTTCCGTTTTTATGGTCAAATTGCCGCCTGCCGGCATCGCCTGAAATGCGTTCAGTATAACATTAAAGATGCAGGTTTTAATGAAGTCCGGGTCTATGTTAAGCGCCGGCAGCGAATCATAGTCCTTTATTATCTTTATCTTTTCGGCCTCCGCCTTGGCCCATACTATTTCTATTATGTCTTCAAGCAGTTTGCCTATATCCGTTTTCTGCAGATTAAGTTTAAGGGGTTTCCCATAATCAAGGAACTCTTCAACCAGTTTATTCAGGCGCTGAATCTCATGTTTGATATTTGATATGAGAGAGTGAAATTTTTCCGCGTCGTTGCCGTTGCCCGGAGGATATTTCTCATTTATGTGATCCACGCTGAGGCTTATGAAATTAAGAGGATTTCTTATCTCGTGGGCTATACTCCTTGACAGCTGCCCGATGCCGGAGAGGTGCTCAGCCTCGCGCAGCCTTTCCTCCATCTGGCGCTGTTCGCGCAATTTCTCTACCATGAAATTAAAACTCTGAGTAAGCTCTCCTATCTCGTCTTTGCTGTCGGTTGCAAGCGTTTGTTTAAGGTCTCCCGCGGCAATCCTGTTTGCGGCAGAGACAACATTGTGAATCGGTTTTGTATATCTCCAGGAAAGCAACATTGCCAATGCGATGCCTATTCCGAAGACCATAAGTGTGCTTATAATCCTTTTTATCATGTTGATGCGGAGGACCTTTGAAAAGTCTTCGGTATTGATTTTCAGGTGGATATATCCGTAATGCTCTTCGCCTGCTATGACAGGCAGTATCACATTGTATGTTTTTCTATCTTCCCGCGACACGGATTCGCCGAGCTCAGCCTTTATGATAAGCTCCTTTCTTTTCTGGCTTACGGGGTTTCCTATCTTTGTCGGGTTTGTGCTTGCAATAATTTCATCCTCATTGCTTATTATTGATATTTCTTTGACCTCCTTAACGTTTAGACTCTCAAGATATTGGCGAAGCCTTGCTTCATCGGTAGACCCCTGGCTTGTTATCTCTTTTACGCCGACCTGAATTGCCTTTGAAAGTTCAATAACCTGCGCCTCAAACGCCTTAAGCATGGCCTTTTCGGATTGGGAATAAAGGACCATGAGGATTGATGTAAGGATAAAGCTCAGGAATATCATCATCAGAATGAGCTTTTTGTTTAGAGAAAGGCCGAGGAAAAACTCTTTCAACATGCATTTAGCTTATCAGGTATGGAAATTGGAAATCAAGCAAGGTCTGCTTGCTGTTTTATTCCTCAAAATGATATATTGCCCTATGCATATTTAGATTAAAGAGGAGAGATTTGATGGGTAAAGAAGAGACGCTTAAAAACACATTGATTCAGGCAGTTATAGAGTATGTGAGGGCAAAGCATGCCGAGACAATAGATAAGGCATACTCATATTTTTGGGATGAGAAGGAGCCTACCGATTTTTTGCGCGGCGCCTCGCTCACTCTCGGTTTCATGAATTTTGAGGATTGGCTCGTATTTGACTATAAGGCAAACAATAAAAAGGAGACATTCATTGATATATACTGCAAAGAAAAGCAGTTAGAGGAAGATGAGGTTGAACTTCTGAAGCGGATTAAGGATTCCAATGTCAGCCTTTATGAAGTTGCGTCTGTCTCAAAAGACAAGAGGATAATAATAAAGGACCTTCTATTGGATGGCGAGTATTCCCTGAAGCAGAAGCATCTGACAAGAGGGCTGAAAAAGGGCGATATATTCGGAACAAGGCTGCTGAGCCTTGATAAAGGCTCTGTTATGAGCGGATGTGTTTATCCGTTCAGGCAGGAAGACAAGAAAAAGGTTCTTAAATACATTGAAAAGATGTTCGGAAGATATACAAGAAATGAAAAGCCAAACGGCACAATGAAAGAATTCCTGAAGGATTACGGTGACATTATAAACATCGCTTGGATGAGCATTATTTTGAATCAGGTGGAAGATTACGAATCCTGACGATGTGAAAATTACCTTGACTTAAAATGCATGAGCGGGTAGGTTTATTGCAATAAGCTGTATTGTGATAAAATAGCGATAGTTCTTATAGAAATAGAATATGTGCGAAAAGGAGGTTTCAGTATGCAAGCTGTAAAACATGATGAACTGAAAATTATTATAAAAGAGTCAGTGAAAGAGGCATTGGAAGAGGAATTAGCAAAAGTACGGCTTATGTTTTTCCCTGAAATCTCTGATAAAGAAATGGCGGATATTGCAAGCCGTTATGAAAAACCATCAAAGAAATCGGCATTTGCAGAGCATATAGATATATGAGTTGGAAAATAGAATATTCCAAGAGAGCTGATGATTTTAGTGAAGAACATAGCATAAAAGACACAGTCAGAGAATCCATTAAAAACTTCATCCTTAAAATAACCGGCTTAAATATTAATATAGACGTTAAGAAGCTAAAAGGTGAATGGGCAGGTTATTATCGCATCCGCAAAGGTAAAATCAGAATTATCCTCAAGCCTAATATAGAGTCTAAATCAATATTTGTTGATGTAGTAGATTTCAGAGGGAACGTATATAAATAATTTTTCCAGAGGTGGGAGATGAGAAGGATTTTAAATGAATGCATGACTGTAAGATATATTTTTTTAGGCCTATTAGTTTTTAGCATTTCAGGGTGCGCTGGGATTAAATATACTGATATTGTCAATGCTGTGGAGATTAGCCAAATGGATAAAAGGGAGCTAAGCACAAAGGTGTTGGCTATAGCAGATGAGTGGAGAAATTCAGGAGTAATAGTTAAAAAAGGTTTAATCTATAAGATTACCGCTTCCGGTAGATGGACAGCAGGCCCAATCTGTGGATGGACAGGACCTGATGGGTTCGGGGCTTCTCCTATATGTGGCGGTTCTGCTGGTACATATGTTGGCAGAGGCAGTGCTTCTTCACTTATTGGAAAGATCGGAGAGCACGGATCACCATTTGAGGTCGGCAATAAGTTAGATTTGACTGCGGAAAATGACGGTATTCTCTTTTTTAGAATTAACGATACACCAATGTGGATGGGCGATAATGAGGGTTTTGTAGACGTTACAACTTCAATAATTAGTTTTCCTGTCGAGCAGGCGGTAAAATTTCCTCAAAAGTTGTATATCCCACAAGACATTGACAAACCCTCTTTTGCCTCATCGGATAAGATCATGGGAGATAATGACCTTGCGATTATTATCGGCATTGAAGGCTATCAGAATATTCCAAAATCTGATTTCTCTTATGGCGATGCGAGACTTGTGAAAGAATATGTCAAG